>Ga0299906_10002910_pt1 | contig 14143 bp, 14 predicted proteins | sample RVTome_14_FD_200259 | JGI IMG/M metagenome (GOLD analysis project Ga0299906, IMG submission 200259) | Soil microbial communities from uranium-contaminated site in the Upper Colorado River Basin, Wyoming, United States - RVT145D125 (version 2) ... | reverse complement strand
ACCGACGAGCAGCACCGTGAAGACCAGCAGCACGATGAACAGCGGCGTGTGGGTCGGCAGCGTGCCCGGCCCGGCCGCAACCCGCTTCTTCGCCGCCAGCGACCCGGCGATGGCCAGCACCGGCACCAGGAGCCAGTAGCGAGCGAACCACATCGCCAGACCGAGCGCGGTGTTGTAGAAGGGCGTATTCGCGTTCAGCCCGGCGAACGCGCTGCCGTTGTTGTTGCCCGCCGAGGAGAACGCGTAGAGGATCTCCGAGAAGCCGTGCGCACCCGGGTTGGCGAGGCTCGACAGGCCCTGCGGTAGCAGCACCGCGACCGCCGTGCCGGCCAGCACCACGAACGGCGGCACCAGGATGACGATCGACGCCATCTTCATCTCGAACGCCTCGATCTTCTTGCCGAGGTATTCTGGCGTCCGCCCGATCATCAGCCCGGCGATGAACACCGCGATGATCGCGAAGACGAGCATGCCGTACAGCCCCGATCCGACGCCGCCGAAGATCACCTCGCCGAGCTGCATCAGCCACATCGGCACGAGGCCGCCGAGCGGGGTGTACGAGTCGTGCATCGAGTTGACCGAACCGTTCGACGCGGCGGTCGTGGCCGTGGCCCAGAGCGCGGAGTTCGCGATGCCGTGGCGCACCTCCTTGCCTTCCATGTTGCCCCCCAGCTGCGCGGCGCTCGTGGCCTGGTCGACGCCGAGCCCCGCGAGCACCGGATTGCCGCGGTTCTCCGCCCAGGCGGCGACCGCTAGCAGCGCGACGAACACGACCGTCATCGCTGCCAGCACTGCCCAGCCCTGGCGCGGGTCCTTCACCAGCGCGCCGAAGGTGTAGCAGAGCGCGGCGGAGATCAGCAGTATCGCGAGCACCTCGACGAAGTTCGCGAGCGGGGTCGGGTTCTCGAGCGGGTGGGCGCTATTGACGTTGAAAAAGCCGCCGCCGTTCGTACCGAGCTGCTTGATGATCACTTGCGACGCCGCGGGACCGACCGCGATCGTCTGTTCCTTCGCGGTCGCGGGCCCCATCACCGGGTTGCCCTTGGCATCCTTGACCGGCTGGCCGGCGGCATCGAGCCTCGGCTGCGCGTAGTCGACCGGCTGCACCAGCTCGACCGTCCGGTACGCGGAAAACGTCTGGACCACGCCCTGCGACACCAGGACCACGGCCCCGACGAGCGATAGCGGGAGCAGGATATAGAGCGTGGTGCGGACGAGGTCCGTCCAGAAGTTGCCGATCGTTTCGGCGGAGGCGCGCTGAAAGCCCCGTACGAACGCCACCAGCACCGCCATGCCGGTCGCCGCCGAGACGAAGTTCTGCACCGTCAACCCGAGCAGCTGCGTGAGATCGCTCATGGTCGTCTCGCCGCCGTAGCCCTGCCAGTTGGTGTTGGTGGCGAAGCTCACGGCGGTGTTGAACGACGAGTCCGGCGAGACCGCTCCGAGATCCTGGGGGTTGAGCGGCAGCCAGACCTGGAGCCGCTGGAGGGCGTATACCGCCACCAACCCGAGGATGCTAAACGCCATCGCCGCCACGGCGTACTCGGTCCAAGGCATCTCGCGCTGCGGATCGACGCCGCAGACGCGGTAGAGCAGGCGCTCGAACGGCGCGCCGATGCGGTTGAGGAATGCCGGTTGACCCTCGTAGATCCGTGCCATGTAGGCGCCGAGCGGCTTGGCGAGCGCGAGCAGGACAACGACGTAGAAGGCGAGCTGCAGATACCCGTTGGCGGTCATTCGAACCACTCCGGTTTCAGCATCGCGACGACGAGATAGACGAAGAGCGCGGCGGCGACGAGCCCCGACAGGGCATAGACCCAGGTCATTCGTGCCCCCTCAGGCGTTCGAGGCCGTAGACGAGACCGAGGGTGGCCGCGGCGAGCACCGCAACCAGGACGAGAAAGAAGAGGTCCATCGGCAAGCCCCTTTCCGTAGCGTCGGCGAGGTTAGGCCGCCCGCCGTCGAGGGCCCGTCAAGTTTCGGGGCCGGCGCATCAAGACCGTATCAAGACCGCCTGTCGCGGGTTTGACGATGCGCAATACGCTCTCGACAGAGGCTGTCGACGGGGCGACGGCCGGGCAGCCGGTCCCACCGGCAGAGGCTTGGCCGACTGTGCGGCCTGTCACGCCGCCCGCCCGTTCGGGCGAAATGCTTCACGCCCGCCCCCGGCTGGGGGCGGCCCCCGCCCGTCCGGGCCCGCTTGTTGCATCGCTCTGCCCGTCCAAGCAAGGCCAAGCGCAAACGGAGTCGAACGTGCTCGAGCTGCTCCTCATCCTCGCGGTCGTGGTCTACCTGGTGTCGAAGCTGGATGCCCACCATCTCGAGCAGACGACCTCGCGGTTCGGCCCCTCCCTGGCCCCCGGGTCCGCGCCGCCGCGTCCCGAGCCGCGGCCGGCCCTCCGGCTCGCGATCGAAGGCACGCAGCGCCCGTACTTCCGCAGCAACAAGTTCATGAAGGGCTTCGGGGTCAACCCGCAGCTCGTCCAGGACATTCGCGTCTACAGCCGCCTCGGCGCGCTGGACGTCTTCCCGGCCACGGTCGTCGCCCTGCTCCACGACCTGTACCTGCGGGGCGGGGCCGTCGGCACCGAGGTGATGGAGCTGCTGTTCCACGGCCGCGCGCTGAAGGAAGGCGAGGCCGTCTACTTCGCGCTGCTCGACGGGAAGCCCGAGCCGCGCGTCGTGGCGTTCGTGGACAAATTGCGCACGGCATGAGCCCGCCGGGCCGCCCCAAGGGCGAATCCCGAGCGCGCAGCGCGAGGGGAGTCCACCGAGCCGTGCGGAGACACCGGATTACCTAGGACCTTCGGATCGCGGGGAGGGGAGCGACTCCAGCCGGCCTTCGGGCCGGCTTTTTTTCGTCCGCAGGCTAGAGCTCGTACGTCTCCCCGGTCCCGGCCAGCGCCTGCTCGACCACCTTCCGGGTGAGGTGCGGCGCGAACTGCTCCACGAAGTCGTACACGAACCCCCGGAGGTACGCGCCGCGCCGCACGGCGATGCGCGTGGTGTTGGTCCGGAACAGGTGGCCGGCGTCGACGGCCCGCAACCCCCGGTCGCGCTGGGCATCGAACGCCATCGCGGCGATGATCCCCACCCCGAGGCCGAGCTCCACGTAGGTCTTGATCACGTCCGAGTCGATCGCGGCGAGCACCACGTCGACCGCGATGCCCTTCGCCGCGAACGCGTCGTTGATGTGCGAGCGGCCGGCGAACTCCGGGCTGTAGGTGATGATCGGGAAGCGCGCCAGATCGTCGAGCGACAGGCGCTCGGCCTCGGCGAGGGGGTGCTCGGGCGGCACGACGACGCAGTGGGACCACTGGTAGCCCGGGAGCGCGAGCAGCTCGGGAAAGTGGTCGAGCGACTCGGTCGCGATCGCGAGGTCGGCCTCGCCGCGGATCACCATCTGCGCGATCGCTTTCGGATTCCCTTGCAGCAGCGCGAGATGCACCTTGGGGTAGCGGCTCCGGAACTGGGCGACAACGTGCGGCAGCGAGTACCGCGCCTGGGTGTGGGTCGTTGCGACCGTGAGGCTGCCGGCGTCCTCGGCGCCGAACTCCCGCCCCACCTGCTTCAGGTTCTCGAGCTCCTGCAGCACGCGCTCCACGATCTCGACGATCCGCTTGCCCGGTTCGGTCAGGGCGACGAACCGCTTCCCCCGGCGCTCGAAGATGGCGACGCCGAGCTCGTCCTCGAGCTCGCGAATCTGCTTCGAGACCCCCGGCTGCGAGGTGTGCAGGGAGTTCGCCGCCTCGGTGAGGTTCAAGCCCTGGCGGACCGTCTCCCGGACGTAGCGGAGCTGCTGGAGGTTCATATAACTACCAGGTCTTTACTAATCGATAGTTAGTCGTTCTAGGCATAACTGGAGTCTATTACGCTCCGTTGGCTCTGGAAAGCACGAGCCAGCCATGTACCGCTACGACGACATCGACCAGCGCCTCGTCGACGAACGGGTGGCGCAGTTCCGGGACCAGACGCGGCGCTTCCTCGCCGGCCAGCTCTCGGACGAGGAGTTCAAGCAGCTGCGACTGCGGAACGGCCTGTACCTCCAGCGCCACGCGCCGATGCTTCGGATCGCAATCCCGTACGGCCTGCTGTCGACCCCCCAGCTCCGCAAGCTCGCCCATCTCGCGCGCACGTACGACCGGGGCTACGGTCACTTCTCGACGCGACAGAACCTCCAGCTCAACTGGCCGAAGCTCGAGGACGTGCCGGACATGCTCGCCGAGCTCGCGACGGTCCAGATGCACGCGATCCAGACGAGCGGCAACGCCGTGCGCAACATCACCACCGACCATTTCGCCGGCGTCGCCGCGGACGAGATCGTCGACTCGCTCGTGTGGTGCGAGATCCTGCGGCAGTGGTCGACGTTCAACCCGGAGTTCTCCTACCTGCCGCGCAAGTTCAAGATCGCGATCAACGGCGCGGCCGTCGATCGCGCTGCGACCTGGGTGCACGACATCGGTTTGCACGCCGTCCGCGCCGACGACGGCGAGATCGGCTTCCGCGTGCTCGTCGGCGGCGGGCTCGGGCGCACGCCGATCATCGGCCACGTGATCCGCGAGTTCCTGCCGTGGCGGCATCTGCTCACGTATCTCGACGCGATCTTCCGCGTCTACAACCGCTACGGTCGCCGCGACAACATCCACAAGGCCCGCATCAAGATCCTGGTGAAGGAGCGCGGGCCGGAGGCCTTCGACCGCGAGGTCGAAGAGGAGTGGGCTCACCTCAAAGACGGCCCGGCGACCCTCATCCCCGAGGAGGTCGCGCGGGTCGCCTCGCGCTTCACCCGACCGGCGTACGAGCTGCTGCCCGCCGTGGATCCCGATTTCGAGCGGCTCCGCTCGAGCGACAAGGCGTTCGCGGCCTGGGTGAAGCGGAATGTCCACCCCCACAAGGTCCCGGGCTACGCCGCGGTCACGCTGTCGCTGAAGAAGACCGGCGTCCCGCCGGGCGATGCGACCGCCGACCAGATGGACGCGATCGCCGAACTGGCCGACCGCTACACCTTCGGCGAGCTGCGGGTGTCGCACGAGCAGAACCTGATCTTCGCCGACGTCGCAAAGCGCGATCTCGATCGGCTCTGGCGCGAGCTTCGTCCGCTCGGTCTCGCGACGCCGAACATCGGCCTGATCACGAACATCATCGCCTGCCCGGGCGGCGACTTCTGCTCGCTCGCGAACGCGCGCTCGATCCCGGTCGCGGAGGCGATCCAGCGCCGCTTCGACGACCTCGACTACGCCTTCGATGTCGGCGAGCTCGACCTCAACATCTCGGGCTGCATGAACGCCTGCGGCCATCATCACGTCGGCCACGTCGGCATCCTCGGCGTCGACAAGGCGGGCGAGGAGTTCTACCAGATCGAGATCGGCGGGAATCAAGGCGAGACCCGCCCCGGCGCGAAGGCCGCGCTGGGCAAGGTGCTCGGGCCGTCGTTCTCCCAGAGCGAAGTGCCCGACGCGATCGAGCGGCTGGTCCGCTGCTACCTCGGCCTGCGCGAAGCCGAGGAGGAACGCTTCATCGACGTCGTGCACCGCGTCGGCGTCGAGCCGTTCAAGGCACATCTCTATGACAAAGCTGATCAAAGGCCGTCGGCTCCAGAGCGACACCTGGCAGCTGCTTGACCGCGACGTCGAGCGCTGGCTGACCGTGGGCGAAGCCGGGCTCGTGCCGGACTTTCCGGCGGTGGCCGATCTCATCGTGCCGCTCAAGCTCTGGCGACTGCGCCGCGACGATCTCCTCCATCGGGAGGGGCGTACGGGCGTGCGGCTGGAGAGCGGCGAAGGGCCCGAGGCGCTCGCCGACGACCTCGATCGGGTCGCGCTCATCGCCGTGCACTTCCCGAAGTTCAGCGACGGCCGCGGTTTCTCGACCGCGCGCCTGCTGCGCGAGCGCTACGGCTTCAAGGGCGAGTTGCGCGCGATCGGCGACGTGCTGCGCGACCAGCTCCTGTTCCTCGTCCGCTGCGGGTTCGACGCGTTCGCGCTGCGCGACGACCAGGATGCGGAAGCCGCGCTCGCCGCGTTCGACGACTTCACCGAGGCCTATCAGGGGGGCGTCGATCAGCCGCTGCCGCTCTTCCGCCGCCGCCTGGCCGCCCCGGCGGCGGCGCCCACGTCATGAAGACCCGCGCCCGCGGCAAGGTTTATCTCGTCGGCGCCGGCCCGGGCGCCCCGGATCTCCTCACGCTGCGCGCGGCCCGCGTGCTCGCGGACGCCGACGTTGTCTTCCACGACGCGCTGGTGCACCCCGACGTGCTCGCGGTCGCGAGCCGGGCCGAGAAGATCGCCGTCGGCAAACGCTGCGGCCGGCACTCGACGGCGCAGCGCTTCATCAACAAGCGCCTCGTCGACGCCGCCGGCAAGCACCGCGTCGTCGTGCGCCTCAAGGGTGGCGACCCGATGCTGTTCGGCCGCGCGCAGGAGGAGCTCGACGCGTTGCACGCGGCGGGCATCGACGTCGCGGTGATTCCGGGCGTCACTGCCGCGCTCGCCGCGGCGGCCGACCTCGGCGTCTCGCTCACGCGCCGCGGCTCGAGCCGCAACGTCGTATTCGTGACGCCTCGCGTGGGCGACGGCGAGCAGCCGAACGACTGGGCGGCGACCGTTGCGAAGGCCGACACTGCGGTCATCTACATGGGCGCCGGCGAGGCGGCGGCAATCGCCGCCGCCCTCCTCGCCCGCGGAAGACCTTCGAGCCTCCCGGTCGCCGTCGTCGAGAACGCGTCGCTGCCCGAGTCGCGCCGCTGGCTGACGACGCTCGGCGCGCTGCCCGGGCTCGCCGACGAAACGTTCCGCGGTCCGGTCCTGCTCCTCCTCGGCGAAGTCTTCGCCGGCACCGGGCAGGAGGCGGCCGAGGCCGACCTCCTCCGCGCGGCCGCGGCCTACCGCCGCCGCGCCTGACCCGATATCCGCGCGCGGCGCGTGCACTACTGCACGCTCGCGAGGCGAGCCCGCACGCCCGCGAATCGGGCCCGTCGCTATGCTGCTGGCATAGGGGCCCGGGAAAACTCCAATGACCAGCGATCTTCGCCACCTGCACGACCGTGACTTCGTCCAATGGGCGCAGGGCCAGGCCCGCGCGCTGCGCGAGGGCCGCTTCAAGGACCTCGACCGGGAGATCCTGGCGAACGAGCTGGAGCGCATGGTCGCGCGCGAGCGCGCCGAGGTGAACCAGCGGCTGGAGGCGCTCACGGTGCAGCTCCTGGTCTGGAGCGTCCAGCCGGCGGCGCGCACCGTCGACTTCCAGGCGGCGATCCTCGCCCAGCGCGGCTCGGTCGACCGCGTGCTCGAGTTCAGCCCGAGCCTGCGGCCGGCGATCGAGTCGGCGCTGCCGCGGACCTACGCGAGCGCGCTCGACACCGTCGAGCAGGCGGGCATCCCGCGCAACGTCTTCCCGATGGCGCCCGTCTTCTCGCTCGACGAGCTGCTCGACCGCGGGTTCTGGCCCGCGAGCCTGTTCGGCGGGCGCGCGTTCAGCTTCTGACGCTCGGCCGGCGGTAGCTACGCGGCGCGCAGCGCGTCGACGATCTTCAGCCGCGCGGCGCGAACCGCCGGGAGCACGCCGCCGGCGAGCCCCATCGTCACCGCGAACACGAACGACTGCGCGACGATCGCGGGCGTGAGCGCGAACGCGAACGCGAGCTCGGAGAACGACTGCCAGTTCATCGTCGAGATGCGGACGAGCTGCATCAGCGCGGCGAGCCCGAGCCCGGCGACCCAGCCGAGGACGGCGAGCGCGAGCGCCTCGGCGAGGAACGACGCGAGGATCGAGCCGCGCCGGAAGCCGAGCGCGCGGAGCGCCCCGATCTCGCCGGTCCGGTTCGAGACCGCGGCGTACATCGTGATCATGGCGCCGATCATCGCCCCGATCGAGAAGATCACCGACAGCGTCAGTCCGAGGATGCGGATGAAGCTCGCCATCATCTCGGACTGCTCCTCGTAGAAGACGCGCTCGCGCTTCACGTCGACCGCCATCCGCGGATCGGCCTCGAGCCGCGCCTTGAGCCGCTCGAACTGCGCCGGACCGACGAGGCGCGCGATCACCGAGGAGAACGCCTGGCGCCGGAACGACTGCATCATCTGCTCGCCGTCGCCCCAGATCTCGGAGTCGAAGCCCGAGCCGCCGGCGTCGAAGACCCCGACCACGGTCCACTCCCGGCCGCCGAACCGCAGGCGCTCGCCCAGCCCGACGCCGTCGAAGCGCTCGGCGATGCTGCGCCCGACCGTGACCTCGGTGCTGTCGGGCCGGAACATCCGCCCGCTCAGCACCCGGACCTGGGGCCGCAGCGCGAGCCCCTGCGCGCCGACCCCGCGCACGGTGATGTTGGTCGGCACACCGCTGCTGCGCTTGGGCTGCGCGATCAGCACGACCGCCTCCTTCGACACCTCCCGGACCCCGCCCGCCCCGATCGCGATCTCCGGCTGGCTCTCGATGATCGCCGCCTGGCCGCGCTCGATCCCGCTCTGTACCTCGTTGCCGGCGGCGCGGCGCGTCACCACGACGTTGTCGTACTGGCCGGTCGCCACCAGCGCCTGCCGCAGCCCCGCCTCGAGCATCAGCACCGCGGCGAAGACGAACACGACCAGCGCCATGCCGCCGGCGGTGAGCGCGGTCGTGAGCTTGCGCGTCCAGAGGTTGCGGGCGCTGTACGCGAGCGGGACGGGCTTCATTCGCGCGTCTTCAGCCGATTGCCCTCAACCCCTCGACGATTCGCACCCGGCCGGCGTTGCGGCCGGGAACGAGCGCGGCGGCGACGCCGACGCCGAGCGCGCACGCGATCTGCAGCGCGACGGTCCCGGCGCTCACCTCGAACACCGGGAAGAACTGGCCGAGCTCCGCCCCGAACCAGGCGGCGACCGGAAAGGTGAGCGCGACCCCGAGCCCGGCGCCGCCGAGCGCGATCGCAAGCGACTCCCCGAACACGAGCCGCGCGACGTAGCCGGGCCCGAACCCGAGCGCCTTCAGCGTCGCGTACTCGGGCATGCGCTCGCGCGCCGTCATCGCCATCGTGTTCGCCATCACCGCGAGGATGACGAAGATCACGACGAACGAGACGATCCGGATCGCCACCACGATCGCCTCGGTCATCGCGACGAACCCGAGCTGGAACGCCTTCTCGGTCTCGGTGAGCGTCTCGGCGAGCGAGTTCCGGAACAGCGCGTCGATCGCCTGGCCGATCTCGGCCGAGCGCTCCGGCTCGGCGATCTGCACCATGAATACCCCAACCTGGTCGCCGCGGCGCGGCGAGCGCTGCTTCATGGTCTCGTTCAGATACTCCCAGTGGAACAGCATCTGCGAGTCGTCGGTCTTCGCGTCGGCCCCGTGGTAGATCGCGCGGACGGTGAACGACCAGACGCCGGGATAGATCGTGCCCTGCAGCGGGATGGTGTCGCCGATCTTGAACCCGTACCGGTCGGCGAGCTTGCGGCCGATGATCGCGCCCTTGCGGTCGCGCAGGAACGCGCGCAGCTCGTCCTCGGCGATGCGGTACTCGGGGTACATCGCGAGGAACGGCACCGGGTCGACGGCGAACTGCGCGAAGAAGTTCTTGGGATCCTGGTAGTAGCCGCCGAACCAGTTGAACGGCGCCACCCCGCGCACGCCGGGCACGGCGCGGATCTTCTCGCGATAGTGGAGCGGCATCGGGAACACCAGCGAGATCGCGTTGCGGGTGACGAGCCGGTTGGGCGCCGCGCTGTTCGCGCCGGCGTACCACGCGTCCACCACCGTCTGCAGCAGGCCGAACGCAAGCACCGCCACGATCAGCCCGACCACCGTGAGCCCGGTCCGCAGCTTGTGGCGGAGCGCGTTGCGGAGGATCAGCTTGAGGGAATTCAAGCCCGTCTCAGAGCCGCGCTTCCCGGACCGAGCGCTCGTGGATGTCGCCGGCGCTCGACAGCTCGCCCTTGTCGAGATACATGATCGCGTGCGCCCGGTCGGCGGCGCGCCGGTCGTGGGTGACCATGAGGATGGTCTTGCCGAGCTCGATGTTGAGCCGGTCCAGGAGCCCGAGGACCTCCTCGGCCGAGTGCCGGTCGAGGTCGCCGGTCGGCTCGTCGGCGACGATCAGCTTCGGGTCGGTCACCACCGCGCGTGCGATCGCGACGCGCTGCTGCTGGCCGCCCGAGAGCTCGGAAGGATAGTGCTCCATGCGGTCGCCGAGGCCGACGAGGCGCAACGCCGCCTCTGCGTGCGCGCGCCGCTCGCTGCGCGAGAGGGAGGTCAGCACGAGCGGCAGCTCGACGTTCTCGAACGCGGTGAGCACCGGCATCAGGTTGTAGAACTGGAAGACGAAGCCCACGCTTCCGGCGCGCCAGTCGGCGAGCTCGGTCTCGCCGAGCCGCGTGATGTCCACCCCGTCGACGAAGATCTCGCCCGCGTCGGGCTTGTCGATGCCGGCGATCAGGTTGAGCAGCGTCGACTTCCCGGACCCCGACGGCCCCATCAGCCCGAGAAAATCGCCGCGCCGGACCTCGAGCGTGATGCCGTTCAGCACCGGCACGATCTGGCCGCCGCGGCGGTAGGACTTCGACACGCCGCGGAGGCGGATGAGCGGCCGGGGTTCGGCGTCGCCCACTCGCGGGACGTTCACTTCGCCGCGACCTTGACCCGGTCGCCGTCGGCGAGCCGGTCGAGCGGCTTGACGATCACCCGCTCGCCGGCCGCGACGCCCGCCACCTGAACCAGATCGCCGATGGACCGGCCGCCTTCGACCCGCGTGAGAACGGCGCGGCCGTCCTTCACCACGAAGACGGCCGGCGCGCCGTTGCGCTCGACGATCGCCTGCTTCGGCACGACCGTCACCGGCTGGCGGTCAGCGGCGCTCACTTCGCGCTCGAGGAACGCCACTTTCGCGCTCATGTCCGGCAGCACCCGGCTGTCGCGCTCGAGGAACCTGATCTTCACGAGCACCGTCGCCTTCGCGCGGTCCACCGTCGGTACGATCCGCTGGATCACCCCGGGAAAGCGGTGGTCGGGGATCGCGTCGAGCTGGATCTCGCACGGCTGGCCGACCTTGATCTTGCCGAGCGAGGACTCGGCGACGTCGGCCTCGACCTCGAGCGTGTCCATGTCGGCGATCGTCACGACCGCGCCCTTGGTGTCGGCGGCCTGGGAGAACGGCGTGATGTTGTCGCCGACGTTCGCGCTCTTGGTCAGCACGACGCCGTCGAACGGCGCGCGGATCAGCGTCTGGTCGAGCGCCACCTCCGCCACCTGGAGGCTCGCCTGCGCCACCGCGAGCGACGCCTCGCCCGACTGGACCCCGGCCCGCGCCTTGTCGAAGCGCGCCAGCGCCGAATCGAGGGCCGAGCCGCTGATGTAGCTCTTCGCCGCGAGGTCCTGGGAGCGTCTGAGGTTCGCTTCGGCGTCGCGCAGCTCGGCGCGCGTCTGCTCGAGGTTCGCGGCTGCGACCTTGACGTTCGCGGCCGCCTGGTCGCGCTGCGCAGTGACGTCGCGGTTCTCGAGCCGCGCGATCACCTCGTCCTTGCGCACCCGGCTGCCCTCCGTGACGCCGAGCCATTCGAGCCGGCCGGTCGCCTTGGAAGCGACGGCCGCCTTGCGCTGCGCGACGACGTAACCGGTCGCGTTGAGGAGCGTCACCGCCTGCGACGGGTACGCGGTCGTCACCGCGGCGGTCTCGACCGTGCGCGCGCCGCCGAACGCCGTGAACCCGGCGATCCCGACGGCGGCGAGGACCGCCGCGCCGGCGCCCCATGGCCAGAGGCGCCGGCGCGGGCGCGCCGCTGGCGCGGCGCTGCGGTCGATCGCAAGTTGGGAGATGTCCGGGTTGTCCAAGACGGGCCTTCCGAAGAGGCGCGCCAGGGAGGCGGGAACGCGGCGCGCAACGCGAATTATACGCGCGCCCCTGCCGTCGACCGGGGCCGAGCGGGCGCGGCCGGGCGCCGAAGGCTACTTGTCTCGAGGGCCGAGCCCGATCGGCGCCGGCGCGAGGGCCACGATGCGGTGAAAAACGCTCTCGTAGCCGCGATCCCCCGAACCGCCGAGCGGATCGCGATGGGCGGCGAACGCCGCCTCGATCTCCGACCAGTCCGCGGGCGTGAGCACGCGCTGCGCAAGCGGCATCACGTCGCTCTCCTCCTTGCGCATGTGCTCGCGATAGGCATCTGCGAAGCGCTCGACCGCCGCGGCGAAGGGCGGGAACTCGGCCTCGCCGCCCTCCTCCAGCCGGACGAGCGCCTGCTCGAGCTCACGGATCGCGTGCGCGCCCGCCGCGTGCTCCCGGGCGAGCTCGTCGAGCACCACGTCGCCTTCGTGCGTGCGGGCGCGGATCCGGGCGAAGAGGAACGCCTCCTCCTTGGGATGGTGCTCGCGCTCCGGGAAGACGTCGAGGTAGTAGAGCATCGCGCGGAAGACCCGCGGCTCGACGCGCGTGCCGCGATCGCGGTGCTCGCGCACGAGCGCCTCCATGGCCGACACCACCGCCGCGATCGAGCGGTGCTCGGCGTAGAGCGCGGTCAGCAGCTGAGGCACGGTCGCGGCATGCGGATGATCCAAATCCATCCTGCACCAACCCCGGGCGCGGGGTTTGACGGAGATCAAGCGGGCGGGCCGTCCGCGTCGCGGACGGGAAGAATCAGGGCTGGCTGATCTCCACCTTCACCCACTCGGCGACGTCGCGGCGCTCGGGATCGGTGAACTTCACTTCCACCCGGCGGCCCTGCTGCAGGTCCGCGAAGCGCCCGGGGACGTTCGTCTGCTTGAGCTTGGTGCGATCGAGCCAGATGCGGGTCTTCTCCGTGATCCTGACGGTGCGCGGCCCGGCGGAGTCGGCGATGGTGACCGTCTGCGCCGCCGCATTTGCGACCGCGACTTCGCCGATGACGCTGTACTTCTGGGACACGCCCGGCGACTGGCCGATCGGGATGTACTGCTCGGTCGCCTTCTGGCCGTGGGCATGGGAGCTCGCGCAGAGCGCCGCGAGCGCCATCCCCAGCCCGCTCAGGAGCGAACACAGGGTCGATCTCATTTCCGCACCTCGATCAGCTGAACGCGCGCCCGTTCCTGCGCCTGGATCGCCTCGCGGGCGAAGCCGCGCCGGTTGAACAGGCTCTTGGCGGCGCGCTCGGTGAACCGCTTCGCTTCGTCGAGCTCCGCGACCGCGTCCGGGTGCAGCCCGCCGCCCGCGAGCACCGCGATGCTGTCGCCCGTCTCGCTCGCCGCGCGCCCGAGCAGCGCCTGCGCCGCCGCCGTCTCGAAGAACCCGAGCGCCTCGGCCTGCTCGAGCAGCTCGATGCTCTGGCGGATGTTCTCCAGCGCGTTGCTCACCCGCAGGAACGCGGCGACGGCGACCACCTGCGTGCCATCGAGCCGGATGCCGACGCCGTTCGGATCGGTGCTCGCGAGGAAGCGTCCGGAGGGCGAGTTGTTGAACGCCTGTCCGTTGTAGAACGCCACCGCGCCCTCGATGGTCTCGATGGCGTTGTTGTGGAAGAACGGCCCGGTGTCGGCGGCCTCGACGAGCGGCGGCGTGTTGAACGTGCCGTCGCCGGGAATCCCGAACCCGTCGTCGCGCGGAATTCGCTCGCCGGTCAGCCGCGCCGGCTGGTCGGGCAGGTCCTCCACCCCGGTGTTGAAGTTCGCGTTGTTGCCGGGGGCCACGTTGGCCCCGGCGTTGCCGTGGCAGACGTTGCACTTGCCGAGCCCGTTGTTGAGGAAGATCTCCTGCCCGCGCTTGGCGACGGTGCCCTTGAGCGCCAGCGGCAGCGCGAGGTCGGCCTGGCGCCCGAGCGACAGCTGGAAGGCCTCGAGCGCGTCGAGCTCCGGATCGGTGGGCAACCGGAAGTCGACGCCGGCGACGCGGTTGAGCGTCCTGGTGAAATGCTGGATCACGGCCCCCACCGCGAACGAGCGCAGCGACCCGTCGGCGGGCGCGCCGTCTCCGGACCAGCCGGTGCGCGGGCCCTGCGGGCTCGCCACCGAGGTCCGCAGCGCAAGCACGTGCGGGACGCCGCGCATGGTGAACTTGTTCGCGAGGTCGTCGAACCCATCCAGGTTTTCCAGGATGAGGCCGAACTCGCGCATGAGCCGCGGGTTCTCGAAGTTCTGCCGGAGCGCCGGGACGAACTCGGCCACGAACAGCGGGTCGTCCTTCGGCAGCGTGGCGATGAACGCCGGCGAGATC
>Ga0299906_10002909_pt1 | contig 14144 bp, 9 predicted proteins | sample RVTome_14_FD_200259 | JGI IMG/M metagenome (GOLD analysis project Ga0299906, IMG submission 200259) | Soil microbial communities from uranium-contaminated site in the Upper Colorado River Basin, Wyoming, United States - RVT145D125 (version 2) ... | reverse complement strand
ATGAGCTGATGCGGGCCAGCCCCTTCAGACTTGCCAGCGTGTTCAGCAATCTCGATTTTCCGACATTCGATCGGCCTATGAATGCGATCTCCGTCAACTGATCACGGGGAAAGTCAGCCGGCTTATAAGCGCTCTTGACGAATCGGGCGGAACTGACTTTCACGGCAGGCCGAGCACGGCGGGCTCTCTTCGAGACCCTCTTAGTGTACCAGAAGAAAGGGTGCAGGTCACTTTTTCCTGCAACGATACGGTATTGCCGCTCATGAGCGAGAAAGAAAGGCCTGTCCCCTCACTAGTGCGCGACGGTATCGGGCCTCTCCCCTGGCCGACCCGAAATGCCGGGCGCGCCCATCGTATCGTCCTCGATCGGAGTGGGTTGCCTGGTCAATGCGATCCTGAGGACGTCGTCCATATTGTCCACCAGACGAACCGTGAGCTCTTTCATCACCGGTTCCGGAATATCCGCCAGATCCTTCTTGTTATCCTCCGGCATCACGACGGTCCGGAGGCCGGCCCGCCGCGCCGCAAGAAGCTTTTCCTTGACGCCCCCGATCGGGAGCACCTTGCCGCGGAGCGTGATCTCTCCCGTCATGGCGACGGTCCCGGACACGGGGATCCGGGTCAGGGCGCTGACGATGGACGTCGCGATCGTGATTCCGGCCGAGGGCCCGTCCTTAGGAATCGCACCCTCGGGGACATGCAGGTGCAGGTCGAGTTTCTGATAAAAGTCCCTGGGAATGCCGAAGGCGTGCGCTCTGGACCGCACGTAGCTCATCGCTGCCTGCGCCGACTCCTGCATCACGTCTCCGAGCTGTCCTGTCAAGGTGAGCTTGCCGCTCCCTTCCATCAGCGTCACTTCGGTCGAAAGGATTTCGCCTCCGACTTCGGTCCAGGCAAGTCCCGTGACGAGCCCGATCTCGTTCTTGCCTTCGTGCGCGTTCGATCGATACTTCGGGATGCCCAGATACTTGCCGAGGTTCTTCGCAGTGACCCGCGCCCGGTGCCGCCTGCCTTTGCTGACCACAGACCTTGAAAGCTTCCTGCAGACGGCCGAGAGTTCGCGTTCGAGGTTCCGGACACCGGCCTCGCGCGTGTAGCGCCGGATGATCTCGGCGAGCGCAGTGTCGTCGAACTGAAGCTGCTTGTCCGTCAGGCCGGTCTTCTGCAGTTGCTTGGGAATCAGAAATCGCTTCGCGATTTCCGACTTCTCTTCGTCCGTGTATCCCGGGAGGCGGAGTATCTCCATGCGATCCTGCAAGGGCTGTGGAATCGTGTGCAGCACGTTGGCCGTGGCTATGAACATGATCTGGGACAGGTCGTAGTCCACATCGAGATAGTGGTCGTTGAAGGCGACGTTTTGCTCGGGATCCAGAACCTCGAGAAGCGCGGACGACGGATCCCCCCTGAAATCGACGCTCATCTTGTCGACTTCGTCGAGCAGAAATACGGGATTCAAAGTCCCGGCTCTCTTCATCATCTGGATGATCTGGCCAGGAAGGGCGCCGATATATGTCCGGCGGTGACCGCGAATCTCCGCTTCGTCCCGAAGTCCTCCGAGCGCCATGCGCACGAAGCGGCGGCCCGTCGCCCTCGCGATGGACATACCCAGCGAGGTCTTACCGACTCCCGGGGGACCGACGAAACAGAGGATCGATCCCTGCGGCTTTCGGACGAGCTGGCGCACGGCCAGAAATTCAAGAATGCGGTCCTTGATCTTTTCGAGCCCGTAGTGGTCTTCGTCGAGAATGCGCTCTGCCTTGTCGATGTCGCGGATCTCACGGCTTCGCTTCTTCCATGGGACAGCGAGCATCCAATCGATATAGTTTCTGGAAACCGTCGATTCGGCCGACATCGCGGGCATCATCTCCAGACGCCGGAGCTCCTGTATCGCCTTTTCATGAGGCTCCTTTGGCATTCCGGCGTCGTCGATCCTGACGCGCAGCTCCTCCAGCTCCGATTTCTCGTCCTTCTTGCCGAGCTCACGCTGGATGGCCTTGATCTTTTCGTTGAGATAGTACTCCTTCTGAGCCTTCTCCATCTGCCGCTTGACGCGGGTGTGGATCGACCGGTCCACCTGCAGTTTCTCGATCTCGACGTCCAGCAGTTCGACGATCCGCTTCGCCCGTTCGACGGGATTGAAGATCTCGATCAGCTCCTGCTTCTCTTCGACCGACAACGCCAGATGCGCGGCGACCGAATCCGAAAGGCGGCCGACGTCGTCTGTCCGAACCGACGATAGAATGTTCTCGGCATTCACGGTCTGGTTCAGCCGCAGATACTGTTCGAACAACTGGCCGATTCGCTGGATCATCTCATCCTGGCCGACGAAGGTCCGATTGCGGAACGAAGACAGCCGGAGATGGGCGCGGAGGTGTCCGCTGTCTTCGACGAGGCTGAGTATCCGCGCTCGTTCGATGCCTTCGACGAGCACCTTCGTGTTGCCGTCGGGCAGCTTCAGAGCCTGGACCAGATTCGAGATCGTTCCCACGGGATAGATTTCGTTGGGCCTGGGGTTCTCCACCGAGGCGTCGAATTGGGTTGCCAGGAATATCTGCTTGTCGCCCCTCAGGGCAGCTTCGAGAGCGTTGACCGAAGTCTGCCGTCCGATAACGAACGGCACGAGCATGTAGGGGAAGACCACGACGTCCCGGATCGGGACCATCGGCAGGGTCACGTGCTCGTATTTGTCTTTCCTGCTCATTCTGATTCTGGAGGTCTTGTCCTGAATCGGATTTTGCGCGTGCGGGTGAGGAAGGCCGGCGCCTATCCGGCCTTCTCGTAAGGAAACCGGACGTCCTTCTGCTCCACCATTTGACGCGTGATCGCCAGCTCACCGGCGTTCTGCTGGCCGGGAATGGCGTACATGACGTCGAGCATCAGTTCTTCCATGATGATGCGAAGTCCTCGTGCTCCCACGTTGCGCTTCGTGGACTGTTCGGCGATTGCCTCGATTGCCTCGTCCGCAAAGCTGAGCTTCACGTTTTCGTATTCGAAAAGCCGCTCGTACTGCTTGATAAGAGCATTCCTGGGCCGCGTGAGGATCTCGACGAGAGCCGCCTGGTCCAGATCGTGCAGCGTGCCCACGACGGGCACACGGCCCACAAACTCCGGGATCATGCCATATTTGATCAGATCTTCGGGCTCCACGAACTCCATCAGCGAGGAACGGGCGCTCGGGTCTTTCTGCTTCAACTCGCCTTTGAATCCCATCGTGCTGCGCTTTGCGAGCCTCTTCTCCACGATTCCATCGAGGCCGACGAAGGCGCCGCCGCAGATGAACAGGATGTTCGTCGTATCGACCTGAGTGAACTCCTGATGCGGATGCTTCCGGCCGCCCTGGGGAGGCACGTTTGCTACGGTTCCTTCCAGCATCTTGAGAAGCGCCTGCTGTACGCCTTCTCCGGAGACATCACGCGTGATCGATGGATTCTCGTCCTTGCGGCCGATCTTGTCGATTTCGTCGATATAGATGATTCCGGTCTGTGCCCTTTCGACGTCTCCGCCGGCGTTCTGAACGAGACGCAGGATGATGTTCTCCACGTCTTCGCCGACGTAGCCAGCCTCGGTCAGCGTCGTGGCATCCACGATCGCGAAGGGGACGCTGAGCACTCGAGCGAGCGTCTGTGCAAGGAGCGTCTTGCCTGTGCCTGTCGGGCCTATCAGCAGGATGTTGGATTTCTGCAGCTCCACATCGGAGCTCTTTCGGGCAAGCTCGATTCGCTTGTAATGGTTGTATACGGCAACCGCCAGCTTCTTCTTCGTCTTCTGCTGTCCTACCACGTACTGGTCGAGGGAGTCCTTGATTTCGGCGGGCTTGGGAAGATTGACGCTTCGGGGCCGCGTTTCCGCTCCCTGGTCTTCGTCGATGATGTCCTGACAGACGGCAACGCATTCGTCACAGATGAACACGGACGGTCCGGCGATCAGCTTTCGAACCTCGCTCTGGCTCTTATTGCAGAAGGAGCAGCGGAGTACCTCACCGTTGTTCTTCTTCAAAGCGCTTGCCTCCCGGCTGGCCCAACCTCAGGCCGTCCGATATTGAGTATAGCAGGGCGTTGGTCCGCATCGAGCATCGACGCTTATTGACGTTTGGAGATGACCTCGTCGATGATGCCATAAGTCTTCGATTCTTCCGGGCTCATGATGTAGTCTCGTTCGACGTCCCTTTCGATTCGGTCCAGCGGCTGGCCCGTATGCTCGACCAGGATCTCGTTCAGAATGCTTCGTAGCCGGAGCACTTCTCTTGCAGCGATCTCGATGTCGGTGGCCTGCCCCTGCAGCCCGCCCATCCACGGCTGGTGGATCAGAACCCGCGCGTGGGGCAGCGCGAAGCGCTTCTTCGGCGCGCCGGCTGCGAGCAGAACCGCCGCCATGCTCGCAGCCTGCCCGATACAGATCGTCGTGACATCCGGACGGATGAACTGGATCGTATCGTAGATCGCCAGGCCGCCGGTGATCGAACCCCCGGGAGAATTGATGTACAGAGATATGTCGCGTTCCGGATCCTCCGCTTCGAGGTACAGGAGCTGAGCCGTCACGACGTTGGCGATGTTGTCGTCGATGGGTGTTCCGATGAAAATGATGCTGTCGCGCAGAAGCCGCGAATAAATGTCGTACGCCCGTTCGCCCCGGTTCGTCTGCTCGACGACGATCGGGATGAGGGCTGCCCTCTCCTGGGGTTGACTCATGGGTTGTTCACCTGATCTCGCCTTCCTTCGTCTCCCGACCCTTGATTGTGTCACGAGGCCTTCCTTGACGGGATCAGTAACGGGATCAGTTCGTTTCGGACTGATCCCGCGGCCTCGCCCCGGCGGGTCTCGCCATCGTTTCGGACTGATCCCGGTCCGCTCTCGTTCTCCCGCACCGGGACCTACTCCCCGGCGCTGCCCTTCGACAGGCTCCCGGGCTCCAGAATTCGCGCCCGCTCCTCGAGCAGCGTGAATACCTTGCTGTGGCGGAGCTGTCCCCGAATGCGTACGATTCCACCGTCCTTCGCGAGGGCCTCCCGGACCCGCGAAACGGGCTGTTTCATTCCGTCGGCCATCTCCGCGATCTTCTGATTCACTTCATCGTCGGAGACCTCGATCTTCTCGCGCTCGGCCAGATGATCGAGAATCAGAGAGCCGCGCACGTCGCTAACAGCGTTATCGTACTGATCCTGGCGGATCCTGCTCCAGTCCACATCGAGTCCCCTGGGATTGATGCCCCGGCGGTAAAGATCCTCGAGCAGCCTGTCGAACCGGGCCTGGAGCTGGTTTTCCACGAGGAACTCCGGCACTTCGAAGTCGTTGTGATCTTCAAGCCAGCGGAGAAGGGCGTCGCGGGTCCGCTGCCGGGCGTGCTCCTCCTTGTGAGATCCCAGATCGGTCCGAACTGCGTTCCGGAGATCTTCGGCAGTCGGGTAGTCTCCGATGCTTCGCGCAAACTCGTCGTCGAGGGAAGGGCGGTGCTTCGCCTTGAGTCCTTCGACACGGACGTCGTAGCGGACGCACTTTCCGGCGAGCCGCTTGTCGGGATGATCCTCTTTGTACTGCACCCGGAACGAACGATCGTCCCCCGCGCGGGCTCCGGTCAGGTTGTCGGTGAACTCTTCGAGGGTCGTCGCCCCGCCGATCTCGCACAGGGCCTTTTCGCCTGAGAAGGCCTCCTGACCCGGGATCTCGCCTCCCGCCTCGTCGACCAGCGAGCCGCTGAACGTGATCTCGACGAAGTCGCCTGAGACGACCGGCCGGTCCTCTTCGACCGGTCTCATCTCGGAGTGTTCCCCGACGAGTCGATCGAGCGCGGCTTCGACCTCCGTATCTGACACCTCCGTCGGTACGGCCTCGATCGGGATGCCCGAATCATTCGTGATGTCGAGCACGGGATACACTTCGAACGTGGCCGAAAACCTGAGAGGCTTGTCCTTACCGTGGTCGATGTCGTCGTACATCGGCTGATCGACGACGTTCAGTCCTTCTTCCCTGGCCGCCTCGCCGAAGTATCGCGGGAGGAGGTGCTGGCAGGTTTCGCTGAGTATGTCGTCACGATACCGGTTCTTGACGACCCCAACGGGGGCTTTGCCCGGCCGGAAACCGGGAACGTTCGCCCGCCGCCCGATCTCACGAGCGACCTTCGTTATCTCCTCGTCTACGATTTTCTGGGGGATCTCGACCTCGAGGCGCTTTCGGACTGTGCTGATGTCTGTGAGCTGGTGTGTCATTGGCCCGCTTCCATGCGAAAGGAGGGACTCGAACCCTCAAGGGTTTCCCCACTGGATCCTAAGTCCAGCGCGTCTGCCAGTTCCGCCACTTTCGCGCTACCCGGCCAGGTGTCAGGCAAAGTATATCCTAACCTTTCGGCGGTCAGCCTCGGGCAGACGGCTTTCCGGTCGCTCTTTCATACGACGACGTCGGGTAGAGCGTTTCGTCTTCGCTGTTTGCCCGGAGCATCCGCCGGCGGATGATGCGGAGCGGAGCACCCCCCTCCCGAAGAAACGCGTCGTGGAACTTCCGCAGATCCCGTTCCCCGCGTTCGGCTTCCCAGTCGTCCCGCAACTTGTAGATTTGCAGCTTGCCGAGCGTGTAGACCAGATACGTCGGATCGAACGTCCCGCGCCGCGCCTCCTCGAGCGCATTGGCGGGTTCCATGAATGCCCTGTCCTCGAAGAGACGGGCTGCGTCCTGAACGCTCAGAGTTTCAGTATGCAGGCCGATGGCGGCGACGAACCGGCAGTCGCGGACCAGGGCTTCCTGAAGCTGGGCGGCCCGGATAGGCAGGTCGCCGGATCCGTACCCTTCCTCGACCATCATCTGCTCGGCGTAATGCGCCCAGCCTTCGACGTTCGAACCGCACGAGAGCAGGCGGCGTGTGTGAGTGGGAAATTTCGGGGCATTGGCGAACTGAAGAAAATGGCCGGGATAAGTTTCGTGAATCGTGATCAGATCCATGACCGGCCGGTTGAAGAGCCTCAGATGCTCTTCCTTGTGCGCCGGATCCCAGTCCGCCTCCGGCGGCGTAACATAATAGAAGGCCTCCCGGGCGACCGTCTCGTAGGCGCCCGGCGAGTCCATCGCCGCGAAGGCTCCGAAACGATAGTAGGGCGGCGTTTCGACGATGGCCGGGGGAGGTATCCCCGGCAGCGTGACCAGAGCATGCGCGTCCAGGAAGCCGCACACGCGATCGATGGTGACTCTGGCCCAGTCGAGCAGCTCGGTTTCCCCCGGCCGGTCGTCGGAAAGGCCGCGCATCACCTCCAGCGGCGTCCGGTCGGAGTCGATGCGGGAGGCGATCGCGACAAAGTCCCGATGGTCCCTCTCGAGGTTGGTGTTGGCGGTCGCGAGCAGCGTGTCGAGCGATGTCGCGGTCATCTCCTCGTGCCTGAGCATCCGGGCCAGGGCATCGGGTCCGATCGCGTAACAGCCGGTGGAGCGGGGCAGTAGGTCCTCGAGCCAACGCACCGCGTCTTCGAGAGCGGTGACTGACGCTCGATGGACGGATCGAAACCCCGCTGTCAGCGAGGGATCGCCGCCGGCCGCCTCGCGGGCCCATGCCTCGGTGCCTTCTCCCAGGAAGCCCACGGAGCCCCGCGCGAGACGGAGCGCCACCTCCGTGAACTCCCGCGGCGGGTTCTGGACGTTCGACTTCATGGCGTCGAGGATTCGGGGAAATTCCCGCAGGCGTGACGTCAGGGCCTCGAGCCTCCTCGGTGGAGGCGCAAACCGGCGCTTGATCAGGGCGTCGAGCGCGCTCCCGGCGTGCCAGAGGTAGTCGATGGGATTGCGACGCCATGTCCCGAGTGTCGCGAGAGCGAGCATACCGGCTTCGAGCTGTCCCAGGATCAACTCCAGATCGATGCGATCGGACACGGACAGCAACGACCCGCCGAACTTCCGGGCGCGGTCCAGGAGTGTCTGGATCTCGTCGATTCGGGCCAGATGCGCCTCTTCCGATCGATCGCCCATATCCCGGTCGTAGTCATGTAGTCCTTCCCGCGTCGCCCGCGCCGGATTCCAACTGAACTCGGCATCGAAATAGTCGTCGACGAAGGCGGCGAACGAATGCGAATTCCCCACGAGTCCTCCGACCGGAATTATAGGGGATATCGGTCACGTTTCGCTCCGGCTTGCGGTTGGGGCTACAATCGGGCGGGGAGACGCAGGATGGAACCTGGAAGAGCAGAAGCGTATGCGTTGTCGATGCGGCTCCGCCGCGAGATCGTCGCGTATCTGGGTTGCGATGAGACGCATCTCGATTTCTGTTCGCTGTGCCGCTTGCCTCCGCCGGCGGGAGATTTCGAGGCCTACGCGTTCTGCCCCTGGTGCGACCGGTCCAGGTCGGCGGGTCCGCCCCGCGCGGCCGATGACGAGTTTCTCATCGAGCTTCCCTTCAGAGTCTGACGATGCGACGCCCCGCCCCGTGTGGGTCCTGGCTCTCTCCGATCACGGCGGATCGGCTTACGGCCGGGCAGATTTCGATCTCGGAACCGCAACTGCACCAGGGTGACCTGTACTGGCTCGAAGGACGGCCTTCCGAGCGGGGTCGCGTGGCGCTGGTGTGTCGCCAGCGAGACGGGACGACCCTCGAAGTGCTCCCCGAACGCTTCTACGTTCGCACGAGAGTCCACGAATACGGCGGCGGATCGTGGACACTCGACCGGGGAACGGTCTTCTTCTCCGATTTTCGAACCCAGCGCCTGTTCCGAAAGGACCCGGGAGCCGAGCCCCGGCCGATTACGCCCGAACCGGCGGGACCGGCCTCCCTGCGTTACGCGGATGCCGACGTCTCGCCGGACGGCCGGTGGATCGTCTGCGTGCGCGAGCAGCACGCCCCCGACGGCCCGGTGACCAACGATATCGGGCTTCTTCCGACCGACGGCGGCGCGGAGCCCCGAAGTCTGGTCTCCGGGCACGACTTCTTTTCCTTTCCCAGAATCTCGCCTGAGGGCCGCTGGCTGCTGTGGACGACCTGGGATCATCCGCGGATGCCCTGGGACGGCGCGGACCTCTGGGCGGCGGAGCTCGGTTCCGACCTTACGCCCGGCCCGCCCCGGCACCTGGCCGGCGGTCCGCACGAATGTGTGTTTCAACCCCGGTGGGCGTCTGCCGGGAAAGTCTGCTTCGTGTCGGACCGGACCGGATGGGGCAACCTGTACTCGCTGGACCTCGAAGACAGGAACGGTGCGATTCCACTTCTCCCGATGGACGCGGAGTTCGGCTTGCCGCAGTGGGTCTTCGGGCTCTCCCGATATGCGCTTCTCGATGGGGAGCGGATCGTGGCCGCCTGTACCCGGGAAGGCCGCGACCGTCTCGTGTTGCTGGACACCGGCAGCGGAAAAGCCGAACCCTGGGATGTCGGCTATACCTCGATCAGCGCGCTGACGAGCGACGGTCGCGAAACCGTGGCCGTCGTCGGAGGGTCACCGGAGACTGCACCGGAGTTGTCGGCAGGTTCCGCGGGTTGCCCGCTTTCCGTTCTCAGACGCTCGGTGGACTTCGCCGTGGAGCCCGGCTATCTGTCCTCACCCGAGCATATCGAGTTTCCGGTTGCAGGCCGGTCGGCCTATGCCTTCTTTTACCCGCCGGCCCATCCGGATCTCGGCCCGGCCGACGGAGAGAAGCCGCCGCTGATCGTGACCAGCCATGGGGGCCCGACTTCGGCGGCAAGTTCCGCGTTGAGTCTCCCGATTCAGTTCTGGACCAGCCGGGGTATCGGAGTGGTCGACGTCAACTACGGCGGAAGCACTGGTTACGGACGCGCCTTTATGGAGAGCCTTCGGGGGCGTTGGGGGGAGCTGGATGTCGAGGATTGCGTCGCGGCGGCGAGGTTCCTGGCGGCAAGAGGCGACGTGGACCCGCACCGCATGGCCATCCGCGGCAGGAGCGCCAGCGGGTTGACCACGCTCGGCGCGCTCGTGTTCCACGACGCGTTCCGTGCCGGTGCCAGCTACTACGGGGTCGCCGACCTGGAGCGTCTGGTGCGCGATACCCACAAATTCGAATCCCGTTACCTGGACAGCCTGATCGGGCCGTATCCGGAAAAGGCGGAACTGTACAGACGCCGCTCGCCGCTCGGGCACGCGGACCGTCTGGAGACGCCGGTGATTTTCTTTCAGGGTCTCGAGGATGTCGTCGTACCGCCATCGCAGCCCGAGGCGATGATCCGCGTGCTTCGTGAGAAAGAGCTTCCCTTCGCCTATCTGACCTTCGAGGGAGAGCAGCACGGTTTCCGGCAGGCGGCGACGATTCGACGGTCCCTCGAGGCCGAGCTTTATTTCTACTCGCGAATTTTGGGATTCGAGCCGGCGGATGAGATCGAGCCGGTCGAGATCGAGAACTTGTAACGAGACAATCGGAGACTTCTCCCGTCGTCACTCTATTCCGTGCGAAACATTTCAAACGGCGACGTCTCTCCCTGTCGCCCCGGCGTCGCGACTTCTTCCTCTTCAGGTTCCTGCTCTCCCGGGTTCCTGAAGCGGTTGGCCTCGAGATCCGCCTGGCGCGTGTAGAGGTCGTAGTAGCGGCCCTGGCTGGCCATGAGCTCCGGGTGCGTGCCGCGTTCGACGATCTGTCCGTTTTCGAGGATCAGAATCTGGTCGGCGCTCCGAATCGTGCTCAGCCTGTGTGCGATGACGAATGTCGTGCGGCCCTTCATCAGGGCGGCCAGGCCTTCCTGGATCAGTGTCTCGCTCTCGGTGTCGAGGCTGGAAGTCGCCTCGTCGAGGATCAGGATTTCCGGGTCGGCGAGTATCGCCCGTGCGATCGCCACTCTCTGGCGCTGACCCCCCGAGAGCTTGACGCCGCGTTCTCCGATCACCGTGTCGTAGCCCTTGTCCATTCTGAGCGCGAACTCGTCGACTCTTGCGATGCGGGCCGCCTCCTCGACGTCGTCGACCCTGGCATCGGGCCGTCCGAAGAGGATGTTCTCGCGGATGGTGCCGTCGAAGAGGAAGTTGTCCTGGAGAACGACGCCCAGATGGGAGCGATAGGAGTCCAGCCGTGCCGTTGCCAGATCCGCGCCGTCGACGGAGACCGTGCCGCTGGAGGGCCCGGCGAACGCCGCCACCAGACCGATCAGGGTGCTCTTTCCCGAGCCCGAGGAGCCGGCCAGCGCCGTCACCGTGCCCGGTGTCGCTTCGAGATGGACGTTCCGGAGCACCGGGACCCCGGGTTCGTACTCGAAGGTGACGTCGTCGAAGACGACGTGTCCGCGGACGCCTGAGAGTTCGACGGTGCGTTTGGGGTCGGCGTCCTCGGTGTCCACGGTCATGACCTCGCGGACCCGGTCCAGCCCCGCGACGGCTTCGGTGAGCTGCGTGCCGATCTGGACTACCTGAACGATGGGTACGACCATGAAACCCATGTAGAGCGTGTAGGAGACGAAGTCTCCGACCGTCATGGCGCCTCGGTTGATCTCGAACGTGCCGACGACCATGGCGGTGATGCTGACCACGCCCAGCAGAAGCGTGGAAGCCAGGCTTACCACGGCCGTCGAGGTCATGGACTTCCGGACGTTCTCGAAAAGCTTCAGGGCCCCCTCTCTGAAGACCTCCGCCTCGCGGGCTTCGGCATGGAATCCCTTGACGATCCGGATGCCCCCGAACGATTCGGTCAGACGCCCGGTGACTTCCGCGCGAATCTGCCCCCGTTCCCGGAAGATCGGGCGGATGGTCCGGAAGGCCCTTCCGAGAACCAGTCCGAAGACAGGCAGGAAGCCCACGCTGAGCAGGGTCAGCATCGGGTTGATCGTCATCAGGATGACGAAGGCGAAGATGGCCGTCAGGACGCCTCCGATGAACTGCACGAGGCCGGTGCCGATCAGGTTGCGGACGCCCTCGACGTCGGACATCACGCGGCTGACGAGCGCGCCCGTCTTGTTGGCGTCGAAATAGCGGACGGGCAGGCGGCCGATGTGCCGCTGGATCCCGATCCGCATGTCGGTAATCAGCTGCTGGGCGGAAATGTTCAGAAGCATGGTCAGGCCGAAGGCCGTGCCGGCCTGGACAAGAGCCGCGGCCGCGACCGCCAGAACGAGCGGGGTGAGCAGCGGCATGTTCCCGGCGCCGACGACGTCGTCGATGAGGAACTTCGTCGATCCTGGCAGAACCAGCCCGGCCAGTCGGTTGACGACGACCATGAGGAGCCCGAGCGCGAGAACACCCTTTCGCGGCGCGATGAGCGCGCCGAGCTCGCGAAGTGCCTCGCGCCTGGAGACCTTGCGATTGTCAGGTTGTGGAAGATTCCTGGAACCGAAATGCGGATTCAAACGTCTCTCTCCAGAGGGAGTATTCCCGATGATCTGCCTGTATCGTAACCTGGCCGGCCGGATTTCGCCGGCGCCGGAGCTTTTCTGCCGGGCCGGGTGCGTGATATAAGGACCGGGATTCTCTAAGCGCGGCATCGACGGCCTGTAACATTCCGTCAGGCCTGGACTTCGGTGCCCTCGCGTTCCGGCTCTCGAAGTGTTGTAATGAAGAAAGATCTCATCGAAGATTGCAGAGGCATCACGGATAAGTGATGCGGAGGTGCCTATGTCCATAGCCCTGGCGTTGCTGTTGTTGCTGCCGCTGCCGGCGGTCCAGGAAGAATCCCCCGACACGCTCAAGCAACGGGAGGATTATGCGACCTATACCGAGATTTCGGAGATGACCGACCCGGCAGCGCGGGCCACGGCCTATATGGACTTCCTCGAGGAAGGCCCCCACGCGACGCTGGTCGATTTCGTCGTTGGCAATGCACTGCAGGATCTCCAGGCTCTGACCGAGGCGGGCAACTACGATGCCGTGTACCCCCGGGCGGACCGGATTGCCGCGTTGCGTCCCGAACATGCGGCGACGGCCGGAGCTCTCGCGCTCAACGCGGCGGCCATAGCGGGACACTCTGAGATGATCGTCAAGCACGGCGAGCCGTATTACCAGGCCAATCCCAGCCCGCAGATCGCGTTGATCCTCGCCCGCGCCTTCAACGAACTGGATAACCAGGCCAGGATGAGAGAGTACGGCCAGGTCGCTGTGAGCTCCGGCGAGTTTCCGATGGCCGAGACGTGGGGCATCTCGTTTGAGATCCTTCGGGATCACGACGGCAACGGCCGGAAGCCGCAGGCCGTCGCGATCGCCCGGGACCTCCGAAGCGGCCTCCGTTCGGCCCCGGAAGGTGTCGATGCCGCCACCTGGCGTGACATCCAGATCTATCTGCTGGATCTCATCGGCACGAGCGATTTCCAGGCCGAGCGGTGGCGGGAAGCGCTCGCGAGCTTCGACGCGATTCTCGCCCTTGATGGTCGCAACGACAAGGCGTGGTACTTCAGAGGGAACAGCATGCTGCAGCTCCGTACGGGAGTGAACGACGCGTCGGTCGCGCTGGGCAAGGCGGTCGTCCTCAACGGAAGCTACGCGACTCCGGCGAGGACCTTATTGGACAGGACCGCCGCGAGCAATGCCCCCCCGGGTGCCGCGGCCGTGAGCCAATTCGTGGAGCGCATCCTGGCTCAGGCGCGCCGGGAACTGGGTTTGTAAGGTCGACGATTCTTCCAGCAACGCCAGAGAGGGGCCGGCAGTGCCGGCCCCTTTTTTACTTATCCCATGAACAGCGATTTCAGAGCCCCGGTACCCCTCAACGAGCCGGCGTTGTCGTATGCGCCGGGCACGTCCGAGCGGGAGGCGATCCGGGAACGGCTGGCCTCGATGGCGTTCGAAGAGATCGAGATTCCCCTGCTCATAGGCGGGCGCGAGATCCGGACGGGCCGGCTGGGCACCCAGGTCATGCCCCACAATCACGGTCAGGTTCTGGCACGGTGGCACAAGGCCGGCCCTGCCGAAGTCGCCGGCGCCGTCGAGTCAGCGCGAGAAGCCCACCCAGAGTGGGCCGCGTTGCCGCAGGCCGACCGCACGGCGGTGTTTCTCCGGGCGGCTGAATTGCTTTCCGGCTCGTGGCGACAGACGCTCAATGCCGCGACGATGCTGGCCCAGAGCAAGACCGTCCATCAGGCCGAGATCGACAGCGCGTGCGAGCTCATCGATTTCTTCCGTTTCAACGTTCACTTCGCCGAACGGATCCGGACGGATCAGCCGTACTCGCCGAAAGGCATGTGGAATGGCGTCGATTACCGGCCTCTCGAGGGATTCGTCTTTGCGGTCACGCCGTTCAACTTCACCTCGATCGCCGGAA
>Ga0299906_10002907_pt1 | contig 14147 bp, 7 predicted proteins | sample RVTome_14_FD_200259 | JGI IMG/M metagenome (GOLD analysis project Ga0299906, IMG submission 200259) | Soil microbial communities from uranium-contaminated site in the Upper Colorado River Basin, Wyoming, United States - RVT145D125 (version 2) ... | reverse complement strand
GCCTCGAGCGCCGGGCGACCCTTGCCCTCGACGAGGCCCTGCCAGGGGCCGTCGGCGAGCAGCGTCGGCAGCGCGGCACGGCCGCGGGCGCGGGGCCGGCGCGGCTTCTGCAGCGCGAACCAGTAGAAGCCGTGCGGCCCGAGCGTCAGGAAGTACGGCGCACGGCCGATCGCCGGGAACTCGGTGCTGCCGAACATCTCGACCGGGCGCGCGCCGCGATCCGCCGCGAGGTCGAGCTCCACGTACTGCACGAAGCGCGACAGGTTCGCCACCACCAGGATGCGCTCGTCCTCGTGGCGCCGGATGAACGCCAGCACCTTGCGGTTGTCGGGGTGCAGCAGCTCGAGGGTGCCGCGCCCGAACGCGGGCGAGCGCTTGCGGAGCGCGAGCAGGCGCTTCATCGTCCACAGCAGCGAGTGCGGGTTGTTCTGCTGCTGCTCCACGTTCAGCGCCTCGTAGTGGTACTCGGTGTCGATCACCACCGGCAGGTACAGGCGTTGCGGGTTGCCGCGCGAGAAGCCGGCGTTGCGGTCGCCGCTCCACTGCATCGGGGTGCGGACACCGTTGCGGTCGCCGAGGTAGATGTTGTCGCCCATCCCGATCTCGTCGCCGTAGTAGATGACCGGCGTGCCGGGGAGCGAGAGCAGGAGGCAGTTCATCAGCTCGATCTTCCGGCGGTGGTTCGAGAAGAGCGGCGCCAGGCGACGGCGGATGCCGAGGTTGATGCGCGCCTGCTGGTCGCTGGCGTAGACGCGGTACATGTAGTCGCGCTCCTCGTCGGTCACCATCTCGAGCGTCAGCTCGTCGTGGTTGCGGAGGAAGAGCGCCCACTGGCAGGTCTCCGGCAGGGTCGGCGTCTGCTCGAGGATGTCGATGATCGGGTAGCGGTCCTCCATGTGCAGGCCCATGAAGAGCCGCGGCATGACCGGAAAGTGGTAGGCCATGTGGCACTCGTCGCCCTCGCCGAAGTAGGCGGCCGCGTCCTCGGGCCACTGGTTCGCCTCGGCGAGCAGCATGCGGTCCTCGAAGTGGTCGTCGACGTGGCGGCGGAGTTGGCGCAGGAAGACGTGGGTCTCGGGGAGGTTCTCGCAGTTGGTGCCGTCGCGCTCGTAGAGGTACGGCACGGCGTCGAGCCTGAGGCCGTCGACGCCCATCTTGAGCCAGAAGTCGAGCACCTGGAGCACGGCCCGCTTCACGGCGGGGCTGTCGAAGTTCAGATCGGGCTGGTGGGAGTAGAAGCGGTGCCAGTAGTAGGACTTGGCGACCGGGTCCCACGTCCAGTTGGAGGGCTCGAAGTCCTTGAAGATGATGCGGGCGTCCTCGTAGCGCTTGGGGCTGTCGCTCCACACGTAGAAGTTCCGCCACGTGCTGCCGGGCTTGGCCTGCCGCGCGCGCTGGAACCACGGGTGCTGGTCGGAGGTGTGGTTGATCACCAGCTCGGTGATGACTCGCAGGCCGCGCTTGTGCGCCTCCTTCAGGAACACCTCGACGTCGCGCAGCGTCCCGTAGGAGCGGTGCACGTCGGTGTAGTCGGCGATGTCGTAGCCGTCGTCGCGCAACGGCGACGGGTAGAACGGCAGCAGCCAGAGCGCCGTGACCCCGAGGTCCTGCAGGTAGTCGAGCTTCTGGGTGAGGCCGCGGAAGTCGCCCACGCCGTCGCCGTCGCTGTCGGCGAAGGCGCGGACGTGCAGCTCGTAGATGATGGCGTCCTTGTACCAGAGTGGCGCGCGCTCCAGGCGCGCGCGGGATCGGGCGGTTCGGCTCGGCACGGACACCCTGGCTCGCGGCCCGCCCGCGCTCCTCAGAAACGCACGAGGCGGAGGACGTGCGCGACCTGCTCCACCGGATCGAGCCGCACGTAGTTGCGCGCCCCGTGCCACGTGTAGCGCGCGCCCGTCAGAAGGTCCTCGACGACGAAGTCGGCGTCGGCGGAGAGCCCGAGGGCGTCGAGCGGGACGTGCACCATCGTCGCCTGGGGATGGTGGGGGTCGAGGTTGACGGCGATCAGCAGATCGTTCGACCGGTCGGGCATGCTCTTGCGATAGCAGAGGATCTGCTCGTTCTCGGAGACGTGGAACGTGAGGTTGCGGTACTGCTGGAGCGCCGGGTTCTCGCGCCGGATGCGGTTGATGGCGCGGATGTCGGGGTCGAGGTTGCCGGGCCGCGTCCAGTCGCGCACCCGCACCTCGTACTTCTCGGAGTGCAGGTACTCCTCGCTCCCGGGCCGGAGGGGCACGTGCTCGGCGAGCTCGAAGCCGCTGTAGATCCCGTAGAGCGGCGACAGGGTCGCCGCCAGCACGAGACGTACGCGGAACGCCGCAGGACCGCCGGTCTGTAGGTACTCGTGCAGGATGTCCGGGGTGTTGGCGAACAGGTTGCCGCGCATGAACTCCGCCGCCTCCCCCTGGGCGAGCTCGGTCAGGTACTCGCGTAGCTCGGCGGCCGTGTTTCGCCACGTGAAGTAGGTGTACGATTGCGTGAAGCCGAGCTTCGCGAGCGCGTACATGCGCTTGGGCCGGGTGAACGCCTCGGCGAGGAACACGACGTCGGGATGCACGGCCTGGACCTCGCCGATCACCCACTCCCAGAACGACAGCGGCTTGGTGTGCGGGTTGTCGACCCGGAAGGTGCGGACCCCGTGACCGACCCAGTGCAGCAGCAGGTCGCGGCAGGCGCGCCAGAGCTCCTCGCGCCGCGCGCACCAGAAGTCGAGCGGGTAGATGTCCTGGTACTTCTTGGGGGGATTCTCCGCGTACTTGATGGACCCGTCGGGCCGGACGAAGAACCAGTCGGGGTGCTCGCGCACCCAGGGATGGTCGGGCGAGCACTGCAGCGCGAAGTCGAGGGCGACCTCCATGCCGAGCGCCTCGGCGGCGCGGACGAAGCGGTCGAAGTCCGCGAGGGTGCCGAGCGCCGGCTCGACCGCCTCGTGGCCGCCGTGCTCGTTGCCGATCGCCCACGGGCTGCCGGGATCGTCCGGGCCGGCCGCGAGCGTGTTGTTCGGACCCTTGCGGTACTGGCGTCCAATCGGGTGGATCGGCGGCAGGTAGACGACGTCGAAGCCGAGCTCGGCGAGGCGCGGCAGGCTGCGCTCGGCGTCCGCGAAGGTGCCGTGGCGTCCCGGGACCGACGCCTGCGAGCGCGGGAACATCTCGTACCAGGCCGCGGTCTGCGCGCGCGGGCGGTCGACGACGACCGTCAGCTCGCGCCCGTAGCACGCGCCCTGCGCGCGGTCGGCGTGCGCCCGCGCCAGCGCGCCGAGCTCGGGGTCGAGAGCGACGCGAGCGCGCTCGGCGGCGAGCTGACGGGTCTCGCGCAGCACCGCCGCCGACTGGCCGAGCCGCGCCCGCGCGACACCGCTCGCGCGGTCGGCGGCAGCCTCGAGCAGGGCGGCGCCCTCGAGCAGCTCCGCGGCGACCTCCTGTCCGGCCTGCAGCCGCTTGCCGAGATCGACGCGCCAGGTCTCGAAGTCGTCGCACCAGGCCGCGACGGTGTAGGTCCAGCGCCCGAGGCGGTCGACGACGAACGCGCCCGACCACCGGTCGCTATCGAAATCGTAGAGCATCGGCGCGTCACGCCACGCCGCGTCGCCGGGACCGCGATAGCATACGCGCGCGCCGAGGGCGTCGTGGCCGTCCTTGATGACGTCGGCCTCGACCGTCACCACGTCGCCGACGACGCGCTTCACCGGATAGCGCCCCCCGTCCACCTCCGGCGCGACGCGCTCGATCAGCACCGGCGGATAGCGCTCGCGCGAGATGCCGGCGTCGGCGGAAGCCCGCCCCGCTCCACGCTCGCCGGCCAGCTCCCGTACTCTCCCCTTCCCCTGAGCCGTCATCACCTACTCGATTTCATAGCCAACTCGGCATGCAGCGTCGAGAGGAGGTTGCACGCCGCGCCGACAGCGGCGCATCCGCGCGCGCCGGCGCTCAGCGTCGCCAGAACTGCGGCAGGGCGAGCATCAGGAGCGCGAAGACCTCGAGGCGGCCGGCGAGCATGCAGAACGCGAGCACCAGCTTCCCGAGCGCCGGCAGGTGTGCGAAGTTGTCGTAGGCGCCGACCGCGCCGAGCCCCGGCCCGACGTTCCCCAGCGCGGTGAGCGCGGCCGAGAACGCCGTCGGCAGATCGTAGCCGAGCGCCGCCAGCACCGCCGCCGCCGCCGCCGCGATCAGCGCGTAGGCGGTGAGGAACGCCCACACGCCGGCGAGCACGTCGAGCTCGACCGGGCGTCCGGCGTACTTCACCGAGCGCACCACGCTCGGGTGCAGGAGGCGCTCGCTCCAGACCCGCAGGGTGCGGATGCTGAGCACCACGCGCAGGCTCTTCACGCCGCCCGCCGTCGAACCCGACATGCCGCCGAGGACCATCAGCACCAGCAGCACGAGCTGCGTGAAGTGCGGCCAGACCTCGAAGTCGGCGGTGACGTAGCCGGTCGTGGTCGCGATCGAGACCGCCTGGAACGCGGCGGCCCGCATCCCGTCGCCGACGCCGTACGCGCCGAGGACGAGCGGCACTGCGAGCAGCGCCACCGCGCCGCCGACGACACCGACGAAGTAGCGCAGCTCGGCGTCGCGCGCGACCTCGGCGAGCCGCCCGTGCAGCAGCCGGTAGTGCAGGACGAAATTCACGCCGGCCAGCATCATGAAGACCGTCACGACCCACTCGATCGCCGGCGACCCGAACGCGCCGACCGAGAGGTCGCGGGTCGAGAACCCGCCGGTCGCGAGCGTGGTGAAGGAGTGGCACACGGCCTCGAAGGGCGGCATGCCGGCGAGCAGCAGCGCGCCGCACTCGGCGACCGTCAGGCCGACGTAGATCACCCAGAGCTCGCGCGCGGTCTCGACCAGCCGCGGGCGGATCTTGTCCTTCACCGGCCCGGGCACCTCGGCCTTGAAGAGCTGCATGCCGCCGATGCCGAGCAGCGGCAGCAGCGCGATGGTGAACAGGATGATGCCCATGCCGCCGATCCACTGCGTGAACGAGCGCCACAGGAGGAGCCCGCGCGGGCGGCTCTCGAGGCCGGAGAGCACGGTCGAGCCGGTGGTGGTGAAGCCCGAGACCGCCTCGAAGAAGGCGTCGACTGGCCCGAGCGCGCCCGTCAGCACGTAGGGCAGCGCGCCGAAGACCGACGCCAGGACCCAGCCGGCGGCGACGATGAGGAAGCCCTCGCGCGGGTGCAGCCGCCAGTCGTCGCTGCGGATCGCCAGCGCCAGGGCGGCGCCAGCGCCGATGCCGATGGCGGCGGTGGCGGCGTAGGGCCACCACGGCTCGCGGTAGAGCAGCGCCACCAGCACGGTCGGAAGCTGGAACGCCCCCAGGAGCGCGATCAGACAGCCGAGGACGTACGCGACGACGTGGAAGTTCACCGGCCAGCCAGGTACTCGTCGAGCCGGGCCGCCGTCTCCGTGGTGGTGATCACGAGGACGAGGTCGCCGGGCTCGATGCGGTCGCCGCCGCGCGGCACGATGAGGGCGCCGGCGCGGCAGCGCGCCGCCACCACGACGCCGCGCGGGAGCTTCACCTGCGACAGCGTCCCCGCCGTCAGGCGGCTCCCGGCCTCGGCCTCGGCCTCGATCGCCTCGATCTTGTCCTCGAGCAGCGGGGCGACCGCATGGATGCGGCCGCGGCCGATCTGCTGCATGGCGAGGCCGACGGCGAGCAGACGGGGGCTGATCACGGCGTCGATGCCGACCGCGCCGATCAGGTTGACGAGCGCCGGGTTGTCGACCATCGCGAAGGCGCGGCGCGCGCCGAGCTTCTTCGCGAGCAGGCTCGACACCAGGTTGGTCTCGTGGTCGGGCGTGAGGGCGACGAAGGTCTCGACGCCGGCGATGTTCTCCTCTTCGAGCACAGCCTGGTCGGTGACCGCGCCGCGGATCACGAGGACGCGCTCGAGCACGCCCTCCGCCCGGCGCGCCAGCTCGCCGCTCTCCTCGACCAGGACGACGGCGCGGCCGGACGCGCCGAGCCGGCGCGCCACCTCGAGGCCAATGCGGTGCGCGCCGGCGACCATCACGCGCTGGCGGCCCCCCCGGGGGGCGCCGCCGAAGAGCGTCAGGACGTTCTCCATCTCGGCGCGCGCAATCGCCAGGTAGACGAGGTCGCCGGCCAGGATCTCGTCCTCGGCGTGCGGGATGATCCAGCGGTCGAGACGCTGGATGGCGACGACGAGCGTCGCCACCGGAAAGAGCAGCGACACGTTGCTCACCGGCAGCCCGGCGAGGTCGGACTCGGGCCCGATCCGGAAGCCCGCGACCACCAGGCGCCCCTCGAGGAAGGACACGACGTCGGCGGCCCCGGGCACCTCGAGCAGGGAGAGGATCCGGTCGACGGCCGCCCCCTCGGGGTTGACGGCGACCATCTCGCCGCCGTGGCTGCGCCGCAGGATCTCGAAGGTCTCGGCGTGCCCGGGCTCGCGCAGGCGAAGCACCACGCGCTCGACGGAGAGCGCCGCGCGCGCCAGCATGCCGACGACGAGGTTGGCCTCGTCGGAGTTGGTCGAGGCGACGAGGAGGTCGGCGCGGTCCCCGGCGGCGTCGCGCAGGACCCCGGCGGTCGCGCCGTTGCCCTCGAGGACGCGCACGTCGAGCTGCTCCATGAGGACACGGGCGCGCGCGTGATCGCCCTCGACCAGCGTCACGTCGTGGCCGACGCGCGACAGCCGCGCCGCGAGCGTCGAGCCCACCAGACCGCCGCCGACGATGACGATGTTCATCCCCCCCGCGCCTCGCAGCGGCCCATCGTGTCAACGCGGGCGCGGCACTTCAAGAGGCGAGCGGCAGTCGCGGGCGGGAGGAGGAGAGCGCCGCGAACCGCGCTTCGCCGCGACGCCCATCGGAGCCGCGTGACGAGGTGGGGCGGTGCGGGGCAGTGCGGGAGGCCCGCGAACCGCGCTTCGCGGGCCGACGCCCATCGGAGCACGGCGCCGCAGGCGCCGCGCGCACGGGGGCTAGTCTAATAGTCCAACCTATACGGGCGGCTTTCGCCGATGGACCAGCCGGTTTCGGTGGCGGCGTAGGCGCGGTCGGTGGCGTCGCGGGGGAGGCAGCCGGCGCGGGCCTGGACGACGTCGATCATGGCGTGGGTGTCGTGGGTGGTGACCGGCGGCGCGTCGAGGGGCGCGCCCGCCGAGCCGGTGTCGGTCGACTGGGCGCGGCCCTCGAACATGTTGCCGGCGGTGAAGACTGGCCCCTGCTGGTTCAGGCGCAGCGCCGAGCTCGACTTGCCGCCGATGCTCTGCGCGTACGGCCCGAGCAGGAAGAGCGAGTTGACGACGTTGCCGCTGGCGCCGGCCTCGAAGCGCGTCCCCCACTCGGCCCAATCCTCGACGATGAGGTTGCGGAGATCGGCGACGCCGGTCGAGACCAGCGGGCCCCGGATCCACTGCTTCATGATCCAGGTGTGGTGGATCGAGACGTTGGTCGTGTTCTTGTACTTGAGGAAGATCGAGCGCGTGTTGCCCGCCAGGAAGGCGTACTGCACGGTGACGTCGCGGGCGCCGTAGCCGATCGAGATGCCGTCGTCGGCGGCGCCGGTCGAGGAGACGTGGCTGACGACGACGTTGTAGGCGTCGGTGCCCTGCACGCGCAGGTTGTCGCCGCCGTTGCGGAGACGCAGGTTCCGGACGATGACGTCGTGGCCGCGCACGTCGACGGTCGCCGCCGAGCGGCTGCCGTAGGTGCCGACCAGCGTCGCGCCGTTGCCCTCGATGGTGACGAAGGCGCCGCTCAGGCGCGGGAGCGGCTTGGTGATGGCGATCGGGCCGGCCACCTCGAAGACGACGCGCGCGTTGCCCTTGGCGGCGTCGGCGAAGGCCGCCCGCACGGCGGCGTCGGTCGCCTCGCGGACGAGGATCACGCGCCCGCCCGCGCCGCCGCGGGTGTGGGCGCCGAATCCCTCCGGGGTCTCGCCGTCGCCCGGGGGCGGCGGCACGGGCGTCGGCACGGGCGGGGGCGGATCGCCGCCGTCCGCGCCGACGACGATGGTCACGCTGGCGCTCGCAACCGAGCGCCCGTCGCTCACCACCACGCGCGCCTGGTACCGTCCCGGCGTCGCGTACTCGTGCACGACGACCGGCCCCGCCGGCGACAGCGCCTCGGGGAACATCGCCTCGGGCTCGGGGATCGCGCAGCCGGCGTCCGCGAGCTTGTCGGCCGCGCGGTCGACGTTCGCGAGCGTCCCGTTCGACGCCGGCAAGCCGGGAAAGCCGCCAAGCTCGGCCTGGCGCACGGACTCGCGCGAGAACTGGAGGGCGAGCTCGTAGCGCTCGCAGCTCGCGAGGCCGAGGCTGTGGTAGAGGTAGATGCTGCCGAGGTCGTGCGCGATCTTCTGCAGGTACCAGCGCGCCACCCGATCGATCCGGCGCGTGCCCTTGACCTTGACCGGTCCGTCGACGGTCACGTCGGTGAGGGGCACGAGGCGCTCGACGAGCGCCAGGTACTGGGCCACCGCGTCCTCGTAGTGCTTGGCGTCGCGCGTCGCCTTGGCAGCCGCGTAGTCGGGCTTGGCGCGCTTGATCGCCGCGTCGGGGTCGTCGACGCCGCCGTCGGCGGACGAGCCGTCGCCGAAGTCCCAGGCGAACGACAGCGCGTCGCCGTCGGGATCGCGGGAGCCGCGCGCGTCGAGGCGCACGACCAGGGGCGCCGTTCCCTGCGAGGGGGAGGCGTCGAGCGCCGCCGTCGGCGCCCCTTCCCCCCCACCGCTCGGCGGCGGCGCGGGCACGGCGGTGGCGGTCGCGCCCGGAGCGGGCGGCGCCGGGGCCGGGGTCGCGGTCGCGGTCGGGACCGCCGGCGACGCGGGCGCGCCGATCGCGGTCGGACCCGGGACGATCGCCGGCCCACCGGGACCCGACCCCGGATCGGGGACCGCGAGACCGGCCGCCGTCCAGCCGGAGCCGCCGCGGCGCAGCACGGTGGTCCGCGCCAGGCCGTCGGTCAGCACGAGCTCCTGCCGGCCGTCGCCGTCGAGGTCGCCGAGCGCCGGCGCCACGCGGTCGCCGACGACCGCCGCGTCCCAGTCGGCGCGCCGCGCGAAGCTCGCCCCGCCGCCGCCGCGATACGCGCGCACCTCGCCCGAGCCCAGCCCCACCATCAGGTCGAGGCGGCCGTCGCCGTCGACGTCGCCGAGCGCCGGCCGGCTGGCGTTGCCGAGGCCGCCGACCGCCCAGGCGGGCCGCTCGCTCCAGACGGGCGCCTGGCGCGAGCCGGTGTTCTCGAAGGCGCGCACGTCGTCGGTGCGCGTGCCGACGAGGAGGTCGAAATCGCCGTCGCCGTCGAGGTCGCCCGCGGCCGGCGCGGCGTCGGCGCCGGCGTCCGCGGCCGGCTCCCAGCCGGTGCGGCGGACCCAGCGCGGCGCGGCGTCGCGCCCGGTGTTCTCGAAGACCCGGACGTGGCCGCCGCTCTCGCCGATCAGGGCGTCGCGGTCGCCGTCGGCGTCGAGATCGACCAGGACGGGAAAGGCGTTGGCGCCGACGTCGGGCAGGTCCGCGACGCTGGCGCGCTCCGCGCCGGCCGCGGCGACGACGTAGGCCACGGTGCGCCCGTTCGGCAGCCCGAGGTAGAGCACCCCGGCGGCCGCCGCCGCCGGCGCGAGCGCCGCGATCGTTGCCATCACCGCCGCCGCACTCGCCGGCCCCATCCACCGCCGCGTCCGTTGCTGCCCCATGGTCCTGTCCTCCGTTGATCGTGAGTTGCGCAAGCGGACCGCGAGTAGACCGAGGAGGTCGTGGAGCGTGGACCGCGCGGGTTGCTGGCGCGTACGCCCGTGCAGTGCAGATGGCGTGCCGCGCGTGCGCGTCGCGCGGCCTGGGGAATTCGCCTGCGGCTCGCGCCGGGGGCGGCGCAGCGGGGGCGAGCGGCAACATTTCGACCCCGATGCGCCGTGCGCCTGGCCGTGGAGTCTGCCGGGTCGGCGCGCCGGGCGCGCGGCGAGAGGTCCGAGCCGAGACTCCTGACTAGCGCACCGCGCCCGGGCTCAGCGCCAGACCCAGAAGCGCACCGTGTCGTCCGGCCCCTCGACGCTGTTGTTGAGCGCGAGCTTCAGCACCGGCCCGCCGGCGGTGGAAGCGAGCGTCCCCCCGTCGGGCGACCACGCGACCGCCGTCACCACCTTCTCCTCGTGGCCGGCGAGCTGGTCGACGAGCGTCCCGTCCTCCGCGTCGAAGACGTGGATCATGCCGTCCGCGCCACCCGCGGCGATCACGCCACCGTCGGGGTGCCAGTCGAGGCCGTGCAAGGGGGTCGCGGGCACCGCCGCGGTGCGGTAGACGACCGCGCCGCTCCCCGACGCCAGGACCGAGAGGGTGCCGTCGGCGCCCGCCGCCGCGACGCGGGAGCCGTCGGGCGCGTAGCGCACATTCCACACCTGCTTGTGGCCGCCGTCCGTCCAGAGCGGCGCCCGGGTCACCGCCTCGGGGCGGGACTTGATCCACCGCGGGTGGTTCTTCCAGCCCTGGCGGGCGAAGTCCTCGATCGTCGCGGCGTCCCAGAGGTCGCGGGCGGGGTCGAACGACCACTCCGCCACCTGCCCCGCCCGGTCGCCGGTGGCGAGGCGGGTGCCGTCGGGCGACCAGCGCACCGAGAGCAGGTTCTTGGCGTCGTGCCGATACCAGAGCGCCACGACCTTCCACTGGTCCGGCCCGGGCTCGAGCTGCCAGAGGCGGACCGTCCGATCGCGGCTCACGCCCGCCAGCCAGCGCCCGTCCGGCGAGACGTCGAGCGCCATGATCCAGCCGTTGATGTCCTCGAGGTTCGCGAGGCCGCCGTCCTCGGCGCGGAGCTGCCCGGGCTGGCAACGCGTGCTGCCCGGCCCCCCGGCGTCCCACACCTTGACGGCATGGTCGCCGCCGCCGTCGACGAGGATCTCGCCGACGAAGGGATTGTCGTTCCAGGCGAGCGCGACCACCCACCAGTGATGGCAATCGAAGCTCTTCGCCGCGAGCGTGCGGCTGGCGACATCGACCAGGCGCGTGTCGTAGCGCCGGCCCGTGGCCTTCTCCTTGAAGTGCCCGCCGGCGGCGATCGTGGCGCCGTCCGGCGCCCACGCCAGGACCAGGCCGCGCCCGGGCAGCGGCGCGGCGCCCGCGGGCTCGAGGAGCGCGTTTTCCAGGCTCGGCGTCGGCCGCGGCGTCGGCGTCGCGCGCGGCGGGCGCGGCGCGCGCGTCTTGCGGGGCTGCTTCGGCTTCTTGGTCTTGTCGCTCGGCTTGTGCGCCTGGTGCGGCTCGCGCGCCGAGACCGCCGGCGCGGCGGCCAGCCCGAGGGCGGTGGCGGCGGCGAGGGCGAGAAGGAGACGATGGGTGTGCATGGGCGTGAAGCGGAGCAACCCGCATTCCACCCGCGCCGGCGCCCGCGCCCGCGGCGGCGGCGCGCGCGCGCCGGCCGCGACGCGCGCGCCGGCACACGAATGCACGCCGGCGACGTCGAAATGACGCCGGATGGCGTGTGAAGTGCGGTCGCGCTTGCGCACGGCGCCGCTCAGCGCGCCGCCGCCGTGCCCTCGGTCGCGAGCTGCGCGAGCGTGATCTCGGCCCAGACCTTCTGCCACGCCTCCTCGGCGCGCCGCGCCAGGCCCTCGAGCCGGCGCGCCGCCGGGTCATCGTCGTCCCAGCGCGCCTCCTCGCCGCGCCGCCTGAGGGCCTCGAGCACCTCGGCGGGCGAGAGGCGCCGCGGATCGCGCGCCGGCATCAGCCGGCCCTCGTCGTCCTCGACGATCATCGCGTCGAGCGCGTGGAGCTGCAGCACCGCCCAGGCCACCTGCCCCGGCGGCAGGCGCGCGTCCTCGGCCAGCGCCTCGCGCGTCGCCGGGGGCCGGCCCTCGAGGAAGCGGCGCGCGATCGCCGCGAGCACGCGCAGGGCGACCATCTCGCGCGCGGCGGCCGAGAGCTCGGACGCCTCCGGCACCTCGTCGTCGGCGCTCTCCAGACTCTGCACCGCCGCCGCGACCTCGGCGCCGAGGAGCACGATCATCCACGAGAGATAGATCCACACCAGGAAGACCGCGAGCGCGCCGAGCGAGCCGTACATCCGCGAGTACGTCACGCTCATGCTCGCGTAGACGGCGTAGCCGTAGACAGCGGCGAACCAGAGCACACCGCCGATGACGGCGCCCACGACCGCCGCCCGGAGCGGCACGCGCGTGTTCGGGACGATCACGTAGAGCGCCGTGAAGCCGACGACGACCAGCACCAGCGGCAGGACGAAGCCGATCAGGGCGCCGACGAAGGTGCCGCCGAGCCACGCCAGCGGCCCGAAGGACGATACCGTCGCCGGCAGGGTCGCGCCCGCGAGGAGGAGCGTCGGCGTCACGGTGATGGTCGTCCAGTACATGGTGGCGCGCTGCACGAAGGAGCGCCCCGCCGGCACGTCCCAGACGCGGTCGAGCGCACCCTCCATGGCGCTCATCAGCGAGGTGACCCCGAGGAGCAGCACCACGGTGCCGATGCCGCCAATGGCGCCGCCGTGGACGTTGGCGATGAACTCGTCGACCTGGGCCTCGACGACCTCGCGCGAGCCGACCGCTATGTAGTCCATCAGGATCGGCAGCAGCACCTCGCGCGCCTGCTCCATGCCGCCGAAGGCCTTGAACATCGCGAACGCGACCGCGAGCGTCGGCACCAGGCTGAAGAGGGTGCCGTAGGTGAGTGCGGCGGCGCGCGTGGAGAGCTCGTGGCGCTGGAAGCCGCGCGCCACGGCCCGGAGGACGCGCAGGGCTGGAGCCGTCCGCATCCCTCGTGTACCCTCCCGGGCGCGCGCGGCGCCCGGCTGGCTTGGCGAACGATCGGCCATCGCGGTTCCTCCTCGCTCCACGCCGGTGACGGCGCGACCGGGAAAATGATGGCAACCGACACGCCCAGGCGCAATCGACCCCGGCGCCGGCCGCGCCGGCCCGCGACCCGATGGCGCGCCGTGGGTGTAGGCGCTAAGGATGGCCCTCGACGTGCGGCGGCCGGGCGAGAGGAGCGAGCGGAGCGTGCGGGCCGGGATCGGTCGCGCGCTCGCCCTCGGCGCCGCGGGCGTCGCGCTCGCGGCGGCCGCGCCGGCGCCGCCGGCGGACCTCGTCGGGCCGCCGCTGCCGCCCTACGAGGATCGCTGGGGGGTCGTCACCTTCCTCGGCCGCGAGGTGCGGCCGGGCGAGAAGACCCAGACCTTCGTCTGGGCCGGCGAGTCCTTTGCCGGCACCTCGATCGAGACCCCGGCGCTGATCGTGCGCGGCGACCGTCCGGGGCCGACCCTGTGCCTCACGGCCGGCATCCACGGCGACGAGCTGATCGGGATCGAGATCGCGCGCCAGGCCTTCGTGGCGACCGACTCGCGCGGGCTCGGCGGCATGGTCATCGCGCTGCCGGTGGTCAACCTGCACGGCTTCCGGCGGAGCTCGCGCTATCTCCCCGACCGGCGCGACCTGAACCGTTTCTTCCCCGGCCATCCGTCCGGCAGCACCGCCTCGCGGATCGCCCACACCGTGTTCGAGGGCGTCATCCGCTACTGCGACATGGTCGTCGACTTCCACACCGGCTCGTTCCACCGCACCAACCTGCCGCAGATCCGCGTCGACCTGACGCGGCCCGACCTCCTCGAGGTGGCGCTCGGCTTCGGCGCCGGCATCGTCGTGCACAGCGTCGGCCCGGTCGGCACGCTCCGGCGCGCCGCCACCGAGATCGGCGTGCCTGCCCTCACCTACGAGGCCGGTGAGCCGATGCGCTTCCGCCACCACGAGATCGCGGCCGGCGTCGACGGCGTCCGCCGCCTGATGGCGCACCTCGGCATGCGCGACGAGGCCGCGGCGCCCCCGGCCGGCCCGCAGCACGTCTACCGGCGGTCGCGCTGGATCCGGGTCGACGAGGGCGGGATCTTCCTCACCGACCGGGCGCTCGGCGAGGTGATCGCGGAGGGCGACTTCCTCGGCACGGTCACCGACCCGATCAGCAACGAGCGCAGCGAGCTGTACGCGCCGTTCGGCGGCCGGATCATCGGCATGGCCTTCTCGCAGGTGGTAATCCCGGGGTTCGCGGCGTTCCACGTCGGCGTCGACGGCGAGCCCGGGCTCGAGGAGCCCGACCTCGAGGAGCCAGGCGACGAGCCCGGCGGGATCGCCGACGAGCCCGAGACCGACCTCGACGAGGACGAGCGCCCCGAATGAGGGTCCGGACG
>Ga0299906_10002906_pt1 | contig 14148 bp, 8 predicted proteins | sample RVTome_14_FD_200259 | JGI IMG/M metagenome (GOLD analysis project Ga0299906, IMG submission 200259) | Soil microbial communities from uranium-contaminated site in the Upper Colorado River Basin, Wyoming, United States - RVT145D125 (version 2) ... | reverse complement strand
TCGCCGCCCAGAACGCGCTGCCGCCGGGGTTCCGGGCAGAGGTGCCGCCGGCGACGCGAGTTGCAGGAGGCGAGACGGCGTAGGCCAGCGCGCGTTCCGTTCGCTCGTGGGACGGGCAGCCGCGACGAGGTGGGGCCAGCGCGCGTCCCGTTCGCTCGTGGGGCGAGCAGCGGGAACGGGTCGAGGCGCCCGGGTGCAGCGGCTGCTCGTGGGGCGAGCGGCGGGAACGGATCGAGGCGCCCCCGTGCAGCGGCTGCTCGTGGGGCGAGCGGCGACGACGTGATGGGGTCGATCCGCGTCGGGTTCGCTCGTGGGGCGAGCAGCGCCGCCCTCAGCCGGGCTGGGTGACCGCCCCGCTTCCATCGTCGCCCGCCTCGCGTTCGGCGAGCGCGATCCGCCAGACCCAGGCGCTGTAGGCCACGACGGCGCAGGCAACGGTGAGGGCCGCCAGCAGGATTGCCGGACCCGGGGCGAGGAGCGACGGCCCGGCCACGTTCCGGTCGACCGTGCTGACCGGGAACTGGAACGGGTAGACGTAGGTCGGCAGGATGCCCTGATACATGTTGACGATCGGTGCCGGGAGCGGCAGGGCGGCGATGTTCGGGTAGAAGAAGACGGCCGTGCCCACGATCGCGAGCAGCGCACCGCCGACGAACCGCCGCGCGTCGCGCGCGGTTGCCACGAAACCGGCGATGAGCACGAGCGGCAGGGCGACGAGCAGCGCGACCGGCTCGACGGCTACGTTGTGGAGTGCGAGGAGCGTGACCTCCCCGGCGGTCGCGGTCACGACCGCGAGCGCAACCGCCGCCACGAGGGCGACCACGAGCGCGGGTCCGAACACCCCGATAACGCCGGCCGACCTGCCGAGCGCCCCGAGCGCCCCGAGGCGAGCGGATCGGGCCGGATCCCCCGCCGACCCGCTCCCGCTGGGTCCCCGGCGGTCCTCCGGCTCGCCACCGTCCGTCGGCCGCTGCAGGCGGAGGAGCTGGCGCACGAGGATGAGCACGGCGAGCGTGATCACGATCGCGAGGGCAGCCGACCGATAGGTCAGCACGAACTCCGGGATGAGCGTGGGGCACGCCCGTGAGCCCGGACTCACCTCCTCGACCCGGACGAGCCCGCACAGCGGGCGGTGGAACAGCCACATCGCGGCCGGCGCGACGACCGCCGCGGCGGCAGCCAGCCGGGCGAACAGCCACGTGCGTTGCGACGCCCCGTGCCACAGCTCGGCGAGAAAGTAGGCGAGGGCAAGGAGGACGAACGGCAGGCTCGTGTAGTAGTGGTACTGGAACGCCGCGCGATCGATCCGCGCCCACGGGATCCACTGGCAGGCGAAGCCGATCGCGATGAGCGCGAGGGCGAGGCTGCGCCGGCGGTATGCCTGCCAGGCGCAGAACGCGAGCGCCGGCACGCCGAGCCACCAGATCACGAGATTGCCCGCGTCGTAGATCGACGCCGCGGTGCCGCCGGCGAACGACTCCTGGTAGAACCAGACCGGCTTGAGGTCGAACGGCCATGCCCACCACGGCGACGACGCGGCGTGTGCGGACGACAGGGTGTTGTGGTAGCGGTACATGTCGCCGGTCAGGGTGAGCAGCGTCTGCCCGGTGTGACCCTCCGGCCAAGCCTCGACGATCCGATGGTTCTCGATCCACGCCCACGGGACGTACGAGGCGACGTACACGGCGACCGGGATCGCGATGAGGCAGGCCAGCATCCAGGCGATCGGGATGCCGAGGCCCCAGCCGGGCCGGAGCCAACCGGATGCCGGCGGATCCGCCGGCGCGAGCAGGGCGGCCGGGTCTTCCGGCCCGGGAGGTGGCGCGAGCGGGCCGAACCCCCACCGCCCGGCCAGCCAGAAGGCGGCCGCCACGGCGATCGAGCCCAGGGCCAGGGCAAACGAGGCCTCGAGCGGCGTCACGCTCAGGCTGCCGAGCGCGATCGGCACGTCGAGCACGCCGGCGGCAAGCGCGGCGAGGGCGAGCAGCCCACCGGCAGCGGCCGGCGCTCCGATCGCGAAGCGCAGCTCGTCGTCCGACCAGGCGATCGGCCGGAGGACGGTCACGACGACCGCGACGAGGGTCAAACCGATCATGATCAGCGGGAAGAGCAGGTTGCCGCCGGTCTGTCCCTCCGGGACGCTGATCGCGAGATAGCCGAGCACGGTCGTCACGACGATCATCCCGGCCACGAGGACGAGGCGCCCGAGCGCGCTTCGGGCCAGGATGAGGATGCCGAGCGCGCCGATCGCGTAGGCGGCCACCCACTTCGAGGCGAGCGCCAGCCCGAGCAGGACGCCGATGGCCGGCATGACGACCCAGAACGCGCCGCGCCAGCGCCACGCCCCGGTCCACAGCCCCGCGAACAGCGTGTAGGCGGCGACGATGAACAGCCCGACGTACGCGTCGTTCATCCCGATCCGCGCCTGGACGAAGAGCATGCCGTCGGCCACGAGCAGGACGCCGAGGAAGACCGCGACCGCACGACGCTGGAAGAACAGGCGCGCGAGCAGGAACAGCAGCACCGCCATGATCGTTCCGGCGACCACGCCGGGCAGGCGCCACGCGATGGCGTGGCTGCCGACGCCGATCGACGCCGTCGTCCCGTCGGACTCGAAGACGAGCAGCTCCTGGCGGTCCTCCGCCGGGTACAGCCCGTTGGAGTCCATCGCCCAGGCGGCCGGCTCGGCCGTCAGCCGCGCGTCCGCGTAGACCGCGTTGGCGTGCGGCTCGATGACGTAGACGGTCCAGCCGGCCGGGTCGTCCGGGGTCGCGCCGAGGATGTGGACCTGCTGGCTCGCCTCGTCCTGGGCCACCCACGCGCCACGGGCCGGAAGCGGCGCGGACCGGTCGAGGGTCGGCGCGTCGTCCGCCTTGTCGCCACCGATCGTGACGATCCCGTAGCGCGGCCCGTCTGCGCCGTTCATCGTGAAGTACAGCTTCGGGTCGTCGACGCCGGTCACGAGCGCGACCCCGCCCGCCCCGCCGTCCGCGGAGAGGGTCGACGAGACGGCCCCGGCGGCGGGCACGACGAACGTCAGCCCGCTCGCCGCCGCGATCGCGACGCGCGGCAGGTCCACGACCTCGACGCCGGCGAGCCGGCCGCTCGTGATCGCCCCGTCGACGCCCTCGCGCCGGTCGACCGGCACCGTGGCCAGGACGACGCGCTCCGCGTCGGAGGCAAGCAGCTCGCGATAGTGCTCCCGGTCGCCCCCCACGAGCCCCGCCAGGGCGGTCGCCACGGTCGCCGGATCGGCGATGTCGGCCGGGTTGGCGACGGCGGCCGGAGCGCGTCCCGCCTCGGCCAGCTGGGCGATCCCGTCGAGGACGAGCGTGCCGGTCACGGCGCCGCTCGCCGCATCGACCATCGCCGCGCGTCCATCGGCGAGGAGGGCAACGACCGCGGATCCGTCGTCGGTCACGTGGAGGCGCTCGATCGGACCGTCGAGCCGGGTCAGTTCCGGCGCCGCGAGGCTGAAGCCATCGGTCCCGATCGCCCGCGCCTCGTCGAGCGAGGTGAGCTCGATCGTCGCGATCGCGCCATCGGCGGTCCCGACCACGAGCCGATGCCCGACCCGGTCGACCGCCACGGCCGACGCACCGTCCAGCGATGTCACGGACACGAGCGCGCGCGTGGCGAGGTCGTACGAGCGCACCTCCGTGCCGGTCGCGACATGCAGCCGGTCGCCGAGCCGTCCGGCACGCCGGGCCGGATCCTCGTAACGCGGCTCGATCGTGGCGTCGGCAACCGGGACGCCGAGCTCGCTCGTGGCTCGCACCCGGTCGTCGCCCCAGGCGACGATCCCGCCGGCCATCGCGTACTTGGCGAGGTGCGGGTGCGTCCACTCGTAGATGTCGTGCGAGATCCCGTAGCGCCAATGCTGGAGGAACTCGGTCGCCGTCCGCGCGTGATACACCTCGTCGAAGTGCATCTGGTACGGCTCCGCCAGCCGCCACAGACGGGTGCCGAACACGGCGGCGATGAGCACGACGACGATCCACAGGTCGAGCCGGTCGAGGCGCCCGCCGCGCTCGCGCGCGAGGAGCGCGGTCCGGTCCGGCCGGATGGGCCGCTCGTTGACGCGGCTCCGGAACCATTCCCAGGCGCCGACCTCGGCGACGAGCGACCGTTCGCGCCACGTCGGTGGCCGCGGCGGGTCGGCCGGCTCGCGGGTCGCGGGCTGGGAGGACGAGGGCGAGAGGACGAGGGAGGCGGCTGAGCGGGGTGCGGGGGCGAGGCGGGGCGGCGGAGCCGATCCGTCCGGGAGGTCCTCGGGCGACTCCGCTGGCGTCCCCGCCACGGCGTCGTCCCCGATCTCGCCGCGCAGCGCCGCGGTCGCGCCGCGACGGAGCTGCCCGGCGACCCACCCGAAGGCCGCGGCATGGACGAGGGCGACGACGGCGACGCCGGCGGCGGACCGGATGAGCGGCCCGATCCCAAGCCAGTCGTCGATCTGCGGGTTGTCCGGGTAGAGCGTGGTGAGGACGACGTACATGTTCGCGAACGTCGCGATCGAGGTGATGACGTAGGCGGCTCGCCAGCGCAGCGACCCTCCGGCCAGGATCGCGGCCAGGGCGAAGAACGGGAACAGGTACCGCTCATGCACCCGGGTCGGCACGATGAAGAAGACGAACGCGAGGACGATGAGCCCGACGAGCATGGTGATCCGATCCGGCCGCCGCGCAACGGCGAGGGAGACGGCACCGATCGCGACGAGGAGGAGCGCCGTCCCGACCGCCAGCGCCGGGACCGGCCCGAACATGAAGGCGACGGCCTCGCCCGGACCGCTGCCGGCCACATCGCGCAGCCACTGGCCGCTCGCCGCCAGCCCCACGCCGTCGAGCGACAGGAGCGCCCACGGGTTGTACGCGTTGACCGTCAGGTACGGGTAGCCGGCGGCGGCCGTGCCGACCTGCTCGAGCAGACCGACGATGGACAGGCCGAACGGCGCCGACAGGGCGACGGCGGTGATCAGGCCGACGAGACCGGTCGTCACGACCCGCAGCGGGCCCTGGGTCCGCCACTCCCAGTCGCTCGTCGTCCGCCGCCGCTCCGGCGCATCGTCGGCCCCAAAGCCGCCGTCCGGCCAGAACGCCCGCCGGATCGCCACCGCCGCGACGAGCGGGACCATGATGCCGAGCTGTGGCTTGACGAGTGCGGCGACGACGGTCAGGAATGCCGAACGCTCCGGCCGGTCGCGCCACAGCTCGCGGAGGGCGAGGAGCAGGAAGACGACACCGACGGCGTCGACCTGGCCCCACACGACGCTGTCGAACCAGGTGATCGGGTTGACGATGACGATGACGGCCGACGCGAGGGCCGCCCGCCGGCCGATCCCGAGCTCGATGGCCATCGACCGGACGAGCCAGGCGAGGGCAAGATCGGCGAGGATGGGCGGGACCTTGATGAGATCCCCGACCCCGCCGAACGCGGACCCGACGAGCCCGACCAACCAGAGCACATACAGGTAGCCGGGCGTGTAATCGTGGAAGAACGGGCGCTCGTAGAACCCAAACGGGCCCTCCGCGGCGAGGTTCGCCGCCCAGAAGCGAAAGGCGTTGAGGTCCGCCTCGAAGCCGGATCCCGGGAGCAGGTATGCAAGAATGAGCCGGAAGGCGAGCCCGAGCGCGAGCACGATGAGGATCGCGCTGGCCGCTTCTCGCGTCCTGGTCCGCGTCGGCGCTTCCACGCCCCGATCGGGCTCACCCGTAGCGGGGCGACTCACGAGGGAAATCGGCCTCCTGCACGAGCGTTGAGGTGGAGCGCAGCGTAGCACAGGGTCGCGTGCCGGAGGCCCGGCCCGACCGACCGACGCCCCCGCCGTCCCGTTCCTGGCGTGCGCTGCGGATCGCGCTCGCCCTGATCGCCGTGGCCGCCGTCGCCTACACGATCTGGAACCCACTCCGCTTCTACAACCACTTCGTCTGGCAGGCGGAGGCCTTCCTCGACGGACGCGCCGAGATCGAGTACCCGGTCCCTGCGACGGACGACTCCCCCGGTAACTGGTTCTTCCAGGACGTGCTGCTGGTCGAGCGTCCGCGCGGCGGCGAGCCGGGCACCGGCCTTATCCCGTTCCCGCCGCTGCCGGCGATCCTGCTCGTGCCGTTCGTCGCCGTGTTCGGCCTCGCGACCGACCAGCAGCTCATCGCGTCGGTACTCGGCGCGATCGACGTGGGGCTCGTCTGGTGGCTCCTCGGCCGGCTCCGAGTGTCCGAGTCGATCCGGTTGGCGACGACGATCTTCTTCGGCTTCGGGACGGTCTTCTGGTACACCGCACAGCTCGGCACGACGTGGTGGTTCGCCCACGTCGTCGCGCTCGCCCCGCTCCTCCTCGCGGTGGGTCTGGCGATCGATGGGGACCGCGACAGCGCCCGGAGCGAGGACGAGCTGCCGGAACCGGGTCGCGCGGATGCGGCGGGCCGCTCGATCGGCGCGCTGGCCCGACGGCCGTGGCGCCTGCTCGACGCACGCCAGTTCGTCGTCGGCTTCCTGTTCGGTCTCGCTGCCAGCGCACGCCTGACCGTCCTGTTCGGCGCTCCGTTCTTCGTCCTCGTCGGGAGCGGTGGCAGCTGGCCGCGACGGGCCGTGTCGGCCGGTCTCGGCGCGGCGATCCCGGTCGGTGCCCTGCTCGTCTACAACCTCGTGTCGACCGGGCACCTGTTCCACCCGGCCTACGAGTTCCTCTACCGGGCGGAGGCATTCGGCTACCCCACCCTCGGCTACCACCTCGACTGGGCAATCGAGGATCCGCGCTACATCCCGCAGAATCTCGCGATCATGCTGTTCAGCCTGCCGGTGCTCTTCCCGGATCAGGTCCCCTCGGCGCTCGGCGATTACGGCGCGCTGTGCGTCGCTCCCGGCGCCGTGCGCGGGATCTTCGACGAGGCCTGCCCGATCGCGCTGCCGCGCGACGTCGGGATGAGCCTGCTCCTGACCAGCCCGGCGTATCTGCTCGCCATCCCGGCCCTCCGCCTCCACGGCCGATCGCGGCTCGTGACCGGGTCGGTGATCGCCGTCCTGCTCATCGCCCTCGTCAACCTCATGCACTTCAGCCAGGGCTGGGTCCAGTTCGGCTACCGCTTCAGCAACGATTTCGTCGTCTTTGCGCTCCCGCTCGTCGCGCTCGGCCTGGCGCTGCGGGGTGGTGTCGGACGGCTGGGCTGGACGCTCGTCGCCGTGTCGGTCGCGGCCAACCTGTGGGGGGTCGCGTGGGGGAACCTGCTCGGATGGTGAGCGCGCGCGTCGCGGTCGCCCGGGCGCTGCCGCCGCTCGCCGTAGCCCTCGTCGCACTGGCCGCGATCGTCCCCACCGTCCAGCCCGGTGTCGGCTTCTGGGATACCGCGGAGGCCCAGACCGTGCCGCCCGTGCTCGGGATCATGCACCCGACGGGCTTTCCGGCCTACGCGGTGGTCGGCTGGCTCGCGACCCAGGTCCTCGCGCCGCTCGGCGAGCCGGCGTTCCGGATGAACATCCTGTCCGCGGTCCTCGTCGCCGCGGCGGCGGGCCTGACCGCCGTCCTCGTCCGGCGCCTGACGGACTCGACCGCGATCGGCGTCGCCGCCGGGATCGGCCTTGCGCTCACGCCGATCGCCTGGGCCATCGGCACGCGGGCCGACGTCCACGCGCTCCACCTGGCACTCGCGGCCCTGCTCCTCGTCCTCCTCGTCGAGTGGGAGCGTCGCCGGTCCGCCGGTGCCCCGCGCGCCGATCGGTGGCTCGTCGCCGCGTCGGTCGTGTTCGGCCTGGCGATGGCGAACCACACGCTGACGCTGCTCCTGCCGCCGGCGATCGGCCTGTTCGTGCTGGCCGTCAAGCCGGCGATCCTGCACCGCCCGCGGCTCGTCCTGGCCTGTCTCGTCGCCATCGCCGTGACGGTCACGGTCCTCTATCTCGAGCTGCCGCTGCGGGCCGGGCCATTTCGGGCACCGCTCGTCTACGGCCGGCCGGAGACGCTCGACGGCTTCCGCTACATCGTCTTCGCCGAGCAGTTCCGGGGCAGCCTGATCGACCCGCTCGGCGACCTGCCGGGCAAGATCCGGAACCTGGCCGGCCTGACCGCCGATCAGTTCGGGATCCTCGCCCCGCTCGTCCCCATCGGTCTCCTCGCGACGATCCGCCGGGCGCCCCGCTACGCGCTGCTGAGCGGCGTCGCGGTCCTCGTGACGGTCTTCTTTGCGGCCTCGTACGCGAACGCCGACATCAGCCGCTACTACCTCGTCCCGGCCCTCATCGCGTGGTCGTGGCTGGCCGTCCTCGCGACGACCGCGGTCGAGGCACTCGAGACGATGACGGGTCCGGACGACTCGCCGGCCGGCCTGGCCGCGGCCGGGCTGCTGGGGCTGGCCCTGCTCGTCCCGTCGCTCGACGCGCTGCCGGACCGGTCGGCCCGGCTCGATCTCAGCCGCGACCGCAGCGCGCCGCGCTGGCTCGACGCGGCCCTCGGTGCGATGGAGCCCAACGCGGTGGTCGTGTCGTGGTGGAGCTACTCGACGACACTATGGTACGCACAGCACATCGAGGGCCGGTTCGCCGAGGGCTTGATCGTCGATGACCGGACGCGCCTCGACCTGGAGCTCGGTGAGGTTCACGACGTGATCGACACGCACCTCGGCCGCCGCCCCGTCTACGTGGTCAGGTCGAGCCTGGAGGAGGTGACCGCGCTGCGCCGGTCGTACGAGCTCGAGGCGATCTCCGGGGCGACGTTGCTCTACCGGGTGGTCGATCGGCGGGGCGCCGGATCGTGACCGATCAGTCGGAGCCGATCGTCCGCGTCGCACGCCTGTCCTACTTCTTCCCGGCCCACAACGAGGAGGCGAATCTCGTCCCGCTCGTCGAGGAGGCGCTCGCGATCCTGCCGACGCTGGCCGAGGACTTTGAGGTCATCGTCGTCGACGACGGCTCGCGCGACGCCACGCCGCGCCTGGCTGACGAGCTGGCGGCGGCACATCCGGGCGTCGTCCGGGCCGTCCACCACGCGACCAACCGCGGCTATGGTGCGGCGCTCCGGTCCGGCTTCGCCGCCGCCCGCCACGAGCTCGTCGCCTTCACCGACGGTGACCGCCAGTTCCGGGTCGCCGACCTCGGCCGGCTGACCGCCCGCCTGTCTGAGCCGGACGCGCCGGACGTCGTGGCCGGCTATCGAATCCGGCGGGCCGACCCCGTCGTGCGGACGGTCTACGCCCGGCTGTACCGGCTCGCCAACCGGCTGTTCTTCGGCCTTCGCGTGCGCGACGTCGACTGTGCCTGCAAGCTCTTCCGTCGTCCCGCGCTCGCCGGCCTGCGGGTCGAGTCCGGCGGCGCGTTCTTCTCGGCCGAGCTGCTCATCAAGCTCCGGGCGTCCGGCCGCCGGGTCGTCGAGGTCGGGGTGCCCCACTACCCGCGCACGGCCGGCTCGCCGACCGGCGCGCGGCCGTCCGTCGTGCTCCGGGCGGTGAAGGACTTCTGGGCGCTCAGGCTCCGTCTGTGGGCGACGCCGCGCCGCGCCCTCGGACGAGGCGAGCCGATCCTCGGTCAGCCCATCCTCGGCGACGCGCCGGCCCCGGAGCCGGGGCAGCCCACGACCTAGCTGCCGCGGGGGCCTTCCCGCGGATCGGCCCCGGGGTCCGTCTCGAGCGAATTGACGAAATCGCGGAAGACGTCGAGCCGGGGATCGACGATCGTCTCACCCGTGCTCTCGAGCGCGGCGCCGCTCGTCGCACCGCCCTCCTCCTCGTCGTCCGCCACCGCGTCGCCGCCGAGGCCGGCCTGATCGAGGACCGCCTCCGCAGCGAAGATCCGGATGCCGGATCGAACGGCGAGCGCGAGCGCATCGGAGGGACGCGAGTCGATCTCCACCGTCCGACCGCCGAGCTCGAGGAAGAGCCGCGCGTGGAACGTCTCCTCGGCCAGGGTGGAGATGACGACCCGGTCGACCCGGACCCCGATCTCCTCGAGCACGGTCGCGAACAGGTCGTGGGTGAGCGGCCGCTCGGGGACGAGCCCCTGGAGCTTCATCGCGATCGCGCTCGCCTCCCACGGACCGATCCAGATGGGGAGATAGCGATCCCGGTCGGTCTCCTTGAGGATCACGACGTGGCGGCTCGAGAGCATGTGCACGCGCACGCTCTCGACGACCATCTCGACCAGCTCGTCCGGCCCGGCCATGGCCGGATTATCCCACGCCGTACCGGTACGACGGCCCACGCGGCGGAGCGGGCCGGATCGCCCGAACCACGATCGCCACGACGAAGCCGGCCACGAAGCCGCCGATATGGGCGAAGAACGCAACGCCGCCCGCCGCCGTCGACGCGCCGAGCGTGGCCACGCCGTCGATCAGCTGGAGGATGAACCAGAACCCGAGGACGAGCAGCGCAGGGACCTGGAGCAGCTGGTAGAAGAAGCCGAGGAAGACGAGCGTCAGGACGCGGGCATGGGGGAAGAACACGAGGTACGCGCCGAGGACGGCGGAGATCGCTCCCGAAGCGCCGACGAGCGGCACCTCCGACATGGGGTCGATGGCGACCTGGGCGAGCGCCGCAACGGCACCTCCGATCACGTAGAACGCGACAAAGCCGAGCGATCCGAAGCGGTCCTCGATGTTGTTGCCGAAGATCCACAGGTAGAGCATGTTCCCGATCAGGTGCAGCCAGCCGCCGTGCAGGAACATGCTGGTCAGGATCCCGAGCATCGCGTCGGACAGGAAGTTGCCGGCCTCGAGCGCGAGGCTGATCCGGGCCGGGACGGCGCCGTAGTCGAGGAACAGCTGGCCGAGGGCGCGCTGGCCGCCGTTCGCCTCGACCCCAAGCTCCCAGCCGAAGGCGACGACACACACGGCGATGATCGCGATCGTGAGGACCGGGAAGCGGCGGGTGGGGTTCGCGTCGCGGAGCGGGATCACGGCGCGACAGCGGACGCTGCCGGGTCGACCGATGCAGCCGGGTCGACCGAAGCCGACGGGGACGGTGACGGCGGCGGCACGTCCGGCACGGCCACGAGGAGCGACTCGTAGACGGCCGTCGCGTCGGCCCACACGAGTACGGACGGGTCGCCGTCGATCCCCGGGCGCACGAACATGCCGCGCAGGTCCTCCCATGCCGGGGCGCCGCCCGCCGGCCGATACTGCTCGATGTACGCGCCGCTCGCCTTCTCGAAGGCGAGGATGCGGCCGTTCGGGGGGTCGTAAGCGAGGAGCAGGCCATCACGGCGCGCGGTTCCGGACGTGATCCGCGTATAGGTCGGAGCCGAGCGGAGGAGCAGGTCCGGGGCTTCGTCGACGGCCCAGCCTCCGCTGTTGCCGGACACGAACCGCTCGATGACCCCGTTCTCGATCACGAAGATGTCGCCGTCGATGTAGAGCGAGGTCATCGTCTCGACCGCTCGCGCCGCGGACAGGCGGCCCGTCGGCCGGGCAGGGAAGCCGCTTCCATCGGCGGCCGGCGCGTAGGCAAGGATCTGCCGCTCGGAGGGATCGACGACGTAGAGGTTGTAGAGCCCCGCCTCGGAGTCGCGAAGGTACGTCCCGATGTCGCGGATGTCGTCGCCCCAGCTGGCCTGCCCCTGGACCCCGACCAGGGTCGTCGTGCCGGCTCCGCTCGCGTCGGACGGGCGCCACCGCCAGAGAATGTTCTGGTCGTCGAGGACGAGCAGGTCGGGTCCGCCGCGGGCAAGGAACCTGGGCGCCCCCTGGACCGCTGCGCCGACGGTCGTCCCGGACCGGTAGATGAGTGCCGCGCCGCCGGTCGCGAGATCGAGCCGCCACACGCTCGCCGTGCCCCGGTCGAGCACGTACGGCGCGCCGTCCGGTCCCTCGACGAGGGCGCCGACCCCCGGCGCCGTGTTCGTGGTGGGATCGAGCGGCGGAAACTGGTAGAGCGGGCTCCAGGCCACCGGCACGACCCCGTACAACCGGTCGAGGCCCTCGGTCGTCTGCTCGCGTAGCGGCGTGAGCGTCGCCGCACCGACGCCGGCCGCGGCTGCCTCGTCGAGTCGGTCGTGGGCGATGGTCAGGAGCTCCAGGGCCCGCGGCGGATCGTCCTCGACGAGGTCGATCCCCGGCCCGAACACCTCCGCGATCGCCTCGCGTGCCTCGCGCAGGGCGCGTTCGCCGACCGTCACCGAGCTGATCGCTTCCTTCGGCGCCTGCCCGCCCAGGACGTACACGCTGAGGCCGAGGCCCGTCGCCACGACGACGAAGGCGAGGATGGCGAGGGCGGCGCGGCGCTGGGATTCGCGCCGGGCGGCGAGCGGCGTGACCCGTCGGTACGCGGTCTGGCGCCGAGGCAGGAGGTCCTGGACGGCGAAGATGAGGCGGTCGAGTGCGGATCCGGCGGCCTCGCGGACGCGACCGGCGCCGGCCTGGACGGCGGCAACCCCACCGGCGACCGGGTCCGCGAGCGGAATCGGCGAGCGGTCCGGCGCCCCGGCCAGCGGCTCCGCCGGCCGAACCGGAACGAGCGTGCGCTGACGGTGGGTCGCCGCGACCTCCGTCGCCTCGAAGGCGATCGCCCCGTCGCTCCCGGCCCCGTCCGACGCGACGAAGCGGTGGTGGAGGTGCTCCATCGCGGACTGCGGGTGGAGCGTCAGCATCGCGTCCTTCAGCTCGTCAGGGCCGAGGCGCGCCATGACGTTGGGCGAGACGAGGACGAGCGAGTCGCCCACGGCGATCTCGCCGCGCCAGACGTCGACCTCGAGCTCTCCGGCCGGCAGACCACGCTCACGATGCGGATCCGGAAGCGTCGACAGGCGAGCTTGTCGGATGAGGTAGGCCTCCGCGGGACCGACCGTCGCGACGTACAGCTCATTGCCGCGAACGACGGCGACCCCGACGCCCAGGGGACCGTTGCCGTCCGGGGCGTGACCCAGGCCGAACCGGTCGCGCTGATGGGCGAGGCGCTTGTTGGCCGTCGCGACGGCCTTGGCCAGGCAGACTCGGATCCCGGCCGACTCGTCGTAGTAGTACTCCTCCTTGATCGTCGCGGCGACGAGGCGGGTGGCCTCACGGGCGCGGTGTCCCGAGACGCGGCACGTGACGAGCAGGTAGAGATGGCCCTTTGAACGGGCCATCGAGCCGGTCGACGGCTCGTGCGTGACGATCGTGTCCGGCGAGTCGGACAGCCGATCGGCGGCGGGAACGACGCCGATCTTCAGTTGTAGACGGACGGCCATGCGGGCCTCGTGCGAACGGGCGGGCTCCCGGATGCCGGGGCGGTGCGAAACGGCGGGCGGGACGATCCCGGGTACGATCGTCGACGCTCGCCCCGAACTGGCTGGCAGGTGGCCCGGATTATACGGCCGGTCCCTCGCGCCGCACGCGGATGCGGAGGTCCGTCGCCCGGATGCCGCCCGGGGCGGCGCCGAATGCGGCGAGAAGCTCGGGGCCGCGAAGGCGCAGCTCCTGGGCGACGATCGGGACGTCCGCCTCGACGACGAGCGAGAACCCGTCGAGCCGGATCAGGCGGCACGCCCCGGACGCCGCGGGCACCCGCTCCGCGACGATCGCCGCGAACGTCGTGATCGCCCGCGCCTCCCGCAGCTCGTCCTCGAGACCGAGCCGGCGCGCCGCCTCGGGGATGAGCTCGCCGATCCGCTCCATCGGCCGCCGCCGTCCGGTCACTCGGCCCCCGCCCCCACCCGGTCCGCTCGACCGGGCGGGCTGAGCCGGGCTCCGTCGACGTCGGCCGAGACTTCCCAGGTCGTGGCGATCTCGACCAGTCTCGGATCGAGATCGTCGAGCGTCGTGGTCGTGACGATGGCCTGGGGCAGGGCGGCGATCCGGCGGACGAGGTGGGCCCGACGCTCCGGATCGAGCTCGGAGAAGACGTCGTCGAGGAGGAGGAGGGGCGGGCGCCCGTCGAGGGTCGTCAGCAGGTCGAGCTCGGCGAGCTTGAAGGCAAGGATGGCGGTCCGTTGCTGGCCGCGCGATGCGAACGCCGCGAGGTCGCGCCCGTCGATTTCGAACACCAGGTCGTCGCGGTGCGGCCCGACGAGCGTGGCGCCGTTCCAGATCTCCTTGTCGGCCGTCTCCGCCAGCCGACGCGAGAGCGCGTCACGGATCGACTCGCCCGGCGCGGGCGGCGCATTCGTCGCATAGCGGACCACCAGCCGGCTCCGGGCGGCCTCGTCCGGGGCGATTTCGGCATGCGCCGCTGCGAGCGGCTCGGCGAGCTCGGC
>Ga0299906_10002905_pt1 | contig 14148 bp, 9 predicted proteins | sample RVTome_14_FD_200259 | JGI IMG/M metagenome (GOLD analysis project Ga0299906, IMG submission 200259) | Soil microbial communities from uranium-contaminated site in the Upper Colorado River Basin, Wyoming, United States - RVT145D125 (version 2) ... | reverse complement strand
TTCAGGGAAAACTATAGCAGACTTTGCCGCCGGCCGCCCTTGTCCTTGCCGGCGAATGCGGCTATTATGGAGCACCTTTCACCCCAAGGACCAAGAGGTCAGGACCATGTCTGCACTTGCCCCGTATATGCCCTACCTGCTCCCGCCGCTGCTGGGGGCATTCATCGGTTACGTGACCAATTATATCGCCATCCGCATGCTCTTCCGGCCGCTGCGGCCTTGGCGCATCTTCGGCGTGCGCCTGCCGCTCACTCCCGGGATCATCCCCGCCAAGCGCTCCGAGCTGGCGGAAAAGATGGGGGAGATGGTCGGCAGCCACCTGCTCACCGCCGAGGATGTCGGCCGGGTGCTGGAGAAGGAGTCCTTCCGTCGCGAGCTGCGCGGCGTGGTGACGGAGAAGCTCGGCGACTTTCTCGACCGGGAGCTGGGACCGGCGGTCTCGCTGGTGCCGGTCGATTACCAGGCCCGTTTCCGCGACCTGGTCGACCTGCTGCGCTGGAAACTCGCCAAGAGTATCTTCGACTACCTGGAGAGCGCCGAATTCGAAGCCCGGTTCCGGGAATTTCTGCGCCGCAAGGGGAACGAGCTGCTCGCCCGTGACCTGGAGAGCTTCCTCACGCCGGAGCGCTACCAGAAGCTGCGTGAGCATCTTGACGGGCGCTTCTCCGACTTTCTGCATTCCGACGGGGTGGCCCGGGCGGTGGCCGGCTTCGTCGACGGGAGAACCGAACAGTGGCTGGCTTCCGACCGCACCCTGCGCGAACTGCTTCCGGCCGACCTGGTCGAGGTGCTCCTCGCCCAATTGGAGAAAGAGATCCCGCCCCTGCTCGAGAAGTTTGGCGGGATGATGTACGATCCCGATTTTCGCAGCCGCCTGGTGAAAAAGGGGAGGGAGGGGATCGAGGGGTTTCTCGACTCGCTGGGCGGGTTATCCGGACTTTTGGCCGGCTTTATCAACCTGGAGAAGGTCTACGCCCGCATCCCCGAGTTTCTCGATCGAGCCGGCGACGAGATTGCCCGTTGGCTGCGTGAGGAGAAGACCCAGGCGCAGGTGGCCCTGCTGCTACGCGAGCGGATCGATGCATTGCTCGATCGGCCGCTGCGGGCCTACCTGGAAAAGGTCCCCTACGAAAAGGTCGCCGGCGTACGCCGCTTCGTTCGCGAAAGGGCGGTTTCCATGGTGCAGTCCCGGCGGGCCGCCGAGTCTGCGCTCACCCTTGCCGAGCGCGGCCTCGATCGGGTCAAGGACCGTTCCTTTGCCGCGCTGCTCGAAAAAACGCTTCCCGAGGGGGGGGTGGAGCGTGCGCAGGGAATGCTGGCCGACCGCCTGCTAGCTGCCCTGCGTTCCCCCGGCGCCCGCGAGGCGCTGGAAAAGGTGCTGGCGGCCAAAGCCGAGGAGTGGCTGTTCAGCCGGCCGCTCGGCAAGCTCTCCGCCCGCTTGCCCGCCGATGTCCGGGAGGAACTGGAAGAGGGGCTCTGCCGGCAGCTGGCTGAACTTCTCAAGCGCGAGGTCCCACCCCTGGTGGACACCCTCAACGTGCGGCGCATGGTAGAGGAAAAGGTCAATTCCCTCGACATCCTCAAGGTGGAGGGATTGCTGCTTGGCATCATGCAGGAACAGTTCAAGTACATCAACCTTTTCGGCGGCCTGCTCGGCTTCCTCATCGGACTGGCCAATCTGCTGTTCCTGCGTCTGGGATGATGCCAGCGCACCGGCTTGCCATTTCGGCCGCTCTGCTATAATGAATCCTGCCGTATGCGCCTCCCCGGTTTTACGGGACAAAAACCTTGAACGACGAAAACAGAGGTGGACGCGATGGTCACCAAGACACTGCAGCAAAGCCAGCTCAATGCCAGCCTTACCGATCTGCCCCCCCTTGGCATGGATGTCTTCGACCTGGTCGAGGATTTTCGCCGCTACTATACCTACACTCTCGGCCGTGACCGGCACAGCCGCTCGGCTCATTACGCCTATCAGGCGCTGGTTCTGATTCTGCGCGACCGCCTGATGGAGCGCTGGAAGAGCACCCGCTATGCTTACGAGGGGGCCGATTGCAAGCATGCCTACTACCTTTCGCTGGAATTCCTCATCGGGCGCACCCTGGGTAACGCCACGCTCAACCTCGGTCTGGATGAGACGACAACCCTGGCCCTGCAGTGCCTGGGCCTGGAACTGGAAGAGTTGGCCGAAGTGGAGCACGATGCGGGACTGGGCAATGGCGGCCTGGGGCGGCTGGCCGCCTGTTTTCTCGACAGCTGCGCCACGCTGCAGCTGCCGGTTACCGGCTACGGTATCCGCTACGAGTACGGCATGTTCCGCCAGTTGATCATCGACGGCCGCCAGGTCGAAGAGCCCGACCACTGGCTGCGAACGGGAAACCCCTGGGAGATCGAGCGTCCCGAATTCACCCAGCGAATTCTGTTCGGCGGGCGCAGCGAGTTCTATCGGGACGCCGGCGGCGAGTTGCGGGTGCGCTGGGTCGATACCCAGGACGTCCTTGCCATCCCCTACGACATCCCCATCCCCGGCTACCGCAACGGCACCGTCAACACCCTGCGCCTCTGGAAGGCGGCCGCCACCGACGAGTTCAACCTCGGCGAATTCAACGCCGGCATGTACCCCGAATCCGTCGCCGCCAAGAACGCCGCCGAAAACATCACCATGGTCCTCTATCCCAATGATGCCAGAGAGAGCGGCAAGGAGTTGCGGCTGCGCCAGCAGTACTTTCTCGCGTCGGCCAGCCTGCAGGATGTGCTGGCCCGCTGGGTCGGCGGACGGGGCTCCGACTTCGCCGGGATGAACTGTTTCCAGCTCAACGACACCCATCCGAGCTGTGCCGTTCCGGAGCTGATGCGGCTCCTGATGGACGAGCACGATCTGGGCTGGGACGAGGCCTGGACGATCACCACCCGGACCATGGCCTACACCAACCACACCCTGCTCCCGGAGGCCCTGGAGAAGTGGCCGGTGCGGCTCTTCCGTCAGCTGCTGCCGCGCCTGCTGGAGATCATCTGCGAGATCAACGCCCGCTTCCTGGCCGAGGTTGCCCGCCGCTGGCCCGGTGACAGCGAACGTTTGCGGCGGCTGTCGCTGATCGAGGAAGGCGACGAGCCGATGGTGCGCATGGCCTACCTGGCCATTGTCGGCAGTTTCTCGGTCAACGGCGTCGCTGCCCTCCATTCGCGCTTGCTCACCGAAGGGTTGTTTCGCGATTTCTTTGAACTCTGGCCGGAGAAGTTCAACAACAAGACCAACGGCGTCACGCCGCGTCGCTGGCTCGCCTGGTGCAACCCCGGGCTGCGCGAGTTGATCAGCGAGAAGATCGGCGACGGCTGGGTGGCCGATCTTGAGCAACTGCACCGTCTCGAACCGCTGGCCGAGGATCCTGAGTTCCGCGCCCGCTGGCATGAGGTGAAGCAGGCGAACAAGCGGCGGCTGACCACCATGGTCGAGGCCGACTGCGGCGTTGTTTTCGACCCCGAGGCGCTCTTCGACGTGCAGGTCAAGCGCATCCACGAATACAAGCGGCAGTTGCTCAACGTCCTGCATGTCATCCATCTCTACGACCGCCTCAAGCGGGGTGATACGGCCGACTGGACCGACCGCTGCGTTCTTGTCGGCGGCAAGGCAGCTCCCGGTTATGCCATGGCGAAAAGCATCATCAAGCTGATCAACAACGTTGCCGCCGTGGTCAATGGCGACCCGGACGTCAACGGTCGGCTGAAGGTGGCCTTTCTCCCCAACTACCGGGTCACGGCGATGGAAGTTATCGCCCCCGGCAGCGACCTTTCGGAGCAGATCTCCACCGCCGGCAAGGAAGCCTCGGGAACCGGTAACATGAAGTTCATGATGAACGGGGCTGTCACCATCGGCACCCTGGACGGAGCGAACATCGAAATCCGCGAGGAGGTGGGCGAAGAGAACTTCTTTCTCTTCGGCCTCACCGCCGAGGAGGTGGCGGAGCGGCGCCAGCATTACGACCCGGCCGCCATCATCGCCGCCGACGAGGATTTCGGGCGGGTGCTGCAGCTGCTGACCAGCGGCCATTTCAACCAGTTTGAGCCGCGCATCTTCGACCCGCTCATCGCCACCGTCACCAGTCCGCACGACCCGTGGCTGACGGCTGCCGACTTCCGCACCTACATCGAGGCCCAGCGGCGTGCCGCCAGCGCCTACCGCGACCGGGAGAGGTGGCTGCGCATGAGTATCCGCAACACCGCTGCCAGCGGCCGGTTTTCCACCGACCGCACCATTCGCCAATACAGTGAGGACATCTGGGGCCTGACCCCGGTGCCGGCGCTGCCGATCGAGTAATTCCGGCACCAGGACAAGGAGCGGGAAGAGATGAACATTGTCGCTATTCTTGGCAGTCCCCACGGTATGCGGGGGAACACCGGCCGTCTGCTGGAACTGGTGCTCGATGGGGCCCGCGGCGAAGGGGCGCAGGCCGAAACCGTCTGCCTCGGTGCCGGTGAGGTCCGCCCCTGCGTCGCCTGCGATGCCTGCCACAAGACCGGAAGATGCCCGCATCCGGACGTCTTCGAAGCTATCCGCGCCAAAATTGTCGCCGCGGACGGGGTGGTTCTGGCGAGCCCCAACTACATCTTCAGTGTCAGCGCCCAGCTCAAGGCCTTCATGGACCGCTGTTGCGGGACGATTCACTGTCTCGGCTTCGAGGGGAAGTACGGGGCCGCGGTCGTCACCTCTGGAGGGGGCGGCGACGAGCCGATCGTCGACTATATCGGAAGATTCCAGCTCGCGACGGGAATCCGGCCGATCGGCGGAGTGCATGCCACCATGGCGGCGCTGCCGGACGGGGAGTTCACCGAAGGGCTCGTCCGGCAGGCGCAGCAGCTGGGAGCGGAACTGGTGCGCGCCTGTCGGGAGCAGAGGATTGACCCCGAAGTGGAACGGCAGATGCGCGATTTCCGGGCAAGGATGCAGGAACTGGTTGTCTGGCGCCGGGAGGAGTGGCCTTACGAGTACGCCTACTGGCAGAATCGGCAAGGGATGAAGTCGGCAGATCAACCCCTCCTGAAGGGTTAGCGGAGCCGGCCATGATGGAAGCAGGTCGAGGCGGGCTCTTTTTTTCTAGCCATGCGGATAGAAACGACTCGCAATTCCGGCAGGGTCAGGTTGGCGAATGGCCTCACGGGGAGCAGGCAATTCCGCTTCTCGCCAAGTCGAAAAATAGAAATCCGCCTCCCCTGTTCCGGAAACCCCCTGTTCCTACAGTGCCGACAAATGGCATTTTACTGCAAAAAAAATTCATACCAGCGTGCTTTGTCCGTTTTAATTAATGGGTCGACGCCTGTGCCGTCGGTTGATCAGTCACTGCGAGTATGGAAACAACAGCTTGCCGGTCGCCGGAAAAATCGGAATTATTCTGCTAAATCGAGCATATGCAATTTATTTTTGGTGGTCTCTCCGTGACGGTGCCTGCCTGATCGCGCGGCCTTGACCAGTTTCCCCGGTGCCCAATGAACATGTGTTGCTGGGCAGAAAACGGCTGGAAACGAAATTTGTAGTTTTTTACCCTAAATAAAAATTTTCTTGACAATTCGGCGAGTTTTTTGTTTTGTAGAGGGGTCTTGAGAAACAATGTTTTAAGTAGTTCGGTTTTGGATTTCCCATGTTTCAGGCATTTAAGTTGACAGGCTGGCTGGTCGTAGCGCGGGCCGCTACTTTCCGGGAAGTAAATTCCAATCATCAGAGGGATGAGCGAAATGTCAAAAAAAGCGATTAAACCTTCACTGGAAAATCCATTTGAGCCACCCGAGAAAGTCGAATTCACCATCCCTGGCGAGATTGCCGGTGTGGCGGGCGGCTATGAAGCGGCGATGCATGAAGGCCATGAACTAACGGAGCGCCCGATCAAGTCGGTCAAGATCGACCAGATCGAGAAGCAGCATTTCAAGAAGCGGATGACCGTCTGGGAGAGAATCCGCGTCCTCACCGATCAGGAGCCCAACATCCTGTTCCAGAACTGGGGCAAGAATCTGGACGGCGCCTCCCTGGTCACCGGAATTCTCAATATCGGCGGCCGCGACGTGGCCCTCTACGGCCACGATTTCACCGTCCGCGCCGGTTCCATCGACGCCACCAACGGCAGCAAACTGGCCCGTCTCTTCCAGATGGCCGGCGAGAAGGGAATCCCCCTGATCGGCATGAACGACAGTGCCGGCGCCTTCGTCCCGGCCGGGGTCGGCGGTCTCGACGGCTACGCCGAGGCGTTCACCGCGCTGCGCAAGATCAGCGGCGTGGTGCCGAGCATCATGTGCATGTTCGGCTTCAACGCCGGTGGCGGCAGTTATCTGCCCCGGCAGGGCAGTTTCCTCATTCAGCCCACCGATACCTTCTTCGGCCTCACCGGGCCGGGGGTCGTCAAGTCGGTGCTGGGCGAAGACATCACCCCCGAAGAGTTGGGCGGGCCGAAGGTCCACGGCAAGTCCGGTGTCGTCGACCTCTCCGTCGCCGACGAAGTCGCCGCCTTGCGCACCGCTGTCCGGCTGCTCAGCTACCTCCCCGACAACAACAGCGTGCTGGCCCCCTTCCAGGCGACCAGCGATCCGCTCGACCGCAAGACCTGGGAAATCAATACCCTGCTCAAAAAAGCCTTCAACTCGCCGACCGGTTTCAACACCCCGTTCGACGTGTCGATCATCATTCAGCAGATCTGTGATCATGGCGACTACTTCGAAATCCAGCCAGAGCGGGCCCGCGAGGTCATTACGGCCTTCGGTCGCCTGGGCGGCAACGTCGTCGGCTTCGTCGCCAACAACAGTGCGGTGGCTTCCGGTCAGATCGACTGCGATTCGGCGCTCAAGATCGCCCGCTTCGTCCGTTTCTGCAACATCTACAATATCCCGCTCATCTTCATGGAAGACACCACCGGCTTCCTGCCGGGCCGTGAGCAGGAAGCCCGCGGCATCGTCCAGGCCGGACGTTCCATGCTCGATGCCATCGTCGATGTGCGAACCCCCCGCATCCTGCTGATTCTGCGCAACGCCTTCGGCGGCGCCTACGCCTCCTACAACAATTATCCGACCGGCGCCGACCTGGTGCTGGCGCTGCCGACCACCCGTCTGGCGGTCATGGGTCCGGCCGGCAAGGAGTTCGTCTACAAGGACGAGCTGCGCAAACTGCGCAGTGCCATCCCCGATCGGGTGAAGCAGGAGATTCACGAACGGGTGACGGCCGGCATGGATGGCGAGGAGGCGAAAAGGGATGCAGAGAAAGAAGCGGCCGAGTGGCTCAGAGCGAGCGAGGCACAACTGAATCTGCGCTACGAAAAAGAGCTGATGAATCCGCAAGAGGGTCTCGCCCTGGGCTCCATCTCCTCCCTCGTCATGCCCACCGATCTGCGCAAGGTGCTCGGCGAAAACCTGAATTTCTTTCTCAGGCACTACAAGGCGTCGCCGATGCAATCCGTACAGCGCGAATTCCATTAGCGGGCAGAATCCAGAATTCAGAAGTCAGAATCAAACTTCCTGCATTCTGAATTCCTAAGATTTCATTCAATGGAGATAGAGACCCATGGCACAGAAAACCGGTTTTTCCAGGAACGCTCCCCGGCCGACATTGAAAACAATTGAAGGTTATAAGGATAAGCTCCGACCCATGGAACAGAATATCGATTACTATAAAAACAACCCCCTGATTCATCGGGATCGCCGCCTGGGCCGGTCCACCTCCGAGTGGGTGCGCGCCTTTGCCTGCGAAGACCTTAAGCCGCTCATTGTCTGCCGTGGCCCCATCCGCAAGGAAGCCATGGATGTCTACGAGGAGATGGGAATTACCCATTACGGCATCCTCTTGTCGGAAAAAGACTCCATCGTCTATCCGAATGCCCTGGCGCCCGAACTGCGCAAGCTGACCGACTCGACCCGCGTCCACCGGGTGCCCGACTACTCCGGCGCCAGCAAGGAGGAGCGGGTGGAGCGGATCAACCAGATCATCCAGACTGCCAGAGACAACGGCTATGACTCGGTCTTTGCCGGTTACGGCTTCATGGCCGAGGATGAGGAGTTCGTCGCTGCCATCGAAAAGGCCGGGCTCAAATTCATCGGCCCCTGTGCCGCCACGCAGGCGAGCGCCGGCAAGAAAGACGAGGCCAAGCGCACCGCGCTCAGCGTCAACGTCAGCGTCACCCCCGGCATCAACAACGTCACCGCCCGCACTTTGTTGAAAAAGCATCCCGGCCGCGAGCAGCTCCTGGCCCTGGTCAAAGCCGAAGGGCTCACCTGCGACGAAAAACTGCTCAAGGACAGCAGTCTCTCGCTGGAGACCCTGGCCGATCACATCCTGTTTGCTTCCTACGCCAAGGGCGTTGATCTCTTCTCGGTCGAAGAGCTCTGCGCTCAGGTGCAGGCAGATGTCGCGGGGATGTTCAAGAAAAATCCCCAGAGCCGGATTCGCCTGAAGGCCATCGGCGGGGGCGGCGGCAAAGGGCAGCGCATCCTGGGCGCCTCTCTGCTCACAGCGAAAAACCCCAGTGACGCCCAGATCGCCAAGGCCGCCGCGGACGCCCCGGGGATGGTTCGGGAAATCCTCAACGAGGTCAAGGCCACCGGCATCGGCGACAACAAGAACGTGCTCATCGAGCTCAATATCGAGCAGACCCGCCACAATGAAATACAGCTCCTGGGCAACGGTCAGTGGTGCGTCTCCCTTGGCGGCCGCGATTGCTCTTTGCAGATGCACGAGCAGAAACTGCTGGAGGTCTCCGTCACCCAGGAGGGGCTGGCGGCCGCCATCGACAAGGCCAGGGCCGAAGGCCGGAAGACTGAAGCGCAAGTTCTGGAGAGCGACCTGCAGGTCCTCAAGCGGATGGAAGAGGATGCGGCGCGTTTCGGCCAGGCGGTCGGCCTCGACTCGGCCTCCACCTTCGAGTGCATTGTCGACCGCGATCGGTATTATTTCATGGAGGTCAACACCCGCATCCAGGTGGAACACCGGGTCACCGAACTCTGCTACAGTTTGAAGTTCACCAATCCCGATGACCCCAACGACTATTTCATCGTCGAGTCGCTGGTCGAGGCGATGGCCCTGCTGGCGCGGCACAAGGAGCGCCTGCCCAAACCCGAGCGGATCCCCCGTTTTAGCGCCGCCGCCGAAGCCCGGCTCAACGCCACCGACGCTTCCCTCTCGCCCCATGCCGGCGGCATGATCCGTTACTGGTCCAAACCCCTCGAAGGTGAAATCCGTGACGACCAGGGAATCTGCATGGTCAACCCGGATACTGGTCAATTCATGCGCTACAAGGTGGCCGGCGCCTACGACTCCAACATCGCCCTGCTGCTGACCAAGGGGAAGGACCGTCTCGAAAGTTATAAATACCTGTCGAAGGTGATCTGCAATACCAAGATCCGCGGCACCGACCTGGCCACCAACCTCGAATTCCACTACGGCCTGGTCAACTGGTTCATCGGCCGCAACGTCAATGCCAAGCCGACGACCCGCTTCGTCGTCCCCTATCTCACCCTGGTCGGAACGCTGAAAGAAGAAGCCAACAAGCTTGACCCGGTCTACGCCTTCCTGCAGATGAAGAAGCATTACGCCAAAGTGGTTTCCGAGCAGTTGGCCGATCAGCCCGAAGTGCTGGGCAAAGAGCTCAAGAACATCTCCGAGCTGCTCGACCGCAAGGGGACCCTCTTGACCCGCCCCATGGAGACGCTGCTGGCCGATCCACACCTGCTCTCCGGCTGGCTCAGCCTGAACCGGAAAAATTTCCGCATCGACGTCGGAAAGATGGTTTTCCTGCGCAATCCACTGGTGATTCTCGAGGAGACCTACGACTATCTCAATATGGCCTACCGGTCGGAGGAACCCGCCGCCGAGGTAATCTGGAGCCATGACAACGAGCTGCTGCAGAGGGGCTTGCGCTTCTACACCACCCTGCGCGAGAAGTTCGGGTTCAGCAAGGATGAGTACTTCAAACTCAACGATCTGCTGAAAAAGGACGCTCCGCAAGGCGAGTTCGATGCGGAGCGTTGGCAGCAGATTCGCTCCGCCCATTTCGGTTTCGAGGCGGGCCTCGAACTGATCGGCATCCCCTTCCTGATCGCGGAAAATACAAAGTTCTGGGACCTGCGCGTCGAGGAGGATCTGGAAATCACCATTCCCGAATACCTCACCGATCCCGACCTGCAGGCGCGGATGAAAAAGGTCCTGGTGCCGCCGCCGTCCACCAAGGCGGACGAAATCGTGTCGTTTTGCGGCGGCATGTACTATGCCCAGGAAGCGCCGGGGATGCCGACCTTCGTTCATGAAGGGATGCACTTCGAGAAAGGGCAGCCGCTCTACATCATCGAAGTCATGAAGATGTTCAACAAAATCTACGCTCCCTTCTCCGGCACCATCGACAAGATTCTGATTGAAGGCGGCGAAGGCATCATCGTCTCCAAGGGGCAGCCGCTCTTCAAGATCACCCCGGACGAGAAATTCGTCGAAGTGGATCCGAAGGCGATCGAGAAGGAGAAGCGCACCTGCACCGCCGAGTACCTCAAAGCGGTACTCTGACCCCCTGCAAAAAGCAAAAAGGGTTCCCCGCTGCGGCGGGGAACCCTCGTCTGGTACAACATAACCCCGCCAGCATCAGGGCGGGGTTTTCTATTTAGCTTTTGGCAGGTTTACACCGCCAAGCTGTAATCGTCCGCTTCAACACATTCGGAAATAGCCCCCATAAACGAGTTTTTCTGGGCATCCTTCACGACTTCGGTTACGCCGTGATTGATAGACCAGATCGAACCGCAGATTTTGCAGGTAACGATGTCTTCGGCGAAACCAGCGGCATGCAGGTCCATCTCGACATATTCATGGCTTTTGCAAACGGGACACCTCATGGTCATTCTCCTTGTACTGCATGTGGTTTAAATTATCTAATTACGCTTGAAGTTTAAACCCGCAAACCACCGAATGCAACGGGAAAACAGGAAAAAATATTTGTAAAACAGCATGTTACATCCAATTCCCGTTTTGAAGTGTAGACCGCTGGTTTGTAATTAGAAATTCCGCAGGCAGAAAAGTTTGAATGCAGCTGCAAAATCACTTAAATCGGTGATATTACGGCTATTTATAAAAATAGACCGGTATTTTGAATTAAATACCTGCAGGTAAATGCAAAAGGAGGAAAAATCGAAAAATTTTTTAAATGGTTGAGTGGTCGGACCATTGGCAAACCTTGTCTTCTGCAAAAAAAGGCCGCAATTTCGCCTGAAGCAAGGATTTTTCAGGTTTCGCCAGGGGGGAGGAAGGGGAAACGGAACGGTTGCCCGGCCGTTTATCCTGCCGGGGAGTGCTTAGGACGCAAAGAGGGGAAAATCGCAGGGAGGAATGATGCCGCGGGCCTCGGCGCGGTTGAACAGGACCTCGATCGCCGCCCGACCCTCCCTGCCGAGGTCGCGGGAAAAGTCATTGACGTAGAGGCCGATGTGCCTCTCGATCACCGGGTCGGAAAGCTCCTGGGAGTGCCGTTTGATGTAGTCCTTAGATTCCCCGGGGTGGGCGAAGGCATACTCGACGCTGGCGCGCAGGGCAACGTCGATACTGGCGATCAATTTGGCGCCGAGGGCGCGCCGGGCGAGGATGCCGCCCAACGGGATCGGCAGGCCAGTCTCCTCCTCCCACCACTGCCCAAGGTCGAGCACCTGCTGCAGTCCGTGCTGGCGAAAGGTGAAGCGCGACTCGTGAATGATCACACCGGCATCGGCTTCTCCCTCGGCGACCGCCGCCATGATCCGGTGAAAGGGGAGGACGAGAAGGTTGTCGAACCCCTCGCCATAAAGCTGCAGCAGGAGATTGGCGGTGGTCAGCCGGCCGGGTATGGCAAGGCGCTTGCCGCGCAGACTCTCCATAGTGGCTTCCTGTCGTGCCACCACCAGCGGTCCGCAGCCCCGTCCGAGCGCTCCACCGCTTTTCAGCAGGCAGTAGTCCCGGCGCAGGTGCGCAAAAGCATGGTAGGAGATCTTGGTGAGGTCAAGCGCTCCTTGCAGAGCCAGGGTGTTGAGAGTCTCGACGTCTTCAAGCCGCTCCAGCAGCGTACAGCCGGGGAGAGCTACCCTGCCATGCACAAGGGCGTAGAAGATGAAGGTGTCGTTGGGGCAGGGGGAGTAGCCGAGAGTCAGAACGCGGTTCATGCCCGAACCTTGCTGCCGTGCCAGCCGGCCAGCAGCGCCTGGACCGCCCGTTGCGCGGTTTCCGCACCGGTTTTCAGGTCCCAGCGTGCAAGGTCGCGGTCCTCGACCAGGTTGGAGATGCCGCGTAGCTCGAGAAAGGGGACTTGCTGATGGGCGCAGACCTGGGCGACGGCCGCTCCCTCCATGTTTTCGCAGATGCCGTCGGTGCGCCGGGCGATTTGTGCACCGGCCAATGTGGTTCCCGAACCGGTGGAAACGGTGACAAACGGCCCCTCAACCAGTCGCCGCTCGGCCGCCTCCGCCGCCTGGCTCAGCAGCGGTCTGGCCCGCTCGAGCAACTGCGGGTCGACTGGAAAGCGGTTGAAAAGTTGTACGCTGTCCCTTTCGACAAGCGGCAGGCCGATCGCTTCCATATCGAGAAAGCCGGTGGGGGCGAGGACCCCCTCGTCGCCGTAAATTTCGGCGGTGGCCAAGGCCAGGTCGCCCACCGCCAAGCCGCTGCCGGGATACGCCCCGCCGCATCCCAGCACGATCAGGGCCGCCGGCCGGCACGCGGCGAGCAGGGCAGTGGCCGCCGCCGCCGCGCTGGCTTTGCCGACGCCGCTGTGTAGCAGGCACAACGGGCGACCAAAATTGCTGCCGCGATAGAGGTCGTAGCCATAGCAGCGGCGCACTTCGCAGGGGGCGAGGCTGCGACGCAGCAGTTCGGTTTCAAGTGGGACGGCGGCGATAAGAGCGATCATAGAGGCGAGTTCCAGGTTCGAGGTTCCAAGTGTTTCTAACATGGAACCTGGAACCTGGAACAGGAGGTTAGGGTTTATACCACCCTTGGCGAATGAGGTCCCGCCGCAGATAGACGCCCTGGTTGCGGACCATGCCCCGGTACCAGAAATGATCGTCGCGAGCTCGGATTTCGGCCGGAGGATCGAGGCGTTTGCGAACATCGACCATATTCTTGCGCAACCGACTGTCCGCATCGGCGACGATCTCGAGAATCTTGTCGCCCAGAACGGCCGGCACGGCTTCAGCGACGTGTTGAATCATGTCGCGCAGCTTGAGTCCCTGCCGGTATTCCCAAAGATCCCCCTCGAAGCCCGCTTCGCATTCGTCGACAAAGTCGTTCCAGTCGAGTAACAGACTACCGAAATCCTCCTCCGCAAATTCCGCAAATTGCGGGTGCGACGTAAGGCAAGATTCGATGGCGTCCTGTTCCCGCTCGGAAAGAAAAAAGGAGAGGGTCTCTTCCACCTGATACATGTCGAGTAGTTCGGTCAACTCGCTGCAGAACTGAACGTAATCCAGTTCCCCCTCGCTCATGGCGGCAAACGGTAGCGGCAGGGCTCCGCGGGGGTGACAGAGCAGCGAGAGATGGTCGTGTCCGAGGTCGGTAGGAATAAGAATCTGCGGATCGTGTTGCAGGCCGTGCCGGGCCAGCAGATTCATGACGCGGATGTGGTTGCCGGCGAAACAGGTCAAGACCTTTTCCTCCGAGTAGAAAAGCTCGAGTCCGGCGCGATTGTTGGCCAGGCCGAAGCCGACGAAGCCGTCATGGATGAGGCGTGGAAGGTACGGCTCGAGAGTGGCGAGGAGCTCTTCCTTGGGCAGGTAGGGGGAATAGTAGACGGTTGGCACCGGCTGCTCTTCACTTTGCTGGGGCGCCGGCTCTTCGTAGAACTCCAGGATCAGGAAGGCCTCGTCCGGCAGGCAGGAGGCGAAGGAGCGGAAAATGGCGGCTACCTTTTCGGCCCCGGCCAGGGCGGTGAAGCGGAAGCAGTCGGCGGTACTTTCAAGGGGGGAGAAACAATACCCCTCACGAATGGTCTGACGACCATGGCGAAACTCGCTCGGCCAGAGACGGATGCCCAAGGGATAATCGGTAATTTCTAAAGGCAAGGTCGATCCTTTTTTTGATTTTTCCGAGGTCGACGACGTTCGAGGCGAGCAACCGGGTCCGGTGCCTCAATGCGACGCTTAAAGGTAGTGGATTTGCGGAAAAAAGTCAATACGGCG
>Ga0299906_10002904_pt1 | contig 14150 bp, 25 predicted proteins | sample RVTome_14_FD_200259 | JGI IMG/M metagenome (GOLD analysis project Ga0299906, IMG submission 200259) | Soil microbial communities from uranium-contaminated site in the Upper Colorado River Basin, Wyoming, United States - RVT145D125 (version 2) ... | reverse complement strand
CGCCGCCCTGTCCGTGCGAGTGTTCAGGTCGCACGCATCGAGGGGCGTTGCCGGTATGTTGACAGCCGGGCCGAGTGGCTTCAAGTTCTTTCATAGGAATTGAACCCTTCTCTTCTGCCCTTCTGGGGCTTTTGAGTTGATGCTTTGGACGGCTAAAATTCCAAACTGCCGTGGGGCACCAAACCCACGGCAGTGCTCTTTTGTGGTCATGACGTTTTGACCACTCCCCCGCCGCACTTGGGGCAACGATTCGTCTTCGACTTCTTTTCGACGTCTAGGGATTTGAATTCGTGCGCATCGTAGCCGGCCCCGCAGTGGCCGCACTGGTACTCAGAGACGATCCCCGCGGCCACGGTCGGCGCGGCCGCGCCGCTCCCCAGTTGTTGACCTGCAAGGGCTTGGCCTTCGAGGAACGCGATTCGCTGGCGCGCAACCTTCAAATCTTCGAGGGTCGTCCGGGCTTGCGCTTCGGCTTGGCGTAGTCGTTCGGCCAACGCTTGGTTTTCGGCCGCGAGCGTTTCGGCCGTGTAAGTCACGGCTTCGAGCTGCGACGACACATCGGCTTTTATCGCCGCGCGTTCATCGTGGGTGTCTTCGGGATTGTGGTCTGTCATGGGTCACTTCCTTCTAAGGAGCCAGTACGCTCCAAGGCCCACGGCGCCGAGAATGCCAACCGTGAGCAGTGGTTTTGTGGCCGCTTCGGCCATGTCGTCGAAGACGTCGCCCGCATCGATTGGATCGGGACGCGAAACCGTGTCTTCGGGGCTCATGCCTTCGAAGCCTCGTGTCGGGCGCCGATCAAAGGGCCATTCGTTGGTACCTCGAGACTCGAAAATCATGACATCGAATCCGCCACGCCGTTGGGTCGTGACGCTATGCATCGTGTGCCCATTTGCATTGGGGCGCGTCACGTAATCCGCGATGCGCAAGGACTCTGGATTGCCCACGGGCAAGTCAATCCAATAGGTGCCCGGCTCTAGCGTCATGCGTCCCCCCGTCTAATGTACCAGTGAAAATAATCGTGCTTCTCAGGCTCGAAGTCAGGGAGCCACCGGAGCGGCACTTGCAGGTCTTCCGCGGCTTCTTTGATGCGCGGCGCAAGCGCTCGAAACTGGGCCAGGTCGTGCATCTCGGGTTGCCCGTCGTCGCGCATCGGGGCGACGTCCACCGCCAAGCCGTCGAGGTGCAGTGAGTCAAGGATCGTGGTCGTCCCGTCTTCGAGGTGACGGAGCTGGTCCGCTTCGGTGCGCATCGCATCGGTCACCACGAAGCGGGCGCCTCGGGACCAGGCGAGGTTCAGCGCGGCAATGATGCGCCGGTCCGTGCCGCTTAGGTCGTTCTGAGCGACCGGGAAAAGCGGTTCCGTCGTCGCTATGGCCGCGTCTTCGGCCTCGCCCAAAAACGGCTGAGAACGGCGCCTAGAGCCGAGAGCAAGGCCGGCGCCAAACACGACGCCCACGCCGGACAGAAGCAAGCCGAGGGGTTTCACTTCTTCAGTCCCCACCGCGCTAGGAGATAGCTCCCGCCAATGCCGAGCATCCAAAACCCGAAGTGCCCCGAGCGAATTGGAGCCCGCCCACGGGCGCCGAATTCTTCGGCCAAGCTTCGAAGGCTTCGAGTGTGCTCGACCTCGAAGCAGCCGCGGCAATAGTTGTGATTGATCGCCGTCGCGACCTTTCGCGCGTCACCCGTTTCCATGGCCGTGACAATCTCGGGAAACTGAGTGTGCAAGCGGCGCACGTAATCGAAGGCGCCGGACTCCAAGTTCGGGTAACTCATGAACGCCCGCGGCGCCGCGCCTCGAAGCATCTTCTCGTGAAGTTCCGCGTCGCGTTCCGTGGCAAACGGCGGGGCGAACCATGGCGGCCGCCACGCCGTCGCGTCGCTCACTTCCGCCGCGGTAATGTTCCCGAGGTTGAAGTTTTTCAGCGATTGCCAGCGTCCGGTTTCAAGGGCCGTTTGGGCCATCATGTATCCCAGCAAATCGTCCGAAGGCGTGGCGCTCGCAAGGCGCGCAAACGCTCCCGAGAGCGCGGCGCGCACTGATGCCGCACTCTCGGGAGTCGTGACCATTGGAACGATTGTAAGGGCCACCTGGCGGCCTTACCCCACGAAGCCTTCGAACACCGTGGCGCGTCCACTGGGGGCCGCCACGAGCGAATAAGGCACGCCGTCCACCACGACGTGAGCCGTCACGCTTCGGCCTTCCGTGGTGGCCTGAGTGACCGTCGAGGTCCACTTGGGAGTGAGCGCCGCGAGCAAGCCCGGGTTCTTCTCCATTTCGGCAGGCGAAATCTGGCGGACGGCAAAGCCCCCGCCCTCGGCTTCGGGAAGGGCGTTCACGTCCACCCCGTCTTCGTCGTCGTCTTCGTCGTCGTCTTCGTCGTCGCGAAACGGTGCGGCCGAAGCCTGAGCACTTCGAACGAGAATGAACGCGGCCACCGTGAGCCCGATGGCCCCCATTGCTGCTTTCAACATAGTTACTCCAATACTTCTTCAGGCTGGCGCTTGTCGGGTGTCTCGCGCCTCATTCGTTCCGTTTCGCGCTTGTGCTTCAGGACCAGGTCAAGCCCGAAGTAACCGCCGGTCGCGAACGCGCCGAACCAAAGCAGTTTCTTGACTTGCCCCCCGAAGCGTTGGGCCCCCGATTCGCCGCGCGTGTTTGGGATCGTGTCTTTGCGATGAGTGTCCTTATGCGCGACGGTGGGCAGACCCGGGCCGTTCCACGGCACCGGCTGAATCACCTCGAACTTCACCCAGGTTGGGCCCTGGCCTTCCGTCTCGCGAATCATGACGGCGCCACGATGACGGCGCAGCCACTCCCCGAAGTCTTCGTGTTGGTCGGACTCGACGTCCACCCAATAGAAGCCCCCGGGGAGCGGGTTCCGCCGCTCCAAGGTGAAGGACTGTCCTTTCACGCGCCGTCGCCTCACCGTGCCCCCGTTTACGAAATGCGACAGTTCCCGGGCTTCAGACACAGGACCTCGAAGTCCTGCGAAGCCGGGTCAAGGGCGCCCGCGGTTGGGTTGCATACGCTCATGGCAACCGTGTTTGCGGCCGTTGCAACGCACGCGCCAACCATGACGGCCACACTGAGCGCCGTTGCGGGCGAAGCCGCCACGAAGTCGCCAGCCGCAACGCCCGGGACCGTAAGGTTTGTCTGAGCCACTGTGGCCGCGGCAATGCTCGCGATGTCTGCCGTCACTTGAGTGATGAAGCCCGCGTTCAGCCCCTCACCGCCTGCTTTGATCCATGCCATGTTCTAGGTTCCTTTCGATGTTTCTAGCGCTGGATTTGGCGCTTCATTTTGCGAGAGCTTCTTTTTTGCTAAGTGAGCCCGCAAGCTTCTTTGTTGTTGGTCGGTCCAAGTGCCCTCGACTTCTGACAGGGCTTCGAGCTGTTCGACGCTAAGCGATTCGAGAAAGCTTTGGGGCTTCCCCCCGAGGAAGCGCCCCACGTGTTGAACGAAGGCTTCGGCGAGCATGGTTTTCCGCTTCTCATCTTGGAGCGCCTTGACTTCTTCCACCTTGCGTTCGCTTTGGTTGTCCAAAGCTTCGTCGCGCTCTTGACGTATGCGGTCCAGGTCGCCTTCGAGCTTTTCGATGCGCCGTTCCTGGCGCTGAATCGTGCCGACCAAAATCGCGTCAATCTGCCCGCGGGGTCCGGTCATGTTCGAGAGCAGCTTGGCCGACAGCTTCAGGTCGGCGGCCTGAATCTCGAGATTTGCCGTTGCCTCGCTCAGTTCCTCGGCAAACTGAGCGACTTCGTCCGGGTTGTAGCGGTGCGTCCCTTCGGCGTCGACGTGGGCAGTCAGGGTGCCGTCGCGTTGCATGTTCCGAACCTTCGACACGCTGCAACCCATGCGCGCGGCCACTTCCGAGCGGGTGGGCCACGTGGTGAAGTCCACGATTTGGCGCCCGTCCGTGGTGGTCATGGTCGTCGTTGGCTTCTTCTTCGTCGCCATGTCATGGCTCCAATCTGAATTCGATGCCGACCCACTGGGCAACGGGCACACCCAAAACGTACTGCATTTGATTCGCCATCGAAGGCACTTGGAGATTGTCCCCCGAGTCGTGCGAGGCTTGCACGACGACCGCGGAGTACTCGTCCAGGATTATGCCGCCGGTGTTCGCCTCACAAAAAAAGCGGGCAATGTTTCCCTGGCCATCGGTGAACGGCGCGCGCGTGCGGAAGTCGCGGGCCGCATAGGGGATCGTCATCAGCTTGTTGTCGGTCGTCGCGAAAAGGGTGCGCTTCGCGAGCGTTGTCCCGCCCTCGCTTTCACTCAGTGAAGCGGAAAGCTCGATAACGTTCGGGAGGTTCATCGCACCAATGGGGCGCACGCTGGAACCGCCCGTGGTCATGCGGTCAATGTTCTCAAAGTCCCACTCAGCAAACACCAAAACTTCTTCGGCGAAGACGGTCAAAAACTGGTCGGAGTAGCCGTCCACAAACGTCGTGTAGCTCACGCCCTGAACCTGCCACTGCACGCGGAACACGGTGAAAGGGTAAGTCGTCGTGGGGCTCACTTGGCTCGTCTGCTTGATGAGCCCTTTCGTGGACACGACCCACGGCCGCGGGTTTTTGCGCCGAACCGAAACGAGGTTTTCGCTTCGAGCTTCGGGGCGATTCGCGGCCACGATGGGGTCACCCCCATTGCTCGTGAAGACCGCGGTGCGCCCAAACTGGTCCTGAGTCGTGCCATAGGCCGACTTGGCGCTTTGCCCGATGAGAGCCCACAAGTCCCCCACGGTCACAGCTTCGTCGAATCGTTTCTTCAGGCTCATGGTCACCACTCCCGCCACAACAACACACAGTGCTAGCGCACCCGCTAGCGTCCACTTCGTCCGCTTCGTCATCCCTTGCGCCAGTTGCCGCGAGAGATTCGCCCGCCCGGGAGCACAAGGATCCCTTTCGTGAGCTTCCCTTTTTTCGCGGCTGCCTTCTTCGCCTTCTGGACCTTCGAGAGCACGCCAGCCATGCGGCGCGCGTTCTTATCGCCCTTCTTCGCGTTCTTCACCGTATTCAGGATTGCGCGCTTGGCGGCCTTCTGGGCCTTCGGACTGCCCAGCATACCGTCCGCCGTCTTCAGGGCTTGTCCCGCGGCCAGGACGGCGCCAGCCGCCGGCGCGGCGGGAGGAAATGCGAGACTCACGCCAGCGGCGCCCGCTCGCACATACTTCGAGGTCCCCACCTTGCCTCCAACGCGAATTGCCTTCCGCACTTTGCCCTTCACGATGCTTTTGGTCACCTTGCGTCCGGCCTTGGACTTCGCGGCGCGCTTCAGAAGTCCCGCTTGCTTTTCAATCGAGCGAATCCCCAAGGCCGACTTCGCGATATTCTCCGGCTTCAGTTCTTTCTTGATTGTGCGCTTTGCCTTGCGCTTAAACTTTCGGAAGCCCTTCTTCAGACTGAAACCCATTTCCTCGAAGTCTTCGGCCTCATCGTCGTCCCACAGGGCGTCCAAATCGTCGTCGTCGAGGTCTTCGAGCGCGCCCAAAACCGCTTCGTATTCGGCGCCCAAGAGCTCCGAATCGTTGTCGTTGTAGAAATCAGGTTGGTCGGCGTAAGTGGCCATTGGAAACATCCCTTCGTCTTCGTCGTAGCTCATACCCAGTTCCCCATAAATGCGCCCACGAATGGTTGCGCGAGCCATTCGATCACCTGCATCGCCACGGTGCTTTCGTTGGTGGCGTTCGCTCGCGTAAAGTTCGCGTTGACTGGCGAGGAAATCGAGCCCTGATATTCGGACTCTGAAAGCACGCGGCCTGCAACGTTGGTTGCGAAGTCGCTATGGTTGCACGCGCCGTTTGGAACGATGATTGCGCGGTCCTGGTTGACCATGGAAAGCGCGGTCGCCCCTACCGCCACGCCGTTGGCCACGGTGCGGCGCGGGTGCTGAACGCGGATATCCGCGGGGAATGGCACGACGAAGCCGGCGCGGTCGGACACGGAGCCCGCGCCGCTCTGGTAGCGGAAGATTCGAACGTTGTTCGCGTCTAGCAAATCGATAGTGTCGACGTCCTGAGAGTTCCACGCGCCCGCGGTCGTGGTGCGTGCCGTCTGCCAAATCGCGGTTTGCGCCGGGATAACGGCACTCCCTAGAGCGACGTTCAAGGCCGTGTTTGAAGCGCTCGCCCACGCCTGGACATTGCCCACCAACCCCTCGAACGAGCACACCGCGAAGCCGAGCTCTTGACCGGCCGCGGCCGTGGTTATCGTGGCGTCGACGTTGTCAGGGTCCGCAAAGGTCAACTTCACGCCCGTTTCGTCGTCCCGGTCCCCCGAAGCACTCATGCCCATGGGTACAATCCACGCCTTATTCAGGTCTTGTGTTGCACCGATAGGAATCACGTTCGAGCCCCCTACGAGCCCCGTGATTTGCCCAAAGTAGCGCGTTGTCAGACGCGAATCCCGAACGTAGCCGAAGTTTATATTGATCGTTCCACCGTTGCCCGCGCGCTCGAAACGGGTTTGGGTCTCGCTCAGTCGAGACATGCTCACATAGGTGTCCCAACAATTGGAAATCGTGCCGTCGCCCACCACGTTGATGAACGGCAACGAATCGCCAAGCGGCACGGCTACGTGAGTAACCGTCCGGTTGGACTGAGCGGGGCCCATAGTGGTAGCCCCGACGAAGCGCTGAAGCATCCCCATTGCGGTTAGATGGCCCCCATTGCGTCCGCCTTGAATGCCCAGGCTTCTGTCCGCCGGTCGACGAAGGTCAGGGCGTCGACGTCGCCAGGGTTGGTGGAGAAAGAACCCAGGGAGCCGGACGGGGCGAGGATTGGCCCACCAGCGAACACGAAAGTGGGCGTAAACGGGGCCCCGGCCCCCTGGGTAATCTTGAGCCGAAATCCCCCGCCGGGGCTCTCAGGCGGAAACACGATAGTCAGCTGGACATTGCCGTCCAACGTCAAAGACAGGTCCGATCCCGCGTGGAAGTCCACGGTGCGGTTCGCGGCAACGTTGCCGAGGTCCACCACGTCGAGGTTTCTCACGAGTGGCCCATTTTGCCCGGTGAAGACGACTCCCATAACTTTCAGCTCCGCTTCGTGTCAGCGATGAGACGCGCCCAAAGCGCGTCCTGCCCGCCGCCCGCGTCTTTCGCGCGGTAGTCTTCGGCCAAGGTGAGAAAGCGGGATTTGTCCGCCGTCGCCTTCGATTTGGTTCGCGACCAATACAAGGGGGGAGACGGCACGATGCCGTGGGGGAGAATTGCCGAAGCGGTGCCCGCGCCATAAGCGCCGTCAGCCGTGACCCCGAGCTGAGCTTGCTTGGACTTCACAAAGTCGCGGTCTTCCTTGTACCGCGCCCCAAGGCCCCCAAGGCCCCACAGGTACTCTGAGAGTTCGCGCGCCGCTTTGCGCTCGGGGCTCTCGGCCTTGGCAACGGCCGGCTTTGGCCTGGGTTTGGGCTTCGGCTTGGCTTTGGGCTTGGGCTTCGGCTTGGGCTTCGGCTTGGCTTTGGGCTTGGGCTTTGCGGAGCGGCGCCGGATAGCAGAAACAGCCTTCTTCGGCTTCGCTTCTTTCTTCACCGGCTTCTTGGCCCCAAGCTCGATTCGCTCGGCTTCGTCGCGGAGCGATTGCGCCGCGTCGTGCCACCCGAGGGTTTCGAAAAGTTCGGCCTGCTTGCGCATCTCGCGGGGCTCGCCCTTGGCGATGAGCACGGCCACCTTTTCGGCCACCTTTTCGGCCGTGAGCACCGTTCCGGCTTTTGCCTTCGAGCCGGACACTTTGCCCACTGCGATTGCTTCGCTCGTCGTGGCGTCCGCGATATCTTCCGCGCGTTGCGCTTCTTCGGCCGCTTCAGCTTCGGCCACCATGGCTTCGTCTTCGTCGGTTTCGTCAGACTTCTTTTTGCTCGCGAGCGCGAATGCTATCACGCCCACAGGGAGCGCGACTAAAAGCGGGTTCATTGGCGTTGCCCTTTCGCCCGAAGCTCTCGCAGCAAAAGCACGCGGCTCGGGTCTTCGTACGTTCCGTCTTCCCGCCTCACTTGCGCGTGGTATCGGCGGGTGCCCTTGGGCCAGATGATTTTCAGGTCGGCCCCTGTTTCTCCGAGGTGTTGCAGCTCGGCCACGCGATACGCTACTAGGTCATCGCAATCGCCCCCGCCTCGCTCCAAAACCTGAAGACAGTTGTCGAACTGTTCGATCCCTTTTTTGATGAGCGCGTTCGGCTCCCGGCGGAATACAAGGCCGGCTTCGTACAGGCGCGGCACGTGTTGCATGGCCATAATTCCGCGATTGATTGCCACCGCGGCTTGCAGAGCATGCCGGGCCATTTCCACCGTTGTGGCAGGTGGAAGGCCCGGCGGTACTGTCAACACGATTCGCATACTTGGTTTCCTCGCCCCGTTTGGCCCCGTTAGCCCTTCAGCAGCGAAGCACCGATGAACGCACCGCGAAGTGTTCGCTGAACGGTGAGGTCAATCATGGTGATACCAAGCACAAGCGGGCTCGACGTGTTGACCGTCTGCCACCTGAACTTCGAGCGGAACGATCCAGTGCTGAACATGTCGAGGGGCGCCGGGCCGTTCCCCATCAATTGGTTATTGCCATTGATGGTTGCGCTATCCAACTGGAAGAACGCGGCCTGAGTCGACGACACGAAGAAATCGGACGGCTTGAACGGCCGCACGACTTGCAACGAAATCGTTTGTGTCGGCGTGGCAATCGGGAAAACCGTTGCCGGAAATCCCGCCACCTGAAACGCCAAGTTACGATAGACCTGCTGTTTCACCGCCATCGCTTCGGGGTCAATCTCCCGAGCAACGGCCATTCCACGAGCCATGGCGCGGCGCGAAGCTTTGGCCGCTCCTTCGTCGCCCATCGCTTCGAGCAACGACGCGTAGTCGTCGCCAATCATTTCCACGTCACCCATTACGTCATACATACCTTCTGCTCCTAACAGTTCTAACTCCCCAGACGGAATTCCGTGCATTTGGGTACTCCTTGTTTTTCTGTTTCACGCCCCAAAAAGGGGAGTTAATTCAGCATCGCGTCTGTCACGTTGCCGGCTAGATAGCCGGCATAACCGGCCGCGGCAAAAGCGGCTTGCATGCCGACTTCACCGTCATCGAGGATGGCCACGGCTTCGATGAGAGCGAGGCCGCCATACGTGGCCGCTTCGTCGCCAAAGCCTTCGGGCATCGCGTCTTCGAGCATGTTGGTTGCGAACGAAGCGAGCGCGCCGCCGACTGCCCCCGAGAGGAGCCCAAGCCCCTTTTGGGTACGAGTCGCTTCCTTCTTCTTGTCGTTCGCCTTGCGCTTCAGACTGCTCTCGTAACGAGACTTCAGTTCTTCCTTTGACAGCTTGTCGATTGCAGTGCTCATCCGTTCTTCCTTTGCAAATGGCTGGTACCAGTGAGAGCCACCGGAAAGGATCCGCCGTGTTTCGGACCGTGTCAAATCGTCACGCTCGGGGCCAATTGCTACAGGTCGCAATCAGCACAAACGCAAAAACGCCCTGCCGTGAGACAGGGCGCCGGGTGTCAACACGCGCGCGCGTCGTTAGATAAATCCGTTGTCCTTCGGGCTCCCGGGTAGCACCGTATACTTGAACGCCGGGTCTGGTGTTTGAAGGCCTTCGATGAAGCGCATGGCAGTCTCAGCCCGTTCCACAAGCTCGGTGGTGCGTGCCTTCGTCATGCCCAACGCCGGGTCGCTCAGTGCGTGCGTCAGGACGTTCAGCGCGTACGCATAGGTGGGCGTCGCGTTCGCCTTGTCCTCCCACAGTGGGTCTGAAAGCGCCTCACGAATCACGCTCAAGATGTTGCGCATGGCTCGCAGATTCTGTTCCTTGTTCTCGGGGTGCTGGTGCATCGCGGTCAGCACTTCCGCGATGGCATGTTTCAGTGTGTTGATTGTACTCATGGTTGCCTTTCGTTGGGTCCGAATGATGAGACACTCAGGCCCGGTCCTCGGGGTTGAGATAGTCCAGTTGCTCTTGGATCACTTGGATCATGTTGTTCAGGTTGGCGCAGAAGCGCGCCAACTGTTCGGGGTTGCAGGGTTCGAGCATGCATGCCGCAATGCGGACGATGCGCTTTCGGGCTTCGCGGAGTTCTGTCAGCAGCTGAGCCCTAGCCTCGGGTGTCATAGCTTCGTCACACGCCTCATGTATGGGTGAGACACTTGCCGCGTTGGGAGGGTCCAAGTCCCTTCCACCGTGAAGTTCCCCGGGCCGTTCTTCGTCGCCACGCCCCGAAGCCCAAACTCGCCCAACCGGCTTTCGATGTTCGATGCCGTCGCGAGTCTCCCCATGAAGTTGTCGAGCACTAGGAGCACCCGATACCGTTGCCCCTGTTCGAATTCGTATATCATTCACTTGCTGTCCTTTCTGGCCGCGGCGCGTAGCTTCTCGCGTGCCCACTGTGACCACGCCTTGCCCTCGCGACGCGCGGCCTTGTCCCATTGCTTCCAATCTTCTTCGGTGCCACTCAGCGGCCGGCGCCCCTTCATGGTCTTCGGCTTAGTAGTCTTCTGAGCCAAGCGACGAACCTCCCCCACGGTGTTGGTGTTGCGGTTTGAATAGGTGCCACCGTTCGTTCGAAGCCTGGCAACAATCCGGTTTCGAGGGCGCCCGAGATATCGAGCGACGCGAGAGCGTGGCCCGCCTCGAAGGCCTCGCCAGAGGTGAGACACCCACGGACTTCAAGGTCCACGAGCACGCCACCCGTGGGGGACTTGGGAACCAAAACGATATCCCAATACGTGCCCCCCTTCGGTCCCTGGACAGTCCCGTCCGCTTCGAGCTTGGCGAGGTACGCCGCGGCCAAGTCGGGCTCGAACGGTCGCCTCGAAAACCGGATAAGCCAGATGCCGAGGTTCACGGCTTCGTCGCGTTCGATTGAGTCTGGCACCGCGACCATGGGAGCAATGCCCCCGCCGTCCACCGTCATGATGAGCGAGACGCCCCAGATGTTGCCGCGCTGAATCATGGATCCACCCACGGGTCGCGAGACGATAGGGGGGTGAAGGGCTCCGAGCGCCACACAACGGTCACAGTGCGCGACGCCCCCAACGTTGTCCCCCGACTGTATGGGCCCGCTTCGAGCACTGGGCCAAGTTGGACCGCGGAAACGATGTGCGGCACCCAACGCATGTTCGGTTCCGTTGGAGGCGTGTCCAGCTCCGCTTCCCCGTCCTGCCCCACGGAATGCACTTTCACGAGATAGCGGGTCATGAGAACAACTGCTTTCCGTGCAAGACGGTGCTGAACAGCTTGGTGCCGGCGTCCGGCGCCCGGTCTTCGTGCGACACCGTGAGAAACAGCGGCGCCACCGCGTCAATGGTAGGCAAGTCGCCATCCCACGACGCGACCGGGCATCGATAGTCCTCGCCCACGTTCGGCATGTGCTCCCGACCGGCGTACGATATAGAGTGCAAGTTCCAGCCGGGTTCGAGCACTTCGATGTGGTCGACAGTGAACGGCCGAAAAACTTGGACTTCGAGGCGGTGCAGCTGCGAGGCATCCAACGTGCGATAGACGCCCAGGGAGGTTCGTTTGATGTTCTTGTTCGTTGGGATGAACTCGAAATCTTTCGGCTTCGCTTTCACGGGCCGCGGTCGCTCGGTCAGGATTTCGATTGCGCTCGCCATGCTGTAGAAAAAACTGCTTAGTTTGCTCATGACTTGGTTTTCTCCTTCGTGGGTCGTCCCGCGACGACCAAATGGTTTCCTTTGTTTGCTCATCTCTTCCTTGCCTTTCACGGGTTGCAGCCGTCGAAACAGCTCCAAGTCCATCCTAGCGTCGCGTCCTTCACCGGATGCAGCGCCCGCGCGCCGCACACCGGGCAACGCGAGGGCGGCCGGTCGCTTTCGTCATGCAATGATGATTCGACGACTTCGAATTCCCCACCGAGCTCGTTCGCCATGGCTTCGAGCAAGCCGCGAGTCTGGACGGCTCGAAGCCTGTCCGTGTCCCGGGTCTGCCAGTGGCGCACGAGTTCCGTGGGCGTGCTTCGGAGCGGCGCCGTTATGGTGCCGTCGTCTTCGCCTCGAAGCTTCACTTCCCATTCGTGCAACGGTTCGCCGTTCTGCCCCGTCCGATAGCGGAACGAAACGGGGCCTACGGACACGCACACGAGTTCACCCACGGCCTTTGGCCGCATGATTGCTTTGGACATTTTGACTCCTAGTTAGTGATATCAGAGTGATATCACCCCATGAGACTGATATCAGTCCGGGCCAAAGTCAAGTTTCCGCTGAACCGGGGCCACCGGCTTCGCCCTGGGTGGCGGCCTACCCTCCACTTTCGGCACGTTGAGCACCACCACACCGTCACAGGACGTCACCCCGTCCGGGCGCCGCACGAACCGCTGGATCAATTCTTCGCGCTTCCCCTCGGGCCGGGCTTCGTCCGTCCAGGCCACCGCTTGTTCGATGGCCACCGCGTGGAACACTTCGCGCATGTATGAAAGCTTGCGTTCATACTCGGCTTTCCAATGCTCCCACGCTTCGGGTTCTTCGTCGCGGTTCGGTTCGGGTTGGAACTTGGGCTTGGAAAGCGGTTCGGTTTCTTCGTCGCCTTCGCGCGTGCGGTAGCGCCGGATAATCGTCCCGGTGCAATCGCCCTTGTGCTTCGGTGGAACGAAGCCGACCCCGGCGCGCAAGCGCCGGAAGTTTTTTGGAGCCATGACCGGAAGCTGGCTCAGTTTAGCAATCTCGCCGTGCATCTTGTCGGCGCGCTTCACGCCCTTCACGAGGTACCCGGTTATTGCTTCCACGTTGTCGTCGCGGTTCGCCTCGATTGTGCATCGCCAACCGAAGCCGCATTCTTCTGCGTGGCGCAGAAGTTCGGGTTCAGCCTGGATTGCCTGGAATTCCGTGAGCCCCGCGGCTCGTGCGGCTTGCTGCTCTCTTCGAAGGTCAAGCGCCCACGCCCGATGATGGATCGCGATGTTCACGTGGGGGACGCCGGTTCGATGGCACTCGGTGACACTCGCCCAACGGTTCCCCATGTCCACGCCGTAACGGTCTATGAGATACCTTCGAAGGCGTTTCATCCAACGGTTTTGGCGTTTCGAAAACTCGCGATAGACACCCGCCAAATCGTGCCGCGCTTCGCGGTGCCACTCAGGGTCCAGAGTCAGGACGACGAAGACAGTGCCAATCGGGTCAAGCGTGGCCCACGCCTCTTGCAGCCGAGCGAATAGCACGTGGCCCGCGTGCGGTTGGCAGTGCACGCACTTCCACGATCCGCACTGGTAAGGGATGCGCTTCTTCGACGACGGGTCGCCAGGCTTCCAGGTGTAAACCCAATACGTGCGCGTCCGCTTCGGATTGTTGAAGCAAGCGTGAATGTAGGCCGGAAGATTCCTAGCCCTTTCGTCCGCCTCCCTTTGCTCGGCCTGGTTACGTAAGAATTTTGCGCGTCGTGCTCGCTCCCACTTACTTACCGGCTCATGGTCCGCTAAAGGCGCAAGTGTCCGCGGACGTTGCTCGCGGCCACTTATTCTTGTGTCTACAAGCGGCGCTTCGCCGACTGCTCCCCCCGGTGCCCTCATTCGAGCCCCCTGGCGCACAGAAGGCACATCTGGGCCCACTTGCCGCGATATCCCGGCGGGGCCACGAGCGCGCCATGGGGGCACCGTGTGCGGCGCACGGGGCCGAAAAGCTCCAACTGAGTGGCGCCCGAACTTTTGACGGTTTGCCCCGAAAGTTTGGGCCCGGCCCCGCTAGGACATTTTCTGACGTGCACAGAGCGGAACTCCGGCGTCTGTACGTTGACAGCGTGGCCAGACTCTGAAGCGCCCCGCTCGCCCGCTTCGCGGACCGCCCCCCCCGGGGGGCTCTCGGAACGGGGCCCGGTGGGCCCCTGACAGGGCGGCGCCGGCCCCAAGTCTCCCGCTGCATGGGCCCATACGGTCGGGGCTGGCAGGCTTAACGCCAGAATGAGCGCGGGCGAGAGGCGGACGCGGGCCGCTTCGTGGCGGGCGTCGAGGGCGCTCGAAAGGGCCGTTTTGAGCCAACAAAGCGCAACGCCCCCCGATGCGTGCGGGCCGACTTGGGAGCCGGCGCCGCCCTGTCCGTGCGAGTGTTCAGGTCGCACGCATCGAGGGGCGTTGCCGGTATGTTGACAGCCGGGCCGAGTGGCTTCAAGTTCTTTCATAGGAATTGAACCCTTCTCTTCTGCCCTTCTGGG
>Ga0299906_10002903_pt1 | contig 14157 bp, 10 predicted proteins | sample RVTome_14_FD_200259 | JGI IMG/M metagenome (GOLD analysis project Ga0299906, IMG submission 200259) | Soil microbial communities from uranium-contaminated site in the Upper Colorado River Basin, Wyoming, United States - RVT145D125 (version 2) ... | reverse complement strand
GACGAGGACGCCGGTCGCGAGCGAGAATATGCTCCCGCCGATCGCGGGAAGGACCGCTCCGTCCACGTCGAAGGACGTATCCAGGTCTCCATTCTTGAGCAGCCGCGCGACGGCGATTTGCGGATTTGCTGAAGGCCTGATGAAGCCGGCGGCCAGGATCTTCCCGTCGGGCTGAAGCGCCAGCCCTCGAAACTCGTCGTCGTCCGAGCCGCTGAAGTTGATTAGCCTGAGGCCGCCGGCGCCGAAGGTCGCGTCGAGGCTTCCGTCCCGGTTGTATCGGATGACCGCAGCCTCGAGGGAGGCCGGATTCCGCTCGGCGTAGCCGCTCACCACGATCTTCTGATCGAACTGCACGATGACCGCGAACGCCTGGTCGTCGCGCCCTTGAACGTCGTCGATGCGATAGCCCGTTCCGTTGAAAGAAGAATCGAGGCTCAGGTCCGGGTGGAGGCGGGCGACGAGGAAGTCGCGGTCGCCGCCCACCAGGGCATAGCCCGCGACGACGATCCTTCCGTCCGGCTGGATGGCGACGGCGTGAGCCTGGTGCAAGACGGCTCCCGGGATGTTGAGAGCCACGGTGCAACCGGCCGCGTACGCCGCCTGGGCTGTCGACGCAGGACCGAGCGCGGCGAGAATGGCCGTGGCGAGGAATACTCCATGTCGCTTCATCGAGCTGTCCGGGTATTCCTTGCAAGGGAGGTGCCCGAATCCCAGCGCGTAAGTCGTTGGAAAGTATGAGAGATCGGAAGTCGGGCCGCGGGATATCCCCATCGACCTTCGAGAAAAACCCAGGGGGAAATCCCAACGAGGGACGATGCGCTCGGTTCAGGGATTTCCGGAGCTCATGCGCTCGAGGAGCTCGCCGAGCTTCCGGATCTCGTCGCCGTAGAGCGCCCAGTCGCCGTTGCGTTGAGCCTCGATGGCTCTCCGGTAGTGGTCCCGGGCCTGGGAAGCGAGAGCGCTTGCCTCGCCCGCCGGCGCCTCGGGAGCGCCGAGCCCCGTGCTGAGCGGGGGAGCCGCAGCGGGGCGCGTCACGCCGTCGTGGGGGAACAGACGTTCGAGCGCCTCTTCGAGCGTCTCCTCCATCACAATCTGGTTCTGATAGGCGACGATGACTCGCTTGAGCTCGGGGATTCGTCCCCCGGCGGCGCGGAGGTAGAGAGGACGGATGTAGAGGAGGGACTCCGCGATGGGAATGACCAGGAGCGTCCCCTGGATCACCTCGGAGCCCTGCTGGTTCCAGAGCGTGATCTGGGGCGAGATTACCTGGTCCTGGCTGATTCGCGCCGCGATCTGCCGCGGCCCGTAGACCACCGTCTGCTTGGGGAACTGGAACACCATGAGCTTGCCGTAGTGCTCGCCGTCGCTTCTCGCGACCATCCAGGCGGCGAGGTTGTCCTTCTGCCGCGGCGTATAGGGGAGCATCTGGATGTACTCCGCGTCCTGCTCCCCCGGAAGCTTCATGATGGTGTAGTAGGGCTCCATGCGCGTCGCCTGTCCTCCCTGGTCGATCGCCGGCACCTCCCACTGGTCCTCCTTGTTATAGAAGACCGCGGGGTTCGTCATGTGGAACACGGAGAACATCGTCGACTGCAGCTGAAAGATGCCCTGCGGGTAACGAAGTCGGGTGCGCAGGCCTTCGGGCATGACCTCGAGGGGCTCGAGGAGGTCGGGAAATATCTTCCCGAGGGTGGCCGCGATCGGATCGCGGGGATCGATCACGTGGAACGTGGTGGTGCCGTGATAGGCGTCGATGGTGGCTTTCACCGAGTTGCGGATGTAGTTGATGTTCCCGATGGGGGTCGAGTAGGGATAGCGCGCGGTGGTGGTGTAAGCGTCCTGCACCCACACCAGCCGGCCCTCGTCGATGGCGAGATAGGGATCGCGATCGAAGGTGAGAAACGGGGCGATGCGGGAGACGCGCTCCTCGATGCGGCGGTGCATGAGGACGCGGCTTTCGCGAGTGAGCGCGGGCGAGAACAACGTATCGGTGGAGCGGAAACGCACGGCGAACGCCAGGCGGCGCAGGAACCCGCCGAGGGGCACACCTCCCGTCCCCTGGTAGGTGGTGAAGACGTTGTCGTCGCCGCGCGGATAGTCGAACTCTTCGGTGGCGGTGCGGACGAAGACGTGATCGTTCGAAAGCTCGCCGAAGTAGAGCGCCGGCTGGGTAACTTCGAGATCGACGCTCGACACCGGCGGCAGGTCCTTGATGAACAGCACCGGGAGCCCCTCGGGAGTGACCTGGTTCACCGGACCGAGGGTCAGACCGTAGCCGTGGGTGAAGGTGAGCCGTTCGTTGATCCAGGTGCGGCTCGGGAGGCTCTCCGAGTTCAGCTCGCGCGCCGACAGCATGATCTGCCGGTAGTCGCCGTCGATTCGGTAGCGATCGTTGTCGACGGAGACGAAGTCGTAATACGTGCGGATCTCCTGGAGCTGACCGAAGGTGTCCAGAAGGGGTTGGTGGTTCCAGAGAGGGACGTTTCCGAGGGTCGTGCGGTTGTCGTCGATCGAGGCCCGGGTCAACTGCGCGTCTCCGGTGAGCTCGCGCTCTTCCACCTGATCGAGCGCGAACGCGGCCCGGGTGGCCGTGATGTTGTGGGCGATGAACGGCGTCTCCCGGACTTGCTCGTTGGGCGCGACCACGAAGCGCTGCACCGCGGCGCCATAGACCGCCCCGCCGGTCCAGACCGCGAGATAGAGACCGAGCGCCGCCGCGAGGGGCCGATAGCCCCGCAGGAACGGCTGGGCGGCGGCGAGGAGCGCCCCCACCACCGCCGCCGCCATGAGCGCCCGGAGCGCGGGAATCCGCGCGTGGGCGTCGACGTACGACGCTCCCTGGAGGATCCCCGAGGAGCCAGTGAGGAGAGCCGGTACGTCGAGCCATGCGCCGAAGGCCAGCACCAGGAGAAGCGCGGCCGCGAGCCCCGACAGATGCCGTGTCGCCGAGCGGTGGGCGAAGAACCCCTGGGTCGCGTCCACTCCGACGTTGCCGGCGAAGACGTGGGTCCCCACGACGCCCGCCGTCGAAAGCACCAGGAGCCCCAGGGCGACCTGGTAGACGAACTGGAGAAACGGGAGGCGGAAGACGAAAAAGCCGATGTCCCAACCGAGGATGGGATCCGTCTCTCCGAACGGCGTCCAGTTCCAGAAGAACAGCCAGTCCGCCCAGTGAGCGGACGCGAACGACGCCATCAGAAATGCCGCGATGGCGGCGACCACGAACGTCAAGGGTCGGAGCCGTCCCGGGTCGACGGTAATCGAGCGAGGCCCGTCGGGCGTGAGGATCTCGAAGTCGCGGCGCCTGAGGGTGGCGAAGGCCAGCCGCAGATTCACGGCGAGAACGAGGAACGAGACCAGGAACACCAGGGCCGAAATCGTAGCCTTCGCCGCCAGTGTCCGCAGGAAGATCGACTGGTAGCCGACTTCGCCGAACCAGAGCCAGTCGATGTAGAAGCGCACCAGGAGCGGCAGGCCGAGGAACAGAAGGAGCGCGAGCAGAAGGCCGATCGCGCGGGGCGACGACAGGGAGCCACGTTTGGTCACCGCGGGATTATTTCACAGTCTCCCGTCGCCGTTTTGCCCGTTCCCTATTGCCAGCGGCCGTGCTCCAACATCAGGAGGCCGACGGCCATGACCGCGAGGACGTACATCGTCGGCTTTACCTCGCGCCGCCGACCCGCGAGGAGATAGAGGCCCACGTGGGCGACGAAGCCCCAGAGGATCCCCTGGGTGATCGAGAACGTCAGGGGAATGAGCACCACGGTGAGGAACCCCGGGAGCACGTCCTCGAAGCGGGTGAAGTCGATGGCGGCGACGCTTCGGAACATCATCGCGCCGACGAGAATCAGCACCGGAGCCGTGGCGTAGACCGGGACCGCGCCCGCGAGCGGCGCCACGAAGAAGCAGGGGAGAAAGCAAAGAGCGGTCACGACCGAGGCGAGACCAGTCCGCGCTCCGGCGTTGATCCCCGCGGCGCTCTCGATGTACGCCGTCCCCGAGGAGGTCCCGAACAGGCCCGCGCCGAGCGTCGCCAGGGAGTCGACCACGAGGCCTTCCCTCAGGTTCCTGGGATCTCCGTTCTCCTCCAGCATTCCGGCGGACATCGAGACCCCCATGAACGTCGAGATGGAATCGAAGAGATCGGTGAACAGAATCCCGATGATCGCCGGAAGGAGCGAGAGCTGGAGGGCGCCCATCACGTCGAGCTTGAGGAAAACGCTCTCGAAGTCGGGAGGACTCCACCAGCTCTCGGGTGCGGGCACCAGACCGGTCAGCCAGGCGATCGCGGTCGTGGCGCCGATCCCCGCGAGGAACGCGAACGGGCTCTTGCGATTCATGAGCCACAGGGTCACCGCCATTCCGAGAATCGCGAGGAGCGCGCGATGGTCGAGGGCCCCGGGTCGAACGAAAGTGACCGGGTCGAACGCCACCATCCCGGCGTTGCGGAGACCGATGAACGTCAGGAAGACGCCGATGCCCGCGGCCATCGAGGTGCGGAGGCCCTTCGGAATGGCCTGCGCGATCCAGACTCGGATGGGCGTGACCGAGGTGATGAGAAAGAGCACCCCGGCCCAAAAGACGATCCCGAGGGCCACGGGCCAGGGGACCTTCTGTCCGAGGATGACGGTGAACGTGAAATAGGCGTTGATGCCCATTCCCGGCGCGACTCCAAACGGAAGCTTGGCGTAGAGCCCCATGAGGAGCGTCATGGTGAAGGAGAGGAGCACTGTCGCCGTGAGGACGCCGCTGAAGCTCATGCCCGTCCCCTCGGTCGCGAGGATGGAAGGGTTCACCACGACGATGTAGGCCATGGCGAGAAACGTGGTGACCCCGCCGATGATCTCGGACTGGAATTTCATCGCGCGGGCTCAGCTCTCGGCGAGGCCGAGCTTCTTTCGAAAGTAGGCGATGGTCGCAGTCAATCCCTCGTCGAGGGATACGCGGGGGCTCCAGCCGAGGAGCTTTCGCGCGAGCGAGATGTCGGGCTGCCGGACCTTGGGATCGTCGACCGGGAGCGGCTCGAAGACGATGGGGCTCGTCGAGCCGGTCTTGCGGCGGATGGTCTCCGCCAGCTCCTCGATGGTCATCTCCGCTGGATTTCCCAGGTTGACCGGCATGTTCTGCTGCGACGTGAGGAGGAGGTAGAGCCCATCGACTAGATCGCTCACGTAGCAGAAGCTCCGCGTCTGATGGCCCTCGCCGAACACGGTGATCGGCTGGTTCTGGAGCGCCTGGCTGATGAAGGCGGGAATGGCCCGTCCGTCCTTGATCCGCATTCGCGGTCCGTAGGTGTTGAAGATGCGGGCGATCTTGATGTCGACCCCGTGGTAGCGGTGATAGGCGACGGTCATCGCCTCCGCGAACCGCTTGGCCTCGTCGTAGACCCCGCGTGGACCGATGGGGTTGACGTTGCCCCAGTAGTCTTCCTTCTGCGGATGGACCAGGGGGTCGCCGTACACCTCGGAGGTAGAAGCCAGGAGGAACTTCGCTTTCTTGGCTTTGGCGAGGCCGAGCGTCTTGTGCGTCCCGAGCGATCCCACCTTGAGCGTCTGGATGGGGAGCTCGAGGTAATCGATGGGGCTCGCGGGACTGGCGAAATGCAGGATGAAGTCCAGAGGCCCGTCGATCCGGATCTCCTCGGTGACGTTGTGCTCCACGAACTGGAACCGGGGGTCGCGGACGTGCTCCAGGTTCGCGCGGTCGCCGGTGATGAAGTTGTCCATCCCGATGACCTCGTGCCCCTGGGCGAGCAGGTGGTCCACGAGATGCGAGCCGATGAATCCGGCGGCGCCGGTGATGAGAGCTCGTGGCATCATTAGTGCTCGCCTCGCTCGTCGCTCGATGGCGCGGAGCCCTTCCGCCTCCGCCCTTCCGCCTTCGCCCTTCGGGCTTCGGCGGACCCGCCGAAGCATTGCGAAGGCGGGCCGGGCCCCGCTGCCAAAGATGTCGCGCTGAGTCTCAGTTCTCCGCCCGTGTCAGTACGCGTGCTTGTGGAGGACGGCGCGCCAGGTGCGCCACAGGATCTTGACGTCGAGGCCGAGCGACCAGTTCTGGATGTAGTAGAGGTCGTGCTCGATGCGCTTCTCGATGGAGGTGTTGCCGCGCCAGCCGTTCACCTGCGCCCACCCGGTCATGCCGCACTTCACCTTGTGCCGCAGCATGTACTGGGGGATGCGCTCCTTGAACTCCTTGACGAAGGCCGGCCGCTCCGGCCGCGGCCCGACCAGGGACATGTCGCCCCTGAGCACGTTCAAAAGCTGCGGCAGCTCGTCGATGCTGAACCGGCGCATGAACCTTCCCACCGGCGTGCGCCTCGGATCGTCCGAGACCGCCCAAACCGGCCCGGTATCGCGCTCCGCATCCACGTACATCGAGCGGAACTTGAATATGACGAACGGCTTTCCGTCGAGCCCCATGCGCTGCTGCTTGTAGAGCACCGGACCTTTCGAGGTGAGCTTGATGAGAAGCGCGATGACGGCGAAGGGGATCGCGAGCCACAGGAGAAGAGCAGAGGAGACGACGACGTCCATGATCCTCTTCGCCAGCCAGTTCCAGCCGCGGATCGGCGGCTCCGACAGGCTGATGATGGGCATTCCGTCGAGGTCCTCCACCCCGGCGCGAATGGAAACGTCGGTGAGGTAGTCCCAGGCGACCTTGGCGTCGAGCGCCTCGCGATGGGCGAAGGCCACGAGCTCCCGGATCCTCTTGTGGGCCTCGAGCGGGAGCGCGATGTAGAGCGAGTCCACGGTCATTCGCTCGACCACGTCCGCGATCTCGTCGAGTCCTCCCACGATGGGAATCCCCCGGTGGCCGGAGAACTCGCCGCGAAGTCGATCGTCGAGGAATCCCACCACGCGGAATCCGAGCTCCTGGTGATCGATGAACTTGTCGGCGACGGTACGGCCGAGCTGACCGGCGCCGGCGATCAGGATGTTCCTCAGGCCGAGTCCCCGGCGCCAGCGCGCCTCTCGCTCGCTGCGGATGAGGGTTCTCACCAGAGCGAGGCCAAAGACGTCGAAGCCGACGAAAAGGCCGAGCACGAGCTGAGAGTACTCGTACCGGCCGGAGACTTCGGGAGGTCCATACAGGTAGTAGACGCGCGCGTACAAAGCGACGAACAGCATCGCCGCCGTTCCCATCGCCACCGCCCAGACGATCGAGAACAGCTCGTCGGTCCGGGAGCGGAGCCGCTTCAGGCTGTAGAGACCGTGCAGGTAGAAGAGCGCCGGCCAGAACAAAAGGATCAGGGGCAAGAGCCAGAGGTACTGGGTAAAGGGATTCACTCCCTTGGTGACGCTCAGCAAATCGGTATGGAACCTGACGAAGTAAGCGAGGGCGAAAGCGGCGAAGGTCGTGAGGAGATCGGCGATGACGTAAACGCCGATCCACACCCGGCTCTGCTGTTTGACCATTATAGATTTATCTCCCAAGACTTGCGCCATTCGTGCAAATCTTGGCAATCCCCTTTGGTTGTGGCCGAAGGCCACGCTGAGTAAAAGCTCGCCTCGCTTTTCGCTCGGGGCTCTCCGGACCCCGCTTCCAGCTATTTGCCTCGGGCTCGGGTGCGGGAGGAAACGAAATCCCGCATCTCTGTGAGGAATCTCTCTCGTGAAAAACCAAGGGCCCAGTTCCTGAGCGACTCCTTATTAAAGCTCAGCCCTGAAACCCTGTCAATGGCACGAGATAGCGACGGAGCCGTCGGTTCGTGGAAAAGTACCCCCGTTTCTCCCTCCTTCACCGTATCGAGAGCGCCGCCCTCGCCATAGGCGACGACCGGAGCGCCGCAGGCGAGCGCCTCGAGGGGCACGATCCCGAAGTCCTCGACCCCCGGGAGGATCGCCGCCCGGCATCCCCGGTACAAGCCCCTCAACTCTTCATCGGAGAGCCAGCCCAGGAACCGGACGTTCTTCGGGGCGAGGGCTTCGAGCCTCGCTTTCGAGGGCCCGGTCCCGACGACCAGGAGCCGCTCGGCCCGGCCGCGGAACGCTTCGAGGGCGAGCTCGATGCGCTTGTAGGGAACGAGAGCGGATACGACGAGAAAGTAGGGCTCGGCGGCCGCCTCGCCTTCGGGAGCGGGAGTATAGAAGTCGGCGTCGACCGGGGGCGGGATGACCGCATCCACCTCGCGCCCGTAGCAGTCGCGGATGCGGGAGGCGACGTAACGGGAGTTCGCGATGAAATGATCGACGCGCTTCGCCGAATCCCGATCCCACCGCCGAAGCAGGTGTGCCGCCGGACCATAGACAAGCCGCGACTTCCATCCGCTCCCGAAATAGTCCTCGAAGCGATCCCACACGTAGCGCATCGGGGTATGGCAATAGCAGATGTGAAGGACGCCTCGGGGCGCGATCGCGCCCTTGGCGGCGCAGTGGGAGCTCGACAGGACGAGGTCGAATCCCGAGAGGTCGAGCGACTCGATGGCCCGGGGAAAGAGCGGGAGGTACCAGCGATAGTGCCGCTCGACCAGGGGCAGCTTCTGAATGAACGCCGTCCGGATCGGATGGGATTCTATGCGGGGGCTGGTCGAGCCCGGCACGTGGAGAAGCGTGAAGATCGTCGCCTCCGGATAGAGCTCCAGAAGAAGCTCGAGCACTTTCTCTCCGCCTCGGAGCCCGGTGAGCCAATCGTGGACGAGCGCGACCCGCATCCGTTCGTCACGCCGCGGCCGGAGGGCCGTCGAGACCGAGGACTCTCATGTAGGCCGCGTGGATCTGGGCCACGGCTTTTTCCCAGGAGAAGAAGCGCGCTCGCTCCCTCCCGGCCGAGGACAATCGCGCTCGGAGCTCGGCGTCACCGAACAGGGTCTTCATCGCGAGGGCGATCTCTTGCGTGCTGCAGGGATCGACGGTGAGAGCCGCGTCTCCCACCACCTCGGGAAGCGACGAGATCCTGGACGTGATGACCGGAGTGCCGTTGGCCATCGCTTCGAGCGGAGGAAATCCGAACCCCTCGTACAGCGAGGGAAAGACGAAGATGTCGGCCACGCGGTACAAAGCGACGAGAGTCATCTCCGGAACGAACCCGAAGAAGCGAACGTGCGACCTCAGGCCGTGCTCCTCGACTTTTCGCCGCAGCGCCGGATACTTCGAGATGTCGTCTCCGACCACGATGAGAGTGACGTCCGCGAGCGCGGGGTCCTGGCGAAGAAGAGCGAACGCGGCGATGAGCCGCTCCACGTTCTTGTGAGGCTTGATGTTGCCGACGAAGAGCGCGTTTCTCCCGGTGAGCTGGAACCGGCTCCTCACCCGCTCGATCTCCGCCAGCGTCAGCTCCCGCGTCATCGCCGGGTCGATGCCGTTCGGAATCACCAGAATCTTGGATTCGTCGACGTCGAAGAACCCGAGGAGGTCTCGCTTCGACGCCTGGGAGACGGTCATCACCAGCCGGGCCCTCGAGACCGCGCTCCCGATCATGGCGCGGGCGTATCGGCTCGCGAATCGCGAGGGCAGGTACTGGGGAAAAAGGAGATGGATCACGTCGTGCACCGTCACCACCGACGGACAGGGCACGAGCGCCGGAAGAACGTAGTGAGGCGCGTGGAACAGGTCGGCATCGATCCTCCGGAGCGCGAGCGGGATGCTCCAATGCTCCGACAGGGAGTAGTTGGGGGCGGACACGAAGTAATGATGATACGCGGCCGAGAGCGACCTCAGAAGCTCCGCGTCCTGGGGATAGCAGAGCAGATAGTAGTCGTTCTTGGAGTCGAAGCGAGGGAGATGCCGGATCAGGTTCCTGAGGTAGGTTCCAATGCCGAAGTCGTTGATTTTGCGGACGTCGATGGCGATCCGCATTCGGGAGCCCCGCAGCAAGATATCAGATGCCGGAATCGGGCGTAAAGGAAAGATTTGCGGGGAGCGTCGCGCGCCAAGCTCTCAGACCGTTTCGCGTCCCACGTTCTTGTCCATCTTCTCGCCCAGGGCGTCGAGCTCCTTCGAAAGCGAGTTCGCGAGGCGGTCGAACTCGGTCACCGTCGGCTTGAAGACCGTTACGAACGAGTCGTCCCTCTGGAGGAGCGCCACCAGCCGGGAGCGCTCGACGGTCGAGGTCACCGTGAACCGCAGGCCGTGCAGGCGAAGGCCGGCGAAGCCTCGTTCGGACGCCGTGGCCTCGCGGCTCCAGACGACCCGGGCGATGGTCTCGAAGAGCCGCGGCTGCTGGTAGAAGGAGAGCTTGAGCCGCAGGTCGGTACCCGGCGCCACCAGGCTGTCGGTCACGATGCAGGCGCCGGCCTCGGAGACGTTGGCCAGGATGCCGTAGCCCACCTGCTGCTCTCCGCGGTACACGGCCACCGTCGCCGACTCTTTCGGCGCCAGGCGACGCACCGTCCGGGGCGTCGAGATTTGCTCTGGCATGGAGTCCTTCCCGGAAGCGGATGAATCCGCGTTGTCCGAACGGGGTAATCTCGAAAGCCGGATTCTACGTTCGAGCATCCCCGCTGTCAAAGGCGGACGCCGCTTCCAGTTTCCGCCTCTCCAGAAACGCACGTTCTCGATCGTTGCGCGCGAGCGCGATGGCCTTGTCGTACGCCGGCAGGGCGTCCTCGAACCGACCCGCGCGCCGGAGGAGATCCGCCTTGGCCGCGAACAGGAGGTGGTACTGGGAGAGAACCTCCGATGATTCGATCGGCTCCATCTCCCGGAGGCCCGCCTCCGGACCCTCCGCCATCCCCACGGCGACGGCCCGGTTCAAGGCCACGACGGGGGAGCCAGTCCACCGATGGAGCTCGGAGTAGAGAGAGGCGATCCGCGCCCAGTCGGTCTCTGCCGGAGACGGCGCCCGATCGTGAAGGGCGGCGATCGCCGCCTGGAGCTGATAAACGCCGGGCCGCCGGAATCCGAGCGCGCGGTCGAGAAGCGCCAATCCCTCGGCGATGGCGTCGCGATCCCAGAGCTGGCGGTCCTGGTCCTCCAGGGTGACCAGTTCACCGTCGCGGGTGGTGCGCGCCGCTCGTCGGGCATCGTGAAGCAGCATCAACGAAAGGAGCCCCAGAGCTTCCGGCTCCTCGGGCATGAGAGACGACAGGAGCCTCCCGAGGCGAATCGCCTCGCGCGCGAGCTCCTGGCGGAGGAGCGACTCGCCCTCGGAGGCGGCGTATCCCTCGTTGAAGATCAGATAGACCACGGCGAGCACCGCATCGAGCCGCGTGGGAAGGCGCGAGGCGTCCGGAACTTCGTACGGGATTCGCGCGAGTCGGATCTTCTTCTTCGCGCGAACCAGCCTCTGGGCCATCGTCGGCTCGGGCACGAGGAACGCGCGCGCGATCTCGCTCGTGGTGAGGCCGCCGAGGGTGCGGAGCGTCAGCGCGACTCTCGCTTCGAGCGAGAGTGCGGGGTGGCAGGCGGTGAACATGAGCCGGAGCCGATCGTCGGAAATGGTCTCCTCCTCGTTCTCCATGGCGAGAGCGCTTTCGAGCTCGCGGGTGCGCCGAAGCTCTTCCGCCTTGTTCGCGAATACCGCTTCCCGGCGGAAGCGGTCGATGGCCCGGTTGCGTGCGGCCGTCACCAGCCAGGCGCCCGGGCTCTCGGGTATCCCCCGCTCTGGCCAGACCTCGAGGGCTCGGGTCACCGCGTCCGAAAGAGCGTCTTCGGCGCGATCGAAGTCCCCGAGCTGCCGGATGAGCGTCGCCAGAACTTTTCCCCAGTGCTCGCGGAATACCCGCTCCACCGCTTCCCGGGCCGCCGTCATGGATTCTCAGCGGTCGAGCTCGGCGACCGGCCGGACCTCGATGGATCCTTGGCATCTCGAGTAAGAGACGATCGAGAGGGCGCGAGATCGACGTCCATCAACGCTCGAAACCGTGCCACGCGAGGGCCAGGATACGGCGGTAGAGAGCTCGATCGCGCGGCCGGAGAACGCTCAGAACGGCGGCTTTCGCCGCCATGTAGACCTTCAGGAGCAGAACTTCGAGGCGCCGGTGGTGCTTTTCGTAGAAGTAGAGACGGCTTCGATGGGACTCGTAGACCACCCGGTCGCGGTTCTTCGCGACCGAGCGGCCGAGCAGGTGCACGATCTCGACCTCGGGAGTGAAGAGGATCCGCGCCCCGGTCGCCCGAAGGCGCGCGCAGAGGTCGACGTCCTCGGAGTACAGGAAGAAGTTCTCGTCGAACCCGGAAACCGTCTCGAGAGCGTCCCGCCGGGTGAGGAGGCAGGCGGCGCTCACCCAGTCGACGTACTGCTCGTGCGAGTAGCGCCTTCGGACCGCGCTTCGCAAGGGGCCCTTGCCCCGGGCGTAGCCCGCGTTCCAGAGTTTCTGCAGCAGCTCCGAGGCGATACTCGGCATGGGGCCGAAAGACATCTGGATCTCGCCGTCGGGATACAGGAGGCGCGGCCCGATCGCCCCGGCCTCGGGGCGATTTCGAGCGATCCCCACCAGCCGGTCCAGCGCTCTTTCGGAAACGACGGTGTCGCTGTTCAGGAAGAGGACCAGGCTCGACTTCGCCTCCTGCCAGCAGAGGTTGCTGGCGCGGCCGAAGCCGAGGTTCTCGGGAGAGGCGATGACTCGGACCCGGGGAAATCGGTGGGCGAGCATCTCTACCGTTCCGTCGCTAGAGGCGTTATCGGCGACGATGACCTCGAAGGAGTCGAGACCCGTCGAGGCGAAGACCGAATCGAGGCAGGCGGCGAGCTCTTCCTTCGCGTTGTAGCTGACGATGGCGATGGTGAGGTCCATGGGGCAGTGATCAGCGAGCGGTGATCAGTTCGCAGTCGGACGGGCTTGCGATTTCGTTGCCCGGCTCAAGAATCTTCGAGACTCCGATATATGTCCAGCATCTTTTGGGCCGAGACCGCCCAGGAGAAGGCCCTCACGCGCTCCAGGCCTCGGGCCTCGAGGCGCGCCCTCACGGTCGTATCGGTCCACACGCTTTCGATGCCCTGCGCGAGGGCTTCGGGGTCCCGGGGGGGCACGAAGATCGCGGCATCCTCGGCGACTTCGCGATGGACGGGAATGTCAGAAGCGACCAGGGGAGTGGTGGTGGCCATCGCCTCGAGAAGTGGAAGGCCGAATCCTTCCCAGAGGGAGGGACTCACCAGGGCCCGCGCGCTTCGGTAGAGAGAGGGAAGCTCCCGGGCGGCGACGTAGCCGAGCCTCGAGACGTCCCGCTCGAGCCCGAGCCGGGCGATCGTCTCGACCACCACCGGCGTATCGAGCCCGGCTCCTCCGGCGATCTTGAGGGTACCGTCGAACCCCCGCCGCTTCAGGATCGCGAGAGCCTCGAGGAGCGTTGCGAGATTCTTTCGAGGCTCCTCGGTCGCGACGGCGAGGAGGTACGGGGGAGCGTTTCCGTTTCCCGAAGGCCCGGCAGCGAAGAACCGCTCGTCGATCCCCGCGTGGACGACGTGGATGCGCTCCCGGGGCACGTCGAGCCTCGCTTCGACGTCGGCGGCGGTGGTTGCCGAAATGGCGAGGACCGCGTCCGCCGTTCTCACGTGCGAGCGAACGAGGGTCGCGTAGTCCCTCCGGATTTCCCGGCTCGTCGCCTCCGGGTGCTCGAGGAAGAACAGGTCGCACACCGTGACGATCGATCGGGCGCGCCGCGAGGGGAGCCGCAGCGGAGTGGGGGAGTGCGCCACGTCGATCTCCGAGCCCGCGAGCCAGTCGAACGACGGAAACTGGAATCGATGCCAGAGCACGTTGAGTAGAGAGACCGGCACGCGCCGATCGACCATCCGGAAGTTCGACGGACGCTCCTCGGGCCGCGGCCGCTCCTTGAACGAGCTCGAGAACAGGACGTAGCGGTTCTCCCGATCGATCCCCTGAAGGCCCGCGACCAGCCCCTGGAAGTATCGTCCGACACCCGTCGCGCGCGACAGCGCCGGGCGGAAATCGATCCCGATGACGAGCGGAGAGCTCATGCGTCTCGCGATGTTAGCACCGGGGCCGAACCAAGGGTGTAAGACGGGGGACGTGGAGATAGTGGGGATAAGGGGATGAAGACGCGAGCCTGTCTTTATCCCCTTATCCCCACCATCCCCCTTCTTACACCAGCTTCCTTTGACGCCGATCCAGTTCCGCACGTACAATCCTGAGTTCGGAACATATGAAGATCTCAGTCTTTGGAACCGGATACGTGGGCCTGGTGGTCGGGGCCTGCCTCGCCGAGAACGGCAACCACGTCATCGCCGTCGACATCGACGAGGACAAGATCGCCCGCC
>Ga0299906_10002902_pt1 | contig 14159 bp, 9 predicted proteins | sample RVTome_14_FD_200259 | JGI IMG/M metagenome (GOLD analysis project Ga0299906, IMG submission 200259) | Soil microbial communities from uranium-contaminated site in the Upper Colorado River Basin, Wyoming, United States - RVT145D125 (version 2) ... | reverse complement strand
GCCCCCCCGCCCACCGACGTCGACGCGGCCCTCGCCGCGCTGGGCGCCGAGGAGCTACGCGAGGTGGTACGTGCCACGCTGCTCGAGCTCGACGATCGAGCCCACGGCCGCGTGGTCACCTCGCTCATCAGCCGTGCCGCCCGCGGCGCCTCTGGCTGGGCTCCCACCGCGGTCAGCGAGGCGGCCGTCGCCGAAGCCGTCGTCTTCGCCGACGCAGCCAAGCGAGTCGGGTACGCCGACCCCGCCGACGTCGACGAGCGCCTGCGCCGTGGGAGCGCGGCATTTCTGCGCAAAGACTACGCGGTCGCCCACCGGATACTCGGCGCGCTGCTTCGCCCGATCGCGGAAGCCGAGATCGATCTCGGGCAGCACGAGATGGTGGACGAGGTGCTCGGCGTCGACGTGAACGCGTGCGCCGTCCAATACGTCGTCGCCGTCTACATGACGTCCGACCCAGCCCGGCGCGCCGAGTCCGTGCGCGCGGCGATCGACGAGGTCCGCGCCGTCGGCTGCTTCTTCGAGCCCATCCGCGACATGGAGCGCGCCGCCGTCGAGCCCTTGCCCGACATCGAAACGTTCCTCGGCCAGTGGCGCGTCCTCGTGGCCAAGGAGGCGGCGGGCGAGCGTCGCAGCGACTGGGACAGTGAAACGGATCGGTGGCTCCGTGAGGTGGTCCAGCGCATCGAGGGATCCGGCGGGCTCGCGAAGGTGGCGCGCGCGACGAAGCGCGCCGGCGATCTCCGAGCGTGGTGCCAGAGCCTGGTCGAGGCAGGAGACTGGAGAGGCGCGCTGGCGGCGTTCGAGGAAGCCGCCGAGCTCGTCTCCGACGAGAACTACGCGCGCGGCGAGTTTCTCGACGGGGCGGCGCTGGCCGCACAGGAGCTGGGCGAGAGCGACCTGTCGCCGTGGTTCGAGCGCGCATGGCGTGCGGAGCCGAGCCTGCCTCGGCTGCATCGCTGGCTGGGAGCCGCGCGCGACGGGACCACCCTGCGGACGCGAGCAGCCGAGGCCCTCGGGGCATGCCCGGCGCAGGCCCATCGCCAGCGTGCCGTCTTGCACGTGCTGCAGGGCGACTTCGACGCGGCGGCGAAGTTGCTCGCGGCGGCGCCGGGGCTCGGCTGGTCGAGCGGGGAGCATCCCGGGCACGTCCTCTTCCCGTTGTTCCTGACGCTGCTCGGCGTGGACGGGGTACCCTTGCCAGACATCGCCCTTGCGGATCGTGAGATGGACATCGGGGAGATGGAGATCCTCGGCGCGGATGCCGACGAGCCGCACCTCGCCACGCCCGAGCTTGCGGACATCCTCCGGCAGGCCGGCGTCGAGCAGGTCACGGACACCCAGGCGCGCAAGGCCGTGCTCGCCGCCATGCGGAAGGCGGCCAAGAAGCGGGTCGCCGGCGTCACCAAGCAGAAACGCCGCCGCCACTATGGCCACGCGGCGGCGCTCGTCGCGGCGTGCGTGGCGGGCGACCGATCGGCGGAGTCGGCCCCCTGGGCCGCGACGATTCGGCAGGAGTACCGCCGCTTCCCGGCGTTTCGCGCCGAGCTGGATCGGCATCTGCGTTCCGCATGACCGCGAAGCGCACCACGACCGCCAAGGGTCCCCACACCTGGGAGTTCAAGCGGCGCTTCCGCCGGCACGCGTTCGGCTGGAAGTCGCAGCCCGCGATCCAGCGCATCAAGCAGGCGGTGAGCGAGATCAAGAAGGCGGCGCGCCGCGACCCGGTGCTCGCCGCCGAGGGCGCCGTCCTCTTTCTCGAGCGCGTCTCGCCGGCCATCGAGCAGGTGGACGGTTCTTCGGGCGCCGTCGGCGCCGCCGTGAACCGCGCCATCGACGAGCTGGTTCCGATTCTTGCCGATGCACCGGCCGACGCAGCGACGCGCGATGCATGGCTCGAGCGGCTCTGGGAGGCGCACGCCGCGGACGAGATGCCCTACATCGAGCGGCTCGCCGATCACTGGGGCGAGCTGTGCGGCTCGCAGGACATCGCGTCCGCATGGGCAGCCCGCCTGCTTGGCGTCACGCGGATGGCGCTCAGTCCCGACAAGAGCCTGCGCGGCCACTTCCACGGGACGACCGCGTGCCTCAGCGCCCTCTACCGCGCCCAGCGGTACGACGAGATCCTCGACGTCCTCGGAGATGAGACGTTCTGGCACTACAAGCGCTGGGCGGTGCAGGCCCTCGGTGCCATGGGGAGGAAGGCCGAGGCCATCCGGCTCGCCGAGTCCTCACGTGGCCCGTGGACGAGCGACGCCGACGTCGATGCGCTCTGCGAGGAGCTGCTCCTCTCGTCGGGCCTCGTCGAGGAGGCGTACGCTCGCTACGCCCTCCGGCTGAACCGCCGTGGGACGTACCTGGCGACGTTCCGGGACGTTGCCAGGAAGTACCCCCACAAGCGCCCCGAGGAGATCCTGGCCGATCTCGTGAGGGCGGCGCCCGGCGAGGAAGGGAAGTGGTTCGCCGCCGCCAAGGAGCTCGGCCTCTACGATGCCGCCATCGCCCTCGCGCGCACGTCTCCCTGCGACCCGAAGACGCTCGCGCGGGCGGCCCGCGACCACGTCGCCACCGAACCTGCCTTCGCGGTGGAGGCCGGGTGCGCCGCGCTCGACTGGCTGGCGCAGGGCTTCGGCTACGAGATCACCGGCGCGGACGTCTGGATGGCCTACTCGTCCGCGATGAAGGCCGCCGACGCCCTCGGCCTCGCGCCGGAGACCAAGGAGCGGATCCGGAAGCTTGCGACCGACCGGTACAGCTTCGTCACCCAGATCCTCGCCCGCGAGCTTGGGGTGCCCCATGCCCCATGACGTAGCTCTCTCCGGCTGCGCGCCCGCGCCGATCGCGAGCTACCTGTCGCCACTCGGCGTCCTCCGGCTCGTCGCCGAGCAGGTCGACCTCACATCGGCGATCGAGGAATGGTTGAAGGGGCGAGTAGAGCGGTCCAACTACGCCGCGGCCTACGGGACTGATGTCGCGGTCGATGGCAAGGGAAATACGAAACCTACAGCCCTTCACTTCACCGCAGCGAACCAGCAGTTCCTGGGAGCGGTCGAAGAAACACGCTCTAAGATCACAAGAGACTGGGTCGAGGAATCCCTTGCTGATCGAGAGGGCAAGACGAAGTTCGGATCGAACCTTCGCTGGGATCCCGACGCGGAGCGAAGTCGTGCATTGATGGGCGTGAACCCGATCGACGACGGTACCATCGTCAATGCGCCGCTTGAGTGGCTCGCGTTCCGCGGACTGCCCGCATTTCCATGCGTTCCCGTTGGGAGTCGAATCCTGACCTGTGGCGTAACCGGACGTCGCCAAGACGAGCTTCGTTTTCACTGGCCTCTCTGGTCCTGCGGGGCCAGCTACGCGACGGTGCGCTCCCTGCTGCTCCTTGCCGCGAGCTGGATCGAGAAGGAAGAGCAGATCAGACGCAAGATTGGGACGCACGCGGAACGTGAACGACGTCAGCGTTCCTTGGAGCGACTTCAACTGGATCTCGAGAATGCGATCGAGGCGCGCCGACGTCGCCACGTGTTTGCCATCTGTACGTCCGAGATCCGCCGTACTGCGCAAGGTTTCGGCAATTTTGGACCGGCCCACGTGGGGGCCTAATCTGCGATTATTGGGGGTCCCGACGTGCCATCGGTGAACGGGCCTCGATTCTGCGCCGATGCCCCACCCGCCCCTCGCCCCCGCCGCCCCACCTCTGCTACGCCCACCCCGTGGCCCGCCGCCCGACCCTCGCGCCGCCTCGGCTGAGCCTCAACCTCCTGCGCCATCTCGCCGAGAACCTCCCCGCGAAGCTCCTCGCCGACGTCCTCGCCGCCCGGCTCACCCTCGACGCGCTGCCGCAGGACGTCACCGTCCGCCTCGCCTGCAGCAGCGCCCTCGACACGCTGCTCGACGAGGCGCTCGACGACGACGAACGCGAGCGGCTGCCACGTCGCTACGAGGAGATCTTCCGCCACGTCGTCTGCGGGTTGCTCGAAGACCGGCTCGACGGGCACCGGGCGGCGCTGCCCGCCGGCATCTGGTGCGGGCGGCAGGGCGCCGCCAATGGCGCCATCATCACGCGGTTCGTCATCGAGGATCGGCTCGGATGGCCACTCGAAACGGTTCCGCGGCGCATCAGCCGTGAGACGTTCAGACCCCTTGGGCTGAGCGGCATGATGTCGGACGTCTTTCGGGGCGCGCCCTGGCTGGCCCTGGAGGCGGCCTATCCCGGCCGCTACCGCCCCTGGGACTTCCGGCACGCGCCCAACTCGTACTGGCAGGGAACCGCCGGGCGCCAGCGGGCGATCGAAGCCGTCCACTGGCTCTTCGACGAGAAGCTGCGCTGGGACGCGGACACGATCCGCCGCCGCTGCCAGGTCCGCACGTTCTACCAGAACGGGCTGGGCGGCATGCTCGCGACCGTGTTTCGCACCTCGGTTTGGCAGGCCATCGCCGCCGCCTACCCGGGGCGGTACCGGCCGTGGGAGTTCAAACAACAGGATTTCTGGACCGGACCCGACGGCAAGGAGCACGCCGTCGCGGCCATCCACTGGCTCTTCGACGAGCAACTCGGCTGGGGTGACGAGGAGATACGCACGCGGCCCCTGTTCCGGGAGTTCGGCCGTCACGGGCTCGGCGGCATGATGCTGACGCGCTACCGAAACTCCGTCTTGGACGCGCTCGAGGAAGCGTACCCGGGCCGCTTCCAGCGCTGGGAGCGGCGCGTGAAGCGCGCGTACTGGCAGGGCCGGCGCGGACGTGAGCGCGGCATCGCCGCGGTGCGCTGGCTCATCGAGGAGAAGCTCGGATGGAACGAATCGCAGGTGCGCGCGCTGCTCACCCGCGAGACGTTCGCGGAGCACGAGCTGATGGGCATGCTGGAGCGTGTGTTCGATGGCTCGATGCAGCGAGCGCTCCAGGCCGCCTACCGCGGGCGGTACTCGCCTGCGAACACGGTCGGGCTCTATCGCGGGGTCACCGACTCATTGCTACCCGTCCTGGTGCGGCGCCTGCGGGCCCTCGAGGAGGCCCGCCGGCTCGGCGTCACCGCGGCCAGCCGCCGCGCCGGTGTCACCGCGCAGACGCTGCGTAACTGGCGCCGGGCCTACGAAGCGCGCGGCGTCCGGGGGCTCACGCCGCGGACACGGGGTCGCGGTGCCGTGCCGATTCCGGTGTTCTCGGCGCGGCGGGCGGCCGATGCGCTCGGCTGGGAGCATCTCGACCTGTCGGCCGCCGAGGCAGTGCCCCTGCTCGCCGAGCGCGGCTTCACCATGTCGGTGGGCGAGGTGGAGGACGTCTGGTACGCCACGGGACTCCTGCCCGTGAAGCGTCGGCTGCGCGTGCTCGCCCGCCTGGCGGATCGTCCGCCGGATGCGGCCGCGGCGCGCGAACTTGGCGTCACGCAGGTGACGCTCGTCAAGTGGCAGCGCGCGTACCACCGGGGCGGGCCTGAGGCGCTGCGCGACGGCTGGTTCCAGTTCTCCGCCGAAACCACCTGGCGGATACTCGCCGTCGCCGTGGCGCATCCGACGGCCGGTCCCAAGGCGCTGGCGCCTCACCTGCGCGCGATCGGGCTCCGCCTCCCCGCGCATGCCGTCAAGCCCCTGCTGAAGCGGCACCGGCTGAACACGCCGGCCCGCCGCCTGCTCGCGGCCGACCGGCTGCCGGCGGACCTGGCCTGGCTCGAGGACGTGGTGCCGCGCCGCGGCGCCGGACGCACGGATCGGGCGCTCACGACAGCAGCAGCTCCAGGTCCTCGCGCGCCAGGTCGCGGATGAGGGCCGTGTCGGCGCCGATCAGGGCGTCGGCGAGCCCGCGCTTCGTGCGTTGCAGCTCGAGTACCTTCTCCTCGACGGTGTCCCGGGCGATCAGGCGGTACGCGAAGACGTGCCGGGTCTGGCCGATGCGGTGCGTGCGGTCGATCGCCTGCGCCTCGACGGCCGGGTTCCACCAGGGATCGAGCAGGTAGACGTAGTCCGCGGCCGTGAGGTTGAGGCCCAGCCCGCCCGCCTTGAGGCTGACGAGAAAAAGGCGGCAGGCGGGATCGTGCTGGAAGCGTTCCACCCGTGCGGCGCGGTCGCGCGTCCGGCCGTCGAGGTAGGCGTACTCGACGCCGTCCCGGTCGAGCCGGTCGCGGACGATCGCGAGGAAGGACGTGAACTGCGAGAAGACGAGCGCCTTGTGCCCTTCGTCCCGTACCTGTGCGAGCTGCGCCAGCAGGATCTCGAGCTTGGCGCTCGCCTCCCCCCGGCGCGCCTGGTCGAGCAGCCCCGGGTGGCAGGCGGCCTGCCGCAGCCGCAAGAGCGCCTCGAGGACCTGGATCTTGTTGGGCCGGGCCGCGCTCGCGCCGCCGCTTCGCGGCAGCAGGGCGCGCCGGTAGTGGTCGCGGAGCTGGTCGTAGCGGTCGCGTTCGGCGCGATCGAGCTCGACGTGCAGGGTCTGCTCCGAGCGCGGCGGCAGGTCGGGGGCGACCTGCGCCTTGGTGCGCCGGAGCACGAACGGCCGAATGGCGCGCGCCAGGAGCTGGCGGCCGCCCTCGTCGAGGTCCCGGGCGCCGCCGCGCGCGGCGGCGAAGGCCGAGGCGCTGCCCAGCATGCCCGGATTGAGAAACTCGAACAGGCTCCATAGCTCGCCCACGTGGTTCTCGATGGGCGTGCCGCTGAGGGCCAGGCGATGCTCGGCGGTGAGCAAGCGTACGGCCTTGGCGCCGGCGGTTCGGGCGTTCTTGATGGCCTGGGCCTCGTCGAGGATCACCCACCGGAACCGCACCTCCCGCAAATGCGCGACGTCGCGGCGCATCGTGCCGTAGGTGGTCAGCACCACGTCGTGGCCGGCGAACGCCGCCGGCTCGCGGCGCCGCGCGCTCCCGACGTGCTCGGTGATGCGCAGCGAGGGCGCGAAGCGCTCGGCCTCCTGGCGCCAGTTGAAGAGGAGTGAGCGCGGGACGACGACGAGCGACGGAGCGTGCCGGGCGTGGCCGCGCCGTCGCGGGTGCTGCTCGGCCAGTAGCGCCAGCACCTGCACCGTCTTGCCGAGGCCCATGTCGTCGGCGAGACAGCCGCCGAAACCGAACCGGCCCAGGAACTCGAACCAGCCCAGGGCGTCACGCTGGTACGGGCGCAGCGTGCCCCGGAACGTGGCCGGGGGGTCGCGCGGCTCGACGCCGCGGAAGTCGCGGAAGGCGCTGCGCGCTCGGGCGACGGCCGCGTCGAAGGTCGCTTCGGGCGCCGCGGCGAGCAGCGCGTCGATGAGGCCGATCTGCGTCGCCCGAAAGCGCAACCGATCGCCCTCGCGCGTCCCGAACCCGGCGAACGGCCCGACCGTGCGCAGCCACGCCTCGGGCAGCAGGCCGACGCTGCCGTCGCTCAGGGGTACCAGGCCCTCACCGCGGCGCAGCGCCTCGAGCAGCTCTGGGAGATCGGCCGAGGCGTCGCCGAACGAGACGCGCCCGTGCACGTCGAACCAGTCGATGCCCGACGACACCGCGAGGGAGGTGGCGGTCGCCTGGCGGTGGAGCCGGCCCTCCGCTTCGACCTGCCAGCCTTCGCCGACGAGGGTCCGCACCACCGCCGGGAGCAGCGAGGGCTTCAGACGCAGCACCTCGCCGGGCTCGCTGGAGCCGTCCTGACCGCGCCGTCGCGCGCCCAGCGCGAGCACGCGATCGAACGCCGCCTGCTCGGCCGCGGGGTCGCGGGCGATGCGCCGGTTGGAGGCCGGGTCGTAAGCGGCCGCGCCGGGCGCGCCGAACGGCACGGGACCGTCGCTGCCGCCGTAGTCGAACGTCAGGGTGCCGGAGAGCGCCGCCGACGGGCGGCCGAACAGGTGGGGCACGCCGGCTGCGATGCGCAGGCGGGGCCGGGCCTCGCCGGGGACCGTCTCGAAGCGTAGCGCCGGCGGCAGCTCGAGCGCCGGCAGCACCGGCAGCGACGCGAGCGCGGCGGCGAAACGCGCGCGGTCGCCGCGCGGCACGACGAGCCGGCCGGTGCGCCGCAGCAGCGCGATCCAGGGGAAGAGGCCCCCGTCCTCCAGGCGCGCTACGCGGTGGCGCTCGAAGACGAGGCCGCCCGCGAACAACATCACCGGCTCCGCCAGCGACAGGCGCTCGCCGCTGCGCACCAGGTGCCCCGCCATCTCGCAGTCCCCTCCCGGTCGGGTTTCCCGCACCTCCAGCAGCAGTCGCCACGGTTCGCCCGCGTCCCAGGCCAATGGGGTGTCCCCGGGTTGCGTCGTCTCCGCCAGGCGCAGGCGACAGCGACCGGTCTCGCAGAGCAGGGGCACCAGCGGATCGTTGCCGGCGATCGGCAGATGATAGGAGGATGGCGCGGTGCCGTAGCCGCCGTAGAACCACGGGTTCGGCGCGCCGTGCAGGAGGCACAGCACGCGGCGGTCGGCGGGGTCGGGCAGCGAGTCGATCTCGGTCGCCGCGACGCCGCGGGGGCGCGGCGTGCCCAGGGTGCCGTCGAGCTTCCGGCGGCGCACCCACGTCTCCACCGTGACGCGGGCCCGCGCGAGGCTCTGCGCAACGTCGATGACGTAGAGCAGCTCCTGCCCCGCCGGCCACGGGCGCCCCGTCGTCGGGTGATCGGGCGCCATGGCGCTGTGCCGGATGCGGCCGAGGACGCTCTGCCAGTCGGTGGCCGGTGGGTCCTGCGCCACCGCTCGGGCTCGGGCGGGGGGCCAGACGGGCACCTCACCGTAGACGGGCGCCTGCTCGATCCAGGCTGGGTCGTCGTCGAGCATCTCCGGGCCCGCGGGCTCCGCCAGGTCGTCGAGGTCGTCGTCGTCGAAGTCGTCGAAAGTGTGCGGCAGCAGGAGCGCGAAGGCGAGACGCGGGGCCGCGCGGGGCGTGCCGAGCCATCCGCCTTCGTCCGCCCTGCGGACGGTGGCCCAGAGATGCTTGCAGGGCTCGCCTCGTTCGACGTACGGGCACTCGCACGCCATCACCAGCCGGCCCTGCTCGTAGGCGAGGGACACGGCGTAGGGCTGGCTCCCTTCCACCACCGCGTCGAGGGCGGTGTCGTCCGCGGCGGTGACGGTGACGGCGCCGCGCCGGAAGTAGCCGTCGCCCCGCGTGCGCACGCGATCCGCGAACCACTGCGCGGCGCGGCTCGCGAGTGTCGACGTGTCGGTGTCGGCAGCCCCTCGATCTCGCATCGGCGAGGGAACAAAGCGCAGGCCCGTCCCGGCCGCAACCCCTTCAGGCCGGTTCGCCTCTGCTCGCCGTCGCGGCCTTGCGGGGACGGCCCGCTCCTTCCCGCGTGACAGGGATCGGGCCCGGTGGTACCGTCATGGCCGCAATGAAGCGTCGACGTCTCGCGGGGCTGCTCGCCATCGCGCTCGCGATGCCGCTTGGGCCGTCAGTCCTCGCATACGTCTGTACCGTCGACGCACAGGTACACCGCTCCTGCTGCTGTGCGCAGCGCGGGCCGTGCCCGTCGCCACACGTCGCGGGCTCCTGCTGCGACGTCGTCACGAGTTCGCCCGAGCGCGCGATTCGAGCGACGCACGCCCCGGAGTTCGTCCCCGTCTTCGCCCCGGTGGTCGGGATCCGTCCATGGAGCGTCGCCGGTCGATCGCGGACGGTCGCGCCGGGCCGGGAGGTGCCGGCCGCGCACGATCCACCCATCTTCAAGTCGAAGCGCGTCTATCTGATCTGATCCGTCCCGCGCCGAGCCGGAGCGTGCTTCCTGCGACGGGAAGCCCCAGGGCGGCATCCTAAGGTCCGTCCCTGTGTGAAGCCGTCAGGAGGGCAATCCCGGATACACTGACGAGCAGCGCCTTCGCCGCCCACGCCGCCCCGCTGGCGAAGGACGAGAATCGGCAAGGGGCGGCAGGAGGTTCCGATGAGAACATCTATCGTTTCAGCAGTAGCCCTGGCTCTGACCACGGGCTTCGCCATCCCGTGCTTCGCCGGACCGGCTGCGGGTCAGCCGCAGTTCGCTACCCGTGTGGTCGCGGTCCTCGCCCAGCGTCTCGACGAGCGGCAGCCCTACGCGCTCACCGGCTCGGGGACGGAGGGCCAGCCCACCTGGCGCCGGCAGCCGCAGCGCGCGGGGACGACGAGTCAGAAGCGGCCGACGTCGTTCGTGTTCAAGCGGGTCGATGCCCAGAGCTAGAGGCCCGGCCACTGAGTCCCTCTCGTTCGGCCGCGACCCCGGCGGACGGGGAGCGATTCCCCGCTGAGGACGTCTCAGCGGGGAATCGCCGTCATTCCGGTTTGCTCGGATTCCTCTCGCCGAGCTGCGCCGCACGTCGGGCGAGGGATCGGCCCGTCGGCGTGCCCCTTCCGGTCGCCTGACTCACCGTCACGAGCATGCTCGACATCGCGCGCTGCGGTACCCCCGCCCGTTCGAGCAGTCTCAGCCCCCAGTCGTCGGCCCGCGCCTCGATGTGCCTTCGGCCCAGCAGCGCGTCTGGAGGGCTCTGCACCGTCAGATGCCCGTCGCCGGCGAGGTGCCCCGCTTCGTGAGCGATCGCGGCGGCCAGCTCCTCGTCGTCCAGCAGGTCCAGCAGCCGCTGCGTCAGGTAGATCTCGGCGGGCGGCCAGGCGTACGCGGCGACGTCATCCGAGGCCAGCACGTGGATGCTCAGGCGTTGGCCCACCGCCCTCTCCACGAGCGCACCCGCCTGTCGAGCCCGTTCGAGTGCGACGCCCGATTGCATTCCACCCTGGCCGGCCACCCATGCGGCCGGAACCGGGCGGGGGACGACGTGAGCGGATTGACATCCAGCCGCCGCCAAGACGCACAGAGCACCTGCGAGTCGCCGCACAGTCCGTTTAGCAACCGCCGGACCAGGGCGAGCCTCCCGACCTGCGTCGGGTTCTCACCGCGCTGCTGCCGGACTGCCCGCGAAGAAGGCAGCGCTGCTCGCGCGCCGGGCAGGGGGAGCGCGGGGGCCCTCACGTCTCGCGGCGGGAGCTTCCGGCCTGGGGCGGGGCCGTCGACGGCGCGGTCATGAGCTTCGGGCGGATGCGCTGGGCGGTGCCCTCGACGATCGCCTCTTCCAGGTCCGCGGGTCGAACGGCGGCTGCTCGATGGCGAACTCGTCGCTGCGGACGGGGCCGTCCTCGGAGCACTCCGTCAAGAAGAAGCGATACCCCTGGCTCGCGGTGGCGCAACCCGCAGCGATCGGCGCGCACACGGCGAGCAGACGTCCACTCACCACGCTCAGTCGTCGCGACAGCCGTACGAGCCGACGATCGTGGGGCGGTCGTCGCTGCTGTCGACGACACGCGGCCACTTCAGACGCGCGCTGCGGCCGCACTCGGTGCCCCGCAGGACGAGCCTCCCCGCGCCGGCGACGTCGAGTCCGAGCTGATCGACCCGTGAGCCGCTTCCCGTGACGCCGTTACCGGTGACGGCCGAGTCGACGAGGCGCCCGAAGCGGCCCCGAATACTCGCCTGTCCCACACCCTCCGCGCCGTTGCCGGTCGCCGTCAGGCCGCGGGCTTTGATCCTGCCGGCGCTCACGCCGACGTAGCCGTTGCCCGACACCGTGACGTCCCGAGCCCGCAGGCGCGAGACCCACAGCCCGAACTCCTCGTTCTCGACGACCCGCACGTCCCGGGCATCGAGATTGCAGCGCAGTATCCCGACCACGCCGTTCGTGTTGCCGCGCAGCACGACGTCGCGCAGCACCATGCGACAACCGCCGCCGTTCAGGCCCGCCCAGAAGCCCGTGATCTCTCCCGGCCCGTTCACCCGGCAGCGTCCGCGAAGACCGGAGTGGCAGTATACGCCGACGGAGTTGACGGGGTCGGTGCCGCGAATCGTGAAGCCGCCGAGCTCGAGCGTGGCGTCACCGTTCAGACGAACCCCGTCGGGCGAGAAGGGATAGGTCGGCAGGTGCTCGCATTCGAGGTCGCCACGCAGCCGCCCGACCTGTCCGGACTCCACGGTCTGTCCGCACTCGACGATGTCGACCACGCCCGCGGCCGAGGCGAGCACCGGGACGAGGGCGAGCGCTGCCAAGCCTACCCGCATGCCGATCGTCCAGCGATAGCGCCCGACGCACAGCAGCGTCAACCCGCGTCCTCCGCTCTGTGCCCTCCGCTCACACGCTGGTTGCGAGGAACGTCGAGCCTGACGTATGCGGTCGACACTCGTGATCTGCAGTGATGCCACACTCGGTCATGCCGATTGTTAGGCATCACTGCGTCGAAGGTGTTGCGGCAGCGGTACGTCACCTTGGAGTCTCCTGTGATCCTGACGCGACTCCCGCGGTGGCGAGCGTTGTAGGTCGCTCGCTCGGCGATTCACCCGGACGATCCTGAATCCTGATTCGCCCCGTTCCGGTCCGTGTCCGATTCATCTCCTGCTCGAACAGCCAGCCGCGTGTGTTGACGACCCTGCGTGTGGAGGCGCAGGATGCGAACCGCTCGGGGTGCAAGGTGCAGCCGCAGACCAGATACGCGAAGAGCGGTGACGTTCACATCGCCTACCAGGTCGTCGGTGACGGACCGCTCGATCTGCTGCTCGTCCCGGGGGCCTTTTCGCACGTCGAGCTGTGGTGGGATGAGCCGTCAGTGGCCAGCTTCCTTCGGCGCCTCGCTTCGTTCTCCAGACTGATTCTGTTCGACAAGCGCGGCACAGGGCTCTCGGATCGCGTTCCGGACGCTGCCCTGCCGACGCTGGAGGAGCGCATGGACGATGTCCGCGCGGTCATGGACGCCGTGCGCTCGCAGCGCGCTGCCCTCTTTGGCTTCTCCGAGGGCGGTCCCATGTGCACGCTCTTTGCCGCCACCTATCCCGAGCGCACACGCGCTTTGGTGCTGTACGGATCATTCGCGACGTGGCGCAAGACCTCCGAGCATCCGTGGGGACTCACGGCGGAGATCATCGAAGCTTGGCTCAGCGTCATGGATCAGCAGTGGGGCAAAGGAACGTCGCTGGACGTCGCCGCTCCGAGCGCAGCTGGAAATGAGCGCATGCGAATATGGAGCGGTCGTCTTGAACGCCTCGCCGGTAGTCCGGGAGCCATGATGACTCTCTTCCGAATGAACCTCGAGATCGACGTTCGGCAGGTGCTCTCTGCGATTCGCATTCCCTCTCTGGTTCTCCACCGCACCGACGAACTCCTCGTCGAGGTGGGCTGCGGGCGCTACATGGCGGGCTGCATTCCCAGCGCGAAGTACGTCGAGCTGCCGGGCGTGGATCACCTCCCATGGATCGGCGATGTGGACGCGGTCGTCGGCGAGATCCAGGAGTTTCTGACCGGTGCGCGGAGGCTCCGGCCCTTGATCGCGTGCTTGCCACTGTGATGTTCACGGACATAGTCGGTTCGACCCAACATGCCACCGAGCTGGGTGATCGTCGTTGGCTAGCGCTGTTGGACGAGCACCATGCTGTCGTCCGTCGTGAGCTGGACCGCTTCCGCGGCCGCGAAGTGAAGACAACGGGGGATGGCTTTCTCGCGACTTTCGACGGGCCCGCCCGCGGCGTTCGCTGCGCGTGTTCCATCGTGAACGAGGTTCGGCGACTTGGCCTCGAAGTTCGCACGGGACTCCATACAGGTGAGTGCGAGGTGCTTGGCGACGACGTCCGCGGGATTGCCGTGCACACGGCTGCGCGCGTTGCCGCGACAGCAGCTTCGGGGGAGGTGCTCGTGTCCAGCACGGTGAAGGATCTCGTGGCAGGCGCTGGCATCACGTTCCTGGACCGCGGCACCCGTCCGCTCAAGGGAGTTCCCGGTAGATGGCGCCTCTTCGCAGTCGATTCGATACGGTCGTGACCCGAGAATCGCCGATGAGCCTTCATCGATGCCTAACCCGACGATGGAGCCGACCGGCTTGAACGCAATTCCTCAACGCGAGCGCCAGTGCGCCGGCGGCTCATCGCCAAGGCGTTAGCCGCACAGTGGAACGGTTCAGCCTCTCCGACCTGTCGCTAGCGGCGAAGACGTTCTGGCCGCTCTTCGTTGGCCTCGCCTTTCATGGCCTCTGCATCCGCTTCGGCTGGCTGAAGTCGCTCGCGGTCCCTCTCGATAGAGGCGCAAAGTTTCGAGGCCGGCCACTCTTTGGGGCGAACAAGACCTATCGCGGTGTCGCCGCGGTGGCGTTGGGCTCGGCCGTGGGCTACGCCGTTGAAGCTCTGGTTCCAGGCGCGCGCCCGGAACCGCTGGCCAGTTCTTCGGTGCTCGGTGCGGCGGTCCTAGGCCTTGCCATCGGTGCCGCC
>Ga0299906_10002901_pt1 | contig 14161 bp, 11 predicted proteins | sample RVTome_14_FD_200259 | JGI IMG/M metagenome (GOLD analysis project Ga0299906, IMG submission 200259) | Soil microbial communities from uranium-contaminated site in the Upper Colorado River Basin, Wyoming, United States - RVT145D125 (version 2) ... | reverse complement strand
GACATTCGATCGCACTCCATCCATGGCATGCCAGCCTCCTTGCTGTCTGAGCGGTACGAGATTGGCATGCAGCATAAAGCGCCACCCATGTCTCCGAACGAGTGTTACCTATGTCCCCGGTCTGTACACGGAACCGACCTACCTTCTGCCCCGCGTCGGATCTGCGGACCCGACCTACGATCCTCCGGCCCCCAGGATCGCCCCCATGACCACCAACGACCCGCCATCCGGCAAGGGTCGCCCCCAGTTCGAGTCGGCCCAGATTCAGCCGCGCAAGCGCCTCGGGCGCGGGCAGAAGGCCCTGCTCATCGGATCGATTGTCATCGCGGTCCTCGGCCTCGGCCTTCAGGCCGCGGCGTGGATCACATCCGGCGAGAAGGCGCCTCCGCCCGCCGCGGGGACGTCGTCCGGGACCGATCCGGGCCTCGTCTCCGGCTTCACCGCCGGCGGCGACAAGTCCGCCACCGGCGCGATGTCCGGTGCCGGCGATGCCGCGCCCGCGGAGCCCTCGGCGCTGGAGGCCTGGTCGCCGGCCGTTTTCCGCCTTGGGTTCAGCTTCTTCGTGGGCTTCTGCATCGCCTACGCCCTGCGGGCGTTCCTCAAGATCGCCCTCATCGGGGCGGGCGTGATCCTGCTGGCGCTGTTCGGCCTTCAGTACGCCGGGGTCATCGATGTGGACTGGGCCGGCATGGAGCGGCACTACGACGCCGCCATGAACTGGGTGAAGGCCCAGGCGACGTCGTTTCATGACTTCGTGACCGGCTACCTGCCTTCTTCCGCTTCGGCAGCGGGCGGGCTGTTCATGGGCTTCCGGCGTCGCTGACGCTCATCATTGCCAGCGCATCACGGAAGATGTTCGAGCAGCGCGCCGAGCACCGCGCCGCCGATCTGGTCGGCCAGCGATGCCGCGATCTCGCGCCGCAGCGCATCGTCGATCTCGCGCTGTGCCCGCTCGTCGAACCACTCGTGCTGCGCGCGGGTCAGGAGCAGGTCATCGAGGTCGCCGTCGTAGGTCGCGAAGGCCTGCCGCCGCTCGGCCGATGCCTCCGCAGCGCCCTCGTCAATCACCGCTCCGCTGGTCACATCGATCAGCTTGTACGCGCAGCGGGCGCGGATGCCTCGCCGCGCATGGACCGTGATGTGGGCCGAATCGCCGTCGCGGCGCATGACCTCGTGCGCCTGCGGCTCGCCCAGGGCCGCCGTCTCGCACCGGGTGATGGTGAAGATCGCGGCGAAGTCGCCGGTGAGGGTCTCGACGACGGCGCGGGCGCGTGTCGGCGTGATCTCCTGGCCGGCGTAATCGAGCCGGCGCAGCTCGCGCCGCACATCGTCCGGGTCCGCCACGTCGATGAACAGCGGCGGCTCGGCCCAGAAGGCCTGCTCGAGCTGATCGTCGATGGCCGCGGCCAGCGCCGCCGGCGCGCCCGCCTCGAGCCCGGAGCGCACGCACGCGGGCATCGACGCCAACACAACCGTGCCCTGGGCGATGATGCGCTCGCGCAGTTCCCTGGCCTGAAGCGATGAAGCGGACTCGGCCCGGTAAATGGCGATCGCGCGGCAGGCGAGGCGGTCGGCGGCCTGGAAACGGCCGGCCGTCATTTGCGCCCGCGCTGAGGCGACCAGGTCGTCGTAATGCCGCCGATCGATCCGGGCGAGCAGTTCGAGGGCCGGCCCCGATTGCGGTGCATCGGTCCCGAACAGGTCGATGGCATCGGCGGCGATCTCCGTGGCGGCGTCGTACCGGCCGGCGGCGAGCGCCTCCTCGGCGCCATCGAGCAGGGCATCGAGCTGCGCCAGACGGACCTGCTGGACCTGGGCCGGTCCCATGGGCAGGCGGCGGAGCAGATCACGGTAAGCGTCGAACGCCTCGCGCCAGCGCCCGTCGTCGGCCAGGCGATCGACGGCGATCATGGCCTCGTCGACGGCGCGGCCGAGCGTCATCGCCTTGCGCTGGGCGTAGTCTCCGGGCAGGCCGATCACCACGCGCACGGAGGCGGCCAGGGCGACCATGCGGTCGGCCTTCTGGTATTCGCCGAGGGCGGACTCGAAGCGCTGCGCTGCCTCGAAGCGGTGGGCGATGTCCAGGTATTCGGCGACGGCGTAACTGCCCGCCTCGTACGCGCGCTCGCGGGCGCCGGGGTACTCCGGGTCCCGCCGCAGGGCGTCGATGTACTGCTCGGCGGCGGTGGCCCAGCGGCCTTCGGCCTCGGCGTCAGCCCCCTTGCCGTAGCTCTTCTTGGCGCTGGCGCAGCCGCACAGCAGCAATAACATCGCGAGCGCGGCAGCGGCGAATATCGACCTCATGGCGCAATCCTCCCGGAGGGTCATCGACCATCGGCTCGCTGGTGTTTGGCCCGGTTTGGCGCCGGCACATCTCGAATCGCGACCTACCGGACCTTAACCACCACCGCCACGGCCCCGTCGGCCCGGATCGCGATCATGTCCGCCTTCAGCGTTGCTCCCGATAGCTCGCCAGCTCGCGGTCGAGCTGCTCGAGCAGGGCCCGATCGATCGCATTGCCGGCCTGCTCATCGGCGCGAAGGGCGTCGAGACCCTGCTGCGCCAGCGATGCGGCGCGGGCGAAATCTCCGCCGGCCGCGAACGCCCTGGCCATCTGCCGCAGCAGCGCCGGCGAAGGTCCACCCTGCAACGTCAGGGCCTCGTTCGCATAGTTGAGCGCAGTCTGGCGGTCATCGATCTGAAGGGTCAGGTCGATCAACCGCCGCAGGACATCGTCGGCGTCGCGGCGAACCGCCGCGGCCAGCGGCCCGGCCTGCGCCATGGCGCGATACGCCGTCCGGGCCGTCTCCAGCGTGCGCAGCGCCTCGGCGCGGGTGCCCGCGGCCGCGAGCCAGCCGCCGAGCCGCGCCAGGCAGCGGGCGTGGTGCTCGCGCAGCCGCGCATCGGCCGGGTCCTGCGTTGTGAGGCGCTCCAGCAGCGCGACGGCCTGCCGCGCCTGCTCGACGGCGGCGTCGAGGTTGCCCGCCGCCTCGGCGCTCTCTCCGAGCCGCTCGTGGCTCACGGCCAGCAGCATGCCGTACTGCGTGTTCGCCGCGTCGATCCCGGCGAGCTGGACCGCCAGCTCGTGAAAGGCGTTGTAATGCGTGGTCGCCGCGCCCCAGTCGGATGCCGATGCATACGCCTGGCCGATGATCTCCCGGGCGGCGGCGAGGTCTCTGATCGTGCGGGCATCCAGCGGGTTGTCCTCGCGCCGCTGGATCATCGTGTCGAGGTTGATGCGCAGGTGCTCCAGGGCCTGCTCGGTCCGGCCCAGGGCCAGTGCGGCACTACCGGCGAAATAGTGGGCGACGGCCAGGTCGCGCCGCTTGCGGCCACTGGCGGCATCGGCGTCGAGCAGCGCCTGGCGAATGCGCACCGCGCCCTGGTACTTCTCCAGCGCCTGCTCGTAATCACCCGACTCCTCCAGTCGGCCGCCGATGCGCATATAGGCCGTCGAGAGATCGCGCTGAAGCCGCTCATCGCCGGACTGCTCGGCCACCAACTGCTCGCGCAGGGCCAGTGATCGGTCGTAGTGGTCGCGCGCGGCGGCGGCCCGGCCCAGGGCGAGTTCGGCGGCGCCCATGTTCAGCAGAGCGATCGCCTTCTGCCGCCGCTTCTCAAGGTCGGCGGGATCGGCATCGGCGATCCGCTCGCGGATCTCCAGACTCTCGCGATACGCCTCGTGCGCGCCGTTGACATCGCCCAGCAGGGCCAGCATGTCGCCGATGCCCTCGTGGCTCTTGGCGACCTGCGCCTGGATCGCCTCGTCATCGGGCCCGGCTTCGAGCAGCTTGAGGCGGATGGCCAGGGCCTGGCGGTAGTTGGCCAGCGCGTTTTCGGTCCCGCCCAGACTTGGGTTGCGCAGTCCGCCGCGGATATCGGCCACGCGATCGTACGCCGCGGCGAGTTCGCCCATCAGCTCGGCATTGTCGGCCGCCTCGTCCTCGAGCTTGTCCAGGTACGCCTGGGCCGTGGTCACCAGCAGCTCGCGGGCGGGAATCGCCCCGTCGAGCTGCTCGATGCGGTCGTGGAAGTCGAACATGAACGTGCGGGCGAGCTGGCGCACTTCGTCGAAGCGGCGGTCGGCGCGGTCGCGCTGTTCCTCGGCGATCTGCCGCTGACCGGCTTCGCGCGTGGCGGCCGCCTGGGCGTTGGCCCGCTCGCGCGCGGCGACACACCAGCCCCAGGTCGTGCCGATGATGCCCGCGATGAGAATGAGCACGAACAGCGCCGCCGCCGCCACGCCGCCGCGATGACGCTGGACGAACTTCGTCACCCGGTATGAAACGGTGTCCGGTCGGGCGCGGACCGGCATGCCGTCCAGGTGCCGCTGGATGTCGGCGGCGAACTGCTCGGCCGAGGGGTAGCGCCGCTGCGGCTCCTTGCGCATGGCCATGAGCACGATGTTGTCGATGTCGCCCTGGAGCCGGCGGCGCAGACGCTCGGGACGGCCGCCGCGCGTGCGGCTGACCGACTCGGGCGTCACTGTGTCCGTGGCGGTGTCACCCGTGGGCAGCTCGATCTCCTCGACCTCCACGCGGCTGATCGCGGTGCTGGGCTTCTCCGGTTCCTGCTCGCAGATCACCCGCTCCATCTCGATCATGTGACGGCTCTGCAGGCGATAGGGCCGGTGGCCGGAGACGAGCTGATACAGCAGCACGCCCAGCGAGTAGATGTCGCTGGCGGTGCTGATCGGATGGCCGAGAATCTGCTCCGGGCTGGCGTATTCCGGGGTCATCACCCGGCGGTCCGGCGCTGTGGGGACATCGCCGTGCACGGCCAGGCCCGGGTTGAGGAGCTTGGCGATGCCGAAGTCCAGCAGCTTGGGCTGGCCCTGGGCGGAGATGATGATGTTCGACGGCTTGAGGTCGCGATGGACCACGAGGTTCTGGTGGGCGTGGTGGACCGCCTCGCAGACCTTCTGGAAAAGCGTCAGGCGCTCCTCGATGCGGAGCCGATGGCTGTCGCAATACCGGTCGACGGGCATGCCCTCGACGTATTCCATCACGAAGTAGGGCAGGCCGTCGGCGGTCTCACCCGCGTCGTAGAGCCGCGCGATGCCGGGGTGATCCAGCGCGCTGAGCACCTGCCGCTCGAGCTGGAACCGGCGCAGCAGGTCGTCGGTGTCCATGCCGCGCTTGAGGAGCTTGATGGCGACGCGGCGCTGGATCTTGCCGTCATCGCGCTCGGCGAGGTACACCATGCCCATGCCACCCCGGCCGATCTCGTGCAGGATCCGATAGGGCCCGATCCGCGACGAGATGGACTGTTCGCGGCCCGACACGCGCGGCGGGGCGGCGGCGACGACCGGGCGGTGCAGCACCGGCACGGTGGCGTCGAGCAGATCGTTCGGCTTCTCATCATGCGCCAGCAGACCCTCGACTTCGCGGCGCATGGCCTCGTCGGCCCCGCACTCCCGTTCGAGCAGCGCCGTGCGCTCGCCCGGCGGCACGGCGCGGGCGGCGGCGAAGATCGATTCAATCCTCTGAAATTGAGGGTGCGTCATCGCCCACGTCCTCGCTCAGTCGTTTGGCCAGCCAGGCGCGGGCCAGCCGCCAGTCGCCTTCGACGGTTGTCTTGGAAACGCCCAGCACGTGGGCGATCTCGTCCATGGTCAGGCCGCCGAAGATCCGCAGCTCCACCACGCGGCTCTTGCGCTCGTCGAGCGCGGCGAGGGCGTTCATCGCCTCGTTGAGCGCGATGAGGTCCGTGACCGACATGCCCGATGCGGCCCGAACGCCCGCCTCCAGCGACTGCCGCCGCCGGTCGCCGCCGCGCTTGAGCGACGATCGCTTGCGGGCGTGGTTGACCAGGACCTGACGCATGGCCATGGCCGCGACGGCGAAGAAGTGCGCGCGGCTGTTCCATTGCGCGTGGCTCTGATCGATGAGGCGCAAATAGGCCTCGTGGACGAGGGCGGTCGGCTGGAGCGTGTGATCGGACGGCTGCCGGCGGAAATAGCTTCCCGCCAGGGCCCGCAGGTCGGGGTACACCAGCTCGAAGAGCGCGGCGGCCGCGGCCTGATCGCCGCCGGCCAGCGTGTGGAGCGTGCTGGTGGCCTCGTCCACGGATTGGGGCGATGGCTCGTCGATGCGTCACCTCCTGGGCACGGCTGAGCGTCATTGTACCTCCACGGCCGACCGTCATTGCCGGCGCGCCGCCCTCGAACGGCCACTCGTCTCCATTTACGCAGTCAGGATGCCCGTTCCTCAGCGATACTTTTCACTGAGGTCTGGTGACCCCGATGGCGTTTTCGTTCGCGGGGGCCAAGCGCAACGGGGTCGCGGCCGAAGCCAACTGGCCAGCCGGCCTGGGAACGGCGGCCGCGACCCTTAGCGCTCCGACGGCCCGGCCGATCGGCCGTCATTCGGCCGGCAGACGGCAGGAACGAGCCCCGGCGTCAGAATCCCTTTGAGCGTTGCCTGAAGCCGGGTTACATTGGGCGTATCGATTCGGACCGCCCGGCTGCGAAGGGGCCATCAGTCGGCGGCCGCCGTGCCCGGATTGCAACCGGACCGGCCTCGGATTTCGATTGACCGGGTGCGTTGGTCTTCGATGGGAGAGAGGGGCCGCGATGAGCCGACATGACCGCGAGCGTGATATGAAGCTGCCGATCGGCGGCGACGCGCGCTGCGGAGGCGCTGTGTGGACACATGGGCTGTGGCGACGGTCGGCGATCGGGTTGATCGCCGCCGCCATCGCCTCGCAGGCGGCGCCCGGACAATCGCCACCGGCGAACGATCGCTCCGCCGGCGCGCGGCTCGACGCGCGGCCCGTGGCGGCCCCCCGTGTGAAGCGCAGCGCCAACGAGTTCAACTTCTGGCTCAATCCACAGGGCGGGTTCTTCCAGGATCCGCAGAACTGGAGCAAGGGTGTCCCGAACCCGACCGACATCGTCATCTTCGATCTCAACACGGCGGGCTACAAGGTCGAGTTCGTGGAGGATGCCGCGAGCTTCAACCTGCTCGCGCTCATGGACACCGTCGAGCTCAGTCTCAATGGCCTGATCTATGCCATAGGGCAGTCATCGCAGAACTTCCTTCAGGTCGGCAACGCCAACGGCGGTCGCGGGCTTCTGACCATCACCGACGGCGTCGTCACGGTCACCGGCTCGATCGTGATCCTGGCCGGCCAGCTTCGCATCGGGCACGACGGCCTGCTCATCGCCAACGGCGGCCTGACCATGCCGTCGACGAGCGGCATCGCCATCCAGCTCGACGAGGATTCGCCCGCCACCCAGGGCGTGCCGCCCATGCAGCTCGGCGGACTGGCGCAACTCGACGGCGTGCTGGTGCTCACGCTCGGCGCCAACTCGGACCCCGCCACGGGGACCGTCTTCACCGTCATCGGCTCCGAGGCCATCTCGGGAACCTTCGGCGTCATCATCACGCCGCCCTTTCCGGGAACGGATCCGCTCCGGTTCCTCAACATGGTCGGACCCGGCATCCTGAGGCCGACGGGCGATGGGCCGGCGCGGCTGCTGGGCGGGTTTCCTGACACGGTCGATTCCGTGGTGGAGGAGCTGCCCCTGGACCTGGAGTTCGAGGAGCCATCCTCCGACATCATCGTCGGCGACCCCACGGGCGCCGCTGTGGCCGACTTCGACGGCGTCAACGGCGCCGATGCCGTCATCGCGCTGGATGGAACACCCGGCGCCATCCAGGTGCTCTTCAACGATGGCAGCGGGCAGGCCTTCACCGCCGGACCCGCGCTCACCGCCGGCAACTCGCCCAGCGCCGTGGCGATCTTCGATCTCGGCGACCCGGACGGTCCGGGCGTCGTCGTCGCCAACGAGGCGAGCAACAACATCATGCTCTTCCTGAACGACGGGTCGGGCAACCTCGCGCTCGCCCAGACGGTGAACGTCGGCGCGCAGCCGGCGGCCCTGGCCGTCGGCGACCTGACCGGCGACGGCACGCCGGACATCGCCGTGGCCAATCGCGGCAGCAACACCGTGACCCTCATCCAGTCCGATACGGGCTCCCTGACTGTCTACGGCACTTTGGGCACGCACACCGGGCCGCGCGGGCTGGCCATGGCGCATTTCGACTCCGACGGACTGCTCGACCTGGCCGTCGCCAACGAGATCGGCGGCACGATTCAGTTCTTCCGCAACGGCGGAGGCGGGGCCATGACCTTCGACACGTCGGTCCTCGTGTCCGGCGGACCGGGGCTGATGGACCCCGAGGACCTGGACAACGACAAGGACACCGACGTGGTCGTCGTGAACGAGGACTCGGGCCGGGTCACGATCGTGCGCAATGAGAGCGGCGGAGGATCGGCCGGCCCCCTGGTCTTCAGCTTCGTTCCCACGGGCTTTCCCGCGGGCGACCGGCCGACGTCGGTCGATGTGGGCGACTTCGACGGCGATGGCGACAAGGACCTGGCGATCGTGCACGGCGTCGACGGGAGCCGCGCCATTCGCATCTATCGCAACGACTCGCCGACGCTGAGCTCGACGGCCCCGCTGGTGTACGCCATCGACTCGGACCGGGCGCTCGACGATGACCGCCTGCTCGGCCTCATCGCGCGCCTGAACGGCGACGTGCTGAACGACCTGGTCGCCGTCAGCCGCGCACCGACGGGGCTCGGCGCCCTTCGCGCCTCCGGACAGATCGCCGATGTCAGCTTTCTGCTGAATTCATCGGGCCCGCCGTGCCCGGCGGACATCGTCGGCAACGGCAGCGTCGATGTGACCGACCTGCTGAGCATGCTGGCGGCGTGGGGCCCGTGCATGGCGTGCCCCCAGGACATTGACGGCAACGGGCAGGTGGATGTCAATGACCTGCTGGCCCTTCTGGCCGCGTGGGGCGCGTGCCCGTAGAGGCCGCGGCACGCGTCGCCGGCCGGAGGCGCGGCGGCCGGAGGACTGCCGGGATTCGGGCCTATCCTGTGCGCCCGAGACCACGCCATGCTGTCGATCTTCAGGAACCGCCGACGCGCCACGCTGCGCCGCCTGCCCGTGCCGGAGGCGTGGCGCGGCATCGTGGCCCGGCGCGTGCCCGCCGTCGCCGGCCTGTCCGAGGCCGACCGCGCCGAGCTGTTCGGCCATATCCACGTGCTGCTCACCGAGAAGCGGTTCGCCGGGTGCGGCGGGCTGGAGATGACCGACGAGGTGCGCATCACCATTGCCGCGCAGGCCGCCCTCCTGCTGCTGCACCGCAACACCAGCTATTTCCGCGGTCTGCACAGCATCCTCGTGTACCCCGGGAGCTATGTCGCCCCGGTGTCCGAGGAGCAGGATGACGGCACGGTGATCGAAGGGCCCGAGGCCCGCGAGGGCGAATCGTGGCACGAGGGATCGCTCGTCCTGTCGTGGGCCGATGTCGTCGAGGGCGCTGCGGACCCGCACGACGGCTACAACCTCGTTCTCCACGAGTTCGCGCATCAGCTCGACGCCGAGACGGGCGATGAGAACGGCACGCCGCGCCTGGAATCGCGGTCGCAGTACCAGTCCTGGCGGCGCATCATGACGCGCGAGTACGAATCGCTGTGCGCGGCGGTCGAGGCGGGGCGCGAGACGATCCTCGACCCCTACGGCGCCGAGAGCCCGGCGGAGTTCTTCGCCGTGGCCACCGAGGCCTTCTTCGAGCGCCCCCGCAACCTCAGGATGCGCCATCCCGAGCTGTACGACCAGCTTCGCCGGTATTACCGCCAGGACCCCGATCGCGGCGCATAGCGTGGCCCGCCGCCGATCGTGCTATCCTCGTCGCGCGCGGATGCGCCGCGACCCCGCCGGAGTGCCCTCCATGTCCCCTCTGAGCTTTCTCCCCGACCGCTGGGGCAAGGTGCCCGGCGACGAGAAGCAGGTGCAGTTTCTCCGCGGGCCGCAGCCGCGCGGCTTCGAGCTGGCCCGCGTCTGCCGCATCTTCTGCGAGTTCATCAAGGGCTTCCGGCGCCTGCATTTCGTCGGTCCGTGCGTGACCGTCTTCGGCTCGGCCCGATTCAACGACGGCCACGTCCATTACGGCACGGCCCGCGCTGTGGGCGCCGCCCTGGCCCGGGCCGGGTTCGCCGTCATGACCGGCGGCGGGCCGGGCATCATGGAAGCGGCCAATCGCGGCGCCAGAGAGGCCGGCGGCCGTTCGATCGGCTGCAACATCGAGCTGCCCATGGAGCAGGAGCCCAATCCCTATCTCGACAAGTGGATCACCTTCCGGTACTTCTTCGTGCGCAAGGTGATGCTGGTCAAGTACTCCTACGCCTTCATCGCGATGCCCGGCGGTTTCGGCACGCTGGATGAAATCTTCGAGACGGCCACGCTCATTCAGACCGGCAAGATCCAGCAGTTTCCGATCGTGCTCATGGGGTGCGACTACTGGGCACCGCTCATGGACTTCCTGCGCACGCGCCTGCTCGCGAACGATGCCATCTCGCCGGATGACCTGGAGCTCATCCTCGTCACGGACTCCGTGGATGAGGCCATGACCTTCATCCGCGAGCGCGCCCTGAACCAGTTCGGGCTGACCTACGGCCGCAAGGCGCATCCATCGCGCATTCTCGGCGAGCGTGAGTGATCGGCGCATATCTCACGGCATATCGGAGCGCGGATCGTCGGTCCCGACGGAAACCTGGGGCGCATCGGGCAATGCCGGCCCGGGCGCGGCTTCGGGAACGGGCTTGCGCGGCGGCGGCGATGACTGCCGCTCGACCTCCCGGTCGACCGATGCCAGCCCCCGCCTGAACTCCGTCATCGCCCGGCCGAGCTGGCGGCTCACCTCGGGCAGGCGCCGCCCGAAGACCAGCAGTCCGATGAACAGAAGGACGATCCACTCGCCTCCGCCGGGCATCCCGAATGCGATCAGCGCATCGATCGCCGGCGTCGTCATGGCGAACCCCGCACGGGCAGGAAGGAGAGCAGCGTCAGCGCGATGATGACGATGCCGCCGCCGATCAACCACGCCCACATCAGCCGCCGCCGCCATCGAAAGACCGGCTGGTTGATGTAGAAGCGGCCATCGCCCGTGGAGACCAGGATGCCCTTGCGGGCGGCATCGCGAACAGAGTCGAGATTCATGATGCCGAGACTGTTGGGGCGGCGTGCGGTCTCCAGGGAGACGGCCCCGGCTTCGGCGAACTTCGATGCCGCGCCTTTCTGGCTCATGGCCACGGCGAAGGCGAACAAGGGATAGACGAGCAGACCGAGGCGGATGGGCACGGGTCAACTCCTTGGTTCAGCCGGGGCCGAACCGCCCGGGAGCACCGCTCACACAATGCTACGCCGGGTGCGCTGCCGCATCGAGAGCGGCCGGCCGCCCCGGCGAACGGCCGACCGGGAGGCGCGGACGACACATAGGACTTATCAACACCGCATGCCGCATGCCTCGCCCGGACGGGCGTGGCAGGGGTCATCCGTTAAAGTAGCGCAATGAGCCGATTCACGATCGCCGATGCGCGAATCCTGACGCTCGCCGGCTCGCCCTCTGCATCAGCTTCCGGCGCTTCCGGACCCCGGCGCGGCTCGGCCCTGCGCGATCTCGGCGTCATCGATCGCGGCTGGATGGTTCTGGAGGGAAACCGCATCGCGGGGCTGGGGCCGGGCGACCCGCCGCAGACCGGCGAGGATGTGCTCAACGTCGATGGCAACGTCGTCATGCCCGCGTTCGTCGATTGTCACACGCACGCCTGCTGGGCGGGGCACCGTTTCGACGAGTTCGACCAGCGCCTCGCCGGCGCATCCTATCTCGACATTCTCCGCGCCGGCGGCGGCATCATGGCCACCGTCCGCGCGGTGCGACAGGCGCCCGAGGAAGAACTGGCCCACCTGCTGTTGCGCCGCCTGGCCGCCATGGCCTCGCTGGGAACCGGGACCATCGAGGTCAAGTCCGGCTACGGACTGAACCTGGAGACCGAGCTGAAGATGCTCCGGGCCGTCCACGCCGTCACCAGCCAGACCACCCAGAACCTGGTGGGCACCTTCCTCGGCGCCCACGCCATCGACCCCGACAACCCGGACTACGTGGACGAGACGATCGAAGAGACGCTGCCGGCGATCGTCTCGGAATTCCCCGGCATCGCCTGTGACGCCTATTGCGAAGTGGGCGCCTGGTCGCTGGAGGACACCCGCCGGCTGCTCGAGAAGGCGGCCGAATTCGGCTGCTCGCTGCGCCTGCACGCGGACCAGTTCAACAGTCTCGGGGCGACGCGGCTGGCCATCGACCTGGGCGCGGCAAGCGTCGATCATCTCGAGGCCATCACCCCGGACGACCTCACGCGGCTGGCCGAATCGCCCACCATGGGCGTGGCCCTGCCGGCGTGCGGATTCCATCTCGACGACCGCTACGCGCCTGGACGGGCCTTCATCGACGCCGGCGGGGCGCTGGCGATCGCCACCAACTACAACCCCGGGTCCGCCCCGACCCCGTCGATGCCCTTCGTGATCGCCCTCGCCTGCCGCAAGCTCGGTCTCGCCCTCGCCGAGGCGATTACGGCGGCGACGTACAACGCGGCCTGCGTCCTCGGGCTCGAGCACCGGGTGGGCTCGCTGGAGATCGGCAAGCGGGCGGACCTTCAGATACTCGATGCCACCGACGAACGTCAGCTCGCCTACGAGTTCGCCACCGCCGGCCCGCTGCTGGTGATCCTCGACGGCCACGTCGTCCACCTTCGCGCGCTCGATCCCGGGATCGAGGAGGTCGAAGGGGCGGATGAGGATGAGCCGGAGGGCGCGGACGAGGACGAATCGTCGTAGCGGAATCCGATTGACGACGCGGCGCGATGCCGTACGATCACCGTTCGGCGGCGCTGTTCGGGGCGCCGCGCTCACGAAGTCGGATCGGTTCGGCGGACGGTCGAGTCCGGACGCCGGCCGATGCCTGAAGCCATGCGTGTCATGGTCGTCACCGCCCAGCCCGAGATCGATTGCGCCGCCGCCGCGGCACGGTGCGTCGTGCAGACGCACGAGGCGCTGGCGGGGTTTCTGCGCGCGGGACGGACGCTGGCCGAGGTGGACCAGTTCGTCGCCGACACGCTGAAGACACTGAACTGCCGCAGTTGCTTCCTGCGTTACCGCATTCCGGGCCATCCGCCGTTCCCCAGCCACTCATGCCTGTCACTGAATGATTGCATCGTTCACGGCACGCACGACCTGACCGCCGATCCGATCAAGCCCGGAGACGTCTTTTCCATCGACATCGGCGTGGTGCATCGCGGGTTCATCGGCGACGCCGCCTGGACCTACGCCATCGAGCACGCGACGCCCGACGCCCGCGCCCTGATGCAGTGCGGCAAGGTCTCGCTCAGCCGCGGCATCGAGGCGATCAGACCCGGCCGGCCGCTCATCGACTGGGCCCGGGCCGTGCAGCGATACGTCGAGCGCGAGTGCGGCTTCCACCTCGTGCGCCATCTCGGCGGGCACGGGTACGGGCGGAAGCTCCACGGCCCGCCGTTCGTGTCCAACGTCGTGCCGCGCCACATCCACGAGTGGCCGGATGCGTTCAAGTCGTTCGAGCCGGGGCTGTTGCTGGCGCTGGAGCCCATGATCTCGCCGACCACGGGCGAGACGCGCAACCGCGCCCGCTCCTGGCCCATTTACACGGCCGACGGCTCGCTGAGCGTGCACTACGAGGCGGATGTGATGGTGACGGAGGACGGGGCGACAAACCTGACCCAGGGACTCTTCGACCTGCCGGATGTGGTGGGGTAAGCCAACGGCCGGGTGCCACGCCTCGCAACTCCGGGCGAAGCATGCCGGATGACGACGGGCCGGGTGCCATGCTTCGCAGCCCCGGGCGAAGCATGCCGGACCAACGCGTGCGGCCGTCGCGCCGTGCGCACACGACCGCGCGGCACGGCCCTTCAAGCGCTCCCTGTCGGTCGCGGCTAAACTTTGAGGCCCGTTCCCAACCCAAATCCCCCCTCCGTGTCTCTCTGTGTTCTCCGTGGTGAAATCCCTTTTGCGCGCGCAAACGTGGCCGCGAAAAACGGAATCCGGAAGATCTTTGAAATTTTTATCTGCCGCTGGGGCAAGGACTTGCCGCGGCGGCCGGCCACTTTGCGCGCGCCAGGCGTGCGCTCGGTCCCCTTGTAGAGGGCCGCTTTTTGCGGGCCCGGTGGTCCAGGCGTCTCGCCTGGACGAGTCTCCGACATGCCTGATTACGATTCCATCCTCGCATCACTCGCCGCCGCCGATCGGCCGGAGGACATCTGCGCGCAGTTCGGC
>Ga0299906_10002900_pt1 | contig 14163 bp, 10 predicted proteins | sample RVTome_14_FD_200259 | JGI IMG/M metagenome (GOLD analysis project Ga0299906, IMG submission 200259) | Soil microbial communities from uranium-contaminated site in the Upper Colorado River Basin, Wyoming, United States - RVT145D125 (version 2) ... | reverse complement strand
CAAGGTCATCAGCAAGTTCCCGGAACCGCAGGGGGATTTTTGCCAACGGGGACTTCGTTTTGGCCCTCATAATGTGCATGAAAATCAAGAAGGCTCCTTCCAGAGCGATCAAATCATCTTTGTAACCTATTTTAATGCCGGGCTGCGGGTTTATGACATCAGTGATCCTGAAGCCCCCCACGAAATCGCTTACTACATTCCACAAACACCGGCAGGTCAGTCGGCCATCCAAACCAATGACGTGTTTGTCGCCGAAAATGGGCTAATCTATCTCACGGACCGGGTGAATGGTGGAGTTGATATCTTAGAGATGACTGTGTAGAATAATATGTGTCCATTCGATTGGACAACCAGGGGGATCATGCCCCTCGGTTTATTTACAAGGGGGTAAATAATGCCAAACACGCCTCGAACCCCTATTGCCGCTCGCCTGGATAATAAATCTGAGTTTGGCAAACTACAAGGTACTCGATACTACGAAGACGCGGTTTATGAGAAATTCTCCGACCATGAAATGAATCGGCGGTACACCGCCGTTCGAAAGAAGATGACCCGCCTGGGTGTTGAAGCTCTCATCGTTGGTGGCGGGCCCAGCCACTGGTCTTTTGGCGGCGGTATGCGTTGGCTTACCAACCATTGGGAATGGCACGCGATGGCGGTTTACGTGTTGGCGCCGCTTGAAGGCGAACCAACCTTGGTCTACTCAATGGGCGGCAGCCACATCGAGGCGGTGCGCCGGGCTGTGACCATTAAGGATGTCCGTCCCTCACGCGGCGGGCGTTTCGCCGAGGTACTGGTAGAGCGTATCAAGGAGCTTGGGCTTGAAAAAAGCTCGATCGGCCTGACCATGTGTGATCCTCGCTTCAAGGACAATTTACCTATCAACCAATACCAAGCCTTGCGCGAAGGCTTGCCGGAGGCCGACCTGCAATTTGTGGGTGACTTTTTCCATGAACTTTGGCTGCATAAAAGTCCCGAAGAGTTGGAATGTGTCCGCAAGGCCGGCGAAATGGCCGATATTGCCATGCAGGCTCTGGTTGACCGGGCCGCTCCCGGTGTAACCGAGTATCAGTTGGCTGCGGCCGCCACCGGAGCCGTCATGGATGCCGGCGGGCAGGTCAACTTCTTGATTATTGGTTCATCGCCTATGTCGAATCCGGCCCTCATCTTTGGTAACCCGGCTCCCTCAAGTCGCAAGTTGCAGCCGGGCGACCTGATCAACAACGAGTTGGCGCTGGGCTATCGCGGGTATACCACCCAAATTGGCACCCCGATTTGCATTGGTGAACCAACAGCCGAAGTTCGCAATATGTACAATGAGATTGCCCTGCCCGGTTATCGCCGTTTAGAAACGTTGTTGCGCCCGGACGTTTCCTTTGAAGAATTTCGCCAGGCCGCTCAATGGTTTGGCGAGCAAGGTTTCCAGGGTCGCCCCACTGTCTTACACGGCATCGATATCGTCACAGGCCCACCCCATATCTGGGTGGAGGAGGTCGCCGCCGGACCCAACGAGACCCACTTCGAACCGAATTCCATCATCATGTTAGAACCCAATCCTATTACGCCTGATGGGAACCTGGGGCTTTTCTTGGGCCGCACCTATATCATTACCGAGGCTGGGGCCGAACAGGTGACAAAATACCCCTTAGAGTTGGTGGTAAAACAATGATCCACCAAAAAAATCAACTTACCATAATTTAAAGAGGCCACAATGCTAGATGTTACTTCCGAGAACTTAACCGTTGAATACGAACTGATCCGAGAAAAAGAAACCTTGACAGCTTTATGGAATATGAGTGTGAAGATACCGGCCGGCGAATTTTTGGTGGTTGTTGGTCCGAGCGGTTGTGGCAAAACAACCTTCATCAATGCTGTTGTTGGTTTGATCAAACCCAGCGATGGACGGGTGTTGTGTGGAGGCCAGGAGGTGACTGGACCGGGCAATGATCGGGCGATGGTTTTTCAGGACTATGCTTTGATGCCCTGGCGCACCATCAAGAAAAATGTCGAATTTGGGCTGGAACTGCAAGGCCGTCTGAATGCCAATACGACCCAAAATGTCGATTATTACATTAACCTGGTCGGTTTATGGGGCTTCGAGGAAAACCTGCCCCATGAACTGTCGGGCGGTATGCGGCAGCGGGTTGGTCTGGCCCGGGCGCTCGCCACGGACCCCAAAGTGCTAACCATGGATGAACCGTTTGGCGCGCTCGACGCCATGACGCGTGAAGTGATGCAGGCGGAATTCGAGAAAATTCTATCAAAAACAAAGCAGACCGTCATTTTTATCACGCATTCAATTGATGAAGCGATTACGATGGGGGACCGTATCGTGGTTATGACCGCCGGTCCCGGTCGCATCAAAGCGGTTTTAGATGTTGATATTCCACGCCCCCGGTGGGAAGCCGATGTGCGGAATCACGCCCGCTATCTGGAACTGCGCCGCGAAATTTGGGAAATGCTAAAGTCAGAGCAGCAAGCTCAAATGGAGCGTGAGAGTAAGCAGGGTTAGGTCAGGCGGCATGATGCAATGTAGCATGGAACAACGTAGCAAAGGTTCGGGCCGCAAACGCGCTGCCTGTTACCATGCTACGCTGCTATAGCGCTAATTGTAATCTGCTACCTGTTTGAATGATCAAAAATCGTATCATCTCAATAATTTGGGGTGGTGTAGGACAAACTTAAGTTTGTCCTACAAAAGCCTCACCTTTTTGAGAAGATACTCAAAAATGAATATAAACTAATAGCCGCACCAAAACCATAGGAGGTTAAGGCAGCCATGACAACAACATTTGATGCAGTAGGTGTTCAAGAGATACCCCGACGCAAGCCGATTGAGCGTCCAATAGGGTGGGATGGGTTTAAGGCCCGTTATGGGATCCCGATTCTTACCATCCTTAACTTTACCACGTTCTTTGTCCTTTGGGAGCTTATTGCCCGGACGGGAGTGGTCAGCAGGTTGTTGATGCCTCCATTCTCGGAAGTCATCACCGAGACCATCAAGTTGGCCGAGAGCGGCCAGCTTTGGCGGCACCTCAGTTTTAGCGCCAACAACTTTTGGGTAGGTTTCTTGATTGCCACCGTAACCGGCATCCCCATGGGACTGCTCCTGGGCGCTTCCAAAAAGCTCGATATCATACTGGGGCCGTATATATGGGCTTTTTTCTCTACGCCGCGTCTGGCCTTGCTTCCCCTGGTCACAGTTGCATTGGGCTTTGGCATGGCCTCTAAAGTATTTCTGATATTCATTGGGGCCTTCTTTGTCATCGTTATCAATACCTGGGCCGGGGTTAAAACGGTGGAGCAGAGTTTGGTTCACGCCGGCCGGGTGTTTGGGGCTAATAAGATCCAGATATTCAGCAAAATCGTCGTGCCGTATACCCTGCCCTTCATCATCGTCGGGCTGCGGCTGGGCGTCACCCGGGCTCTGGTAGTCACCGTTGTCTCGGAAATGATCGCCAGCTCCCGGGGCATGGGCTACGTCATCATGCGCGCGGTCGACGAGTTCAATTCGGCCAAGCTCTTTTCGATGATCGTGCTCCTGGTTATCGTTTCGATGTTCCTGGTAACAAGTCTACGTTACCTGGAAGCCTGGGTAGCACCCTGGCGTGAGAAGACCGCGGTCTAAACAAAACTGGACCAATGAATAGCTACTACCAGTTTATCAGTGCCGGAATGCCGGGAGGATAGACTTTGGCGTAAGAAGTAAGGGGGTAATTCTCTGACTTTACTTCTTATTTCCTGCGCCCGATTCGAGATAGGAATGGTAACTTGAGTGACTCAATTCAAGTTGCCATTTACCGGAAAAAATCAGGAAAGAAACTCGGTTGATCCAAACAAAGACCTGATTATATCAGGCCTGCTATGGCCGAAAACTGGGGGTATTCGTCCATCATTTGAGAGTTTAAGACATCAAGAACCGGGTTTCTCGCAGTTGATAACACTTTGAGTTGCGGGGGAAAAGGAGGTTGAATGAAGAGGGTAAATTAGACGCTTATTGGCAAGATCACATCGCCCGTGTCAATAACAGGCCCTGTCCTTGACAGGCCTGTCAAGGATAGGGCATCGTTGAGAGAAATACATCAAGGGCAATTTCATATCATTAATTGATTTCCAAAGGAGGATCAAGATGTCTCGTAAACGTTCTATGCACCGCACCATCAGTCGTCGTGAATTTCTCAGGAAAAGTATGCTGACCGGCACGGGTTTGGGTACGGCCTGGTTCCTGGCGGCATGTGGATCGGCGGCGCCGGCTGCCGCGCCAACTGCGGCGCCAGCAGCAGCAGAGCCCACCGCAGTTCCCCCCACGGCCGCGCCAGAACCGGTGGCCGTGTCCATCGAAACGTCGGACATTATTCATGGTACCTATAACCCCAACTACGCCAATACGGTGCTGAATGAACTGTCTGATCATTTTGGCTGGTTCGAGGAAGAGGGCATTACCTCGCAAGAACTCATCATCGTCGAGCAAACCCAGATTTTCCCGGCCTTGATTGGCGGCAGCCTCATGTTTGCCCAGCAAGATACGGACGCTCTGGCCGGGGCTGTGCTGCAAGGTGAGCCCCTGCGATTCATTGCCTGTTTCCGTGATAAGGAACCCTGGATTTTCGGGGTTGGACCGGGTATCGAAACCGTCGAAGATCTCTACGGCAAACAGGTCAGCGGCGGCTCGGCCGGCTCGCGCAACGAGTTCAACGGCAAAGAGATGATTCGCCGGATCGGCGGTGATCCCGAGCAAATAGAATGGGTGCCTGTGGCTGGCGGCTCTGACTCGCGCGTAGAGGCCGTGAACGCGGGTGTTATCGCCGGAACCGTGTTGTTTGACCGCCACCGCGCCTTGATTCTGGATAACGGCGGCAAAATTCTGCACGATGACCTGGAAGAGATACCGCAGGATAATTTCTGTGTCCATGAAAGCTGGCTCAATGAGAATGAACGCACTGTTGTTGCCTTCCTCAAAGCCACAACCAGAGCCCGCATGTTCTTCCATGATCTCGGTAATAAAGATGAAATTGTCTCGATCCTGGAAGGGCGTGGTTACGAGTTCCCGGAGGCCTTTCTGGCGGAGTATGACCGGGCCGTAGCCATCAACAGTCCGACCGGCCACTTCTCCGTCGAGGCGATGGAAACCTTGATTGCTGACTCGGTCAAAACCGGCAGTCTGGAAACCGAAATCGACTGGCGTGAATTCGTCCGGATGGACTACCTGAATACGGCTTATAAAGAGCTTGGTATGGACGAAATGGTCGTCGACTATAGCTAAATCAATTACCAATGAATAATTAGCAATTAGCGAAAAGTTCATTGTTAAACGATGAAAAGCCCTCACCCCGTCGCTGGCGCGACTCCCCTCTCCCAATTTTGGGAGAGGGGCAGGGGGTGAGGGCCTATTTTCAAGGGAGACCCTATATGCCCAATGATTGGAATGAGGTGCGTTACCAGCTCGACAAACCGGAAAACTTTCGAGAGATCTGTAACTCCCCCTGGTACAGCGACGCCGTTTATGACAAGTTTTCTGAGGCGGAGTATGAACGCCGGCACAATCTGGCTCGCGAGAAAATGGCTCGTGATGGCCTCGATGCGCTCATTCTAACAGGCAGTCCAAACATCTATAGTATGGGTGGTGGCGTCACCTGGGGGTCCGGTCTGATCGATGAACGGGGCCTGGGCCAGTATATGTTGTTACCCCGTGAGGGTGAGCCCATTGTGATTTATCCTCACGCCGGCTGCCACATCGAAGCGGCTCGCCAGATGGTTTCGGTGCGCGATGTGCGTGGCTCCCAAGGTGGGCAGTTTGGCAATGTCCTGGCCGACCGGCTGGAAGAGTTGGGTCTGCAAACGGGCCGTATCGGCATTACCGCGGCCGACCGCAACGGGCCGGAATACATGGGCTTGATGGCTTTCCGCCAATTGGAAGCGCGCCTGTCCGGGGCAACATTTGTTTTCCTGCCCAAGCTGTTCCACGAATTGACCTATCTCAAAAGTGATGAAGAGATTGCCGCCATGGCCCGGGCCGGTGAACTGGTCATCCAGGCCCTGAAAGCCATCACCGCGACCGCCCGGCCCGGCGTCAAGGAATACCAGCTCGAGGCCGCCGGTACCCACGCCATCATGAACGGCGGTGGGCGAGTTCACTTGATGATGATTGGCTCCACCTCCATGCATGACCCCAAGATCGTCTTCCCCAATCCGCGCCCCTCGCACCGCATGCTGCAAGCCGGTGATATCATTCTGGCCGAAATGGTCGCCATGTACAACGGCTATTCGGCTAAAATCGGACAACCCATTACCCTGGGTCCCCCTACCCCGGAAATGAACACCTTCTTTCAAGAAGTCGTCTTGGGTGGTTTCGAGGCCCTTCGCCAGCAACTACTGCCGGGTAAACGCTTGGAGGATGTACGCCAGGCGGCGGCCCACTTTCGGCAGCATGGAGCCCAGGCGCGCCCCATGTTGGTTCACGGCCTGGATACGATAACCGCTCCCCCTTTCGTTTATACCGAACAGGTAAAAGCAGAACCGTTCGAAGAGCAGATCAAGCCAGGTATGACATTTTCGATTGAGATCACGCCCATCAACGCCGATGGTACATTTGGCATGTTTATGGGCCGGACTTATGCTATCACGCCGGACGGACAGCGCGATTTAACGCCCTATCCCATGGACGAGATTATCGTTGTGGATGCTTAGGGACGCGAGCTTGATCGGCCTATATTATTAGGTGCGAAGATGAGCGATTGGAGCTGGGCTTAAATCTCCAGTCTCCAATTTCTGATTTCCATTTTTAAGGAGTTTTTTGAATGAGTAAGGAAGTTCGTCTCGAACGCTTGTCACAACCCGAAGCGGAAGCGCGGCTGAAAGCCAGCCGGCTGGTCGTGCTGGCGCCGGGCAGTATCGAACAGCACGGGCCACACCTGCCTCTGGGCACCGATGCCTTCGCCGCCGCTGCCCTGGCCGAAGAGGTGGCTCGCAAAATGGACGCGGTGCTGGTCCCGATGCCCCTGGTTGGCGTCTCGCCCTATCACCTGTCGTGGGCCGGCAGCCTTTCATTTAAACCGCAGACGCTTATTGCCGTTGTGGAAGATATGTGTGAGTGCCTGCTGCCCTACGGCGTCGAGAAAGTCCTGTTCGTCAACTGGCACGAAGGCAACACCCCTACCGTCCGGCTGGCCGGCGATAGCATTCAGCGCAAGTTCAACATGCGGGTCGTGGTCGCCGAGTCGCACATCATCACCAACAAGCTCTTTGGTGAACGGGCCAAACTGACCCACGCCGGTAATATGGAGACGGCGGCGGTGCTGATGTATGATCCCTCCCTGGTGGATGTGAGCAAGGCCACCAATCCCACGCCCGAGGACGAAGGGGATGAAGGCCACGAGATTTTCCGCCAAAAGGATGTCTTCCCGATTATGCGCGATTTTCACGAAGTAGCCCGCACCGGCTGGTATGGCCAGCCCCAAGAAGCCACGCTGGAACTGGCTGCTGAAATCCGCGCGAAGGTGTCGGATTACATTGCCGACAAAGCCCGCCGCGAATTCGACCGGACACGATATGACCCTGATTGATCAGCTTAGTTGTTACACGCTATATTCATGGGAGGAATTATTATGACCGATATCCCCACCACGATGCGCGCAGCCGTGACCCATGCTTGGAATGATATTCAGGTGGAGCAGGTTCCGGTTCCGGAACTCGAACCCGGCGAAGTATTGGTTCGAGTGGGCGCTTGCGGCATTTGTGGTACCGATCTCAAAATTGTATCAGGCGTTTACAAAGGCTCGTGGCCGCCGGCGCTGCCCTTCATTCAGGGACACGAATGGGGCGGAACCGTAGCCGCGCTAGGTGAAGGCGTCAGCGGCTTGCAGATAGGCGACCGCGTTGCCGCCGAAAATCACAAAGGCTGCGGCGCCTGTCCCATGTGCCGGCTGGGCCGTTACAACCTGTGTGAGGTGGCCCGAACCAAAGGCAAAGCCTATAAACTCTACGGCCACTCGGCCCAGGGCGCCTTTTCGGAGTACGCTGCCCGTCCGGCCGCGCTGCTGCACAAGGTCCCCGACAACGTCACCTTCGCGGAAAGCACCATCATCAATCAAGGGGCGCTGGGCCTGCACGGCGTGCGTCGCTGCCGCATCGATCCCGGTGATACCGTCGCCGTCATTGGGCCGGGCCTGGTTGGCATGATCACGCTGCAACTGGCCCAGGCCCTCGGCGCGACCCGCGTCATCGTCGTCGGACGGGGTCCCCGCCTCGATCTGGCCCGCGAGCTGGGTGCGGATGACGTAATCGACTACACCGCCGGCGATACGGCCGAGGCGATTCGAGACCTGACCGGTGGTCGTGGCGTGGATTGCGCCTTTGAGTGTGCCGGCACGCCGGCGTCCGTCGTTGCTGCTGTAAACTGCGTCCGGCGGGGTGGCCGGGTCGGTCTTATTGGTATGACCGGCCACAAACCGGTCGAACTCGATACCGACCGGCTGGCCCTCGATGAGATCGATGTCTTTGGCGTGCGGTCGAGCCCCAATGCTTATCCCGAGTTGATCAAGCTGATCGCCGCCGGGAAGATCGATGTCCAGAAACTCGTCTCGCGCACTTACCCTCTCGAAAAAATCAGTGAGGCCTTTGAGGCGTTCCGCAACCGCGAAGGCGGGGCGATCCGGATGGTGATCCAAACATGAGCCGGCATGGTGGAGATGTCCTGGTCGACATGCTGTTGGGCTATGGTGTGCCTGTTGTTTTTGGCCTGGCCGGCGGCCAAACCCTGCCGTTGTATGATGCCATCCGCTCGCGCGCGCCGCACATCCGGCATATCCCAATGCGTGATGAACGCAGCGCCGCCTACGCCGCCGATGGCTACGCCCGTATTTCCGGGCGGGTTGGTGTTTGCGATGCAACCGTCGGTCCGGGCTCGATCAAGTTTACCTCGGGCCTGGCCGAGGCCTTGAACTCGTCTATCCCGCTGGTCGCCCTGGTCAGCGATATGCCCAGCGACTGGCTGGCCGTTCGGTATCGAGGCGGCGGCAATCAATTGGTCGATCAGATGGCCGTGCTGGCACCTCTGTGCAAGTGGACGGGCCGGCTGCCCAATGCCCGGAAGATGCCAGAACTGGTCCAGCGGGCCTTCCATATGGCCACTTCAGGCCGGCCCGGGCCCGTCGCCATCGAGCTGCCCCAGGATCTGTTCAATGAAATACACGACGATATAACCTCGGTCGTTGAGCCTCGTTTTGGCGCAGCGCCGGCCTATCGCCCGGCCCCTGATCCCGATGCGGTCCGGGCTGCCGTTGAACTGCTGGCCGCTGCGGACCGGCCCGTAATGATCGCCGGAGGCGGGGTATGGGGTTCGCAGGCCGGGCCCGAGTTGGTGGCCTTGGCCGAGCGGCTGGCCTTGCCGGTTGCTACGACTCTCTCCGGCAAAGGCGCTATCCCGGAGACGCATCCGCTCGCCCTGGGTGGGATTGGTACATTGGGGGGCGCCACCGCCGCCCAAAAAATGGTCGGGGCAGCGGACGTGATCCTGGCCGTCGGCTTCAAGTTTGGCCAGAATCCAACCTATTTGTGGACCTTGCCCAAGCCCCATCAACGGATTATTCAACTCGATATCGATGGCGCCGAAATCGGTAAACTGTTTCCGGTCGAAGTCGGTCTGGTGGCTGATGCGCGGGTGGGCCTGGCAGCGCTGCTGGAGGCCAGCCCGGACGCTCGCTCCATGGAACCTGTCGCGGCCGAGGCGGCTCTTCTCAAAGCCGAATGGCAGGCAGAATTGGCCGCTGCCGCAGCCGAGACCCGGCCGATCAAGCCCCAACACGTTGCGGCCCTGCTTAATGAATTGGCCGGACCGGATGACATCCTGGTCTGCGATGCCAGTTTCGCCTGCGGTTGGGGCGGGTTGTACTTTGACGTCCGTGACAACCGGCGCGCCATCTTTCCGCGCGGTATGGGCGGGCTGGGTTGGGGCCTGCCGGCCGCGATTGGGGCGCAGCTTGCCCGGCCCGAAGCCAACGTCATTGTGCTGGCCGGTGATGGCGCAATGACCTACTGCCTGGGCGAACTGGCTACGCTGGCTCAGGAAGGGCTGAATGTGAAGGTCGTGGTGCTGAACAACAGCGCCATGGGCTGGATCAAGTGGGAGCAGGCCGTGTTCTGGGATGGCAAGTTCCAGTCAACCGATTTGAGCCGGGTCAATTTCGCCACCGTCGCCCGCGGGTTGGGCTGCCAGGGTCTGGAAGTGACCGATCCTGGCGACTTGGGCGACAGTCTGGCCCGGGCTTTAGCCGCCGACCAGCCGGTCGTGGTCGATGTTCAAACGACCGCCAGCGAAGCCGCTGTGCCCAAGTTTACCCAGTCAACCACCGCCCGGGCGTATATGGAGGCAGATGCCGCTTAGGCATTGACACCTTCATATCAATAATTGTGCATGGCGAATGAATTAATAATTCACAATTGGTTATTCACAAATCACAATTTTTTCCAGGGCTTCGCCCGGAAAAACTATAGGCCGTAATTAACATTCTGCTATTTGAATAACAAAATCTAACCCTTGCCCGGATAGCAAGCAAGGAATAGGGTGGGTATTTGCCTTGCCATCCTTGCTTCTTGCTGCCGGCTTCCTGGTTGGTTCTGGCGTGTCCAGACTAACGATAAATTTGGTTCACTTGACATGCGATCCGATATCAATATGCCACAACCAGGCCCTGGTAGTATTATCCGCACCTTTAAAAGCAACGAAGCATTTTTGGTTTTATGCGTTCAGGTTGCCGTCATTCACATTGGTTTGGGCCTGATCGCGCCCATCTTGCCCCTGTATGCCCAAACCTTTGCGGTGAGTATCACCCTGGTCGGTTTTTTGTTGACCAGCCAATCGCTGCCGCGTGTTTTTGTGAATTTGCCGGCCGGTCGTCTGGCCGACAAATGGGGAGCGCATCGCCTGCTGGCGCTTGCCGCCGTGATCGTCACTATTTCGGCGATTGGCGGTGGATTGGCCCCCAACTATTTTATCTTCCTGCTGACTCGATTGTTACAGGGTGTTGGTACGGGTATAAGCCAAACGGCCGGTTTTACCTATACCGCCACCGTCAGCCAACGAGAGAGTCGGGCCCGGTATATGTCCCTCTATCAGGGGAGTTTTCTATTAGGGGCCGGGATTGGGCCGATCATCGGCGGCTACACGGCCCAATATTTGAATTACCGGGCCCCCTTTTTCGTCTACGCCTTTTTGGCTATCAGTGTGGGTGTCTGGATGGTCTTGCGATTACCCGACCCTCGCCTTAGCGGTAATCGCCCCCAACTCGATCACGGGGAACAGCCCGGTCTACTGGATGCAACCCGCCAGATGCTGACCCATCCGGGCGTGATGTTGATCTCTTTGATTGGCTTCACCTGGGGCATTACCCGCAGCGCGTCACGCAATATGGCCTTTGCCCTGCAAGGCAATGAACTGGGGCTGACTGAGGGCCAGATCGGCCTGACCCTGTCGGCAACGTTTATCATGACATTTATCGCCCTTTATCTGGTGGGCACGCTGGCCGACCGGTTTGGGCGTAAGGCGGTCATTGTGCCCAGTTCGATTTTGACCGCCGCTGCCCTGGTCATTTTGGCCGTCGCGCCGACGTACAGCCTCTTTCTATTTGGCGCTGTCGCTTTTGGACTGGCCTCCGGTATTAGTAACCCGGTGCCCGCCGCGTATGTGGCCGATGTCGCCGATGAGGAAGCTCAGGGAATGGCTATCGGCATCTTTCGGACTCTGGGCGACAGCGGTGCAGTGGTCGGCCCCTTATTAATGGGCTGGATCATCGATCAGTCGAGTATTAGTTCAGGGTTACTATTGAACGCAGGCTTAATTGTAGTAGTGGTCCTGATCTTCTGGTTCCTGGCCCCTGAACCCAAGATGCAAAAGCAACCGGCCACAGTCTCTTAAGGAGAAAACAATGACCTATCCATTTGATCAAGTGGCACATAATCTGGATGACCTAACCCCTTATGCCCGCATCACCGGCACTCCCTGGTATCGCGATGCGAATTACGAAACCTTTTCCGACGCCGAATTTGAACGCCGCCATGCCCTGCTGCGGGAGAAGATGATCGAGCGCGGGGTGGAATGCGTCATCGCGCCGGGAACCGGCAGCAACTGGGGCTTCGGAGCGATCCTGGTCTGGCTGTCGGGGCTGCGGCTGCGCGAATCGGCGCTGGCTCAATACGTTGTGTTTCCGCTCGAAGGCGAGCCAACGTTGATTTGCGGCTACGATGGCCCTCATCTGGAAGCGGTGCGTCGTCACGTATTTATCAAGGATGTGCGTTCGTCAGAAGGAGGCCGGTTTGGCAAAGTCATGGCCGACCGGATTGAAGAACTGGGCTTGAAAACAGGCCGCATTGGCTTGATGGAAGCATCCCCCGGCCGTAATTCTGACGTGATGCCGTACAATCACTTTCAAGTGCTACAAGAGCGATGCCCGCAGGCAGCGTTCGAGCTGCTCGTGGGGCTTTACCACGAGATGCTGTATCTAAAAAGCCCGGAGGAGATTGCGGCCATCGAGCGAGCCGGCGAACTGTGCGACCTGGCCTACGAGGCCATGTGCCAGACTGCCCGGCCCGGCGTGACCGAAACCGAGTTGATGGCCGCCGCCGGCGAAGCCATGGTGAGTGGCGGCGGCTCGACCGGCCTGTTGATCATCGGTTCCACACCCGGCAGCAACCCGGCCATGCCCTTTGGCAACACCCGCCCCTCCCGGCGCAAACTCCAACCCGGCGATGTGATTGCCAACGAACTGTCGGCCGCCGTGTTGGGCTACACGGCCCAGTTTGGCAACCCCATCTGTGTGGGCGAACCGGACCCCAAGGTACGCCGCTTCTGGGACGAGGTCGTCGGCCCGGGTTTCAACCTGCTGGCGGAATATATGCGCCCCGGTGCAACGGCCGAAGAACTGCAAGAAGCCGGCAAATGGTACAATGACCACGGCTGCCAGGGCCGGCCGCTTCTGCTGCACGGTATGGACATCACGACCTCGCGGCCCCGCATTGGCCGGGAGCGTATCATCGCCTTTGATTATGAACGGACCTTCAAACCTGGCATGACCCTGATGCTGGAACCCGACGCCATCACGGCCGACGGGCTGCTCGGCCTGTTCGTTGGCCGGACGTTTGTCATCACCGAAGACGGCGGCTATTCGGTGAGCAAATCGCCGGTTGAACTTACCGTTGTCGAATGAGCCAGTCAGCCGGTCAGCCGATCATCTAAAAGCTGACAAGCTGAAGTGCTGACTAGACCATCGCGGCGTAAATAACCCCAGGGCTACCCCCTTCAACCTCCCCCCGCCAGCAGGGGCAGGCTTAAAAAGTCTCCCCGCGAGCAGGGGGGATCGAGGGGGGTGTAACCGACGGCTTATTTACGCGTCCATGCACTAGCTTTTTGGAAAGGACCTGACCATGGAAGCCTACGATTTCAAAGAATATCATGATCGGCTCGATAAGGGGCCCTACTACCATAATATTTATAACACGCCCTGGTATAACGATGCGATTTATCCCCGGTTTTCAGAGGCCGAATTTGAACGGCGGCATAACCTGCTCCGTGCGGCCATGACCCGGCGCGGGTTTGATTGTTTGATTGTGCCCGGTGGCCAGAGCGCCTGGAGTCAGGGCGGCGGGCTAACCTGGTTATCGGGCCTGGTTGACCGGCGCTCGCTGGCCCAGTATCTTGTATTTCCCCGAGAAGGGGAGCCGCTGCTGGTTTATGGCATGGGCGGCGCGCATGCTGAACTGGCCCGCATGTGGACGTCTGTGCCCCAGGTTCGAGCGGCCGATCGTGGTCGTTTTGCCGACACCATCGCCGGGTGGATCAAATCACTTGGTTTGGAAAAGGGCCGCATTGGCGTTCTGGAGGCGATTTCTAATCCGGGCCTCGAATGGCCGCCCGATGGCCAGATGCAGACCCTGTACGCCGAACTGCCCGAGGCGCAAATTGAATTGATTTCGGGCTTGTTTCACGAGTTGGCCTATCTCAAAAGCGACGAAGAACTGGAGGCCATCGGCCGCGCCGGCGATCTGGCCGTGGCCGCGCTGCAGGCCATGGTTGAGCAAGCCGGGCCCGGTTTGACCGAACACGAACTCACGGCAGCGGCAACCCGGGTTATTCTGGCCGCCGAAGGTCGCCCCGATTTCATTCGGGTTGGC
>Ga0299906_10002899_pt1 | contig 14163 bp, 15 predicted proteins | sample RVTome_14_FD_200259 | JGI IMG/M metagenome (GOLD analysis project Ga0299906, IMG submission 200259) | Soil microbial communities from uranium-contaminated site in the Upper Colorado River Basin, Wyoming, United States - RVT145D125 (version 2) ... | reverse complement strand
CTGCGCGAGATAGGTTTTGGCGAGCTTAGAAGCTGGCTCTGTAATTCTCGCCTGCAGACGCCCGTCGTCGGTCAGCAGCATGAGACCTTCACTGTCGTAATCCAGTCGTCCGCAGGGATAGACTCCGGGCAGTGCGATGAAATCGGCCATCGTGGCACGGCCGTCGGCATCGCGGAACTGGCTGAGCACCCGAAACGGTTTGTTGAAGAGGATCATCGGCACGGGGGGAGTATAGGTCAGCTGCCTTTCGCGTTGTGCCTTGCGGCATGCGGGGGTATCCTCGCGCGCTGCGTGGCGCCCGGATGCAACCTATAATCTGGTTTACGTAAACTTGGCAAAGCATTGTTTCTACACAAAAATGGAACTTGACAATGAAGTCAAAAAGTAACCTGGGGCCGTCAAAGAATGTGCTGACACAGCCGGTCGACCCGGCCCACGCCGACATCCTCGCAGAGGACGCCCTGGAGTTCATCGGCGCACTCGCGAATGCTTTTGCCACCCGAGTCGATGATTTGCTGGCACGACGTACCGAGCGGCAAAAAGCAATAAGCAATGGCGCCATGCCGGACTTGCTGGAGGAGACCCGGGAAATCCGGGAGGGCGACTGGACGGTCGGCTCGATCCCGCAGGATCTGCTGGATCGCCGTGTCGAAATCACCGGACCCACCGATCGCAAGATGATTATCAATGCCCTGAATTCCGGCGCGCGGGTATTCATGGCGGACTGCGAGGATTCGCTTACACCGACGTGGCACAACGTCGTGCAGGGCCAGGTCAACCTTCGCGATGCCGTTGACGGCAGCATTTCACTGGACCGCGGTGGCAAGAAGTATCGGCTCAAGGAGAAAACGGCAACGCTGATCGTCCGGCCGAGGGGCTGGCACCTGCCCGAGAAGCACATACAGTACGACGGAAAGCCCGTACCCGGCGCACTGGTTGACTACGGCCTGTACCTGTTCCACAACGCCAGGCTGTTGAAGTCCCGGGGCACCGGCCCGTATTTCTACCTGCCGAAACTCGAATCGCACCTCGAAGCCAGGCTGTGGAATGACGTCTTTCGCTTTTCCGAACGTTATGGGGCCGTCGATGCCGGTGAGATCAAGGTAACCGTGCTGATCGAAACCATCCTCGCGGCGTTTGAAATCGACGAAATCCTCTACGAGCTGCGCGACTACATCGTCGGCCAGAATTGCGGCCGTTGGGACTATATCTTCAGTTTCATCAAGAAATTCCATGCGTACCCGGAATTCGTATTGCCCGATCGCGCCGAAGTCACGATGACGACGCACTTTTTGCGCTCCTATTCACAGCTCGTGATCCGCAGCTGTCACCGGCGCGGGGCACTCGCCATCGGTGGCATGGCAGCGCAAATTCCGATCAAGGACGACAGCGAGGCGAACGACCGTGCCATGGAGAAAGTCCGGGCCGACAAACTGCGTGAAGTCGGTGACGGGCATGACGGCACCTGGGTCGCCCATCCCGGACTGGTGGCCCTGGCTACGCAGATTTTTGACGAGCACATGCGGGGGCCCAACCAACTCGACCGGCTCAGGGAGGACGTGCACGTAACCGCTGCGGACCTGCTGCAGGTTGCCAAAGGGCGAATTACGGAAAATGGACTGCGCGACAACATCAATGTCGCTGTGCAGTACCTCGCCGCATGGCTTGCCGGCAATGGTTGCGTGCCGATCAATAACCTGATGGAAGACGCAGCGACAGCGGAAATATCACGAGCGCAGATCTGGCAGTGGGTACACCATGAAACCGGGGTGCTGGACAGCGGGCGCAACATAACCTACGGCTACTTCAAAGCACTGTTGCGGGAGGAGATGGCGAACATTCGCACGGCGGTAGGGGATAAATCCTTCGATGAAGGCCAGTATCGGCAAGCTGCCAGGCTCCTGGACGAGATAACCAGCAGCGGAGAGTTCGTGCCGTTCCTGACCAGCGTCGCTTACGAGGAACTCGAATAACCGGCGGGGCCGAACTTTTTGCTGTAGCCACGATGGCTGCCCGGTACAATGCGCACCGTTCCGGCCAACAGCCAACTGCCAGTCATGCACTACGATCACATTACCGTTCCCGCCAATGGCGAGGTGATTGCGGTCAACCGCGATCATTCCCTGAATGTGCCGAACTACCCGATCATTCCTTATATAGTGGGTGACGGCATCGGCGTGGATGTCACGCCGGTGATGCTCGATGTCGTTAATGCTGCGATCGCGAAGGCCTACGGCGACAAACGTGCAATCCGCTGGATGCAGGTGTACGCGGGACAAAAGGCGGCCGAAGTTTACGGTGCCGATAGTTATTTGCCGGACGAGACCTTGCACGCATTGCAGAAGTACGTGGTTTCGATAAAGGGCCCATTGACGACGCCAGTCGGTGGCGGCATACGCTCACTGAATGTGTCGATTCGCCAGACGATGGACCTGTTCGCCTGCGTCCGGCCGATACGCTACTTCCCCGGCGTAGTAACGCCGATGAAGGATTCGAATCTCGTCGACATGACCGTGTTCCGCGAGAATACCGAGGACATCTATGCCGGAATCGAGTATCCGGCCGGCTCGCAGGATGTGCAAAAACTCATCCATTTCCTGCAGCAGGAACTCGGCGTGCGAAAGATCCGGTTTCCTCTGAGCTCCGGCATCGGCATCAAACCGGTGTCGCGCGAAGGCTCGCAACGTCTCGTGCGCAAAGCGATCCAGTATTGTGTCGATCGTGACCTGTCGTCGGTCACTCTCGTACACAAGGGCAACATCATGAAGTTCACCGAGGGTGCTTTTTGCGAATGGGGGTACCGGCTCGCACGCGAGGAGTTCGGGGCTGCCGAGAAAGACGGCGGGCCGTGGCTGTGCTTTGCAAATCCGCGTACCGGCAACGAGATCATCATAAAGGATGTGATTGCAGACAACTTCCTGCAGCAGATACTCATGCGACCCGAAGATTACGATGTCATCGCGACGCTGAATCTGAACGGCGACTACATTTCGGATGCCCTGGCAGCACAGGTGGGCGGCATCGGCATTGCACCTGGCGGCAACATCGGCGAAGGCGTGGCGGTCTTCGAAGCCACCCATGGAACGGCGCCGGGGTTCGCGGGCAAGGATCGCGTGAATCCCGGCTCACTGATACTGTCCGGCGAAATGATGCTGCGCTATATCGGCTGGAATGACGCGGCGGACCTGGTGATCAAGGGTGTCGCCAACACGATTGCCGGCAAGGAACTCACATTCGACCTGGCGAGGCTTCGGGAGGCCATACACCGCCCAATACGCAAGGGCCGGCCGCACGATCGCAAGGAAGTCGAGCACGAGCTGGAGCAGTTGATTCCCGGCGCGACGCTGGTCGGTACGCGGGGATTCGGCCAGGCAGTGATCCGGCATATGGATGACTGAGGTTTTCGACCGGAATTGCCGGCGATGTCCGAGGCTCGCGCAGTTCCTCGATCGTGTTGCAAGGGACAATCCCGGCTACTACTGCATGCCGGTGGCGCCATTTGGCGACGCCGGAGCGCGACTCCTGATCGTCGGCCTGGCACCGGGGATGCATGGTGCGAACCGGACCGGACGACCGTTCACCGGAGATCATGCGGGTATACTCCTGTACCGGATGCTTCACGAGTTCGGCTTCAGCAACCGGGCGGAATCGCATGCTGCGGACGACGGACTGCGCCTCGTGAACTGTCGCATCAGCAATGCGGTGAAATGCCTGCCACCGGACAACAAGCCCGTCGGTTCCGAGATCAATGCCTGCAATCGTTTTCTGGCAAACGAACTGCATGGCATGCAAGGGCAATCCGTCGTCATTGCTCTCGGCGGTATAGCGCACCGGGCGGTGATTCGCGCCATGCAACTGCGCCAGGCGGACTATCCGTTCGCACACGGGGCCGTGCACAGGATGGGCGATACGCATCAGCTCGTGGATTCGTATCACTGCAGCCGCTACAACACCAATACCGGACGGCTCACCGCCGACATGTTTCGCGAAATATTTGCGAGGACGCGGAATCTCCTGGCTGCGTAAGCCGCGTCGAATGGCGCATAGTAGAATTGCCTGTTCTCGCCTCTGGCATCGAACGTGACCGAAAACGAGAAATTTGATCCCGGGATATTCCTTCGCAACCTGACCTCGCGGCCGGGTGTGTACCGCATGCTGAACGACAAGGGCAAGGTCGTTTACGTCGGCAAAGCACAAAACCTGAAGAAACGCGTGGCAAGTTACTTCCAGCGCCCGTCGGGGGATGCCAAGACCGCGTCCCTGATGAGCGTTGTGAGGAATGTCGAGGTGACCGTCACCGCCACGGAGGCGGAGGCATTGCTGCTCGAATACAACCTCATCAAGCAGTACAAGCCGAAATTCAATGTCACGCTGCGAGACGACAAGAGCTATCCCTACATCTTCGTATCGACAGGGCACACTTTTCCTCGCCTGGAATTCCATCGTGGACCACGCAAGGGTTCAGGAAAGTATTTCGGCCCGTACCCGAGTACCAGCGCCGTGCGCAAGACCCTTAACGAGCTGCAGAAACTGTTCATGATCCGCCAGTGCCAGGACAGCTATTTCTCCAATCGAACGCGACCCTGTCTGCAGTACCAGATTCGGCGCTGCACCGCACCCTGCGTCGGGTACATCGATGCAGCTTCGTATGCCGAGGACATCGAAGCGGCGATGCAGTTTCTGGAAGGTCGCAATCGCAAGGTCACCAATACGCTGGTTGAAAGGATGGAGCAGGCATCCGTGTCGCAAGACTACGAGCGCGCCGCACGCTTCCGGGATCAGATTGCGAGGATCCGGCAAATCGAGGCAGAACAGCATGTATCGAACAGCGCGGCAAAGGATCTGGATGTGCTGGCGATTGCATCGGAGCATGGCGTCCACTGCGTCACGGTGCTTTTTATCCGTCAGGGCGCGGTCCTTGGCAGCCGCGACCATTTCCCGAAAATCGGACTGGAGGCAACGCCAAAAGAGGTACTCGAGGGATTTCTGCCCCAGTATTACCTGGGGCGCCAGGCGCCAGCCGAAATCATCCTGCCGACAGATGTCGATGACCGCAAATTATTCGAATCCGAATTCACTGAGCGCAGCGGACGGCAGGTAGGGATCCGTCACAAAGTGCGGGGAGACCGGCAGCGCTGGTTGCAAATGGCGGCGACCAATGCTGGGCAGGGTCTCAGGCTCAAGCTTGCCAGCAATGCAAACTTGCGGCGCCAGTTCGAGGCGCTGGGAGACATCCTGCAGTGCGACGCCGCCCCGCAACGAATCGAGTGTTTCGACGTGAGTCATACTGCAGGTGAAGCGACGGTTGCCTCTTGCGTCGTGTTCAACGAGGCCGGATCGGTCAAAAGCGACTACCGGCGATTCAACCTCAAGCCCGATATAGCAGGTGACGACTATGCGGCCATGGCGGAAGCGATCCGTCGGCGCTTTGTCCGGGTGGCAAAGGGTGAGGTAGCGACGCCGGATCTGGTTCTGATCGACGGCGGCAGGGGGCAGCTCGCGGAAGCGATGACGGTGCTGGACGAACTGGGCCTGGAGGGCATACAGCTTGTCGCCATAGCCAAAGGGCCGACGCGTAAACCCGGCATGGAACAGCTGTTCTTGGCAGGCCAAAGCCGGCCAACTATACTGCCGCCGGACTCGCCGGCACTGCACCTGATTCAACAAATCCGCGACGAGGCCCATCGCTTCGCCATCACCGGGCATCGAGGGCGGCGAGCCCGGGCCAGAAACACGTCGAGCCTTGAAGAGATCAGCGGTCTGGGCCCGAAAAAGCGCCGCGAACTGCTGCGCCAGTTCGGCGGACTACAGGGTATCAAGGCAGCGGGTGTCGATGATCTGGTCAAAGTACACGGAATCAGCCGCTCGCTGGCTGAAAGAATCTACAACGATTTGCATGCAGACGTCGGCGGCTGACGCCAGGCAAAGGCATGACGGTGAAACTGAACGCGGCAAATATCCTGACACTGGTTCGCATCGCGGCCATTCCTGTCGTGGTCATGTGTTTTTTCAGCCCGCTGCCGTACGCACGGCCGGTTGCCGGCATCGTGTTCGGTATCGCAGCTATTACTGATTTGTTCGACGGTTACGTTGCAAGACGCTATCAGCAGGTTTCCCGGTTCGGTGCATTTCTCGATCCGGTCGCCGACAAACTGATGGTCGCCATCGTGCTCGTGCTGCTGGTCCAGCAGGATCCGGATTGGTACGTCGACATCATCGCAATCATCATCATAGGTCGTGAGATTACGATTTCTGCGTTGCGCGAATGGATGGCCACGATCGGCGAACGTGCGAACGTTGCCGTGTCCTGGGGCGGCAAGGTCAAGACCAGTTTGCAGATGTTTGGCATCGCGTTCATGGTGTACGAGGAACCGCTTTTTGGCCTCGACATCTACAGCATCGGATTCGTACTGTTGCTGGCGGCCGTCGGCATGACGCTGTGGTCCATGTTCGTGTACCTGAGAGCGGCGTGGCCGGCGATGCAACACGACTGAGAATTCGGAATTGCGGCGCACAGGTGCGGAATCAGCCACTCATGCGTCAGCGACGGGCAGTGGCGGTCCTTGACAGTCGTGGACGAGCAGCTACAATCTCCGCCCTTCTGCGCAAATCGCCCGGCCGGGCGACCCTGTCACCGGCCGTAACTTTTGTGGCAGAACTGCTCGGAAAAAGCGGGTGTAGCTCAGTTGGTAGAGCGGTACCTTGCCAAGGTACAGGTCGACGGTTCGAGCCCGTTCACCCGCTCCAGAAAATCAGGCCCCGCTGTGCGGGGCTTTTTTTCGGCGGCGATCATTCGTAATCGGGCCAGAGCGTGCGTCGAAGACGGATCGGATCGGCCAGCACCTGCCCACGGGCCTTGCCCACCTCGTTCCCGGTCAAAGGCATGAAATTCGGGCCGAGCGTCGCGGCATTGAAAGTGATCAGTACCCAGTTCATGACTTCCGCCAGTTGCGCGTCAGTCAATGGGGTTTGCGAAGCGCCGGGCACGCGCACGACGTAGTCGCGTCCTTCCTGGCTCGCCACGATGGGGCCGAGTACAGCGACCAGCGTCGGTACCTCGGGCGGTGCGCCGCGCCCATCGGCCAAGTGGCAGCCTCCGCAATGCAGCAGGTAATCAGCGCTCGGATCCGCCCACGCACAGCATGCGACCGCGCTGAACGTGAACACCGCCGACCATCGCAAAAGTGCCTTGAGCATCAGCCAGCCCCGGATGCCTCGCCGAGTACCGCCGCAACCGTACAGTGGTAGGCGCGATTCTTGGTTCCAAAACACCAGAGTACGGCACCCGATTTGCTCGGAAAATAGACCGGTTTTTCTCGTTCGGTATTGTGGCAACCGCAACGATCGCACACGGTCTTGCCGCAACAGTCGTTGTAGGAGATCAGGTAGTCCTTGTCATCGACAGGATTGCGGCATGTGCCAACCCAGGTGATGGGCGACGGTTCGGCACCCGGAGGACAACTTTTGTAGGAACCGCCACAGCAGGAACACAGCGTGCCGTCGATCGCGCAATACCGCCAGTATTCGCAACTGTTGGGATCGCCCGTCTCCGTCAGGCTTTCTGCAGCCAGCGCTCGCATGACGGGCAAGAGCGGGAGCATGGCCATGCCGGCGATGGCGGTCCCGAGTCTCGCTATGAAACTTCGTCGCGAGGTGCGTCGCGCCAACTGCCGGCTGCTCCTGGTTGCGGTGCCGTCCAGCCAATGCCACGCGCTGTCCATCAACTTCGTTTTCTTCATCAGGCTTTCTCCGCCAGACGGCGATCGGATGTCGACTCCGCGAGATGCACGTAATCCTGCAGCGACTGTATTCCGGTCTCCATCGATTCGACGAGGCTCTCGAGGTGCTCCCGGGTATTGACCAGCCCCTTGCTTTTCAGTATGCCGTCGGTGCCGATGAGTGCGGCAAACGGCAATTTGCCGACCGCAAAGGTGACGCCCAGGACTTGCGAAAGAACGTAAGGGTATTTCTCGATGCCGAGCTTCCTGACGTACGCCCGGTGAATTTCCGGCTTGCCGCCATCACTCGCAAACACAAGTCGAAATTGCTCATGCGTTGCCAGCGAACGTGCCGTTGGCACCAGCGCCTTGCACACAGGGCAGGTTGGCGAAATCCATAACAGCAGGGTGGTTCGCCCCTCCGGACAGACACCGCCCACACGAACGGGTTCGCCGTTCAGGCCAGTCAGGTCCATGGCTTCCGTCAGCTCACCCACCTTGGGTCCGTTGATCGGCATCAGTGCACCTGCCGGGCTGATGCGCTCGTGCAGCAGGCCAACCTGCCGGGCAAGGGCGATGACGATCACGACGAGTGCAATAACCAGGCACCAAAGAATAACGTTGGAGACCAGCAGCGTCTCAGTCATGCACGTCACTCCATGCGCCAAGTGCGATACGGTTGCGCAACAACTGCGTCATGGCGCTGTGCAAAAGCGCCGTGAGCAGCAACGCGAGCACAAGCAACGCATAGTCGGCCAATCCCAGGGGGCGCTGAGCCTGCGGCAGCAAGGTGACAAGTGCCATTGCGATGAGCAACAGGTTGCGGAACACGAGCGTCCATGACAGGGGAGGGCCGTCGGCGCCCGGCGAAAAGCCGCAACCACATCCGATGTAGGCACGGCCGCGCAGCAAATTGATCGCTATTGCAGTGGCATAGACGGCGAGCAGCGCGGACGTGGCGACAGATACAACGGCGGGTGCCAGGGCAAAAAGCCAGGCCCCGGCCAGACTTGCTTCGGCGACCGGCACGAGCAAGGCAAGGATATTCACCGACATAACAGGCAGCAGCCGGTAGTCCTCAAGTACCCGGCGGAACGACTGGCGCGCTGCAAACTTGTGCCAGGCGGCGCCGAACCAGAGCAGGCTGAAGCCGACCGCGATGATGCGCGGTATCAGTGGATCAATCATGTCTGCCGAGCGTTTGCAGGTACAAAGGTTTTGCTGCCGGATCGACAATTGTCCGGAGATGACGCAGCTGCTGAGCGTCGTAAATGTCGACATGCCCGTCCGTATTTATGGTCAACATCTTGGATGCCGCCTCCTGCGTGCTCTGGATGGCATCGGCCGGCACTGCGAGTTTCACGCGCCCGATGCGTTTTTTCCGGTCGATATCGAACAGCCACGCTTCCTCGCCGGGCTCATAGTGGGTGTCGACTCCGCCCTTGTGCATCAGCACGTAGAGCACCCTTGAGTTACGGTGAAAACCCATCACTTGCCGCCCGCCGGGACGCCAGCTTTCCGCAACGTCCTCGGAATTCAGCATGGACCAGGGCTTGTCCAGTGTTATGTCGTCACCGGACACCGTCAGTTGAATGACCAGGCCCTCGTGCGATGCCAGGATCCAGCCGGAGTCCGTTCGGGCAACCTGATCAAAAACCGGATCGTCGTCCACGGAGAAAAACGGCTTGCTTCGGCTGCGCTTCGCTTCAATACCGTTGTTATCGAGGCGAATCAGCTGGACCGAGCCATCGCCACAGATCATTACGAATGAGTGTTCGTCGACCGGCAGGATCAGCGCGCAGCCCGGAGTGGATATTTCTCCGGCGAACTCCCGGTCGATCACGTCGACGACACTGACCGATTGAGCCGGAGTCATGTTGAAAACGACGACGTGGCGGTCGTCACCAAGTAGTCCGATGTAATTGCGCAACCACAGTGGCGTCGTCTTCGGCGGCAGCCCGACTTCCGCTATCGCTGACAGGCTGGTCACATCGAAAATCGTCAATACGTCCGTGCGCTCGCCGCGCACACCGCGAGTATAGAAGGACTCGGCAGCGTAAAACTCGTTTCGCGGAATATTCGGCTCGACCGCCGGCGTATACCAACTCACCGTCAATGACCCCTGCATATCACCGTCGTTACTGTCGAAGAGATAAGCGGCATCCCACGCCTTGAGCAGAAACCAGCTGTCTTGCGGGGCAGGCAGAACTTCCTCGTGTACGGATTCGGGTGCGATCTGGGCATCCGCCGCCGGCGCAAACTGAGAAAGGGCTATTGTCAGAACGATGGCTCGCATTCCCGACCCCCGAGGCGCGTTGTCACACGGGCTCTTGTCACAACGCGCCAGTATAGATTCAAAGCGTTCGACGCGCCGCGCTTTTTGGTTCGGCCGCCCGTCAGGCAATGGATTACGGCTGCTGCATTCCGCCAATTTTCTGACTCGGCCGGACAAGAAGGAATTGCGGCAACCCACTATGGTTCGCGCTCTTTGTTGCGGATCGGACCTATGACCATAGTGACAGCAATAGCCGTGATTTTTCTCGTGGCCGGACTGGCGTTCGTCGTTTACCGGCAGAAACAAAAAATCAGGTACCGGGGCATCCTCGAGCGCGCCAAAGCGGCCGGCATGGCGATCGATGAAGATGGCAATATTAATGCCGGTCTGACCTATGCCGCAATGCAGGCGCGGGAGGGTATTTCCGGAATCCGGTTCAATGGCGCGGCTGGCGATTTCCTGCAACTGGTGCGACTGATTTCGGAGGGGCCAGGGTCCGTCGACGAGATTCGCTTTCTGATAGCGCAGGGATTTCAACCCGTCGTTCGACCCGACGGTCTTGTTTACGTACCCTGTGACGAGAACGAACACCTGTCCGTGCCGGGTGAAATCACCCTTATGCCGGAAGACCTGGCGGTGCTGGAAGACGAAGAGTCCACGGGCTGAACCGTATCGGAACGTGAGCGTGTGATGCCTGCTACTGCTTGCTCCTGATTACCCGGACAGCCGTAATTGCGAACGGAAAAGACTCATGGCGGAGCCCGCTCGGCAAATCTCTCGTTTACAGTAACAGCATGATTTTGCAATTGATTCCGCAGGAGACACCGGTATACTGCAGCGCCTGCCAGATAGGTTAGTATGGCGAGCTTTCCAGGAAACCCTTGGGTAAATGCCCCCGGCTAGGTGGCAGAGTGGTCATGCAGCGGCCTGCAAAGCCGTGGACGCCGGTTCGATTCCGACCCTAGCCTCCATCTCCCCGTTTCGTGCGTTGCCTGGCTGCTCCTGGCGAATACCGGACATGTGCAAGCCAGAACAGCATCAAAGCGAACGGCGTAAACGCAATGACAAAAAGATGGGGGATCCGCGGAACGCCTCCGGCAAGATGTCCTGCTGCCCGAGGTTGCCGTTCACACGTGGGTTTCCTCGCTTGCATCCACAGGCACCTCGTCATGCTCCTGATCCCCCCGGCGAAACTCGAGCAAATCGCCGGGTTGGCAGTCGAGCGCAACGCAGATCGCCTCGAGCGTAGAGAAGCGGATTGCCTTCGCTTTGCCGGTCTTCAGGATCGACAGGTTGGCGACGGTGATGTCGACGCGAGCGGCCAGTTCGGTCAGCGTCATGCGCCGCTCGTACAGCATCTCGTCGAGGCGAACAAGGATCGCCATGTCACACCGTGCCTTCGAGGTCTTCTCGTATCCGCGCGCCGTGCGCGAACACACCGGCGAGCACGAACAACAGCAGCACTGCGAGCCACGACGCAATTGAGAATGCGTCGATGCGCCCCGACTCCCACACCGCCGATGCGATTGCTGCGACAGCAATTCGCAATACCTCGAGTGCCGCGACGCTCCACGCTATCGCATCCAGGCGATGGGCGTTATCGAGAATGAATGGATCGCCGACGCGAACGGAGTCGACGATCGCCAGCCGTCGCCGCAGTATCGTGTGCATGATTGCCGCGCCGATCACGCCGAGGACGACGATCGCGCGGAGTCCGTGACCCACCAGCGGGTGCGCATTCACCAGGTCGAAGCCGAGCGGCCGTTGCGGCCAGTCGTCGATGAAAAAGCTGCACACCAGCAGCCCGGCGATGACCAGGGCATAGAGGGCGTTGAGGACGGTCAGTCCCTGGATGACGGGCCGGGCGACGGCCAGTGCTTTGGCGCTGGTGCGAAGGCGCGCGCTGTTCATGGCGTGGTCTCTGGTGATATCGGAAAACGATATTGCACACATCGATAAACGATATGCCAGCTTGACGATCATAACGCTGTCGGTGCGTGCCTCTTGCGCGTGACCAGTCGGTCTGCCTGCTGCATTTGTGCGCGGCTCGCCTACGCAGTGGAGCCAGTGGAGGGCATATTCAGGTTGATTTTTCGGGTATGGTGGGCAAACTTTTCGAGGTCGATTTTTGAGCCTGTACGGAGTGGGGCACTAAGGCGGGCAACCGGAGAAAATGGGCGGCAGGAATTGGCGCAAATCTAGACATTGCGGGTGGCCTAGATTCGGACCCTGGCCTCCATCTAGATGCACAAGCCCGGGTGGCGGAACTGGTAGACGCTACGGACTTAAAATCCGTTGACCCTAAAGGTCATGTGGGTTCGACTCCCGCCCCGGGCACCAACACGAACGGACATCCAATGAGAAGACTTTGTTTATCTGTCGCAGTTAGCATGCTCAGTGTCGCAGGTACTTTGCCTGCCACGGCAGCGGGCCAGTCGACGGACACCGCCGAAAGTCTCAGAGCCTGCGCACAAATTGCCGATGACGCCGCCCGTGTCGACTGCTATGAAGCACTCGGCAAGGAAGCGCTTGCCGCTGAAAACGCTGCGGAAGCCGGCGCGCCCGAAATCCCGTCCGGGTCGACGAATGCCGGTGCCGCTGCCGGCGTTGCGGTTATTGCCGGGTCGGCGGACCCGGGAACCGCGCCGACCAGTGTGCCCCTCAAGGGCGACCACCCGCCGCAGGAGTATCGGATAGTGGTGAGCAGCTGCCGGATCAGCAATGCCGGCGAGACCCACTTCAACCTGGTCAATGGCGAAATCTGGAAGCGCACCGGCGGAAGGGCTGTCCGGGAAGGTGAGTGCAGCTTTTCTGCCACGTTGCGCAAGGATTTTTTTGGTTACAAGATGGTAGTCGATGAAGACAAGGGCAGCGTCAGGGTCAAGCGCGTAAAGTGAGAGAGGCGTAGCAACTGCCGGGTCCGGTTTATGGCAAAACTTTATTTTTATTATTCGTCGATGAATGCGGGCAAGTCCACGTCACTGCTGCAGTCGAGTTACAACTACAAAGAGCGTGGCATGAGCACGCTGATCCTGGCACCGGCCGTCGACAATCGATACGGAGTCGGGCGGGTAATGTCGCGAATAGGACTCGAAGCGCAGGCGACCACCTTCAACCGAGCCGACGATCTGTTTGAAATTGTCGAGACCTGCGTGCGTGAGGACCCTTTGCACTGCGTAATGGTCGACGAAGCCCAGTTCCTGACCAAAGCGCAGGTGTTTCAGCTAGGCGAGGTGTCGGACCGGCTGGGCATTCCGGTGCTGGCGTATGGACTGCGCACGGACTTTCGTGGCGAACCCTTCGAGGGCAGCCAGTATCTGCTGGCGTGGAGCGACGTGCTGACCGAACTGAAAGCCATTTGCCATTGCGGATCGAAAGCGACGATGGTCGTCCGGCTCGATGCCGACGGCAACGCGATCACGGAAGGGTCGCAGGTCGAGATCGGCGGCAATAATCGCTACGTGTCGATGTGCCGCAAGCATTTCAAGGAAAATTTCTTCACCCAGAAAATGCCGCGTGAGGCCAAACCACCGTTGCGCTCGGCAACCTGAGACAGCCATCAGGCAGAGTTTCTTCCCGGCTCCGTTTCCGACGGACTGGATCCCTGCATCGGTAGCGCCACCGTATTCTCCCTTGCGAGCAAGCGCCGAATGTCATCCAGGCTTTTCATGATGACGGTATCGGTAAAACCGCTGCCCTCGAGCTCGACTGCGGGAGCTGCCTGCGGGTCGATGAACTTGACACCGTGCTGGCCGACGGAAATCACGTCCTCGTGCTGCAGCACGTGGTTCGATATGCGGCGCGAATTGATGTACGTGCCATTGGTGCTGTTGAGATCCATGAGAAAGGTTGCGCGCCCATGGCGCACCAGCAGCGCATGGTGCCGGCTGACGTATTTGCTGTTGATGCAAAGATCGTTGTGATCGGAGCGACCGATCAGAAGCCGCGGCCGTTCCAGATCGATTTCCTTCAGCGTCTTGCCATGCAAGGTCAGGAATAATCGTGGCGGACCGGATTGCGCGGAGAGCGCTTGCTGGTCATCTTCGCGTGTGCCGACCGCATGAACACCTGGCAATAACGGCCGCTCGATGTGCTCGCTCTGGATCGGGCAATGGGGCGCCTTCGCCAGCGCCAGTAACACGAGTCGATCGACGACCCCAGGCCAGCCAC
>Ga0299906_10002898_pt1 | contig 14164 bp, 10 predicted proteins | sample RVTome_14_FD_200259 | JGI IMG/M metagenome (GOLD analysis project Ga0299906, IMG submission 200259) | Soil microbial communities from uranium-contaminated site in the Upper Colorado River Basin, Wyoming, United States - RVT145D125 (version 2) ... | reverse complement strand
GGGTTATGAGCACGTCCCACGTTGCCACCGCATCCGCCTTTCCCGCCGAGCCACCGCGCCCGGTCAACCCGGGCACGCTGCTGGTTGCCGGCGGGGCTCTCATCGCCATCACCCTTCTGGGCATCTTCCTGGGGGACCCCAAGCGGCTCGCCTATTCATGGTTGATTGCCGTCAGCTTCTGGTCGGCGATAACCATCGGATCGCTGGTGCTGGTGATGATTCACCACATCTTTGATGCCGGCTGGTCTACGGTCATCCGCCGCACCTTGGAGCACTGGCTGGCGGCGTTTCCCGTGCTCGCGGCGCTTTTTGCCCCGCTCGTCCTCGTGTCGCTCTTCGGGGATCACTCCATCCTGTGGAAGTGGCTGGATCATGACCTCGTTGGCGGTGACATTCTTTGGACGAAGAAGTCTTCGTTTTTGAACCCGACCGCGTTCGTGATTTTCAACATCGGGTTCTTCGCCGGATGGATCTGGGTGTCCGCGCGGCTGCGCAAGCATTCGTTTGCCCAGGACGAGGACGGCCTTGTCTCGCACACCACCGCAAATCGCGTCACGGCGGCGTTTGGCATCCCGCTCACGGCGCTCAGCCTGACGTTTGCGGCCTTTTACTGGCTGATGAGCCTGGAGTACCATTGGTTCTCCACGATGTACGGGGTCTGGTTCTTTGCGGGTTCGATGCGTGCCGCGCTGGCGTTTGTGACCATCCTTTGCATCTACCTCACCAGCCGCGGAGTGCTGCAGGGGATATTCCGGACCTCACACCTGCTCAATCTCGGCAACATCATGCTGGCCTTCACAGTGTTCTGGGCCTACATTTCCTTCTCGCAGTACTTCCTCATCTGGAACGCCAACGTCCCTGAGGAAACCTTCTGGTACAACCTGCGCGAAATCAACCTCAGCACGGGCGAGCACAACTCCTGGTGGTGGGTTGGGCTCACCCTCCTGTTCGGTCACTTCTTCCTCCCGTTCTTCTTTTTCCTCGGACATGGAAACAAGAAGAAGAAAAGTCGCATGATCGGCATCTGTTCGTGGCTGCTGGCCATTCAGCTGCTCGATCTCTATTTCAATATCCTTCCCGCCAGGAAGGTGGCATCAGGGGACGCCGCGCCGTTCGGGATCACCTTGTGGGATCTGACCGCCCTTGCGGGAGTTGGTGCATTGTGCCTTTGGGCATTTTTCCGGAGTTTCGCTCAGACGCGTTGCATCCCTGTCCGCGACCCAAGAATTGTTGAATCCCTTCAGCTCCATGAGTGACGTAGACGCCAAGCCAGGAGGCGGAAACTTCCTGATTTCGACCCTTGCGATCATCGGTTGCTTTCTGATTTTCGCGGTCATCATTTACATTGCCAGGATTCCCGAGAGATCGGCAAAGAACACGCCGGCGAATCTGACTCCCGAGGAGCGGCTGGAGAAGAACATCCTTACGCCCGAGGAGCGCAAAGATCGCCTGATCGAACTTCGTAACAAGGAGCGCGCTGCCGCGGCTTCCTACGGTTGGGTGGATCGGTCCGGCGGAGTCGTTCGTCTGCCGGTTGACCGTGCCGTCGAGCTGACGGTTCGCGAACTCCAGCAAAAGCGGGCGTCGCGCTGAAATGGAATGGTTCGTCTACGGCCTTCTCTTTCTCATCGCCCTTCTGATCAGCGCGTCAGCCGTCTATGCGTTCTTCTGGGCTTCGAAGCATGGCGAACTGCGCGATTTTGACGCCCAATCCCGGGTGATTTTCGACGAGGAAGAGCCCGAGGGTGTGCAAACCGACTTTTTCCCAGGAAAGGCGCCTCGCCCACCCCAAGCATCTGCATCAGCAGCCCGACACCATCCATGAGTTCGGCTTCAAGCCTTGTAACCTCGATCGATCCGCGTTCCACGTACGTGCAGGAACGGTCCGAGCTGTCTCGAATAGACGAGAGCACCCGTTTGCTGGCGTTGATTTTTTTCGGGACCGCGGTCGGGTGGCTGTTCCTCGGGACGATCTTCGCGGTGACCGCATCGTACAAGATGCATACGCCCGATTTTCTCGGGAGTTGGGATTGGCTTACTTTTGGGCGGATCCGGACAGCGCACCTGAACACGGTGATCTACGGCTGGGCCACCAATTCGGGCGTCGCGGTCAGCTTCTGGCTGATGGCGCGCCTGTGCCGCACGGTGCTTCGCCATGCCGGCATCCTCTACGTATCCGGCGCGGCCTGGAATTTTGGAGTCGCCCTGGGAACCTACGGCATCCTCGCGGGTGACTCGCAGTCGGTCGAATGGCTCGAATTTCCCCCTTATGCGACACCGCTGCTTTTCGTGAGCTACGCCTTGATCGGAGTCTGGGGAATCATCACCTTCCGCTTCCGGCGTTCCGAGCACACCTACGTGTCCCAGTGGTACCTGCTGGCGGCGCTTTTCTGGTTTCCGTGGCTGTATTCGGTCGCGCAGATCATGCTCGTGTTCGCTCCGACGGTCGGCGTGATTCAGCCTCTGACGAACTGGTGGTTTGCGCACAATGTGCTCGGCCTCTGGTTCACGCCGATCGGCCTCGCCGCCGCCTACTACTTCATCCCCAAGGTCCTGGGAAAACCAATCCACAGCTACCATCTTTCGATTCTCGGTTTCTGGTCGCTCGCCTTCTTCTACAACTGGGCGGGCGTCCATCACCTCATCGGAGGGCCCATTCCGGTCTGGGTCCAATCGGCGGGCATCGTGGCCAGTCTCATGATGGTGATCCCGGTCGTGGTCACCGGCATCAATCACCATTTCACCGTCGTGGGGAGTTTCACGGCGGTCTGGAACAGTCCCACGCTGCGCTTCATCGTTTTCGGCGCGTTGAACTACTCGGTGACCAGCCTCATCGGATCGGCGATGGCGCTGCGCTCGGTGAACCAGGTGACCCACTTCACGCACTTCACCGTGGCCCATGCCCACCACGGCATGTACGCCTTCTTCACGATGATCATGTTCGGCAGCATCTACTACATCATGCCGCGCATCGTTCGGAAGGAGTGGCCCTCCGCCAATCTCATCAGTGTGCATTTCTGGTGCACCGCCGTTGGCATCATGATCTACGTCATCGGGATGTCGATCGGGGGGGCCCTGCAAGGCCTGCAGCTGCTCGACGTGGACAAGTACCCGGCCTTCCTCGACATCGTTCGAAACACGGTCCCGTGGTTGTTTTCCAGGACGCTGGCCGGAGTCCTGATCCTCGTCGGACACATCGCTTTCGCGATCAGCTTTGTCTGGATGCTTCTCAAGCCCCGGTCCGCCATGGAGACGGCTCCCACGCTCTTCAACACGCCGCCCGCCCTCAAGCTGAAGACCCCATGAACAACGGTCCTCTTCTTTTTCTCGGCTTCTTTCTGGCGATCGCGTTTTCGTGGACAGGCATCGTGGTCACGAACCTCGTCCAGCAGACCCAGGCCGGCGGCACTCAGCCGTATTTTGATCCTGCCTCGGAGTCGGTGGTTCCGATGCCGATGTCGGGATCGGCCAGGCAAGGGCAGCTCGTCTATCAGGATCTTGGATGCGTCTATTGCCATTCGCAGCAGGTCAGAAATTCCCTCTCCCGGGATCCGGCGGCGGAAAGTCCGGACGTGGCGCGAGGCTGGGGCAGCCGGGGAAACGTCGCACGCGACTACATCTTTGACGGGCGCCTGTTTCTCGGAACGATGCGCACCGGGCCGGACCTGAGAAATGTCGGCCAGCGGCTGCCCATTGCAACCTGGCATCTCAACCACCTTTACAATCCGCAGAGCACGTCGGCCGGCTCCATCATGCCACCGTATCCATTCCTTTTCGACGTGCGCGAGGTCAAGGGGGAGCCGTCGCCCAACGCGCTTTCCCTGCCTCCGGAGTTCGCGCCGCCGCCCGGCTATGAGGTCGTGCCCAACAAGCGCGGAGAGGCCTTGGTGGCGTACCTGTTGAGCCTGCGGACCGACTATGAGTTGCCCGAGGCGCCCGGAGGTGGCCAATGAGTTCCGGATCCGCACCGAATCCTTCGGCCCGGGGTTCCACCGCCCGTCTCGAGCAGGGAGCCGTATCAGACAAGTCGATCACGGAAGTGCACCGGCAGCTCCTCCGGGAAAAGCCGGAACCGACGGAGGGTTTCTCGCCGATTCCGATCATCCTGCTTTTTGTGTTTTCCGGACTGATCTTTGTCAGCGGAGTCTATGTCGCCCGGTTTTCCGGTGAGTTTCAGCCGCTCGCCTTCAGTCCCGCGCAGGGTCGGCCGGCCGGGGACAGCAAGGGACCGGCCCCGGTGGATCCAATGGTCCTCGGAGGGCGGTTGTTTGCGCAGAATTGCGTGGCCTGTCACCAGACAACCGGCCAGGGGCTTCCGAACGTCTACCCGCCGCTCGCAGGGTCCGAGTGGGTGCAGGGAAGCGAGGAACGGCTCATTCGCATTCTGCTCCACGGGCTGAGTGGTCCGGTCGAGGTCGCGGGCAAGCCCTTCAACAACGCCATGCCGGCTTTCGGTCCTCAGAGCGGCTATCGCTTCAACGATGAGAAGATCGCCGCTGTTCTCACCTATGTCCGTGGTTCGTGGGAGAACGGCGCTGGGCCCATCATGTCCGAAAAGGTGAAGGAGATCATGGCCGAGGCCGGCAGTCGTTCCGCGCCGTGGACGGGGCCGGAGCTCGATCCCTACAAGTGACCGCCGGCTGAGAGGGTGTTCCAACGAGCCGGCACACGTCGATCTGCGGAGCTGAAAAAAGGGGTTCAGCCGTGGTTGCGCTGGCAAAACCTGCGTGCCCGCCCCCAGTCGCCCCGCATTCGAAGGCGTGCGTTCGCATCACATGGCAGTTTGTCAAGAATCAATAAATGAGTGCGTCCACGGATCGCCTCACGTACGTTCAGGCCGACAGGTCTGCTCCAGGTTGCTCCCCACCCCGCCTCGCGGCGACGCAGTTACCTTTCGCTGCCAATGCCCATGCCAGCATCGGGATACGACTTTCACGTTCTGATTTCATGGATGTGATGACGCACGGGGGGGGGCGGCCATCCCGCCGCTGCCTCGCAACGGCCGCATGTCCAGGCGCGCACCTCCGGACGGGTTCGCATGTCGGCGCGCACTGGCTACCTGCCGATGCGGCGCATCACCACGGTGGCCTTCAGGCGCGTGCGGCCCGCGCCCTTGAACACGCCGCGCGTGGGCGAAGTGTCGTGGAAATCCCGTCCGGTGGCGACGACGACATGCCGCTCGCCGACGACGATGTCATTGGTGGGATCGAGCGGAAGCCAGTCGCCGTTGGGCAGGCTGGCCTCCACCCAGGCGTGGCTTTCGGCGGCACCGACCAGCTTGCGTTCGCGCCTCTCGGAGGCGCGGCGCTGCCGCTCCGTCTCGATGTAGCCGACGACATAACGCGCCGGGATTTCGGCCGATCGCAGGATCGCGATCATGGCGTGCGCGTAATCCTGGCAGACGCCCTTGCGCAGTCGGAGCGCCTCTTCGACCGTCGTATTGAGGTCCGTGACGCCCGGGGTGTAGGTAAAGCGCCGGTGCACCCAGTGCATGATCTGCACGAGGGTGAGCCCGAGATTGGCGGCCGGGCGAACCAGGCGGTTGGCGATCTGGTTTACGTTGCGGCTGAGCTGGACGGCCACCGAGGGCTGCAACGAGTCGAACAATTCGAGACGCAGGCTGCGGTAGATCTGCCTGGCCTCGGAGATGGTGATGTCGAGGGCCTCGGCGGGAACCTCCGCCGGGTGTGTTTCGACATGGCACATGGCGTGGAGCACAAGCTCATCGTGGCGGTGTGCGACGGAAAACTGTTCCACCGTGTTTCCAAAGTAGTCGATGTAGCTGGTGACCCTGCACGCCGGTTTGATTTCGAGCGTGCGGCTGCGCACGGTTTGCGCGCGGCTGGAAGGCGGGCAGAGGCGCGCCTCCATGAACGATTCGCTCGCCGGCGAGGCGTAGGCGTAATGGGTGGTGTGGACGATTTCGAAGCGCATCGACAGTCAACCCTCCCTTGCGGTCACGGGCGCGATCCGCGCCTGGTGCGAGAAATAGAAATCGTGCAGGGCCGTGCCCAGCGCGTTGATCTCGTCGAGCAGATGGTCGAGCCAGTCCGCGAGGGTGTCTCCATTGTTGCCGTTGGTGGCGAGCAGGCGGGTCATCGCAAGCGTCGCATTCTGGCGGGCGCGATCGTGCTGCTCGAAGCGCGGACTGTCGGTCCGCTGGGAGAAGGTGCGCTCCAGGTCGAGTCGATCGAGGCTCGCGAGCGTCGCCCGAACCGTCGCCAGTGGCGGGTCGTCGCCCGGGCCGGTCAACGTCGAGACCGAGACCAGACAGTCGCGCACCGCGGAAAGGCACGCGTAAATGCTCTTCGGCGCGTGGCGATTGAGCAGAAACAACTCGGCGACGAAGAGCGGCTCGGTGCGCGCGTGATAGGTTCTTCGATACGCATCCTGCGAGGACAGCATGCGCACGAGCGCGGTGAGATCGGCGTCCTCGCGGCGATTGTCGCGCGCGGCGGCCTCGGCCTCGAGGAGGGCGTGCCGCAGGCTGGTGCAGGTCATGGAAGCGCGTTCGAGATGCATGCCGATCTGGAAGAAATGCCACCCGGTGTCGTGCAACATGGTGCGGTCCACCGTTCCGAAAAATGCCGCCAGTCCGTGGAGCACGGCACTCACCGCCTCGGAGGCGAGCACCCGTCGCGCGGCCCGGGTGCGCGCCCCCCGGGTCGACAGATCGTCCAGGGTTTCGCAGAGGCGGTTGATCACGCCCCAGGTTTCGGGGCTGAAGAAATCCCGGCACTGCAGCGTATTGTAACGCGCGGAGTCGGTGGTGCGGTGGAGCGAGCTCGGATTTCCCGCATCGAGTGTCATGTGCCACGCGAGACCGGGCGTGAACGTCGCCGGACCTTTCAGACGAACGGCGCGTCCATGGCCGGTTGCCTCGAGCAGCCCCTGCCACACCGGGAACCATGCCTGGCGCTCGCGCCGGGAGATCTCCTCGATGCCGACGTCGCGGATGATGCTGAGGATGCGCGCCGTGCTCTCGGCCCGCTCGGCGTAGCGGCCCGCCCAGAAGAGGTTGTCGGCCGCGCGCGAACCCAGCTGCTGGGGTTTTATCCGCTCCGGAAGGCGTTCGGGAGGCGGAGGATGCGCACTGTCATTGGGGCTCAGGATCACCAGGTCGGCCGTCTCTCCAGCCTGCCATCCAGGCGGATCGGCCTTGCGTTTTATCGGGAGGAAGCGGAGCAAGCCACCCGGCATCACTTCGACGCGGCGGCCCTCGCAGAGCGCAAAGCAGCTCAGGCGGGTTTCGTGCTTGTGCGCCGATGCGCGGACCGTGCCGAGCATGCCGGGCTCGGGGAGCTCGCGCGCCACGTAGGCATGAGGTTGCTTGCGCATGGCCATGAGCGCGCGCTGGCGGAATCGCGGGTGATTTCCGCGCAGGTATCTCGGCAGATTGGTGCGGCTTCCCTGCGCCGGAACTATCGAGAGGTGCTCCTGCTCATCGTCGTCGACGACCGCGAGCTGGTCGATGTCTCCGCAGTAATAGGTCGGCACGCCCGAGAGAACGGGCCTTTCACCGAGGAAGAACCGCAGCAGGCGCGGAAAATAGGCCTCGAGCGCCCGACTGTCGGCCACCCCCGCGCCGATCGCGTTGGCCACGGCCACCTTGCCGGCCCGGATGCTGCCGACGAGGCCCGGGATGCCGGTGAGCAGGTTGGTCGAAAAGACCACCGGGTCGACTTCGCTGTCATTCACGCGCCTGTAGACGACATCCACCGGGACGAGGCCGGCGACCGTCTTGAAATAGACGCGCTGCTCGAGCACGAGGAGATCGGCTCCCTGGGCGAGTGGGAGGCCCATTTTGCGCGCCAGGAAGCTGTGCTCGAGATAAGCGGGATCGTGCGGACCGGCCGTGAGAACCACGATGTTGGGATGCTCGTTGCCACCGGGCGCGAGGCGCCGGAGGTGGTCAAGCAGGCGCAAGGGAAAGTTGATGACACGCCTGAAGTCGGGGAGGGCGGCGTAATACTCCCCCTTTTCCTGCATCAACAAGCGCCGGTTCTGTACGGCAAAGGCTGAGCCGATCGGCGTGTTGGCAAACGCTTCGATGAAGACCCAGCCGCCCTCCGCGGTGCGCAGGAGATCAAAGCGCAGCAGCGTGGCCTTGCTCTCCCGTTCCGGCTCGAGGCCGACGCAGGCGCGGCGAAAGAAGGGATCGCTCAACACCAGCTCGGGCGGCAGCACGCGGTGGCGGAGCGTCTGTTGCTTTCCGTAAAAGTCGCTCAGCAGGCAGTTCAGCAAACGAGCGCGCTGGCGGACGGCCGCCTCGATCGTCCGCCATTCATCCGCCTCGAGCACCACCGGGTGCGGCGAGATCGACCACTCGAGCCGCTCCGCCTGCGGCCCGCCGGCGACGGTGTAGGCGGCGTCCAACTCGCGCACGCCGCGGCGGAGCCGTGTGGCGAGGTCGGGTGCGCCATGGCGCAGGCTCGAGCCGGAGGGGGGAGGGGGTGGCGTCACGTGCGAAAAAGAACGTTCTCGCGTTCAAACATCCACACCGCGAGGCGCATGGCGAGCCCCGCGTAGACGGCACTCGAGACGACCGCGATGATGAGGAAAGCGGGATTCATGAGCCCGGCGAGAACCTGTTTCATGGCCAGCGCGGTGTTGAGGATGGGCACGAAGCTCAGCTCGAGGGTGTTCTCCGGTCCGAGCACGCTGGAGAGAATCGCCGGCAGCATGATCAGGATCATGAACGGGAATACATAGGCCTGGGCCTCCTTTTGATTGCGGGCAAACGTCGAGACCACGAGCAGCATGGACGAGGTCATCAACGAGAGTGGCACAACGATCAACAGCATGGCTCCGACCGCGGGATAGGAGATGGCGAGCCGGGCACCGAAGAGCCTGTCGGCAATCGCGAAGCCGCCGTGGAGAGCCGCGACAAGCCCGGCGATGGCGCAAAACGCCGCGCACACGCTCACCACGGCGATCGTTCCGAGCTTGCCGAGGATGATCTCGTGGCGCGAGGCCGGCGAAACCAGCAGTGTTTCCATCGTCCCGTGTTCCTTTTCGCCGGCGCACAGATCGAAGGCGCTTGTCATGCCCCCGAACGAGGCGCTCAGGATCACGATGTAGGGAAGGAAGATGCCGAGGACAAAACCTCCGGCCTGCTCCTTTTGCGCGAGATCCCGGGCGTCATGCTTGATGGGGTCGAGGAGATCTCGATCGAGGCCCCTGCTCACGAGCCGCCGGGTGACTTCCTCCCGCGCGATGTCACGGACGAGGCTCTCGATGCGCGAGAGGGCGTTGCGGGACTTGTCGCTTGCTCCGTCGAAGAGGATTTCGACCCGGATGTTGCGTCCCGCGGCGAGCTCGGCCGCGGCGTTTTCCGGGATGACGAGCGCGGCGCGCACGCCATGATTGCGCACTGCCGCCTCGGCTGCTTCGAGCGATTCCAGATCGCCTACTTCCAGGGTATCGACCGCCTTGATCTGCGCCTCCCAATCGGGAAGGGCAGCGGCGCCCACGATTCCGATCTCGAGGGACTCCTTGCGGTCACTTTCCACCTTCTGACCAACGAAAAATCCCATCGCGACCAGCAGCAGCGGCGTGACCAGCAGCGGGGAAACGATCACTCCGAGGAGCACCCGCCGGTCGCGAAAGGTCTCGCGCAACTCCTTGAGGAAGACAGTGCGGACGCGTCCGGACATCGTTCAGGTGAGGGATTCTCCGACCAGCTGCAAAAACACGGACTCGAGCGCGCTGAGACCGGTGCGCGCGCGCAGCTCATCGACCGTTCCGGATGCGACAACCCGGCCCTCGTGCACGACCGCGATCTCATCGCACAGGCGTTCCACCTCGCTCATGATGTGGGTGGAGAATACCACCGTGCGCCCTTCCGCGCGGCATTTTTCGATGAAGCGCATGATGGTCCGCGAGGTCATCACATCGAGTCCGGTCGTCGGCTCGTCGAAGATCATCACTTCGGGGCGGTGCACGATCGCGCGAGCGATCGACACACGCTGCTTTTGCCCGGTCGAGAGCTTGTCGCACCGGCCGTCGGCGAAGCTCTCCATCTCGAGTTCGGAGAAGACCTCGTTGAGGCGCGCGTCGAGACGGCTGCCATCGAGCCCGTGCAACCGTCCAAAATACTCCACCATTTCCCGGGCTGTCAGCCTCCCGTAAAGGGCGGTGCTTCCAGTGAGAAAACCGATCTTCTCGCGCACGATCTGGGGCTCTTCTTGCACATCATGCCCGGCGACGATCGCGGTTCCCGCTGTCGGCGTCAGCAGTGTCGCAATCATGCGCAGGGTCGTGGTTTTTCCCGCGCCGTTTGCGCCCAGCAGTCCGAGGATGCGGCCCGGTCGGGCGATGAAGCTCACGCCGTCCACCGCGCGCACAGTGCCGCGCTTGTGGCCGTGGAATACCTTTACGAGTTGACGGGCTTCGATCATGAGCGGTCGGCGGGGGTGAGCCGTCGGATCAAACGACGCGTGGTGTAGATAACAACGGACAAAGGGGCGAGAAGCCAGCAGAGTGCAACGGAGCCAGGGTGAGGACGAGGAACGTGTGTTTGACCTGCCGCGAGCCGAAAAGATCGATAAGCCACCCGGGCATCACACAATCACGTCGCAGGCGCTGATTCCGGGCAACGCCGAAGATCCAGGGTGAAGCCCGTGATGGCGCGTTTCGTCAACGGCGGAATCACCAGTTTTCGGCCTCGACTCGCGGGAAGCGCCACCCAGCGCGCGGCCTCGCGGCTGGCTGCCTCGCGTTCGTCGCGCGGGAGTCCTGGATAGTCCTCCCCTCGCGGATGCCAGGGATGGAATCGTGCCGCCGCTTCGATTTCCCCCGTCTCCAGATGAACCCACTCGAGGGTCAACGGCGCGTGTGCGCGGATGTGCGGATGCAAGCCGGCCACGAGGTAAAATGCCCGGTAGCGCACCCCTGACAGCGCCACGTCCCCGCTGCGCTTGAGCGGGACGCGCACGCCATTGACGAGGAGGGCCCCTTGCGTCGCGGCGTCTGCCGGGGCGCTGACCTCCAACCGGTCGAGGCTCGAATCCACCGCCCGGGAGGTCACCGAGGCGTGGGGTTGTTCGCTCAGCATGGGCCAGGGCTCCAGCGCCTGCCGGAAGGTGACCGGGCCGGCCGCGCTCGCGAGGCGCCCGATGACCGGAAAACGAAAATCCCACACCGGCCGCAACCACTCCGCATCAAAGGGCATGCCCGCGCGCTGCAACGACTTTGTCACCGATTCGACGTCGCGCCACAGGAGCGTGGGCAGGAAGAATCGGTCGTGCAGCGCGTGTCCCCAGGATCGAAACGGCACCCGAAACGGTCTTGCCGCGAGCATCGCCAGCACGGCCCGCACGAACAATCCCGTGACCGCCAGCACTTCGGCATCCGGATGCGTCTCAAACGCACGAAACTCGATGATGCCAAGCATGCCATTGGGCGAGCCGGCATTCCAGAGCTTGTCGATGCTGATCTCGGCCCGGTGCGTGTTTCCTCCGCGATCGGTCAGGAGATCGCGGAAAAGCTGTTGAAAAAGAAACCGTTCGCCGGGGGGGCGCAGCTCGCGAACACCCTCGCAGGCAAGCTCGATTTGAACCAGCGCGTCGGGCAGGCTTTCATCCACCCGTGGCGCCTGTGAGCTCGGTCCCACGTATTGACCGGAGAAAAGATAGGACAGCGATGGGTGCCGTTGCCAGAAACGGAGGATCGACGGTAGGAAATCGTGGCGGATGAGAAAGGGGCTTTCGTCGGCCGTGGGTCCGCCAAAGCAGATGTGCGCCGCGCCCCCGGTGCCGGTGGGGCGGCCGTTGAAATGCAGCTTCCGCATGCACAGCCCGACTGCACTTCCGGCCTCGCTCGCGATGCGGATCCACTCCCGGTAGCCCTCCCAATGCGTGGAAGGTGGAAGGTTGGCCTCAATCACACCCGGGTCCGCGCCGAGGCCGAAGTTCCCGTGCTGATCGTCGATGGGCGGAAGGTAGCCGGCGAGAACCACTGGCCCGCACCCGAGACCCCCCACGGCGTCCTCGATATGGCCGACGAGCTCGGCGTATGGTGGAAGGAAGAGGGGCGGAATGAAAACGACCAACCGGCCGTCGCGGACTTCGACGACGAGCGCCCGGCGAAGGGAACGTTCGGGCAGGGTGCTGAGGGGAAGGCGCAGGCCCGCCCAACTGTCGCCGATCAACAGCGTGAGTCGCTTCCTTGGGACGGGCCAGCGGTCCGTGGCCCATCGTCCATCGATGTGATCGAGTGGGAGTGCGTAACCCCCGTGCAGGCCCTCGCGGGCGGAGGTCGGTTCCGCGAGCGGGACGGGCCGGGCGCGCAGCTTCAAGGCTGCCGCCACGGCGGTGATCAACCGGTGCGCATCCGCGGGAACACACGGTCCCGGCGCGGAATCGTCATCGGTGCGCAACAGGGAGGGGTCGCGCCAGAGGGGCCGGCCGTCCGTGCGCCAGTGGATCTGGAGGCACCAGCGGGGAATCGGTTCGCCGGGATAGTGCTTTCCGGAGGTTTCGAGCACGAGCGCCCCGGCCGGAACCCTTGGCAGCAAATTCGCCGCGAAGCGCCGCGCGTAGCTCAATTTAGTCGGTCCAAGGGCATCGACCGACCATTCGGTGCCTTCAGGCACCAATGGAACGAAGGTCGGTTCTCCGCCCATCGTGAGCGCGACCCCGACGCGCTCGAGGCACGCCTCCACGGCCGCGGCACACGCAGCCGGCGCCGACCGCGGTGCAGCTGCGGGAGGTCTCTTGCGGCGAGGCATCCTCAGGTGATCGTCACGCCTCGCGAATCTCGACCGAGGTCTCCAGCTCGGATCGCGTGTCCTTGGCGCCCCAGAAGGCACCAGTGACCGGGTTCAGGTTGGCCGGACCACGGCCGACGGCGACGGGAATGAAATGTTCATCGACGAGGATCGCGTGCGTGGGATCGAAGCCCTTCCAGCCGGCGCCCGGCAGGTAGACTTCAGCCCAGGCGTGCAATGTCCCGGGGGGGACGTCGGGATCGAGCGTGGGATCGTAGAGATAGCCGCTCACGAAACGTGCCGCCAGACCGAGGGCATGGCAGGCTTGCATCATCAGGTTGGCGAAGTCGCGGCAGGTGCCGGACCGTTCCCGGATCGTTTCGTCAGGTGCCTGCACGCCGGGTTCGATGCGGGTCCGGTAGTCGATGTGTTCGCGGATCGTCTGATTGAGCTGCGTGAGCAACTCGAGGGAATCGTCGGGAAACTCGTGCAAGGCCGAGCGCATCCAGGCAAGGAGCGGTCGCGATTTTCCATCCGGGGAATCACGATAGGGCGCCAGCATGGCGGATTCGGCCGGCATGTAGTCGAACGGATAACGGGCGGCATCGAGGCGCACGACGAACTCGAACGGATTTCGCTCCAGGGTCTCGACCTCGAAATCCGTGCGCACGACCAGTTTCTCCACGCGGTCGTAATAATAGGCGACGGCGAGGCTGTTTTCGTGGTGATCACGCGACCAGAAGAGCTTTGTCTCCGGTTCAGTCGTGAGTTTGAAGCTGTTGACGGAGACGTGGTGATTCTCGCGTGGGCGCATGAGGATGTGCTGTGGAGCGAGCACGACGTGCGCCGAGTAGCGGTAGGTGATGTTGTGGATGACGTGGAGTTTCATCGGTCGGCGGATCTCGAGGGCGCAGAAAGATTCGGCGGAACGCCGGCGGATTGAAATCACCAAATACGAAGCCCGTCGCGGACTGGCGCCGACCGGCGGTAGCTTCAACTACGGTAAATTGAGTCGCGAGCCATCAGTCGAACCTCAAAAGAACTCGCGGTGCCGCGCATCGTTCAGTTGTAGGATCGGACTTAGTGTGCGGGGCATGAGCATGAACGAAACATATGAAAGGAGATGCTCGGAAGCAATGACGACAACCGTAATGAAGAACAATGCGGGTGTCGCGAGGTCTTCAGCCTCAAAGACATCGCTAGCATAGGCACGACTGTGTTCGCTCTGAACCTGGCATTATGCGATTTTCGGGGACGAATGCGAAGAGCCGTCATCTGGCGAGATGTAGGAGGCCGTCGTGCCGAGAAACGCGCCTGAGTGTCCGTTCAAAGAGAGGAGGCCTTGCGCTACTATGTTCTCGGGGAAAGCAAACCTGCCTGTGCAAGTCTGGCGCGCAGCCGTGCTTCAAACTTCTTTGCCAAAGCGTGTTCCCAGATTCTTAGGACACGCCATCC
>Ga0299906_10002897_pt1 | contig 14165 bp, 8 predicted proteins | sample RVTome_14_FD_200259 | JGI IMG/M metagenome (GOLD analysis project Ga0299906, IMG submission 200259) | Soil microbial communities from uranium-contaminated site in the Upper Colorado River Basin, Wyoming, United States - RVT145D125 (version 2) ... | reverse complement strand
GCCACGTAGGTCGTCAGCCCCTCCGACCAGTTGCCCCGGGCGTAATCGTTCCGCACCCCGTTGCCCCACCAGGAGTGGGCGATTTCGTGGCCGAGGCTGGTCTCGACGATGAAGGGCAGACGGACCACTGAGCTGCCCAGCAGTGTCCAGGAAGGAAAACCGTAACCGGTCGGAAAGAAGTTTTCGACCACGGCAAACTTTTCGAAAGGGTAGGGGCCGAACAGCCCGACGTAAAGTTCCAGATAGCCCTTGGCGGCCTTGAGGTAGGTATCCGCCAGATCATCCGTCTCCGGATAGAAGTAAGTATAGAGGGGAATGCCGCCGGCCTGTATTTCCCGGATCCGGTAGGGGCCCGCGGCCAGAGTCAGGCTGGTCAGAGGGGAGACCGTCTCCCAGACCGAGAAGCTGCGGCCATCCTGCGTCCCGCGTTCGACCCGGCGTCCGGAAGTGATCCCTTCGGTTCCCGCCGGCGCTTCGATGCGCAGGCGGAAGGTCGCCCGGCTGCCGGGCAGCTCCGGGTACCAGCCGGAACCGCCGGCGAGAAAGGTCCCCCGCGGCCCGATGGTCGCCGCCACCCCGTAGGTCGGGTCCTCGCTGTGGACGGGGTTTTCCGGCACCGGATCACGAAAGGCGCCGGCATAGCGGACGGTCACCTGCACTTCATCCCGTCGCATGGCTGGTGGCAGGGAAACCTTGAGTCGGCCTCCCTGCCATTCGTAGGCGGCAGGGTGGCCCGCCAGACTCACACTTTCGACGCGCACCTGCGGCGCCAGCTGCAGCAGCAGTTGCGATGTACCGTCGGGGACGATGGTCAGGTTGGCGGTCCCCTCCAGCCTGCCTTTTTCTGGCTGCAGAAGGAGACGCAGGTCGTAGAGAGGGATCGACGGTGCGGCCAGAACCGGTGGAACGGGCAGGACGACACACAGGGCGATGGCAGGAATGATCAATCTTCGCCAGTTCATGTCCCCCATTATAGCTGAAAAAATGGACCACCGGCAGTGTTGGTAGTACCCTGGCTGCTTGTAATCAGTGAGTGGCCACCGCGCCCGCTGTCAATGTGGTGTGGGTTTCGTCAGGTGACCGAACTTCTTCTCCATCCCCTTGAGGATCTCCTGGTCGCTCGCACCAAGGTTTTTCCAGAGGAAGGCGAGCATCGCCTGGCCGTAGCAGATGTTGCAGCCGGCCGCATGGTCGTCGAACTTGCCTCCAGGTTTCCCCTCCTTCCAGAAACAGTGCAGCAGACTCTTGTGCCCCATGGCGTCGCAGAAGCAGTAGCAGGGAATTGACTGCTCCTTGACGGCGATGTCGGGGTTGCCGAGCAGCTCGGGCTCCTTCACCGCGATCTTGTAGCCGACCTCCACCGACTCGCTGGTGAAGACGAAGGAAGGGAATTTCCAGGCGTCCCAGTCCTCGTTCGGGTATTTCTTCTCCAGCAGGGCGGCGGCCTCCTTGGTCAGATCGGCCATCTTCAGGCTGGCGATCCGGTCGAATTCCTGCTTTTGCTTCTCGTCCACGCCGGAGGCCGCAAGCGGCGCCAGGAGGGCAAGAAGGGCCAGGGCCGTAATCAGTATTTTGCCGTGATGTCGCATGGTTCGGTCTCCTTTGTTGAGAATGTTCAGAAGGGCAGTTAGTAGGCCGGGATAAGGCGGTTTTGCCGTTCCCGGCGACGAGTGCGGCCGACATCGGCCATGCCGGAAACGCTTCGCTTATTCCGGCCTACCTGAAATCAAAAAGGCAGCACAAACTTCCAGTTGCTGCCGCGCAGCCACTGGCCGACCACGATGCAGGCGAGCTGGCTCAGCAGCAGGGCCAGAAACAGCAGGTTGAGCCAGCCCCGTTCACGGGTGAACCAACGGCCCCCCGGGGCGTGGCTGCGGTCGAGCAGGGGGGCCAGCAGCAGAAAAAGGGCGATCAGGGTCGGTGCGACCACCCCGCCGAGGAAGGCGGAGTGGCTGACCATCTCCTGAACGCCGACGAAATACCAGGGTGCCCTGGCCGGATTTGGGGGATGCAGGGGGTCGGCGCGCTCGTATATCGGCGCATCGACGAAAAGCGCCAGCACCAGCAGGACGGCCAGGGTCAGCAGGGCCACCGCACCCTCGGCCCGGTAAAGCCAAGGGGCCGCCGGCAGCTTGTCGTCCGGCTCCTCGGAGGCAGCGGCCAAGCCGCCGTCCTTGCGGATGCGCCACAGGTGCAGGGCGCTGAGGACCAAAATCGACAGGGGGATTGCGCCAGCATGCAGGGCGAAGGCGCGCGGCAATGTCTCAGGACCGATCTCCTCGCCGCCGAGGAGGAAGGTCTGGAACACCGGACCGATGAGCGGGTAGTAGCCGACCAGGCTCGAGCCGACCTTGATCGCCCAGTAAGAGATCTGGTCCCACGGCAGCAGGTAGCCGGTGAAGTTGGCCGCAAGGATAAGCAGCAGCAGGAACAGGCCGTAGCACCAGTTGAGCCACCGTCCCCGGTAGCTCCCCGTCAGGAAGACCCGGGAGAGGTGCAACACGGCCAGGATCACCAGGGCGTTGGCGGCCAGAAAGTGCAGGTTGCGCACCAAGGCGCCGAAATGCAAGGTCGTGGTGATGTGGAGGATGCGTTCATACGCCTCCTGTTGCTCCGGCACGTAGTAGAGAAACAGGGTCAGGCCGGTGACCAGCAACACGCCGAGACAGGTCAGGGCGGCGATGCCGAGCCCCAGGGTGGTCAGGGGATGCAGAGCCCGGGGGCTGACCGCGGGGGCGTGCAGATGGTCGAGGAAGTTTCGCTGTGCTCGCGCCATGGTCAGACTCTCCCCGGCCCGGCGCCCAGGTCGAGCCATTCGGGCGCCGGCCGCTTGCCGGCGGTATGGATCCAGAGCCGTCCTTCACGGGCGCGGACGGCGTGCCAGGGGAGGGGACGGCTCGCCGGACCGGACCAGACCTCGCCCAGCGGGCCGAACTGGCTGCCGTGGCAAGGGCAAAAGAAGCCCTGGTCGACGGTGTTGACCAGGCAGCCGAGGTGGGTGCACTCCAGGCTGAGGGCCGCGAGCCGGTCCCCCCGCCGGATGACGGCCACCTTCTTCTCCGGGAAGGGGACGGCCCCGTCGGACGGCATCAGGTCGAGGGGGGCGAGGTCCGTCCAGTGGGCGGCGGAGAAACGGCCGGCGGCCAGCCAGACGTCGATCAGGATGCCACCCAGGGCGGCGAAGGTGGTGCCGATCGTCCCGTAGAGAAACAGGCGGCGTAGCCATTCGCGTCGGTTCATCGTCTTCCGATCCGTCATTCCCTTCCCTCCGAGAATGTGCGCACTTTCTGCACCAGCGCCCACAACTCCTCGCTCTTCAGCTCCTCGCGGAAGGCCGGCATGGCCGTGCCGTGGATGCCGTCAGCGACGGTCCGGGCAATCCGCTCGTTGCTCAGGGCGGCAAAGTAGGGGCGGTTGGTCAGGTTGCGCGGCCGCGGGAGATGCTGAAGATGCTCCGGTCCCGTGCCAGTGCCGGCGACGCCGTGGCAGCGCACGCAGAGGCTGCCGAACAGGGTGTCGGCCTTTGGCGGTGCCAGTGAAACCGTCGGCCGGGTGGGTAGGGGCGGCAGTTCTGCCTTGTCGTGGCGCGGCACGCCGATGAAGGCGTCGAAGAGCAGGTCAAGAAGGCGCTCGCGGTTCTCCAGCTCTAACAGCCGGCCGTATGGAGGCATGGAGGTGCCGGGGATGCCATTCTCGATGCTTTTGGCGAGGCGTTCGTCTTCGGTGCGGCGGAAAAACTCTGGGTTTCCCTTGAAGGACCGGGGGAAGCCGGCCAGGTTGGGCTGGATTGGGCCGAAACCGTCGCCGGCGGCTGCATGGCAGCGCTGGCAGAGGGCCATGTAGAGGTGCTTGGCGAGGGGGGCAGGCGCTTCGCCATGGCCGTCGTGGCCGCTCTCTGTCTCCTCGGCGGCATGGACCGAAACCGGGCCGACCGCCTCCGTGGTCAGCAGCTGCAGCAGCTGCGCCCGTTCCTCCTCACTCATGGGGATCGTCGGCATGACCGCACCGGGGATGAGCCGGGCCGGGTTGGCGAGGAACTCGACGAGAAAGTCGGCGCTGCGCTGGGCTCCGATGTAGGTCAGATCCGGAGCGATGCGGCCATCCTCCTCGCCGAACTGATGGCAGGCCAGACACTTCTTTCGCTGCAGGATTCCCGCGTCGGCCGCTGGCGGCAGTGGCGGCAGGGCGACCCGACCGGCCTGCACCTGCATCGGGGTGGCGTAAAGGGGGTCCTTCACCCGGCTCTTCAGAAAGGTGCCGAGTTGCGTCACTTGCCCGCCGGAGAGAGGAAACCGCGGCATGATCGAGTTCTCCGGCGCCTTCTTCGGTTCGCGGATCGCCTCCTCGATCTGCGCCAGCCCCAGATGCGAACCGATGGTGCTCAGATCGGGTCCGAAGCGTCCCCCCTCTCCCAGGCCGGCGACATGGTGACAGGTGTCGCAGGCCTTCTCCAGGAAGAGCCGGTACCCATTCCAGGCCCGCTCGGCCCCGGGGAGCGGCCTAAGCTCGTGGCAGCGGAAGCAGCTCGCCTGCAGTTCCTTCCCCTTCAGCACCGTGCGCGCTCCCAAGCCGGGGAGGCCGTGGGAGATCTGAATGTCCAAGGCCATCCCTTCGCCGAGGTGGCAACCGGTGCAGCCGAGCCTCTCCGGCGAGTGGGGGACGATGTTCGGATGGCCGTGGCGTGCATGCTCCTCCCCGGCGATTGCCGGGCCGCCGCCGGGGTGGCAGGTGGTGCAGTGCTCTCGCTGCGGCCGGCCCCCCAGGTTGACGGTGAGGTCGGCAATCAGCCCGTGGTGATGGTGACGCCCCCGCTCCCAGCCGACGAAAAGCACGGCCAGGGCGGCGAGGCAGGCCAGCACGGCGGCTGCCGTCAGCAGGCGGTTGATCCAGAGGGGTTCATTGACCGGCGTAGGGTTCATCTTGCTCCCTTCATTTTCGTGGAGGATTTCTACCTGCGTTTATGGTCTCACGAACCGTGCCACCTCTGTGCCTTCTGTTTATCCGCTTGCATAAGAATAAGAAGAATCCACTCGATTGCAAATGTTTCGCGGGTTGGCTCCCGTCCTTACCTCGCCGAAGTGTCGGCTTCGCCGGAGTTGAATGAAGAATATTCTTTGACGGAATTGCACAATATTCTACTATTTCCAAGCTCTATTGCATTCACTGTCGACAAATAGCCAATTTTGCAACTATTTTCCACTGGGCACGATATGTGAAACATGGTTTGAATCGTCGCCACTGTTTGCTTTGTCGGGCGGGGAAACTATACTTTTAAGGTTATTTTCACGACACCCCCGCAGGAGTTGTGCAACATATGAATATCTCTATCCGTTTCCTGCTGATGTCTGTGCTCTGTGCCTCCCTTTCTCCGACCCTGAGTCTGGCAGAAAAAAGCCCGGAGCCCGCCCACCTCGACGCTCTCGTCGACGAAGCCCTGGCCAACAACCCCGAGATCAAGGCCTCAGAGGCCCGCTGGCAGGCCTTCTCGGAGCGGGTGAGGCAGGCCGGGACTTTCGAAGACCCGATGCTGATGCTGAAGATCCAGAACGCCCTGGTGCGCGACCCGCTCAACTTCAACCGCGACTTCATGACCGCCAAGGTGATCGGCATCAGCCAGATGCTCCCTTTTTTTGGGAAGCGTGCTCTTCAGCGCGAGGGAGCCGAGAGAGCGGCCGAGGGCGAGCGCTGGTCCTTCGCAGAGCGCAAGCTGGAGCTGCGACGCATGGTCAAGGAGACGTGGTACCAGCTTTACTTCGTCGACCGTTCCTTGGAGATCGTGGAGAAGAATATCGGCATTCTCGACGATCTGACCCGCTTTACCGAAACGATGTACGGGGTAGGGCAGGGGCTGCAGCAGGACGTGCTCAAGGCCCAGGTGGAGCGCTCGAAGATGGAAGACATGCGCATCTCCCTGCGGCAGAAACGCCGCAGCCTGGAGGCGACCCTCAACACCCTGCTCTACCGGCCGGCCGGCACGGTGGTGCCGACCATCGCCGAAGTCGACCTCACCCCCGTGGATTTTGATGATGCAGAACTGGAGCGGCTCGCCGCTGAAAACCGCCCGCTGATCCGGGCTCTGGCCGCCCAGGTGGAGAAGGCCCGGGTCAGCCGCAAGCTGGGCGAAAAGGAGTTCTACCCCGACTTCACCGTCGCCCTGGAGTACATGCAGCGCGACCCGGCCATGGGCGAGAAGGGGTTCGACATGTACGGCGCCGGCGTCACCTTCAATCTGCCTGTGCAGCGCGAGCGGCGTCATGCCATGATCGCCGAAGCTGAGTCGGAAACCCGCATGGCGCAGGAAGAGCTGAACATGCTGCGTAACCAGATCCGCTTCGGCATTGCCGATGCCCTGGCGCAGCTGGAGCGCAGCCGAAAACTGGCCGAACTCTACCGGGGGGGCATCATCCCCCAGGCGGGGCATTCCCTGGAGGCGGCCATGGCCGCCTACCGGGTGGGAAAGGCCGATTTCATGAACGTGCTCGACAGCCAGATGGCCCTGTTCAACTTCGAGCGCGAATACTACGACGCCGTGGCCGAGCACCAGATGCAGCTTGCCCAGCTCGAAGGGGTGGTCGGGAAGGAACTGCCTTGAATCTTTTCTTGTAGGGGCGTGATTCATCACGCCCAGGGCGCAATGAATTGCGCCCCTACGACGGACACAAATCACCAATCACGGGTTTATGAGGTTACCATGACCAAAAAGACCGCCATCCCCCTCCTTGTTTTACTGCTGGTCGCAGCGCTGGGCGCCGGCTATTTCCTCGGCATGGGCAGGCACGCCGGTCAAGAAGCGGCGGCGCCGTCTGCCGAGACGACTGCAGCAACCGAGACCAAGACGCAGTACACCTGCGGCATGCATCCCTTCGTCATTCAGGACGAACCGGGACTCTGCCCGATCTGCGGGATGAAGCTCACCCCCCTCAAGGCCGGAACGGGCGGCCAGGCAGCCGCCGAGCGCAAGATCAAGTACTGGCAGGCACCGATGGACCCCACCTACATCCGCGACAAGCCGGGCAAATCGCCGATGGGGATGGATCTGGTTCCCGTTTACGAAGATGAGACGGCAACGGGCGGCATCGTCATCGACCCGGTCACCGCCCAGAACATGGGGATCCGCACCGCGCCGGTGGAACGCCGCGACCTCTCCCGAACCCTGCGCACCGTCGGCCTGGTCACCTACGAGGAGTCGCGCCAGTATTCGATCAACAGCAAGATCGACGGCTGGATCGAGCGCCTCCACGTCAACCAGACCGGCCAGATGGTTCGCAAGGGGCAGCCCCTCCTGGAGATCTACAGCCCCGAACTGGTGGCGGCGCAGCAGGAATACCTGCTGGCCCTAGACTCTGGCCGTCGGCTCGCCGAAAGCCCCTTCCCGGAAATCGCCGAGGGCGCTCGGCGCCTGCTGGATGCGTCCCGCACCCGCCTGAGCTACTGGGACATCTCCGAAAAGCAGATTCGCGAACTGGAGAGTACCCGCCAGCTGCGCAAGACTCTGACCCTCTACAGCCCTTACGGCGGGATCGTAACCGAGAAAAAGACCTTCGCGGGGATGCGCGTCATGGCCGGCGAGGAATTGCTGCAGATCTCCGACATCTCCAGGGTCTGGGTCAACGCCGACATCTACGAATACGAACTCCCCTGGATCAAGCTGGGCCAAGCGGCGGTGGTGGAGCTCCCCTTCGCCGTCGGAAAGGCGTTGGAAGGGAAAATCACCTACATTTACCCCTACCTTGAAAATGAGACCCGCACGGTCAAGGCCCGGATCGAATTCCCTAATCCAGGCCTGGAGCTCAAGCCGGGCATGTACGCCAATGTGCGCATCGAGACGCAGGCGGTGAAGGGAGCGCTGGCAATTCCCGGCAATGCGGTGCTCAACTCCGGCAAGGGGCAGACGGTCTTCGTCGCCCGCGGCGAGGGGCGCTTCGAGCCGCGCGCCGTCAAGACCGGCGTGGGCGACGAGGAAGGCTACGTGCAGATCCTCTCCGGCCTCCGTGAAGGGGAGACAGTGGTGACCAGCGCCCAGTTCATGCTCGACTCCGAAAGCAAGCTGCGCGAGGCGATCCAGAAGATGCTTGAACCGAAGAAGGAAGAGCCAGCAGGTATGCCGGCGAAGCAGGAAGAACTGGACGATCTGTTCAAATAACCGTAGGGGCGCAATTAATTGCGCCCATGGGCGTGATGAATCACGCCCCTACACAAGCCTGCATTTCACGTAGGGGCGACCCGGTGGGTCGCCCAGAATCTGACGAGGCAGCGCCTCGCCCCTACACAGAAACGGTTATCACCATGCTCGAACGCATCATCGATTGGTCGATCCGCAACAAATTCATGGTGGTCCTGGTTACGCTCTTCGTGATCGTCGGCGGCATTTATTCGCTAATTAACACCCCGGTTGACGCCATCCCCGACCTCTCCGACGTGCAGGTGATCATCTTCACCGAGTACCAGGGGCAGGCGCCGCAGGTGGTGGAGGACCAGGTCACCTATCCGCTGACCACGCAGATGCTCGCCGTCCCTGGTGCCAGTGTGGTGCGCGGCTACTCCTTCTTCGGCTACTCTTTCGTCTACATCATCTTCGAGGACGGCACCGACATCTACTGGGCCCGCTCCCGGGTGCTGGAGTACCTGAACTACGTCTCCGGCAAGCTTCCCGCCGGCGTCACCCCGACCCTGGGGCCGGACGCCACCGGCGTCGGCTGGATCTTCGAGTACGCCCTGGTCAGCGACCGGCACAACCTGCAGGAGTTGCGCTCGATCCAGGACTGGTACCTGCGCTACGAATTGACCGCCCTGGAGGGGGTCTCCGAGGTGGCGAGCCTGGGCGGCTTCGTCAAGGAGTACCAGGTGGCGGTCGACCCCAACCGCCTGCTCGCCTACAACATCCCGATCACGATGGTCAAGATGGCCATCATGAACAGTAACATCGACGTCGGCGGCGGCGCCATCGAGATGGCCGAGACCGAGTTCGTGGTCCGCAGCCGCGGCTACATCCAGAAGGTTGAGGATCTGCAGAATGTAGTGGTGATGACCACCGAGCGCGGCACCCCTGTGCTGCTGCGGGACATCGCCGAGGTGCGTCTGGGGCCGGAGATGCGCCGTGGGGTCGCCGAGCTTAACGGCGAGGGGGAAGTCGTCGGCGGCATCGTCGTCATGCGTTTCGGCGAAAACGCCCTGAAAACCATCGACAACGTCAAGCGCAAGCTCGAAGACCTAAAGGCCGGCCTCCCCGAAGGGGTGGAGATCGTCACCGTCTACGACCGCGCGGGACTCATCGAGCGGGCGGTAGAAACCCTCAAGGAAAAGCTGCTGGAGGAGAGCATCGTGGTGGCCGTCGTCACCGCCATCTTCCTCTTTCACCTGCCGAGCGCCTTCGTCGCCATCTTCACCCTGCCGGTGGCGATCCTGATGGCCTTCATCATCATGTACGCGCAGGGAATCAACGCCAACATCATGAGCCTGGGCGGCATCGCCATCGCCATCGGGGCGATGATCGATGCGGCGATCATCATGATCGAGAACGCCCACAAGCACCTGGAGCGCGACCGCGGCAAGAAGCCTCACTGGGAGATTATCCGGGATGCCTCCAAGGAGGTCGGGCCGACCCTCTTCTACAGCCTGCTGGTGATCACCGTCTCCTTCGTCCCCGTCTTCACCCTGACGGAGCAGTCGGGACGCATGTTCAAGCCGCTCGCCTATACCAAGACCTACGCCATGGGGGCGGCGGCCCTGCTGTCGATTACCATCGTGCCGATCCTCATGGGGTGGTTCATCCGCGGCAAGATCAAACCGGAGCACGCCAATCCGGTGAACCGGATGCTGATCCGCCTCTACCACCCGGTGGTCGATTTCGTCCTCAAGTGGCGGTGGGGAACCCTCACCGTTGCCTTGTTGCTGATGCTCTCCATCGCCTGGCCACTCTCGAGGATGGGCTCGGAATTCATGCCCCCCCTGTATGAGGGAGACCTGCTCTACATGCCGACCACCCTGCCGGGGCTTTCGGTGACCAAGGCGAAGGAGGTTTTGCAGCAGACCGACCGCATCATCCGCCAGTTCCCCGAGGTGCACCATGTGTTCGGCAAGATCGGCCGCGCCGAGACGGCCACCGACCCGGCGCCAATGATGATGGTGGAGACGACCATCATGCTCAAGCCGGAAGAAGAGTGGCGGAAAGTCCCGACGCACCGCTTCTACAGCGGTTGGCCGGAATGGAGCGAATTCTTCAAAAAGCCCCTGCGCTGGGTCTGGGCGGAGGAGAAGACGATCAGCGTCGATCAACTGGTGGATGAGCTCAACGCCTCCATCCAGTTCCCCGGCCTGACCAACGCCTGGACCATGCCGATCAAGACCCGCATCGACATGCTCTCCACCGGCATCAAGACGCCGGTCGGCATCAAGATCATGGGACCGGACCTGGCCGTCCTCAGCGATCTCGGCGCGGAAATCGAGGCGGTCATGCGGACCGTTCCCGGCACCCTCTCGGCCATCGCCGAACGGACTGTCGGTGGCTACTACCTCGATTTCGAGATCAACCGGCTGGCCGCCGCCCGTTACGGCATCCAGGTGGGGGATATCCAGGACGTCATCCAGACGGCGGCCGGTGGCATGATGGTTACCCAGACCGTCGAGGGACTGGAGCGCTACCCGGTAAGCCTGCGCTACGACCGGGATTTCCGCAGCGACCTGCCGGCCATGAAACGGATCCTGGTGCCGGCGCCGAACGGCGCGCACATCCCCATGGAGCAACTGGCGACGATCACTGTGCGCAACGATCCCGACAGCATCAAGAGCGAAAACTCGCGGCGCACCGCCTGGGTCTATGTCGACATCAAGGGGATCGACGTCGGTACCTACGTGAAGAACGCCCAGCGGACGGTGGCGGAAAAGATCAAGCTCCCCGCCGGCTACAACATCGTCTGGAGCGGTGAGTTCGAGTACATGGAAAAGGCCAAGTCCCGGCTGATGGTCATCATCCCCCTGACTGTCCTGATCATCTTCGTCATCATCTACATCAACACCAAGAGCCTGGTCAAGACGGGGATCGTCTTTCTGGCCGTGCCGTTCTCCCTGGTCGGGGCCTTCTGGTTCATGTACGCCCTCGACTATGACACCTCCATAGCCGTCTGGGTCGGGGTGATCGCGCTGGCCGGCCTCGACGCCGAAACCGGCGTGGTCATGCTCCTCTACCTCGACCTGGCGCACAAGCTGTGGGGGGATAACGGTCGCATGCTGACCTGCGGCGACCTCAGGCAGGCCATCCACCACGGGGCGGTCAAGCGCATCCGGCCCAAGATCATGACCATCGGCGTTATCATTGCCGGCTTGCTGCCGATCATGTGGAGCCACGGCGCCGGGGCGGACGTGATGAAGAGGATCGCCGCCCCCATGGTCGGCGGGGTGGTCACCTCAGGGATCATGGAGTTGATGGTCTATCCAGTCATCTTCTACCTGTGGCGAGCCCGGAAGCTGGACAAGTCCCTGGTGCCCACCTCCGAGGGGGAGATCGAGGAAGGGGAGCTTCACGAGGCAGGTCACCAGGCGTGATAAAATACAACCCGGCGGCAGAGCGCCGCCACAACACAAGCCAAGGAGATAAACGATGAAAAAGCTGAATGCAATTCTGGCCGCACTGTTTCTGCTGGGCCTCCCGCTGGCTGCCGGTGCCATGGAGGGAATGAAGCACGACGAGCACGGCAAGATGGAGGGGATGAAGCATGAAGGCATGAAGATGGAAGAAGGCATGATCATGGTCGGCGAAGAGACCGAGGAAGGGGTCAAGGCGATGGCCCACCTCAACGACGTCAAGGCGGCCATGGCCAAGATGGGAATGAAGGAGACGCACCACTTCATGGTCGCCTTCGTCGACTCGACCGGCAGCCCCATCACCGAGGGGACGGTGGCGGTCAAAATCAAGAACCCCGCCGGCAAGGAAGGTGAGGCCATCAAGCTGATGGGGATGGAGGGGCACTTCGGCGCCGACATCGTGCTGCCGGAGAAGGGCGAATACCACTTCAAGGTGGGCACCAAGCTCGCAGATGGTAAAAAGCGCGAGTATCATTTCCACTACACCGTGGAATAAGACAGTAGGCTACGAGGGCCGCGGGAGACCGCGGCCCTTGGCCTTTGGCTCTCGGCCGAGGGGTACTGTGTGCTTGGGGGGCGTGTGTGATGATGGTTCTGGTGGTACTCTGAGCCTATGCCCCCTGTTCCCGGCAATCATTGAAGGAACGATCCAGAGGACGAGGAACCCTCTTCAGGAAGGCAAGCCAGCCATGGGCATCCGAGGAAAGCTTCTTGTCCTTCTTCTGCTCATCTCGGTTGTGCCGCTGACGATCAGCGCCGCCATCAGCCATCTCTCCATGCATCGCTTCGGCCTGCATCTTGCGGGTGTAACGCGAACCCTTCTGACCGACAGCGCCCACGCCTACCTGCATAAGGTGGTGGAGGGTTACCAGCACCTGCAGGAGCGCGACAGCAAGTCGGTGGAAGCGGCGCTGAAGCTGGAAGCCCAACGGTGGCGAGACCGCCCCGAACTGGCCGAACCCGAGGCGAACAGTCCCGCAATCGCCTTTCAATTTCTGAAGGACTGCCGCCCTGATCTGACCGCCAGGCAGTACACCATCCTCACCGCGGGCCAAGGGTTCAGCCATCCGCCGGATAAAGGGTTTCCCGGCAGGTCCGACCCGCGGCATCTTCCCTGGTATGAGGCCGCCCGCGACAAGATGGCCTTGACCCGCACCCTCGCCGTTGATCCCATCTCAAGTCATCCCGCTCTCTTCACCGCCATCCCTCTGCTGACGCCTGACGGCAGATTTATCGGCGTCACGGCGATAAGCCGGCCGCTCAGCGAAGTTCTCCAGACCATGGCATTGCCTGAGGCCTGGGCCGGGAAGGCCCAAGCCATGCTTGTAATGCTGGAGAAAGGCAGGGGAGAGGAGCAGGGCCGTCTGCGCATCGTGGCAACCGACGCGAGAGGGGTCGTAGGGCCGGAAACGAGCGAGGGGGCCTATCTGGAGCCGGACGACCCCGCTGAAGTCGGGCCGCTGCTGCGGATGGTCGCCTCGGGTCAAGCGGGAACGGCACGAATCACCTTTCGTGAGCAGGACACACACTGGGTCTTCGGTGCCGGCCAAGAGGGGGAGCCCTTTCCGGTCGTCATCGTGTCCCATGTCGCGATCATCAACGAGGCCCTGGCGGCCGAACGGCATGTCCGGAGCAAGACGATCCAGGGCCTGATGATCTCCGGGGCGCTGCTGGCCGCCGTGGTCCTGGCTGTGATCGCCCTGGCCTTTGCCAGTTCCTGCCGGGTCACCCGCCCACTGCGTCAGCTCTCCGAAGCCGCCCAGAGATTAACCATCGGCGACTTTCAGGCCCGGGCCGAGATTCGCACCGGCGATGAACTGGAAGAACTGGGCCGAATTTTCATCGGCCTGGGCCCCAAGCTGTTGGAGCGCGAGCGCATGGCCAGCTCTCTGGCCCTGGCCGGTGAGATCCAGCAGCACCTGCTGCCTGCGGGACCTCCTCTGGTGGCGGGCTTCGACATCTTCGGAGGCGTCGCCTATTGCGATGAAGCTGGCGGCGACTATTTCGACTACATCGAACTGCAGGAGAAGAGGCTGGGGTTGGCGGTGGGAGACGTGACGGGGCACGGGATCGGCGCGGGCCTGCTGATGGCCTCAGCCCGGGGGATACTCCGCTCCCACGCCGGACGCGATAGCAGCGACCTTCCGGCCCTTTTCTCGGCACTGAATCACCAACTGGCACGGGATGTCGGCGACGGGCGTTTCATGACCCTTTTTTACGGCGTTCTGGATGCCCGGGACCGGTCTTTGCGTTGGTGTTCCGCGGGGCACGGCCCTGTCTTCCTTTACCGGAGCCGGAGCGACGCGGTGGAGGAGCTGGAGACGACGGGAATTCCCCTGGGAATCGTGGCTGCGGGGGCCTGGGCGGGAGCCGGGCCGATAGTCCTGGAGAGCGGCGATATCATGCTTGTCGGCACCGACGGCCTCTGGGAAAGCCGCGATCTTGCCGGGGAGGCCTTTGGCCCGGAGCGGCTCCACACAACGATCCTCTCTCGTCGGCAAGGAACGGCGGCGGAGATCTACTCAGCGGCGATGGAAGCGGTGCGGGTCTTCCGCGGCTCCGGCCGGCAGGAAGATGACGTGACG
>Ga0299906_10002896_pt1 | contig 14172 bp, 13 predicted proteins | sample RVTome_14_FD_200259 | JGI IMG/M metagenome (GOLD analysis project Ga0299906, IMG submission 200259) | Soil microbial communities from uranium-contaminated site in the Upper Colorado River Basin, Wyoming, United States - RVT145D125 (version 2) ... | reverse complement strand
CCGGGAGGGACCTGCAGCGGCATCGGGACCTGGAACGACATGACGGTGAGCACCGCCGAGGTCTATTCGGGGAGCTTCGCCACCGACGGCAACTTCTCCGGCGCCAACGCTACGACGGCCCGCATCGCGAACGGGATCTCCCACACCGCGAGCCACGAGCTGGGCCACATCCTCGACCTGTCGCACTGCAATGCCGCCGATGATTCCGTCACCCTCGGCTGCTCCAGCATCACCTCGGACACCGACGACCAGAACGTGAACTGGCACGTCATGGCGAGCGGCTCCTCCTGGGGCCTCTCGATGTCCCAACGCGCCACTCGCGATCGCTTCTTCAGCATCCATGCGAGCCGCCGCATCCTCGCCGGGAACTTCCAGCTGGCGAGCCACTGGAACAGCCTTCCCAACGTCAACGCCGGAGCCGGATGGGCGGATATCCTGTACGGACGGCCCTTGTCGCCATCGACCACCACCTGGTATGGGCGCAAGTCGAATGGAAGCAGCTTCGGCTCCTACACCACGTGGCGAAGCGACGCCGGCGACGCGGGAGACATCTTCCTCACCGGCGACGTGAACAACGACGACCGGGCCGACCTCGTCTATGGACGCCTTCTCTCCGCGACTCAGATGGCCTGGTACGTACGCCTGTCCTCGGGAGCCGCCTTCGGAAACTACACCACGTGGGTCAGCGACGCCGGAGACGCCGGGGATATTTTTCGACTTGCCGACGTGAACGCGGACGGCCGCGACGATCTCGTTTACGGCCGGCCCCTCACCTCGACCACCGTCCGGTGGTACGTGCGGCTCTCCACCGGTTCGAGCTTCGGTCCCTACACCACCTGGAGCACGGATGCGGGAGACATCGGCGATATCTTCCTCATCGACGACGTGGACGTCGACGGCGACGCCGACCTCGTCTATGGCCGCCTGGTTTCGCCGACGCAGATGAAATGGTACGCGCGGAAGTCGAACGGCTCGAGCTTCGGCGGGTTCAGTGTCTGGAGGGAGGACGCGGGGGACGACGGGGATCTCTTCTTTCTCGGCGATTCCGGGGGTGACGGGGACGCCGACCTCCTCTACGGGCGCACCGTCTCCGACTTCCAGGTGCGGTGGTACTACCGGCCGTCCCTGGGGAACGTCTTCGGCGATCTCCAAACCTGGAGCGACGACGCAGGGGACGCCGGCGACGTGTTCCGCCTGGGCGACGGCGACGGCGACGGTCGCCTCGATCTCTTCTACGCCCGCCCGCTCGGGATGACGAGCCTTACCGCCGTGCCCAACCTTTCGCTCGTCCGCTGGTACGGCCGGCTTTCCCTCGGAGGGAGCTTCGGAGGCTACACGACCTGGGCGACGGACGCCGGGGACGAGGGGGACATCATTCCGTAGTCGGATCGAACCGACCGACGCTCTCCGCCGCCTGGAGGGAAACAGCCTTCCCGGCGGCGGACGCATTTTCCGATGCGGTAGAATCCCCTCCTCGATGAAAAAGACCACTCCGGGTGATCCCGAGCCCGACCAATTTCTCACGGTCAATCCGCCGATTCACCGGGCCTCGACGGTCCTTTACGAGAGCTACGAGGACTACCTGAGGGCCGATCGCAGGCCCTATCACGGCAAGCTCTACGGCACCTACGGTTCTCCCGTCCAGCTCGAACTCGAGAGCGCGCTCGCCGAGCTCGAAGGCGGCCACGCCTGTCGCGCCTGCCACTCGGGGCTCGACGCCATAGAGACGGTGCTCATGGCCTTCACGCGAAGCGGGGATCACGCCCTGTTGTGCGACAACGTGTATGGACCGACCCGCGACTTCTCTGATCGTGTCCTCGCGAAGTACGGAGTCGAGGTGGAGTATCTGCCGCCAACCGTCGGCTCCGACGTCGATCGCTTTCTGAAGCCCAACACGCGGATCCTGTATCTCGAATCGCCGGGCTCCAACACGTTCGAGCTCCAGGACGTTCCCGCCGTCGTCGAGGCCGTGAAGACGAGAAATGTCGTGACCGTCCTCGACAACACCTGGGCGACTCCTCTCTTCTGCCGGCCCTTCGAGCTCGGGGTGGACGTTTCGATTCACTCGGCGAGCAAGTACATCGCGGGCCAGTCGGACACGCTTCTCGGCACCATCACTGCCAACGAAGAGCGGTTCGCCGAGCTCGAGTCGTTCTACGAAACCATCGAGCGTTTCGCCTCCCCGGAATCTTGCTACACCGCCTTGAAAGGGCTGCGATCGCTCTCCGTCCGCCTCGCGCACCACCAGGCGGCGGGACTCGAGGTCGCGCGATGGCTGGAGGAGCACACTGCAGTCGAGACGGTGATCCATCCCGCGCTCGTGAGCCACCCGGAGCACCACCTCTGGCTCCGGCACATGAAGGGCGCCTCGGGCGTTTTCGGGTTCATCCTGAAGAAGGAGCCCTCACGCGAGGAAGTCTCGAGGTTTCTCGACGCGATGGACGTCTTTCGAATCGGCCTCAGCTGGGGAGGTTTCCAGAGCCTCATCAAGCCGGTGCGGGTGACGGACCGGGTCCACCCCTTTCGCTATCGCGACCGAACGATCTTCCGCCTGAGCATCGGTCTCGAAGAGGTCGGGCGAATGAAGACCGATATCGGCGAGGCTCTCGACCGTATCCGCTAAAGCTGCCACTCGGCCAGAATCCGGTCGAGGGTTCCGTCCGCCTTCAGCCGGACCAATGACGCGTTGATCTCGGCGAGAAGCTCCTCGTCCCCCTTGCGGACCCCGATGCCGATCGACCCCACGATCCGGGGCTCGTAGCTCTCGACCCGGCGTACTTCGGGGTGAGTCGAAAGACCGAGCTGGTACACGACGATCGGATGGTCTCCAAACCCCGCTTCGATCCGGCCGACCCCCACGTCGCGGAGGATGTCGGCGACGGAGTCGTACACCTTGACCTCCGGAAACAGACCGGACTCCTGGAGCGCGTCGATGTAAACCGTCCCCACCTGCGCCCCCACCACTTTCCCCTTCAGATCCTCGAGGCTCCGGTACTCGGTGGTATCGCTCGCGGCGACGATGAGCGCCTCGCCGTAGCTGTACACCGGGTCGCTGAAGTCGACGATCTCCCGGCGGGCCGGAGTGATCACCATCGCCGCCGCGATGAGACGAATCCTGCCGCTGGTGAGCGACGGGATCAGGGCGTTGAACGGAAGCATCCTCACTTCGGTCGGAAACCCGGCGTCCTCGCCGACGGCCCGCACGATGTCGACCATGATGCCGCGGGGAGAGCGCGACTCCACGTCGAGGAACGTGAACGGCACTCCGCTCGAGGACGCGCCGACGACGTAGGCGGTCTCCTCCCCGGCGGGGGAGCACGAAAACGACGCCGCCAGGCCGGCGGCGAAGAGGAGGGTTTTCCGGCTCAATACGGCTCCCGGGTTCGAGCGAGCTCCGAGACCGCCCGATGGGCCTCGTCGATCGCGGTGTTGGTGAAGGCGGCGGCGCCCGCGTCCGAGTTCGCGATGGCCACCCGGCCGAAGAGCTGCCTTCCGATGACGTGAGGACGCTCCGCCTCGGGAACGTCCGGATCGGAGAGGGTGTCCGGTGTGTAGGAGTATCCGTGAGGCCACCGGTTCACGGTGATCCCCAGGATGTCCTCGGCGGGGTCGAATCCCCCGCCCGAGAGCATGCGCGCGAGCTGGTCCCGGATCGAAAGCTCCATGGTCTCGAACGGCGTCGTGAGAAGCTCCTGCATTCCCGCACGAAGCTGAACCCGGCGCGGGAGAGTGCCGGGAGCCGCGGGGCTTCGGCTCAGATGGAGTACGATCGGCTCCTCGGGCGTCTTCGGGCACTCGTAGCCGCCGATCGAGACCGGCTGGTCGAGGCTCACTGACGAGTGGTACATGCCCGGACAGCTCACGCGCGAGACGCCGAGCTTCTCGAAAGCCTTCCAGTTGCGAATGAAGACGTTCGTGTACAGAAGCGGCACCTTCGCCGATTCTGCCAGCGCCTTTTTCTGTTTCTCGGGAAGCTCCGGCATCAGGAATCGGATGATGGAGTTGTAGCAGGCAAGGACCGCGTTCCGCGCGCGGACCCCGAACACCCTGCCTCCGGAGACATAGGCGAGACGGACCCAGTCGGCTTTCTCCGGCCGACCTTCGTGCTCCACCCGCACCACGGTGCTGTTGAGCCTCAGCCTCACCGGACAATCAGCCTCGTCCAGGTGCGGATAGAGGAGGCGCGCCCGAACGACGGACTCCATGTCGTGGTTGCCGGGAAGGGCCTTGGGGATCAATCGATTCACCAGGAGCCGCGTCAGGGTGGCGTTCCCGTCGGGGAAATGGAAGTGATAGTCATCCCACTCGAGCCGCGGCGTCTCCTCGAGCCCGAGCCCGGCGAAGCCTGGTGCCCCGCTCCGCGCCGCCTCGAGCGCCGGGCAGGTGTCGATGTACTTGTTGTTGCGAAAGCTCATGTGCCGGAGAAAGGGGAGGGCGTCCTCGGTAACGCCCGCGTGTTTCAGAAGGTAGTCCTGGTAGCTCATCCGCGCGAGCAGGTCTTCCTTCTCCGCGAAAGCGAGCGCATGGAGCTGGTCCTCTTTCCGCATTCCGTCATAGAGCCGGACGAGATCGGCGCGCGCCTTCTCGGAAAGTGGAGCCTCTGCGAAAAACGTCCGCCATCCGTCCCCTTCCCGGGAAGGCATATCGGTGACGAGACGGTCCTCCCCGAAGCTCTCGCGGCTGAAGAACATCGCGCTCCTCAAGCCCAGCTTGCGGTAGAGCTCGCGGTCGAAGAACTCCGGGTAGCGGTCGACCCGAATCCCGAGCTCCTCCACCAAGGCGCGGGAGACATAGCTGTACGGGAAGGGAGTCTCGATGCTCATCGTCCCGCCGTAGCCGATGAACGTCCTCCCCTGGTACGTGAACTCGTTTCGTTTGGCGTGCCCTCCGAAGTCGTCGTGGTTATCGAGGATGAGGACTCGCTTGTCCGCCCCCATCATCTTCCGGAAGAAATGAGCCGCGGCGAGGCCCGAGATCCCTCCTCCCACCACCACCAGGTCGTACTCCTCGCGCGTATCCACGTCGAGGCGGGGGAAGGACTCGTAGACTCCGTCCCGCAATCGATGCGCGACTTCGAACGACCCGGCATGGCTTCCCCGGAGGCCGGTGAGAGCCGGCGGATAGTAGTCCGCGGGAAGCGATGCCGCGGCCGCGCCGCGCGACACCCCCAGGAGGGAGGCGCCCACCGCGATTCCGTTCAGGAAGTCTCGCCGGGTGATGGCCCGGTCGCATCCCAGCTCAGACTCTCGGCTCATTCCGTTCCTCCTCGTGAGACCGCCGTGCGCGGACGGTGAAGTTATGGGCCGACACGAGACGGTTCATGGCGTCGTATAGATCGATCCGGCGGACCCAGTCAATCAATATATTGAGGGGCCGGACACGCTGGGAGGTAAGATTCCCGCCCCAATACGCCATGGGGCGGAGTGGGCGCTCAAGATGTTGTGCGGTCGGACTCTACTCCAGCGGATTGCACGGCTCGCAGCGACCGTTTACGACTCCGGGAAGGCTTCCGTCTTTCGTGACACAGATTATCCCTGTGGGACCGGTGCAGAAACTCCGGTCGCCTGTTTGGCGGTTCGCCGGCGTGGCGACGTAGGCGTACCACTGCACGCTCGTCGGCGAAACGTGGCTGCCAGCACTGTCGTCGACCTCTCTCGTCGGCGCAGGAGGCCCGGGGTGGAACGTCCGCACGTATCCTGACTTGACGCCGAGCTGAGTCAGGTCTTTTCCGAGAAACTGCGGCGCCTCGTCGGGGTAGTCCGGTCGACAGCGTTGGGGAGTAGAGAGACACTCGAAGTCGCCCTCGTAGAAGCCGCCGTTCCAGGATGCCCAGGTTTGCTGTGCAGAAACGACGGCACGGGAATCGCCGATGGCCTGGGCCTCGTACGCTCCCGGCCTGCCGATGGGCTTGAGGCTCAAAATGACGACGGCGAGGAGCGTGGTGATATACGAAAGCGCCGCGAGAAAGGCGCCGCGCCTCCAAATCACCGAGCGGGATTTCAAAGTGATGACGAGCGGGAGCCCGGCCGCGGCAATCAGGAGGGCGCCCGGGGAAAACATGAGGATGCATCCCGACGAGGCCAGGGCTCCCGCAAGATTCACAAGGGAAGCGGTGAGCGCCACCGTTCCGATAAGAACGGAGAGACAGCCGGGGAGAGGGGACTTCGTCGCACTCTCCAGGGGGACTTCGTCGCGCACGTCTGGGAGTGAGCAAGTTTCATACCAGACTTGGACCGGCTCGAATCAGGAAGATGCGAGCTGCAATCGAGTTAGGAAGCAATCTACCGACAGTTACGGTTGCCAATTTCTGTCAGAATCGAGACCGGTAACTTCACCTTCCCCGCGCCCTCTCTCGCTGCCGCAACGCACCCTCGGCCACGAAATCGAGAATCTCCTGTCCGAGGATCTCGTCGTCGGTGTTCATATGGATCACTTCTGAGAGATGGTTGTGATGGCGAAGCTGCAGGAAGCGGGGACACCGGCCGTCGTCGCGCCGGCAGAGGGCGACGAAAAGCTCTCCCGTGGTATCCACGAGATTCTGTTGATCGTATTCCGCGACCACCAGGAGAGCCGGCACCTCGCTTCCGGGAACGTGGGTGATCGCGGAGCGGGATTCGTACTGCGCCGGATCGCTTCCGAAGTACTCGCGTATCGAGTCGAGGGAGGGATCGTCCGGGTCCGAGCGCAGCCGGTAACGCCCGCTCACGAGAACGATGCCCGCGAGTCCGTGCCCTTCCGGCGGCTGGAACCGCGAGTCGAACGCGTAGGTCGCGACGTGTGTCGCCCCCGCGGAGTGCCCCATCAGGAAAATGCGCTCGGGATCGCCTCCGAGAGCACGCGCGTTGCTTCGAATCCAGCGGACGAGGGCGTCCATGTCTTCGGCGCCCGAGGGCCAGCTGGCCTGGGGAGCCAGCCGATAGGTCACGCTCATCGCCAGAAGCCCGTGCCGGCCGAAGTACGTGGGGACATTCGCGTAGACCAGCGGGTTCAAGTCCCGATCGCCGGTCCGGTAGCCGCCGCCGTGCACGTACACCAGAACGGCCGCGCCTTCGATTCCGCGCGGCCGGTAGAGGTCGAGGAGATTCCTCTCGTGCTCCCCGTAGCGGATGTCCTTCTCGATGAGGAGGTCCCCCTTCGGAGCGGCCGCGAGATGGGGCTCGTAGATTTCCATCGAGGGCTCGAGAGAAGGGCCGAAGCCGATCGCGAGGAGCTTTTCCCGAATCTCGTCGGGGACCTGTCCTCGCACCGGAAGGCCTTGCGCGAGGATCGACCCCGCGACGAGAAGCCCGATCCGAACCGAGGCCGCCATCTGGAGCGGCAAAAGTACCGAACCCGGAGAGCCCGGTCAAGGCATGGTGTGCTGGTGATGGTTCGGATGCCGGAAGACGCCGTCCGGATCTTCCTCGAACGGATACACGTGAACCATCCAGCCGAAGACGGCGAAATAGAACCGCCCGCCGGCGGCCGCGCACTCCGCTTCGGTCGCGATCGACGCCTGCGGCCCGAGCCCGAATCGAGGGTTCTTCTCCATCATCTCCCGCCCCCGGCCTTTCGGCGGGAGGCACACGTTCGTATGGAGGTGCCACCGGGCGATGCTCAGGGGAACGCGGCGGTTGAGCTCCTCGAGCCCGACTCCCAGCGGCGCTCCGAACATCGCGCCCGCCAGCTCGTAGTCGCCTCCCTTCTTCCGGTACAGAAGAGAGCTCGGTCGCTCGACGTCGAAATCGAAGCCCTCCCGGGCTGCGTACGCGTAGTTGGTGAAATGGTGCTCGGGAAGCGGCACGCGCGGGAGGAAGATCCGGTAGCCCTCCTCGAGCGCCACCTCGTGGGCGGCGTACTTCCTCAGGCTCTTCTTGAGTCGCTCCACGATCTCGTCCGCGCGCTTGCGGTCCTCGGAGGTGGGCTCCCGCCGCGGAGTCATCTTCAGGTGAGGGCCCATGTCCTCGAGCTCTCCGAAGAGACAGGCGGGAGTCGGGTCCGTACTCGTTCTCGAATGATCGTGCTGGATGAAAGCCAGCGCCAGGAACGGTATCGCGCTCAGCATGTTTCAGACCTCCACGAGAGTGAGACCCGCCGGGAGGGAAAAGGTTTACCGCCGCCGGGTTAAACCTTTCCGGGCTCATGCCGGTCTGATCCGGAGAAAACGGAGGGTCCCATGGCCACGAAGCCGGAGAGCGTTCTCGCATCGATTCTCGTTTCGCGCGCCACGTTCGGCGCCCGTCCCGGGGACGTCGAGCGGGTCGCCGCTTCCGGCGTGAAACGCTGGCTCGACGCGCAGCTCCACCCGGAGCGCATCGAGGACTCCGCCCTCGAGAAAGAACTCGAGGTCTATCCCGACCTTGCACTCTCGACCTCGGAGCTGCTCCGTAAGTTCCCGCGCGAGGAGGCCTCCCGCGACGCCCTGCGAAAGCTCGTCGTCGAGCTCTCCCACGCCAAGCTCTTGAGGGCGGTTCGTTCCGAACGGCAGCTCCAGGAAACACTGACGGACTTCTGGTTCAACCACTTCAACGTCTACGCGCGCAAGAATCGCAACGTGGCGCTATCGCTTCCTTCGTACGAGCGCGATGCCATCCGGCCGCGGGTCCTCGGTAAGTTCAGCGATCTCCTTCGGGCGACCGCGGAGCACCCGGCGATGCTCCAGTACCTCGACAACTGGATCAACTTCAAGGAAGGATTCGATCCTCGCGAGGAGCTCCGAACGCGCCGTCGAAGAAGAGTCAGGGCAAACCCCGAGCGGGAGGAGCCCCGCAGGCTCGGCCTCAACGAGAACTACGCCCGGGAGCTTCTGGAGCTCCATACCCTGGGCGTCGACGGGGGTTATCGGCAGGAGGACGTCAACGAGGTCGCTCGCGCTTTCACCGGCTGGTCGGTGGTGCGGCCGCGCTTCGTCGAGATCGCGAAGCGGGATGAGGGCAGCTTCCTCTTCATCGCCATGGCCCACGACGGGGGCTCGAAGACGGTGCTCGGCAGTCGGCTCGCGGGTAAGGGCATCGACGAGGGGCTCGAAGTGCTCGAAATGCTGGCCCGTCATCCCTCGACGGCGCGGTTCCTCTCGACGAAGCTGGCGCGGCGCTTCACCACCGAAGAGCCTCCGCGTGAGCTCGTGGAGGAGATGGCGGAGACGTTTCGTGAGACCGATGGAGATCTCCGCGCGGTGACGCGGACGATGTTCCTGTCGCCGGCTTTCGTGGAGGCGGCGGGGAAGGCGGAGATGGTGAAGACACCGCTCGAGCTCGTGGCGAGCGCCCTCCGGGCGGCTTCGCCCGCATCGCCGGGACCGGCGCTGGTGCGGGCGCTCTCCGATCTCGGAATGCCGCTCTACTTGTGCCAGCCGCCCACCGGCTACGACGACAGCGCAACGACATGGCTCTCGGCGGGAGGCGTCCTGAGCCGAGTGCGGTTCGCGCTCGATCTTGGCGCCGGACGGCTTCGCGGCGTCGAAGCCGTGGGGAGCGAGATGGCGATGACCATCGCGAGCCCGGCGTTCCAGAGACGCTGAAGGAGGGAACCATGGACCGAAGACGATTTCTCGAGCTTTCCGGCGGCGCGCTCTTGCTTCTGAGGGGAGCGGGAGCACGGGCGGCGAGCGCCTCGAACGCCGGCGTCCTGGTCGTCGTTTTCCAGCGCGGCGCCGCCGACGGCCTTCACATGGTCGTTCCTTACCGCGATGCGAGCTATCGCGGGCTACGGGGGGCACTCGCCCTCGACGAGCCCGGGAAGGGCGAGGGGGCGACCCTCGACCTCGGCGACGGTTTCGCCTTTCACCCCGCTCTCGCGGCGCTCCATCCGCTCTATCGAGAGGACCGGCTGGCGGCGGTGGTGAACGTCGGCTCGCCGGATCCAACGCGGTCGCACTTTGACGCTCAGGACTACGTCGAATCGGGAACGCCGGGGAGAAAATCCACCCGCGACGGCTGGCTCGGGCGATCGATTTCGGCTCTCGGAGGCGACTCTTCGAATCCCTTCACCGCGGTTTCCCTTACGGCGAGCGTACCCCGCTCGCTCGCGGGAACGAGGGCCGTCATCGCCCTCGAGGATTTCGGCAAGCTCGACTCGATGAGTGCCGGCGACCGATCTCTCGCCGAGCGGATCGAGACCCTCTACCGGCAGAACCCGAGCCCCGAGCTCTCGCGGGCGGGCGAGGAGGCGTACAGGGCGTTGCGGATATTTCGAGAGAAGGACCCTCTCGCCTCCGGCGGCGGCCCGCGATATCCGAGAGGTCGCCTGGCTCCCCGCTTCCGCCAGCTGGCGCAGCTCGTCCGAGCGGCGCTCGGGATCCGAGTCGCGTTCGTCGAGAGCGAAGGCTGGGATACCCACTTCGCGCAAGGCGGGGCCGAGGGCTCGATGGCGAATTCCCTGCGCGAGCTCGCGGGCTCGATCGCCGCGTTTCTCGAGGACGTGGGATCCGCCGCCGCCGTGACCCTTCTGACCGTGACCGAGTTCGGCCGCACGGCGAGGACCAACGGCGCCCTGGGCACCGATCACGGGCATGGCTCGGTCATGCTCGCGGCCGGGGCGGGGGTGCGCGGGGGTCGGGTTCTCGGGGAGTGGTTGTCGCTCGACTCCTCGAACCTGTTCGAGGGTCGGGACCTGCCGGCTACGACGGATTTCCGGGACGTCTTCCAGGAGGTCGCCGCCGGAACTCTTGGAGTCGCGCCTTCGGTCGAGCTCTTCCCCGGCTATCGGCCGTCCTCGGTGGGCGTCATGGCTTCACGTCGCGCGACTTTTGGATGAGCTCCCGGAGCCGCTTCTGGACCTCTCCCTCGAAAATGCGGTATCGGGCCCGCTGACGGATGTCCAGGATGGCGTCGACTTCGTGGTAGCGGGCTCGCTCCTCTTCGAGGAAGCGCTGGTGCATCTCGTCGAGGCGCAGGAGGAGCGGCGAGAGCTCGGTTTCCCCGGCATCCTCACGGCGAAGCGTTTGCCGCATCTGCCGGAGGAGCTCGTTCCTCTCCCTTCGGTAGGTCCGCCGGGCGTCCTGCATCTTCTTCTGCGCCACCACCATGCGCCCGAACTGCTCGTCAGAGAGAAGAAGCGCATCCTGGAGCTTACTCAAGATATAGGCGTCGATCATTCCGTCGACTTCCTCGCCGCTCGGTCGGAGATCGGGCTCCTCCTGCCCCGAGGCCGCTCCCGCGAGGAGCGAGGCGAGGGCCGCGAGAATCAACGCCTTCGATGTTTTGGTTTTCATGATTTCGTGCTCATTTCCAGCGCCAGCCGCTCCACCAGCTCCCGGAGCTCGCCGGAATCGAGCTCCGAAGCGTCGGGGAAATCCGCGAGCGGAAGCGCCAGAGTTTCATCGTCGAAAATCTGCCCCGAGAAAGCCTCGAGGATCCGGTAGTCGGGGTCCTCGCCGACAGGCGCGAGAAGCTGGAGCTCGGCCGCCTCCAGGTAGGGCTCGCTCCCGGGTGCGCCCCGGTAGAGGAACACGACCGCGGCGACGATCGCCGCCGCAGCCCCCATCCACGCCGCGTACCGCCGAAAACTCGACCCGCCGCGCGATTCCGCCCTCACCGCGCCGAGCGTCTCCTCGAGGTCGCGGAGCTCCACGCGGCATTCGATACAGCTCGCCAGGTGCTGCTGTATTTCCGCTTCGACCGGAGACGCTTCGAGGAGGTCGACGAACTGCTCCGGGGTCAGATGCTCGCCCATGACTCTCCCTTTCATCGCTTCTCCCGCAAGCGTTTCTGGAGGTTCTTCAGCGCGAAAAAGAAGTTCGCTTTGACCGTTCCCACTGGACAGCCCATGATCTCGGAAATCTCCTTGTGTGATAGCTCTTCGTACACCCGAAGGAGCACCGTCATCCTCTGGCGATCCGGTAGCTCGGAAACGGCACGCCGCACGAGCTCCGCCGCCTGGCCTTCCACGAGCCTTTCGACGACGCCCGGACGAGGGTCCGGAAGCTCGTCCGACAGGCCTTCGGAACGCCGCCGGGCGGCTACCCAGTTGAGGCAGGCGTTCACCGTGATGCGGTAGAGCCAGGTGCGAAAACTCGCCTCGCCCCGAAAGGTCTCGAGCCCGCGATAGGCCCGCAGCAGGACCTCCTGGACGAGATCCTCGGCGTCGGCGCGATTTCCCGTGTATCGATAGCAAATCCCCTGGATCCGGGAGCGGTAGGTTCGCGCGAGCTCGTCGAAAGCTCGCCGGTCTCCCGACCGGAAGGCGCGAACCGAGCTTTCATCATCAGGGTGTTCCACCCTTTGTTCGACCCTCACCACGTCCAACGCCAGCATCTCACCTGCCCGAAGGACCCGTCCAGCTATGGACCGATCCCCAGGGCACCGGGTTTAATCGCGGGGTCTTTTTTTCCAGGTCCCACCCGATTGGACCGCGTAACCCTGGGTGTGGTTTAAGAGGGGGCCCACTCATGACATTCTTCGCGACTTCGCGCTCGCGTGAACCGCGGATTCTGGTGCTGAGCCTCCTTCTCGCCTCGGGTTGTTCGGCGATCCGCATGAAGGACGTCCAGACCCCGCGGCCTCTCCCCGACGATTCCTGCCTGGTGGTGGGTTTTCTCGGCGGGCGCGACGCCTGGGACGACGAGACGAAGGGAGTCCGAGAGCTCGCGCTCGAGCTCCGGCGACAGGGCTTCTTCGCCGAGACGTTCGAGAACCGGCGCCTCGAAGTCGCGCTCGAGCTCGTGCGGCAGGCGCGGAGCGAGCGGCTGGTCGTCTACGGCCAGAGCTTCGGCGGGGCCGCGGTGGCGCGCTTCGCGCGAGAGCTCGAGAAGCTCGCGATTCCCGTCGAGCTCACGGTTCAGATCGACAGCGTGGGACGTGAGGATGGCGCCCTCCCGCCGAACGTCCGCAACGCCGCGAACCTCTACCAGACCGACGGGTGGTTTCTCGACGGCGAGCATCCGATCCGGGCTTCGGATCCTTCGAGGACGCGCATCCTCGGCAACTGGCGCTTCGACTACTCGCGGCCCCCGGGAAGCGAGATCTCCCTCGCCGACGTCCCCTGGTGGAAACTGGCCTTTCGCATTCCCCACGCGCGGATGGACCGCGACCCGGAGGTCTGGAATCTCACGCGGCGTCTCCTCGCGGCGGCCTGCACCGGCGGAGAGCTCGGCGGGATCGACCCGAAGTCCGGGGGGCTCAGCGAGGCCAGAGCCAGCCGAACGTCCCGGCGGTGACGAGCGCGTAGAGAAGACCGTCGAGAACGTTCTTGACGGTCGTGCTCCAGGCCCGCCCCATCCAGATGGATTCGACGACCCGGCCGAACGCGTGCGCGTAGAAGGCTCCCGTTCCCGCGAACCGGAACACGGCGAGGTAGCTGGCTCCGGCGGGGAGCGCGCGCCCGGTGAGATAGGCGACGGCGATTCCCACGGCGAGACAGAACAGGAACCACTGGATGAGCTGCTTTCCCATGGTCGGGGGACCGCTCGGGAGCACGGTCATCACCCCCACCGGCCCCCGCTTGTACTTCTCGATCATTTCGGGCGAGCTCATCTCCTTGTGGCTCGCGGGGCGCGGGAACAGGTAGTCCCCGGGAGAAAGGCTTTCACCGCGTAGCGCATCGAGCGTCCGCTCCTCGTTGGGGAGCTTCTTGAAGTCGGACCGGTGGTAGCCCAGAAATATGTGGACGATCGAGCTGACGATGAAGACGAAGATCGCGGACAAAAGGATTGGCAACAAAAGGGCGGTTATGCCGACCATCTTTCCCTCCTCGAACCGCCGGAGAAGATAACCGAAGGCGCACCCGAGGCCAAGCGGGCGTCCCGGCCGCCGCGAATTCTGGCATCAGCTACGATGCCGGAGCGCTCGAAGTGCGAACGCTGCGAGCGCCCCGACGTGGAATCGGGGGGGACTACTTCGGCCGGGCTTTCGGCACGGAGTCCCGTTGAGCTCCGCGAGCCGTCACTGCGACGGTCTTCCCTCCGTCACGCGATGAGGAGACCACCCCATCCCGTCGGGTCGTTCCTTCTCGAGTCCGGAGATCAGCACGCGCGGCTCGTCCCACTCGTCCAGGTCGTAGGCGAGCACCCGGCCTCCGTTGGTGTCGCTGATGAACGCCGTTCGATCCTGGATCCAGATGCCGAAGGCGCCCTCCCCCGGCTGGCCTCCCTTGAGCGGAAGCTCCTTTCGCTTCGCGCGTGACGCCACGTCGAAGACGTTGACGAATTGAACCAGCGCCTCGCCCGAGGTGCCGTTGGTGACGACCGCCTCACCC
>Ga0299906_10002895_pt1 | contig 14173 bp, 15 predicted proteins | sample RVTome_14_FD_200259 | JGI IMG/M metagenome (GOLD analysis project Ga0299906, IMG submission 200259) | Soil microbial communities from uranium-contaminated site in the Upper Colorado River Basin, Wyoming, United States - RVT145D125 (version 2) ... | reverse complement strand
AGGCTTGCGAAACCGAAGTCGCGATCGCTGCTCGAGCACCTGTGGCCGGCGGTATCAAGCGAGTTCGAGCGGCTGGCGGAGCAGGCCGCCGCTGCCGTGGTCCTTCAGGAGACCGAGGGGCCGCCGCACGCGATCCGCCGCGTCGCCTCCGGCTGGAAGCCGCCCGAGCCGCCCGCGGCTACCGCCTGGAAGCTACCCGCCGGGCCCGAGTACCAGGGGAAGAGCCCGCATGATGAAGTCGAGTTCTCGTGGGCGTCGGAGACCGTGAAGCACGTGGGGACCGTCGTGCACCGCTTTCTCCAGATCGTTGCGGAGGAGGGGATCGCGAGGTGGGACGCGCAGCGCGTAGCATCCCTGCGCGAAGTCTTCGCCAGGGATTTGCTGCAGCTCGGCGTTCCAGATGCGGAGAGAAAAGGCGCGGTGACGCGCGTGCATGACGCTCTCGCCGCGAGCCTCACTGCAGAGCGTGGGCGCTGGGTATTGGGAGCGCACGCGCAGGCGCGGGTGGAGCTGCGCCTCACCGGCACGCTCACGGGAGAGATCGTGAGCGTCGCGTTGGACCGCACCTTCGTGGACGAGAGCGGCACGCGCTGGATCGTGGACTACAAGACTGGCACGCACGAGGGTGGCGACCTGGAGGCCTTCCTCGATCGCGAGCGCGAGCGCTACCGGCCGCAGCTCGAGCGCTATGCTCAACTCCTGCGCGGGCTCGATTCGCGCCCGATCCGCCTCGGCCTCTATTTCCCGCTGCTCAACGGCTGGCGGGAATGGAAATACGAGGGATGAGGGCGAATCCCTGGTGATTGGTGACTTAAACTGGGCCGCGTGTTGAACGGCGACGATCTCGTCCGTTCGAACACGCGGAGTTAAACCGGCACTTCGTGTCCGGTTTAACAGCACTTGGCGAGCAGCGCAGGGGAACCGCACGAATTTACGAGGTAGCGGCGGCGAACCGGGGTGCCCGTTTCCATTCCGCTGCCACAATGATACTGCCGGTCCGAAATACCAGGATTCCCAATGGTATTCCAATATCTAGCTGAATATATTACATTGTTTGTGTAGTAGGCAGGGTATATCCTGCGAATTTTGTTGATATGGCAGGTTATATCCTGCATAATAGTCCTCCGCGGCAGGTTATATCCTGCTTAGGGAACCGTTATGGCGCGAGACTACAAGAAATTGAAGCTCGAACAAACCGAAGAACTGCTACGCCCGTTCCGGCGGCTTTCGCGCGCGCAATCGCCGCGTGGCGGCTGGGTGCGAGCGATACGCGAAGCGCTCGGCATGTCCGGTGCGCAACTCGCGGCGCGCCTCAACGTGACGCGCCAGACGATCAAAGACCTGGAGCACAGCGAGGCCAATGGAAAGATCACGCTGGAAAGCTTGAACAAGCTCGCGACGGCGCTCGGGTGCCGCGTCGTCTATGTGCTGTGCCCGGAGAAGCCTCTTGAAGACATGCAGCGCGACCGCGCTCGCGAGATCGCCGAATCGCTCATGAAACCGGTGTCGCACTCGATGAAGCTCGAGGCGCAGGCGATCGGCGAGCGGGAGGAGCAGCGCCAGCGCGAGCGGATCGTTCAGGGCCTGCTTCAGGGTAATCCGAAGAAGCTATGGCAGTGAAATTCGAATACCCGCCGGGCGCCACCCCACTCGATCCCGACGACGCAGCAGGCCTGATCCCGTCGCATATCGCGACCCAGGGGCAACTCAATGCGTGGGAATTCCAGAACATCGCGGAGGGGAGGGCATGGGCGCTGGCGAGAAAGCGAAAGGAGTTATTGACGGCGGACTTTGCGCGCGAGCTTCATCGAAGGATGTTCGGCAAGACCTGGAAATGGGCAGGCAACTTCCGGAAGAAAGAAACCAACCCGGGCATCGACCCGAAAAACATACCCGTCGAGCTCAAGAAGCTCTTCGACGATGTCGCCTATCAGATCGAGCAGAAATCGATGCCCCTCGATGAAATCGGAGCCAGATTTCATCACCGGCTCACGCAGATTCATCCTTTTCCCAACGGCAACGGCCGGCATGCGCGCCTGATGACGGATATCCTGCTCAAGTTGAACGGCACCGAGCCGTTCGATTGGGGCAAGAGCGACCTAATCGCGGCCGGTGAAGTTCGCGATCGCTATATCGCCGCGCTGCGAGCGGCCGATAGCCGCGACCACTCTCTGTTGCAGGAATTCGTGCGATCCGGACGCAGGAGTTAATGGCGCGTTTTTCTACCTGGCGGCACAGGGAATTCGGGTTGAATCACGACTCACGCCTGTCCTGAGCGACGCCGAAGGGAATCACGATTCACGCCTTTCGGAAGGCGCGCCCGCTACCACGGCGCGACCGGCGTCTCGCCCTTGATGGTCGTGCGGTGCATGACGCGGCGCTGGGTGACATCGACTTTAGTGCGGTCGTGCATGCAGCAGCGGTTGTCCCACAGCACGAGGTCGCCGACGCGCCACTTGTGGGTCCAGGCGTATTTCGGCTGCGTCGCGTGCGCCCACAGGCGGTCGAGCAGGCGCTCGCTCTCTTCGTTGGGAATCCCGATGATGTAGTTCGACGGCCACACGCGCCGGCGCCCGAGGTAGAGCGCGCGCCTGCCGGTCACCGGGTGCACGCGCACGAGCGGATGCGTGGGCCCCTCGACTTCCTCGGGCTTGGTCGGCAATTTCACGCCCGGGCGCAGCACGCCCGCGCTGTTGCGGCTCGAGTCGTGGACCTGGTACTTGCCCTCGATCGCGCGCTTGAGATCGTCCGGCAATTCTTCATACGCAAGGTACTGGTTGTTAAACGAAGTGTCGCCGCCGCCGTTCACCGGCACTTCCAGCGCGTAGAGCATGCTGCCGGCGGGCGGTACCGCCACGTAGGAATTGTCGGTGTGCCAGACCACCTCGTAGCTGCCGAGCCCGCCGTTGTCGAGCACCGGATTGCCGCTGGCATCGAGGTTGGAAATGATCGTGATGCTGGGGTGCCGCGACACCCTATAGGAATCGTCCACGCCGTGCCCGGCGGCGAGATGGTATTTGTGCGCGGCCGAATCGTGCGGCGGGCCGAAGATGGCGGACGTCGCCAGCAGTTGCTCGTCGTCGAGGCTCTGGCCGCGGACGAGCAGCACCCTGTGGTCCGCCCAGGCTTTCCGGAGCGCCGCTTTCACGTCCTCGGGCACCGGCAGGGAGAGATCCACGCCCATGATCTCGGCGCCGAGCACCGCCCCGGTCGGCACGGCGCGGAAGGCGGCGAGCGCGTTTCCCGCAGCGGGCCGCGCGCGCGTTGCGTCGCTATGTGGACGGGTGTGCATAAATGCGGTTCCTCCTCGACCGGGAAATTCTGTGCCGCGTTCCCGGCAGCGTCAAGGACCTGCCCGGGCCTGCCGTCACTGCACGTTGGTTCCGGCGGGCGTGAAGTACGCCGAGTCCTCCGTCAGCCGCGCGCGCCACGGCAGCTCGAGGGTATTTTCGTGCGGCGGCAGCGACACGCTCGCCGTGCCGATGATGACCTCGCCGCGCACCTTGCCGTGGAAGTGGTGCCGGACGAAGCCCACGTTCTCGATCGTCATCATCAGCGTGAACGAGATGTCCTCGCCGCGCAGCTTCGTGTCCTGCAGCAGTTCGAAGGGCGAGAAGCGCTCCTGCGCCAGCGCGGCGCCGGAGCAAAGGGGAAGCGCAAGGCTCAGCAGCAGGGAAAGGCGGGCTATCTTCATGGCTTGGGGGTCACGTGATGCAGTGGCAAGATCTCCCCGTGTCGCCCCCCTCTTTGTCATAGGGGTGCAGGGGGAATCGGGTTACGGGCAAATGAAAACGGCGCTTCGGATTCCGCAGCGCCGTTCCGGTTTCCTGTCTTGGGGTTGACCGGCGGACAGCCGAGGTGTGGGTCTCGTGCGGCAAGTCTAGTCCACTGGGGGCGGAACGCAAGCAGCGATCCCTGCCGTCAGGCGTAGTCGCGGGTGACCGCGATTTCGGCCATCACCGCCGCGGGAGTGTGGTGGCGGCGAGCCTCCGGCGTGTCCACGCCCTCCAGCCAGGCGCCGAGTTCGCGCCCGTGCGCCACGATCGCGGCATTGAAGCGCAACCGCCGCGACTCGTAGCGCGCGAGCGCCGAAGAAACGTCGCCGCCCGACACGCGCAGGCTGTCGACCAGCGCCATCGCGTCGCTCGCGCCCTTGGTGACGCCCATGCCGACGTGCGGACGCGCGACGAACGCAGCGTCTCCCGCGAGCGCGACCCGCCCGAACGCCATGCGCGGTGATTCGACGTCGTAGATCGGCTGAAAGAACGGCTGCCGCGTGAACCGCACGACCTCGGCCAGCTGCGGGGAAAGTAAATCGCGCGCCGCGTGGCGCAGCTCCGCGAGGACCTCGGGCCGGATCAGCGGCGGCGGGATCGACAGGTCGTGGCGCCTGCCGTTCACATCGGTGCACAGCTGCGGTAGCCCGCGCGCTTCATCGGCGGGGCGGTACCAGACGAAGTTGAGGCAACGCTCGCCGGGACGCATGGAATGGGTGAAGCCCGCGACCGGGTAGCAAAGCATCATCTCGCGCGGCGGCAGGCAGAAGATGAACTTGTCGATCAGCTCGCGGTGAACCGCGGGCGTGAGGGCAGCTTCCTCGGCGAGGCCGCGCCAGCCGACGTAGCCCGCGTAGTGCGGGCGTGCCGCGGGCGCGAGCTGGGCGCGCACGCTCGAGCGGACGCCATCGGCGCCGACAACGAGATCGCCTCGCGCCGTCGCGCCGCTCGCGAAGTGCGCGGTGACGCCGCGATCGTCCTGCAGGAGGCGCGTCAACGCAGCGCCGAAGTGGTAGCGCTCGGGCGGGAACGCTTCCCGCAGCAGCTGGTGCAGGCGGCCCCACGTGGTGAAGATCTGCCGCACCGCCAGTGTCGCGATCGTCGCACCGCTGCGGTCGTGGGTGGCGCGAACCGGCACGTCCACCCCGTAGCCGTCGTCGAGCGGGACGCCGATTCGCGCGAGCGCCTCGAACAGCGCCGGGTGGGAGATGATGCCGGCGCCGCGCCCCGTCAACTCCTCGCTCGATTGCTCGAATACCTCGACGTCCCACCCTGCGCGCAGCAGGAGGTTCGCGGACAGCAGCCCGGCGAGCGAGCCGCCGATGACAAGAGCGCACGGCATGCCTCGATGTGACGGGTGGCGGCGATGGGAGCGAGTCGCGTTCGCAGAAATTCTAGCACCCGCAGGCCGCCGCCGCGGCCCGCTATTGACACTACCCCCGGGAAACGGGAATATCGCCCGAGAGCAACAACAATTTCCCGGAGCATCGTCTTTTCTTCTGGAGGGAATCATGAGACGAGTCATATTTGCAGCAAGCGCGTGCGCGCTGGCCCTGGCACTCGGGCCGGTTGGGTCCGCGGATGCAGCGACTTTCAGGCTGCGAATCGCCACCGGCCATCCCCCGGCGGTCGTCTACGCGGGCCAGATGAAGGATTACTTCCAGGTCGAGCTCAAGAAGCGGGTCGAGGCAAAGACCCAGCACAAGATCGAGTGGGTCGAGGGCTACGGCGGGTCGATCGTCAAGGTCTACGAGACGCTCGGCGGTGTGCGCGACGGCATCGTGGACATCGGCGGCTTCTGCTTCTGCTTCGAGCCGGCCAACCTGCCGATGCACGCGTTCCAGGTGATGCTGCCCTTCGGGCCGGTCGACCCGATCGACAGCCTGAGGACCGCGCAGGCCGTGTATGCGAAGGTGCCGTACCTGACGAACGTCTTCGAGGAGAAGTTCAACCAGAAGCTGCTCGCCCGCATCACCGACTCGAGCTACAACCTCGGCACCAACTTCGAATGGAAGACGCTGAGCGACCTCAAAGGCCGCAAGGTCGCGGGCGCGGGGCTCAATCTCAACTGGCTGAAATACGCCGGCGTGACCCCGGTGCAGAGCTCCCTGCCGGAGGCCTACACGAGCATGCAGACCCGCGTGTACGACGGCTGGATCATGTTCCCGAGCGCCTGGGTCAACCTCAAGCTCCACGAGGTGGGCCCGTACTACACGCTGATCGGCTTCGGCACGATCGTCTGGCACGGCCTCACGATCAATCTCAACACCTGGAAGCGCCTGCCGAAGGACGTGCAGGCCATCCTGGTCGCGACCGCGAAGGACTTCGAGGAGCAGGTGGGCAAGGTGAACCGCGCGCGCTACGAGAAGGACATCGGCACGCTGCGCGGGCTGATCAAGGTGAACTCGATTGACGCCAAGGTGCGCGCTGACTGGGCCAAGGCGTTGAGCGCGTGGCCGCCCACGATCGCCAAGGAGCTCGACGGCAAGGGCCTGCCGGCGACCCAGATCCTCAGGCTGACGCTGGACGCGGCCGAAAAGCAGGGCCACAAGTGGCCCTACCGCTACCAGATCAAGTAGAGGCCGAATTAGCGGCCGGAATGGTCTCGTCCCGACGCGGCACCGGCTGGCGCGATTGAGCCGGGCCGTGTCGGCCACTCGCGCGCGGTTGCGCCCGCACCGTCGCCGGTTGGCGCCCCCGGCGGGCTGACCGGCGGGCGCGCAGCGCGTCGGGCCCCCGCTTTCGTTTCTTGGAGCAATCCATGCCCTGGGTTCGCTACCTCATCCGATCCAGCGACCAGCTGTCGAAATTCCTGATGATTCTCGCCGCCGTCTGGGCGATGGGCCTGTCGGTGCTGATCGTGGCCGACATCATCGGCAACAACCTGGTGGGGCACGCTATCCCCGGCGTGCGGGAAATCGTGATCAGCTCGATCGTCATGATCGTCTACCTGCAACTGGGTTACGCCATCCGCAGCCATTCGATGCTGCGCGCCGACAGCCTCTTGCTCGTCATGCCGGTCATATTGCGGCGGATCGCCCTCGCCCTCGGCTACGCGCTAGGCCTCGTGCTTTTCCTCATGATCCTCCGGGGGACCATCAGCCCGGCGGTCTATGCCTGGACCACTTCCGAGTTCTGGGGAGAGGGCGCCCTGCGCGTGCCGGTGTGGCCCACCCGATTCATGATCCTCGTGGGCAGCGGGCTCGCCATCGTGAACTACGTGGTTGCCGCCCTGATCGACGTCCTCGGGTTGGACGAAGGCGGGCAAGCCCTCGGCGGAGTGGACGAGCGACGTAGTTAAGCCGGGAGAGCCAGGGGACCGGAGCCGTGTTCGAAGTCAATATCGCGGTCGTACTGCTCGTCAGCCTCATCATCATGGTGATGCTGGGCGTGCATATCGCCGCCGCCCTCGGCATGGCGAGCGCGCTGGGCGTCTACCTTGTCACCGGCAGCTTCGCCGTCGTCGAGCGCATGCTGGCGAGCACGGCCTACGAAGCCCTGCGCGACTATGTCTTCGCCGTCATTCCGCTGTTCATGCTGATGGGGGAGTTCATCGCCCGCTCGGGCGCGGTGACCGACATCTACCGGGGCATCAATCGTGGGCTCAGGCGCATCCCGGGGCGTCTCGCGCTCGCAACCGTGCTCGGCAACGCCCTCTTCTCGCTGGTGACGGGGGTGAGCATCGCGTCCGCCGCGGCGTTCTCGCGCGTCTCCTATCCGGAGATGAAGCGTCACGGATATCGCCGCAGCTTCGCTCTCGGCACCATCGCCGGCTCCTCCTGTCTCGGGATGCTGATTCCGCCGAGCGTGCTGATGATCGTGTGGGGCATCCTGACGGAGAAATCTATCGGCGCGCTGTTTCTCGCCGGGGTGATCCCCGGCCTCATGGTGGCGGGCTTGTTCTGTCTCTACATTCTCGGGGCAGCGATCCTGAAACCCGAGCTCGTGGGAGCGGGGCCGGGATCCGTGGAGAAGGCGCCGGCGGCGGGCGGAAACCCCGTGTCTGCCGCGTTACCGCCAGCGGACGCTTCCGAGGTGGTGGACCGATTCTCGCTGTGGACGAGCACGCTCGGCATCATGCTCGTCGTGGTGACGGTGCTGGGCGGAATCTGGTTCGGCTTTTTCACCCCGACCGAGGGCGCCGGCGCGGGCGCCTTCATCGCCCTCATCCTCGGCATCGTCAAGGGCATGCGCTTTCGCGACCTCATCGACTGCATCCTGTCCGTGGGACGGACTTCGGCGCCGATCCTGATTCTCCTCGTCATGGCGTCCCTCTACGCGCGCACGTTGGCCATGACGGGCGTGACCAACGCGATCCAGGACGCGTTCCTCGGTACCGGCCTCGGTCCCGCGCTGATCCTCCTCATCATGATCGGGATCTGGTTCGTGCTTGGCATGTTCATCGACTCGATCTCGATCATGCTGCTGACGGTTATCATCTTCGAGCCGATTGCCGTCGCGGTCGGCTTCGATTCGATCGCCTTCGCCGTGATCGGCATTCTGGCCATCGAGGCCGGTCTGCTGACCCCGCCATTTGGAATCCTGGTCTATACGGTCAAGTCGGCGATCGACGACAAGGACATTTCCATCTGGAGCATCTTCTGGAGCTCGACGCCGTACTGGATCGTCCTGCTGATCGCGGTGGTCCTGATCGCGCTGTTCCCGGGCATCGCGACTTTCTTGCCCAGGCTCATGTTCGGAGCCCCGTGATCAGTCGCGAGTGACGGGTAGCGCCGTTCAAAGACCCATGTAGAGCTTGTGGACGAGCTCGTTGTTCGAGAGCTCCTCGCGCGAGCCGCCCTCGTACTCGATCCGCCCGTGCACGATGACGTAGCCGCGGTCGGCGATGCGGATCGCCTGGTTGAAATTCTGCTCTGCCATCAGCACTGTGAGACGGTAGCGCTCCTTGAGCTCGCGGATTTTGTCTAGGGTGTGCTTGACGAGAATTGGCGCGAGCCCTACCGAGGGCTCGTCGATCAGGAGGATCCTGGGCGCGGTCATGAGCGCGCGCGCGAGCGTGAGCATCTGCTGCTCGCCGCCGCTCATGCTGCCGGCGAGCTGCTTGCGGCGCTCGGCCAGCACCGGGAAGGTCTCGAAGCAGAACGCCAGGTTGCGGGCGATGGCTGAGCGCGCGGTGCGCCGGTAGGCCCCGAGCAGCAGGTTCTCCTCGGCGGTGAGGCGCGGAAACAGCCGCCGTCCCTCGGGCACGAGCGCGATGCCGAGATCCACGATCTCCTCCGGTGCGTGCCCGACCAGGTCGTGCTCGACGCCGTCGATCACCGCGCTGATGCGGCCCGAAGCCGGCGGCACGATGCCCATGATGCACTTCATGAGCGTGCTCTTGCCATTGCCGTTGGTCCCGAGCAGCGTCACCGTCTCGCCGTCGTTTACCTCGAGCGAGATGCGGTCGAGCACCTGCACCGCGCCGTAACCGGCGATCAGGTTCTCCACGCGGATGCTATTCGCCAAGGTATGCCCTCACCACGTCGGGGTTGGCCGCGATCGCCTGCGGGTCGTCGTCGGCGATCTTGCGGCCGGCGACGAGCACGGCGACGCGCTCGGAGAATTTCATCACCGCCCGCATGACGTGCTCGATCATGATGACCGCCACGCCTTGCTGCTTGAGCTGGGAGAGGAGGGCGAGGATGTCGTCCACCTCCGAGGCCGAGAGCCCCGCCATGGCCTCATCGGAGATCAGCAGCTTCGGCTTCGCCGCCATGGCCCGCGCGAGCTCGAGCTTGCGCATGTCCACCATCGTGAGCCCGCCGGAGCGGGCGTGCGCCTTGTCGGCGAGGCCCACTTGCCGCAGGATGCGCATCGCTTCGTCGGCGACGCGGTCCGCAGCGAGTTTCTCATGCTGCCGCGCCGCGTAGAGCAGCGGAATACGCAGGTTGTCGAGCACCGACATGCTGACGAACGGCTTGGGGATCTGGAAGCTGCGCGCGAGCCCGAGGCGGGTGCGCCGGTGCGCGGGCTGAGTGCCGAGGTCTCGCCCCTCGAAGCGGATCACGCCTTCCTCGTTATGCAGCGCGCCGCAGATGCAGTTGACAAGCGTGCTCTTGCCCGACCCGTTGGGGCCGATCAGCCCGAGCCGCTCGCCCGGCCACACCACGAGATCCACGCCATCGAGCGCCGTGAAACCGCCGAAGCGCTTCGTCACGCCCTGCACCTCAAGCAAAGCGCTGGAACTCGTCGTCACTTCGTCACCTCGTCACTGGTTTTTCCGCTGACGCCAGGCATCGACCCAGCCCATGATTCCGTTCGGCGCAAGCGTCACGAACACCACCAGCAGCACGCCGACGATGAGCAGGTTCCAGGCCGAGGAGATCGTGACTTGCACCAGCTGCTGCACGGTGCCGAGCAGCACCGCGCCGATGAGGGGCCCCATCCAGCTCATCATGCCGCCGATCAGCGGCATGGCGATGCTGTTCACCGAATAGGAGAGGCTGAACGCCGAGCTGGGCTCGATGTAGGACAGGTAGTAGGGGAATGTCGTCCCCGCCATCCCCATCAATGCGCCGCTCACGGCAGCCGAGAATAACTTGAGCTTGAGCGTCGGCACGCCCGCGGACTCTGCGGCGAGCTCGTCGTCGCGTATCGCCGCCAGCCCGCGCCCGACGGTCGAGGTCTCGATCGCGCGGGCGACGACGAGCGCGCCTGCGGCCATCAGCACCTTGATCGAAAAGAGCAGGTGAATGTAGCGCGGCAGTCCGAAGGGCACTTCGGAGGGCTGGATCACATAGGCGCCGCGCGCTCCGCCGACGAAGTCCCAGTTCACGACGAAGGTGAACAACACCACCGCCATCGCGAGCGAGGCAATCGCGAAGAACACCCCACGCAGGCGCAGCGTGAGGTAGCCCAGCCCCAGACCCGCGAGCCCGGCGACGGCGGTCCCCGCCGGGACCGTGACGAGGAGCGGGAGCTTGAACGCGTAGAAAAGCGCCACGGTGGTGTAAGCGCCGATCGCGAAGAACGCCGCCGAGCCGAAGTTCACGTAGCCGGTGTAGCCGCCGAGGATGTTCCACGCGGTGGCGAGGATCACGTACAGCAGCACCGTGTAGGCCGCGGAAAAGAAATACTCGTTCGCGATGAGCTGGCTCGCCGCCGCGATCGCCAGCGCGATCGCGAACGCCACCACGGCGAACAGGCGGTTGCTCATCGGCCGAAGAGTCCGGATGGCCGGAAAGCGAGCGTAAGGAGTAGCAGGCCGAAGGAGACGGCCGGCGCCCACGACGGACCGAAGAACGTGGAGGTAAATGATTCGGCGAGCCCCAGCACGAACGCGGCAAGCAGCGTGCCCCAGATCGAGCCCATGCCGCCCAGCACGCAGACCGCGAACACCAGGCCGATGTACTCGCGCCCGATCGACGGCTCCACGGGCTGAATGACGATGAGGAACGCCCCCGCGATACCCGCGGTGCTGATGGAAAGCGCGAACGCGAGCTGCTTGACGCGCACCGGATTGACGCCCATCAGCCGCAGCGCGAGCTGGTCCTGCGCCACGGCGAGCACGGCGCGCCCGAAGAACGTGTGGGTCAGGAACAGCTGGATGCCCACGACCATCACGACCGACACCAGGAACGGCACCACGAGTCGCAGCGGAAAGTCGAGCACCCCGAGCCGCAGGGTCGTTTCGGCATAGACGCTCTTCACGGTGCGGTAATCCACGCCGAAGACGAGGATCAGCACGACCTCGGTGATGAACAGGATACCGAAGAAGAACGCGAGCCCCCGCAGCGACTCCTGCCCGCGCTGCTCGAAGCACAGGTAATAGACGCGGTAGAGGGCCATTCCCAGCAGGAAGAACAGCGGCGACAGCGCGACCGCGACCAGGATCGGGTCGAAGCCGTACCGGCTGTTGACGATGTAGGCGATGTAGGAGCCGAGGATGACGAACCCCGGGTGGGCGATGTTGACCACGTCCAGCATCCCGAACGAGATCGAGATGCCGACGCTGACGGCGGCGTAAAAGCCGCCGAGCAGCAGCCCGGCGATGATGGCGTTGAACAGCAACGCCGTCGAGATTTCCATGGCGCTAAAGCGAAACCGGCGGGTTTCTCCGCCGGCGTCGCTCAAATGCTACTTCTTGTTTTCGTGGTAGGGCGCCTTCACCGAACCGGTCTTGTATTCGTTCGGGTAAAGCACGGTGACGTGACCCGGTTTCATCCACGGCTCGAGTTCGTTGGCGCGGATGCCGTGATACTGCACCGTCAGCATGCGCGGTATCGCCCACTCCCCGTTCTTGGCGAAGCGGACCTTGCCGACAAAGGTGTCGAATTCGAATGTGTGCATGTAACTGGAGAGCTTCCCCTGGTCCAGGCTGCCGACCGCCTTGATCGCCTGTTCCAGCACCTGCATCATCGCGTAGGCATAGGGCGGCAGGTAGAAGCCGAGCGGATCGACGCCTTCCTTGATCGCGCGCCCCTGGTATTTGGCGAGGAACTGGTCGAGCGACGGGAACTTGCTGTTGACCTCCGGCACGTAGGCCTCGTAATTGATCATGCCGTTGAGCAACGGCCCAAGTTGCGTCTTCAATGCCGCGAACTGCGTGCCGACGAGGCCGCCGCCGAACATCCTGGCCTTCAGACCGACTTCGTTTGCGGCGCGCACCATTCCCGCGGAGTCCGGCGGATACGACGCGAGGTAAACCAGGTCCGGATTGGTCGCCTGGATCGCGCGCACGATCGGCGAATAGTCGACCGTCTTCGGCGGATAGGTCTTGTCGTAGACGACCTTCAGGCCGAGCCGCTTCACGTGTGCACGCGCGCCTTCCAGCGCCAGGTGCGGGTATTCCGCGTCGGCACCGACCAGCGCGACCGTCCGCGGCTTCGGATTCAAAGTCATCGCGGTCTCGAAGAAGCCGCGTGTCCAGTCCACCGCGGGGTCGGGCCCGGCCGGCATGATCTGGAAGTAGCGGTCGTACTTGAACTTGCCGTTGACGTTGAGGCCGAACAGGCTCATGAACACGAGCTTGCGCTGCATCATGAGCGGCATCGCCGGCGCGATGACGTTGGTGCCGTAGCCCGACACGACCAGGTCCACCTTGTCCACGTCGAGGAGCTTGGTGTAGATGCCGGGCACCGTTGCCGGATTGGTCTGGTCGTCGTAGTAGACCAGCTCGACCTTGCGGCCGAGGAGGCCGCCCCTGGCGTTGACGTCCTCGGCCCAGATCTGCATCGAGATCAGCGCCGCCTTGCCGTTGCCCGCGAGCGGGCCGGTCAGGCTCATGCCGAAGCCGATCTTGAGCGGCTGCTGCGCCGTCGCTACCCCCGCGGCCGCGAGCAGCACGGCCCCGAGCCATTTCACCACTGTACCGATGATTTTCATGGTCCCCTCCTTTATTCCTCGAAGTTTATGCCGAAATCGTCCGGCGCGCTGGGTCCCCATACGTAGAGGGAGTCCTCCGGGGGGTAGTTCGTCGGCTTCCAGTCCATGTCGTCCGGGATGTAGTCGATGTCGCAGAAGTACTCGACCAGGCTGCCCCAGGGGTCGCGGATGTAATGAAAGAAATTGGAGCCGATGACGTGGCGGCCGAAGCCCCAGCCGTTGCGGTAGCCCTTCTCGATCAGCCGGCACGCGCCCAGGCCCAGCTCGTCGACGTTGGCGACCTCGAAGCTCGCATGGTGGTAGCCCGGCCGGTCGCTCTTGATGAAGCCGAGCACGTGGTGGTCGCTGCCGCCCTCGCCGCTGCGCAGGAAGGCGACGATATCCTGCGCGCGGTCCGAGAGCCGCATGCCGACGACCCGGGTGTAGAAGTCGATCTGCTTCTCCATGTTCGGCGTGAATCGCAGCGTGTGACCGAGGCGCCGCGGCTTGACCGGCATGTCCCGCCGTGGATGGCCGGGAACCCCGGAGCGATTCAGGTGCCCGGGGTTGTTGATCTTCCACTCGGTGGCCGGCAGCCAGGGCGCAGGCTCCGCGTTGCGGACGTTGACGAGCAGGTCGTCGAAGTCGCGGAACCAGATGCCGTCCCCCGGCGCCTCCTTCGGTGCATCGATGAGTCGCGTGCCGTTCTTCTCGAGCCGTGTCTTGAGCGCCGCGAGCGCTTCCGCGCGCGCGCCGAAGCAGATGTGGTGCATCCGCTTCTTGCGGCCTTCGACGAGGACAACCTGGTCCTGGTCGCGCCCGTGGCAGCGCATTACGACGCGCTTGCCGTTGTCGCGGCCCTCGAGCCCGAAATCGGTGTAGAACTTCTTCCCGACCGCAGGATCCGGCACGGCGAGGGCGATGTGCTGTAGAGAGCGGATCGTCATGGTTGCGCCAGGACTGCTCGGGCCGGGACGAGTCTACACCTTGCCGAGCGCCTTCAGTATCCGCTCCGGCGTGAACGGCTGCGCGGTCACGCGCGCGTTGAAGGGCGCGAGGGCGTCGTTGATCGCGTTCATCACCGCGCCGGG
>Ga0299906_10002894_pt1 | contig 14178 bp, 16 predicted proteins | sample RVTome_14_FD_200259 | JGI IMG/M metagenome (GOLD analysis project Ga0299906, IMG submission 200259) | Soil microbial communities from uranium-contaminated site in the Upper Colorado River Basin, Wyoming, United States - RVT145D125 (version 2) ... | reverse complement strand
CGAGCGGCTGTGAAGAACTCCCGGCAATGCGATGCAAACGCGTCAGGCGAGGACAGTGATATGGCGATGTTCAAGAAGAAGAAGAAAAGATTCAGCCAGAAGGGGCGAACCAAGAAGCGCATTCTGGTGGCGGCGGTGGCGGCGGCGGCGATCGGTACCACGGCGTCGGCGGCGCACTCCCTTGTGGTGCCGATGCTGATCGACGATTCCATCGAGCAGCGCGCGGCGACGGTGTTCACCTATCAGAACCAGGTCTCCGCGTCGCTGGCGGAAACCATTACGCAGGCCGAGAGTCACGACCTGCCACTGCTCGACGCTCTCTATACGGTCGAAGAGCAGCTCAACGAAGCCTGTGGTCCGCTGCAGGAGGCCGGCCGCCGCCACATCGAGGGTGAGGATCTCGGCAGTTTGCTGCAGATCGCCGTCTTCAACGCGATGGAAGGCTGCGAGTCGAAGAGCGAGGAGGTTGCCTACTATGTGCGCCTCGCGCGCTCCTACTCCGAGAAGATGACCGACGCCGAGGCTGACGATCAGCCGCAGCGTACGGCCTGGGACTGACACCGCGCTAAGACCGGGTCCGGGCCTGATCCGGGCCGGTCTTGCGGGCTTCGAAAGGCGAAGCCCGCCGCGGTGCTGGCCAAGGGCTCGCCAAACGCCTACCCTCTGCAGCGTCGCCGGATCGCGTTCTCGGCCGGCGGCCTTGCGCCGTCCCCGATTCGGGCTATCTAGAGCGGACGGCACTGCCCGAACAGGCGCTTTCGATTTGCCCGGAGGCGCCGACCTGGGCCGGCAGGATTGCGGAGGCGATGGAGAAGAACCAGTCCATGCCACTCGGCGTGGTGATCGAGTGGCGGCGTGTCGACCATCCCTGGAAGGATCACGACTGGCGGCCGGTCGCGGTGATTCCGGGTGCTCCGGCGCTCGATCCGCGCGGACCCTGGACGCCGCTGGTAGAAGGCGACGGCTGGCGGCAGTTCCATAGTGGCACGCTCCCGCTCGAACTGTTCCGCTCCGACACGGAAGGCTACAAGATCAATCTGGCGCAGAAGCCGCCGCGCGTCTTCGTCGTGTTGCGCCGGAACGACGATCCCTCGGTCGACCACGAACTGGTGCCCTACCTGGTGACCGCGAATCCCTATGAGACGCAGCACTATGTGGAAAGCGGCGAGGAAATCGTGGAAGGCGTGCCGATGCCTCCTGAGATCATCGCCATGGTCGGCGACTTCTTCAGCGCTCATCACGTAGAGGAGGTGTTCGTCAAGCGGCGGCGGAAGGATGCGAAGGACCGCGAGGAGCCCTTCAGCCGGCGGCCGCCCGTGTCGCAGCCCCGCGGAAAGCGGCCCGGCGTTGCCGGCGGCAGCGAGGACTGAGCCCATGGCATCGCGCGAGCGAGATGACGCAAAGGGCTTTCTGTCCCGCTGGTCGCAGCGCAAGCGGTCGGCGGAAGAGGCGCTGCCGGCGGAAACCGCAAAGCAAGAGGGCGGCGGCAAGCTCGAGCAGGCCGCGGCGACGGCAGGGCCGGCGCCGGCGGATCCGGAAAGCATCGATCCCAAGGACCTGCCGGACATCGACAGCCTCGATGCGACGTCGGATTTCACGGTGTTCTTGAAGAAGGGGGTGCCGCAGGCCCTCAAGCGCCGCGCCCTGCGCCGGCTGTGGCAGGTCGATCCGGCCTTCAGCGTCCACGATGGCCTCACCGACTACAATCTCGACTACACCGACGCGGCCACCGTGGTGCCGAACATGAAGACCCTCTACCAAGTCGGCAGGGGCATGATCATGCCCGGCGAGGACGATGCAGACGACGCGGCAGAGAAGGTGGCCGCCGAAGCGGAAGCGCTGCCGGCGCCCGAAGGCGAATCCGATCCGGCCCTCGCTGCCGAGACAGAGGGCGCGGCCCTGCCGTCGCCCCCGGCAGCACCCGATGCAGCCCCAACCGAACGCAGGGAACCCCGCAAGCCGCGTGGTCCCCTGGTTTCCGGTGCGGCAACTCCACGCAGCAGCGCATCCCGTCCGGCCCCGCGCTCGGCCCGGGAGCGCCGCTGGGGCGATCCCGACAAAGTGTAGCAACGTTTGGTTGCATGGCGAAAGCCTGATAGGCGGTGATTTGCGCCGATCAGGCGGTCATTTCACGCTGTTTCGCCCCTCCGGTGGTTGTGCAGTGCAGCATGCGATTTTGTTGACAGTTCAGCCACAAAGGGGCTCTAATTCGAAACGTTCTAAGAAAAAACCCTGGGAAAATCAGGGATATAACGGACGAAGAGGTGGCTTCGCGGGGAGTTTGTCGTACCGATCGGTACTGCTTTCCGCAACTGAGAAGGCGACCTCCGGCTGAAGGTTAGGAGAGTGTCGCGCTTGGCTAGTATGGCGGCGCAGGTCGAAATATCCGAGGAAGACCAGCTGCGGGCCGGATGGTACGCACTGCTGGCTCAGCTGTTGTCGCGCGAGCCGAGCAACGCGCTGCTGCAGATGCTGCGCGGCCTCGAAGGCGACGAGTCGGAACTGGGCCAGGGCATCCGGGCGCTGGCCGCCGCGGCGCGCGGCACCACCGTGGAATCGGCCCGCCAGGAATATTTCGACCTCTTCATCGGCCTGGGCCAGGGCGAACTGCTGCCCTATGGCTCCTACTATCTGGCCGGGTTCCTCAACGAGAAGCCGCTGGCCCGACTGCGCGGCGACATGGCGCGCCTGCGCATCGCGCGCGCCGACGACGTGGCCGAGCCGGAAGACCACATCGCCGCGCTCTGCGAGATGATGTCGGGGTTGATCACCGGCGGCTTCGGCACCCCGGCCGACCTTACCGAGCAGCGCAAGTTTTTCGACACCCATATCGGCAGCTGGGCGCCGCGGTTCTTCGAGGACCTGCAGGGCGCCCAGTCGGCCGTGCTTTACATGCCTGTCGGCACCATCGGCCGCCTCTTCATGGCGATCGAGGTCCAGGCTTTCGACATGGCGGCCTAGCGTCATCGGCGGTTCAGTCCGGCACGCGCCGGGCGGGCGTCGGCATTCGGGATTGCGGCGGGTTCTGGGCCCATCCGTCGCAGCGTTTTCAGGGTGTTAAGGTCACCACGATCAAAGGAGGGTCGACCGTTGAGCAAAAAGGAAGAGATCAATGCGGGTCGTCGCGACTTCTTCAAGAAGGCCGGCTTAGGGGCCGGCGCGGCCGCGGTTGCGGTGACAGCCTCGAAAGCGGGCGCTGTCGAGGTGACCTCGTCGCCTTCGAAGGGTTCCGGCTATACCGAGACCGATCACGTGCGGAAATTCTACGAGCTGGCACGGTTCTAGGACCGGCCTGCTGCGTGAATCCTGGGGCCCCGTCGGCCCTCCGTACCAAATCACTCTAAGGGGAGAGGTCAATGCTTACCAAAAGGACGAATGGCGCGGCGCGTGGCCCCCGTTTGTCGAGGGCGGTAGCCGGCATCGCCGGTAGCGCCATTGACCGCCGTACCTTCCTGAAACGATCCGGGCTTGCCGCAGGCGGCGTCGCCGCGGCGTCGGTTCCTTTCGGGATGGTGAAGCAGGCCGAGGCGGCCTCAGCGGCGACAGGCGAAGTGAAGCTCATCAAATCCGTGTGTACCCACTGTTCGGTGGGCTGCACGGTGATGGCCGAAGTGCAAAACGGCGTCTGGATCGGCCAGGAGCCGGCCTGGGACAGTCCCTTCAACCTCGGGGCCCACTGCGCCAAGGGCGCGTCGGTGCGCGAGCACGCGCATGGCGAACGCCGCCTGAAGCATCCGACGAAGCTCGTCGACGGCAAGTGGACCAGGATCTCCTGGGAGCAGGCGATCGACGAAATCGGCGACAAGATGCAGGAGATTTACGGCAGCTCCGGCCCCGATTCCGTCTACTGGCTGGGCTCTGCCAAGCACAGCAACGAGCAGTCGTACCTGTTCCGCAAGTTCTACGCCTTCTGGGGCTCCAACAACGGAGACCACCAGGCGCGCATCTGTCACTCGACCACGGTCGCGGGTGTTGCCAACACCTGGGGCTACGGTGCGATGACGAACAGCTACAACGACATCCACAATTCGCGCGCCATCTTCCAGATCGGCGGCAACCCGGCGGAAGCCCATCCGGTCGCCATGCAGCACATGCTGAAGGCCAAGGAGCAGAACAACGCCCCCTTCATCGTCTGCGACCCGCGCTTCACGCGCACGGCTGCCCACGCCGATGAATACGTGCGTTTCCGCCCCGGCACCGACGTGGCGCTCATCTGGGGCATTCTCTGGCATATCTTCGAGAACGGCTGGGAGGACAAGGAATACATCCGCCAGCGCGTCTGGGGCATGGACCAGGTCAAGGCCGAAGTCGCCAAGTGGACGCCGGAAGAAACCGAGCGTGTCACCGGCGTGCCGGGCTCTCAGCTCGCCCGTGTGGCGCGCACGCTGGCCAATAACCGGCCCTTCACCATCATCTGGTGCATGGGCGGTACCCAGCACACCATCGGCAACGCCAACGTCCGCGCCTACTGCATCCTCGGTCTCTCCCTCGGCGTCATCGGCGTGTCGGGCGGCGGTGCCAACATCTACCGCGGCCACGACAACGTGCAGGGTGCGACCGACTTCGGCGTCGTCTGCGACTCGCTGCCGGGCTACTACGGCCTGATCGAGGGCGCGTGGAAACACTGGGCCCGGGTCTGGGACGTCGACTACGAGTACCTGAAGGGCCGCTTCGCCAGTCAGGACATGATGGAAAAGGCCGGCGTGCCGGTATCGCGCTGGTTCGACCTGGTGCTGGAGTCGAAGGAGAACCTCGACCAGTCCGACAACCTGCGGGCCATGGTCTTCTGGGGGCACGCGGCGAACTCGCAGACGCGCCTGCCCGACATGAAGAAGGCGATGGAGAAGCTCGATCTACTGGTCGTGGTCGATCCCTATCCGACCATGGTTGCGGTGATGCACGACCGCAAGGACGGCACCTACCTGCTGCCGGCGGCGACGCAGTTCGAGACCTCCGGCTCGGTCACGGCGTCGAATCGCTCGCTGCAGTGGCGTGACAAGGTCATCGACCCGGTCTTCGAGTCGAAGACCGATCACGAGATCATGTATCTCTTCGCCAAGAAGTTCGGTTTCGCCGACGAGATGTTCAAGCACATCGCGGTGGAGAACGACGAGCCGGTGATCGAGGACATCACCCGCGAGTACAATCGCGGCATGTGGACCATCGGCTACACCGGCCAGTCGCCCGAGCGTCTCAAGATGCACATGGCAAACCAGCACACCTTCGACAAGACCACGCTGCAGGCACGCGGCGGTCCTGCCGACGGTGACTACTACGGCCTGCCGTGGCCTTGCTGGGGCACTGCGGAGATGAACCATCCGGGCACGCCGTTGCTCTACGACACCTCGAAGCCGGTCGCCGAAGGTGGCCTCTGCTTCCGCGCCAACTTCGGGGTGGAGCGGGACGGGGCGAACCTGCTGGCCGAAGGCTCCTGGCCGGTGGGCTCGGAGATCGAGGACGGCCATCCTGAGTTCACCATGGAGATGCTGCAGAAGCTCGGTTGGGACAAAGACCTCACCGACGAGGAGCGGGCAGCCATAGACAAGGTGGGCGGCCCGAAGGCCAACTGGAAGATCGACCTTTCAGGCGGCATCCAGCGCGTCGCCATCAAGCACGGCTGCGCCCCCTTCGGCAATGCCAAGGCCCGCTGCGTGGTGTGGAACTTCCCGGACGGGGTGCCCTTGCACCGCGAGCCGCTCTACACGCCGCGCCGCGACTTGGTAGGCGACTACCCGACCCACGAGGACCGCAAGATGTATCGCCTGCCGATCCTCTATAAGTCGATCCAGGACAAGGACTTCTCGACCGACTTCCCGACCATCCTCACCTCCGGCCGCCTGGTCGAATACGAGGGTGGTGGCGACGAGACCCGGTCCAACCCCTGGCTGGCCGAGTTGCAGCAGGACATGTTCGTGGAGATCAATCCTTTCGATGCCAACAACAGCGGCGTGCGCGACGGTTCGATGGTTTGGGTCTACGGTCCGGAAGGCGCCAGGATTAAGGTCAAAGCCATGCTGACCGAGCGTGTCGGGCGCGGCGTGGCCTTCATGCCGTTCCACTTCGGCGGTCACTGGCAGGGCGAGGATCTCCGCCACAAATACCCGGCGGGGGCCGATCCCTATGTACTCGGTGAAGCCACCAATACCGCTCAGACTTACGGTTATGACGTGGTGACCAACATGCAGGAAACCAAGACCACGCTCTGCCGTATTGAGCCGGCTTAAGGGAGGAATTGAATCATGGCACGTATGAAATTCCTCTGCGACGCCGAGCGTTGCATCGAGTGCAACGCCTGCGTCACGGCCTGCAAGAACGAGCACGAGGTACCCTGGGGCGTGAACCGGCGCCGTGTCGTCACCATCAATGACGGCAAGCCCGGTGAGCGGTCGATTTCGGTCGCCTGCATGCACTGCTCCGACGCACCCTGCATGGCCGTTTGCCCCGTGGACTGCTTCTACCAGACCGACGACGGTGTGGTGCTGCACTCCAAGGATCTCTGCATCGGCTGCGGCTACTGCTTCTACGCCTGCCCGTTCGGCGCGCCGCAGTATCCGCAGGCCGGCAACTTCGGCAGCCGTGGCAAGATGGACAAGTGCACCTTCTGCTCTGGAGGGCCGGAAGCGGATCATTCCTCTGCCGAGTTCCAGAAGTACGGGCGCAACCGTCTGGCCGAAGGCAAGCTGCCGCTCTGTGCGGAGATGTGCTCCACCAAGGCTCTGCTCGCCGGTGACGGCGACGTGGTGTCCGACATCTACCGCGAGCGTGTGGTCGCCCGCGGATTCGGGTCGGGTGCTTGGGGCTGGGGCACGGCCTACGACCAGAAGTCTGGCTCTTGATCTGTTCCCGGGCCCCGGTTCTCTTCGGGGCCAACGGGATTGATCTCTAAGGCGGGGGTGGCGCATGGCGCCACCCCCACTTTTCAGGTTGCGAACGATTTTCGATCGGGGCTGGATTCACTGCGTAAGAATTTATTAACCTTAACGCGGTGGGGTTACCGCCTCGATTGGAGGTAGAAGGACCAATGGCTTTGCAAAAGCTGATTCCTGTCATTGCCGGTGCCGCCCTGGTACTGGTTCTATCGGCCTGCGACGAAGCGGAGCAGGGGCGTGTTTTGCGTTACGAAAAAGGCACCTATCTGGGCCAGGCCGACTCCGGATTGACCGACGCGCAGCGCGACGAACTGCGGGCACGCGCCATGCGGCAGAGTGGTGGCTGAACCGACGGATCCCGCTGTCCGCGGTCCCGCCACTTGACGACTATGAAAAGCAGCTCGGTAAGAGGATTTGTCATGACCGCTTCCGTCACGCGCCTCCGGCGCTCCGCCTTTTCGATTGTTCTCGGCTTCGGCCTCCTGGTCGCCGCGGCACTTATCGCCGGCAGCGCCGTCATGGCGCCGGCCTGGGGCCAGACCGCGGAACAGCCTGCGGCGGATGGCCCAACCGGCGGACAGGTGCCGGGCAACGTGCTCGGCAATCAGGCCGACAGCGATTTCTGGCGCGCCATCCGGCGTGGCGAGGTCGGCTCGGTAACGATTCCCAATGAGCGGGCCGGCCTGCTGATCCAGTCGGAAGGTGACAACTGGCGCGCCGTGCGCAACGGGCCGGTTACGGTCTACGGCGCCTGGACCATGCTCGCCGTCGTCGCCATCCTTGCGCTGTTCTTTGCCTTGCGCGGCCGTATCCGCATCGACGCCGGCCCGGCCGGGACCACCATCGAGCGTTTCAACATGCTGGAGCGCACGGCACACTGGATCACCGCCACCTCCTTCGTGATCCTGGCGCTGACCGGTCTCAACTTGCTCTACGGCCGCCATGTGCTGCTGCCGATCCTCGGGCCGGAAATCTTTTCGGCCATCACCCTCGCCGGCAAGTACGCGCACAACTTCCTCGCCTTCGCCTTCATGGTCGGCGTGGTCATGATCTTCGTGCTGTGGGTGCGCCACAACCTGCCCAGCAGGGTCGATTTCAAGTGGCTGGCGGTCGGCGGCGGCCTGTTCAAGAAGGGTGTCCATCCGCCGGCAGCCAAATTCAACGCGGGCCAGAAGCTGATCTTCTGGGCCGTGGTGCTGGGCGGCATCTCGATCAGCCTGTCCGGCCTGGCGCTGCTCTTCCCCTTCGAGTTTGCCTTCTTCGGCAAGACCTTCGCCTTCCTCAACATCTTCGGCCTGGATCTGCCGACGAACCTCAACATGGTGCAGGAGATGCAGCTTTCGCAGCTGTGGCACGGCGTTGTCGGATTGATCCTCATCGCCATCATCATCGGCCACATCTACATCGGCTCCGTCGGCATGGAAGGCGCCTTCGATGCCATGGGAAGCGGCCAGGTCGACCTGAACTGGGCGCGGGAGCATCACCGCCTCTGGGTCGACGACGTGCGCAGCGGCTCCAAGCCGCAGGCGGCGGAATAAGGTGCCAGCTAAGGAACCACGCGCCATGGGATACCGCCGCACCCGCCCCGCACTGCTTGCCGCGGCACTGCTGCTCGCGGCTTTCGCAGCGCCGGCCGTTTGTTCGACGGCCTTTGCGGCGGTGAGTGCCGAGGCCGCTGCGCGGGAGATCGGCGAGCGCTTCGATGTTCAGGTGCTGAAGGTGGAGCCAGGCGAGTTGGACGGCCGCAAGGTCTGGATGGTGACCGTGATGGTGCCGGAGGGCAGCGGCAACGCTTCCTTCCAGGTCCATGTTCTCGCGGTCGACCAGGAAACCGGCGCGCTCGTGCCCTCCTTCCGTCATCACGCCGATGGTGCCACCTTGCCGCCGCCGGCGCCGGGCGGTTCCTTGCCGTGATGTTCTCCGTGGCCGGGTGCGGGGATACCCGTCGCCCGCCGCGCGCTGCCCTGGCGCTTGGGCTGGTTGCGCTGGTCCTGCTGCCGGCCGTGGGCCGCGCCCAGGAGGCGGCCCCCGCCGAGGTGGCCGCCTCGCCGACCTCCGGTTTCGTTACGGCCCGTACGCTCGGCAAGTCGCCGGACAATCCCCTGGTTTTCGTCTCGCCCTACGACGACAGCGAACTCAACCTGAAGCTCAAGGCGGACTTCGAAAGCCGTCTCGCCGAGACGGGCAAGGCCCGCCTCGCGGCAAAGGAGAACGCGGCCAGCTATCTGCTGTTGTTCGAAACCGAGGTGATGGCGGCCGACCAGGTGCAGCGGCAGCCCAGCCTGGGCACCGCGCGGGCGGACCAGGAGAGCGCCGAGGTCAATGTGAATGTTTGGTCGACGACCCAGGACAGCGTCCTCGGCGGCCGCCAGGCAGGACCGCCGCCCGGCAGCAGCGTGTTCCACATCAACGCAGTCCTGCGGGATCAAAAGAGTGGCGAGGTGGTCTGGCAGGGCGATGCCTACTATGTTTTGAGGGAGCCGGAGACCGAAAGGGTGGCCCGTGGCCTGGTCTCCCCCCTGGTAACGAGATTGGGTGAGACCGTTGCCCGCGAGCCGATCGAAATCGAATAGCCTGTCGAAGACGGCCCTGCTCGCTGTGATTCTGGCAGGCGCGATCGCAGCCGGTCCGGCGCTGGCCGAACTGCGCGGACACGGCGGCTTCGTCAAGGGCATCGCGGTGACCCCGGACGGCCGGCAGGCGATCTCGGCGAGCTTCGACTACAGCCTCATTCTGTGGAACCTGGACAGCCAGGAAGCCATCGAGGTGCTCGACGACCACGAGGGCGCGGTGAATGCCGTAACCCTGCTGGATGACGGCCGCAAGGCCCTTTCGGCGAGCGACGACGGCACCCTGCGCCTCTGGGCGCTGGACGACGGCGGCCGTCTGCTGCGGGTTCTCACCGGCCACAGCGGCAAGGTGGCAGGGGTGGCCGTGGCGCCGGACGGCAGCCGCGCGGCTTCGGCCGGATGGGACAGCACCGTGCGCCTCTGGGATCTCGAGACCGGCGAGGAGCTCTTCGTTCTCGATGAGCACGCGGCCAACGTGAACGCGGTGGCCTTTTCTCACGACGGGCGTCATCTCCTGACCGGCAGCTACGATTCGACGATCCGCTATTTCGAGCTGCCGGCAGACGGCAGCCGTCCGCGCCTGGCCGGGGTGATGGAGGGACACGATTTCGGTGTCAACGGGCTGGCCTTCCTGCCCGGCGATGGTGAGGCGATCTCGGCGTCGGTGGACGAGACCGTGCGGCTCTGGGACCTGGAAACCGGGCACGAGCTGGCCGAACTGCGGGGCCATGAAGGCCCGGTCCTTGCGGTCGCCGTGTCGCCCGACGGGCTCTGGGCGGCCTCGGCCGGGGTCGACGGGACGGTGAACCTCTGGAACATCGAGGAGCGGCGTATCGTCGCCTCGCTCTACGGACACGACAAGCCGGTCTGGTCGCTGGCCTTCACGCCCGACGGCAAGCGCCTGCTCTCCGCCGGCGGCGACGAGGTGACGCGGCTGTGGGACCTCGAGACTCGCAGCGAATTTGGCGCGTCCGGCGAGATCGACGCGGTCGCCGAAACCGGGGACGTGCCGCCAGAGACGGAGGATGACGTGCGCGGCGCCAAGCTGTTCCGCAGGTGTGTCGCCTGCCACACCGTCACCGCCGACGGCGGCAATCGCGCCGGCCCGACGCTCTATGGCGTGTTCGGCCGCCGCGCCGGAACCCTCGACGGCTACAATTACTCGGACGCACTGCGGCACAGCGACGTGGTATGGAGCGAGGAGACCATCGACCGGCTTTTCGCCGAGGGGCCAGACGAGTTCACGCCGGGCAGCAAGATGCCGCTGCAGCGCATGCCTTCCGCCGAAGACCGTGAAGATCTCATCGCCTACTTGAAAAGCATCACCGACCCCGAAGGGGCGGCGAACTGAGCAGCGTCGCACCGGCAGCGAAGGGGAGCCGGCGTTGCGCGGAAGAGGGGGCTCTGTCCCCGCTACAAAGTCCCGAGTTCAATGTGAGGGTAACAGGACCATGAAATCGATCGTTGCGGGGGCTGTCGCCGCCGTTCTTATTGCCGTGCTGAGCGCGGTGGTGCTGTCGATGGTCGGCATGAGCGCCGCCGACATCTACTCGACCCCGAACGTCAGGCTCTGATTCAGTCGCGCGCGCCGGCCGCGCGCAGCAGGGCGGCGATTTCGCTGTCGCCGATCATCTCGGCGGCGGCAAGTGCGGTCCAACCGTCCTTGGCTCTGAGATTTACATCGGCCCCGGCCTGCAGCAGCAGGCGGACCTCCACCAGGCGTGCGCGGTTCGCCGCCAGCATGAGCGCGGTGTTGCCGGTCTCGACCTCGCGCGCATCGACCTCGGCTCCCGCCCGCAGCAGCAGGTAGAGGGCGCCGGACTGCCCGGCGGCCGCCGCCAGCACGACCGGCGGCCGCCCGCCGGCTCCGGGCAGGTTGGGGTCTGCGCCGGCTTCCAGCAGGGCAATCACCGTATCCAGATGGGCGGCTTCCACCGCTTGGCCGAGCGGCGTCGCGTTTTCCGCCGTCGGCAGATCGACCGGGATGCCGGTGGCGAGCAGGGTCGTGACGAGGGCGGTGTGGCCCTGCGCTGCGGCAGCATGGAGCGCCGACCAGCCATCCCTGCGCTGGGCATCGGGTGCGCCGCCGGCGCCCAACAGCAGCTGCAGGCTGCCCTCGGCCCCGGCGCGCGCGGCGGCCAGCAGCGGCGTGGTCCCGTCGTCGGCGGCGGCGTTGGGATCGGCACCGGCGGCCAGCAACTCGGCCACGATGGCGGTGCCGAGCGGCTCGAAGGCGGCATTGATGAGCGGCGTATTGCCGTCGCGGCGGTCGCGCGGGTCGACCTCGGCGCCGGCGGAGAGCAGCGCGGCCACGACAGGCCGCTTCAGGCGCCGCGCCGCGGTATGCAGCGGCGTGTTGCCGAAGTCACCTTCGCGTGCCTCCAGCGGCGCGCCGGCAGCGATCAGCGCTCTGGCGACCCGGTCGTGGCCTTCATAGGCCGCATAGTGCAGGGCGGTCCAGCCGTCGTCGGCGGTGGCCGCGGCGGGATCGGCGCCACGTGCCAGGAGCAGCTCGGCCACCTTGACGCTGCCGTACATGGCGGTGACCTGCAGCGGTGTATTGTCGAGCTGGTCGCGAGCCTCCAGCTCCGCGCCGCGTTCCAGGGCGAAGCCGGCGAGTTCGGCGTCGTCGCTGCGCGCGGCCTGTTGGAGGGCCTGGTCGGGCACGCTCTGCGCGGCGGCCCCGGCGACCGGGACGGCGAGGCAAAACAGCAGCAGACCGGCCCCCAGCCTGAGGCGCGCGATTGTGCTAATGGGCATCGTCGGCGATGACCTCGAGTTCGACCTGGCTGGCGATGATCAACAGCTTTCCGGCATGTTCGAAATTCACCGTCACCCGGTCGCCCACCACCGACTGGACCTGCCCGATGCCCCAATCCGGCTCGTCGGGATGGCGCACCCGCATGCCGGGTGCCAGGTGCAGGGTGCCGCCGGCCATGGTGGTCTCCAGAAGACGCGTCGCCAGGGATGGTCCGCCCGACAAGGCGTTGCCGCAAGGGTTAGTCTATTCCGGCGCTTGGTGTATAAGAAAGCGCAAGCAGCTGGAACAGCTTGCGGCTTTCGGGAGGCGCGCGGCCTGAGGCCCTGCCGCCGCCCTTACGAACAGGGCATCTGAGATTTCGAGTGGGGTTGTCGGCAATGGAAGTGAAGATCGATCTGCGCGTGGCGGAACTGCTCACCTCGCGCCTTTGTCACGACCTGGTCGGACCGATCGGCGCGGTGGGCAACGGCCTCGAGCTGTTGTCCGAGGAAGAGTTCGGCATGGCCGAGGACGCCATGAAGCTGACCGCCAACTCGGCGCGCCAAGCCTCCAACATCCTGCAGTTCTTTCGCCTTGCCTACGGCATGGCGGGGGCGCGGGTCGGGGCGGACTATTCGCAGATCCGCGATCTCAGCGCAGCGCTGCTGGAGACGTCGCGCACCAAGCTGGACTGGTCCACGGTGCAGGCACCGGACGGCATGCCGGACGGTCTCCCGAAGGCTGTTATGAACATGGTCGCCCTGGGCCACGAGGCGCTGCCGCGCGGCGGCCGCCTCGCGGTGGAGATCAGCAGCGACGCTGCGGGCACCGAGGCCCGTGTCCTGGTGACCGGGCAGGATGCCCACCTGCGGCCCGAAACCCTGGCCGGGCTGCGCGACGACGTCACTCTGGACGAGATGACGCCGCGCAGCGTGCACGGCTATTTCACACGGCTGGTGGCCAAGCGTCTGGGCAGCGACCTGGAGATCGAAACCCCCGGGCCTGACAGCCTGCTGTTCCGGGTCGCTGTGCCGGCTTGAAGCAGGGGTAGGGGACTGGAGAAAGAGAAACGCCGGCGGGGCCCTGACGGCGCCGCCGGCGTTGTTCTTTGCGGCTCCGCGGAGCCGACCGCGCTCAGCTCGCGCGGATGCTGGCGAGGAAGTTGTCGACCTGGCCGCTGAGTGCCTTGGACTGCTCGGCCAGCTCGTTGGCCGCGCTCAGCATCGTCTTCGCCGAGTCGCCGGACTGCATCGCCGCAGTGGTCACGTCGGCGATGTTGGCGGACACTTCGCTGGTGCTGGCGGAAGCTTCCTGGACGTTGCGCGAGATCTCCTGCGTTGCCGAGCTCTGCTCCTCGACTGCAGCGGCAATTCCGTTGGCAATGCCGTGCACCTCTTCGATGGTCGAGGTGATCTGGGCGATGGCCTGCACGGCGCTGCCGGTGGCGCTCTGAATGTCGTTGATCTGCTGTGCGATCTCTTCGGTCGCCTTGGCCGTCTGGGTGGCCAGGGACTTCACTTCGCTGGCCACGACGGCAAATCCCTTGCCGGCCTCGCCTGCGCGCGCCGCCTCGATGGTGGCGTTGAGCGCCAGCAGGTTGGTCTGCTCGGCGATGTCCTGGATCATGGTCACCACGTCGCCGATGCGCTGGGCGGCGTCGGCCAGGGCCTCGACTTCGGCGTTGGTCGTGCGTGCCTGGTCGGCGGCGCTGCTCGCGATCGAGGTCGACTGCGCCACCTGGCGGCCGATCTCCTGAATCGAGGTGGTAAGCTCCTCTGCGGCGCTGGCGACGGTCTGCACGTTGTTGGCGGCCTGGTCGGTAGCCGCGGCGACGGCGGAAGTTTTCGTGCTGGTCTGCTCGGCGGTCTCCGACATGGACTGTGCCGTCGCCTGGACCTGACCGGAAGCGCTGGTGACGCTCTCCACCACGCCACGCACGCTCGACTCGAAGTCGTCGGCAAGCTTGCGCATGGCGTCGCGCTTCTCCTGCTCCGCCTTG
>Ga0299906_10002893_pt1 | contig 14180 bp, 8 predicted proteins | sample RVTome_14_FD_200259 | JGI IMG/M metagenome (GOLD analysis project Ga0299906, IMG submission 200259) | Soil microbial communities from uranium-contaminated site in the Upper Colorado River Basin, Wyoming, United States - RVT145D125 (version 2) ... | reverse complement strand
CGAAGAGGTCTGCCTCCTCGGGACGCTTGTCCGGACGGTAGCCCTTGACCCGGGCGAACCGCAACGCCAGCCCCCCCGGGTAGCGGCTGCTGGCCTGGACGTCCGAGAACGCCACCTCCACGACCAGCTCGGGGCGCACGTACACGGTCCAGCGATCACGCTCCAGCTCGAGCCCCAGCAGTCGCTCCGTCTGCCAGGCGAGCAGCTCGTCGGTCAGGCCCTTGAAGGTCTTGCCCAGCATCACGAGCTGGCCGCTCACGCCGTCGCGAGCGCCGAGGTGGAGGTTGCTCAGGAAGCCGCTGCGGCGACCGCTCCCCCATTCGGCGGCCAGCACGACCAGGTCCAGGGTGTGCGCGCGCTTCACCTTGAGCCAGCCGTCACCTCGACCGCCCGCCTCGTAGGGCGCGGAGAGCGACTTCGCCACCACTCCCTCGTGTCCCCGGGCCCACGCCTGCTCGGCGAAGGCCGCGGCCCGAGCCGGATCGCCGGTCTCGATGCGGTGGATGAGCAGCCGCTGGGGTACGCAGGCGGCGAGCCGCGCCGAGCGCTCCCGGGCCTCCCGGTCCAGGAGTCCCTCGCCGCCCGCGTACAGGCAGTCGAAGAAGTAGCTGGTCAGCGGAAGCGAGCGCCGCAGATCCGGGTCGTCCCGCTTGCGCCCGAAGCGGCGCATGGTGTCCTGGAACGGAAGCGGGCGCCCGTCGGGGCGCAGCGCCAGAGTCTCGCCGTCCAGGATCAGCTCGTCCTCCCGAAGCGCGGCCACGGCGTCCACCAGCTCCGGCACGGACTCCGAGACGTCGTTGCCCTGCCTGCTGAAGACCCGGACCGTCTCCCCCTGCTTGTGGACCTGCACCCGGGCGCCGTCGAGCTTGTACTCGATCCCGGCCTGTCCGAGCCGGCCGAGGGCCTGCTCCACGTCGGCGGCGGGCTGCGCCAGCATCGGCTGGAGCGGGTGCAGCGGGCGGACCGCGAAGGAGTCCAGTCCGACGCGGCCCCGCTCCAGCGCCGCCGCGGCGACCGCCCCGAGGTCTCCCGAGAGCATCAGCGCCCGGCGTACGGACCGGGCGGGAAGCTGGGCCGCCCGGGCGACGGCCTCCGCCATGAGCCCCTCGAGGGCTCCCTGCCGCAGCTCTCCCAGCACGAGACGGATCAGGAACTCCTGCTCGTCCGGGGTCGCCGCCTCCAGGAGGCCCCGCGCCAGTCGCACGCGCTCCCGCACCGCCCCGGGGCCGGAGCAGCCGCGGATCCTCGCGAAGGTGTCCTCCACCTCCCTCAGCGTGAGACGGGCCTCGGCCAGCCCGCTCTCCGGCCGCGCGCTGCGAAGCTGGGCGTAACCGAGCCCGACCCGGCCACCGGGCAGCTGCCCCGAGAGGTAGGCGACGGCGATGGCCACGTCCGGCGGGGGAAGCCCGCGCAGGAGGTCCGCGAGGCAGGCGATCTTCTCGTTCCGGGAGCGGATCGCGGCGAGGCGCCCCCAGACCTCGACTGCGCTCTCCAGCCGGGCCGTCCCCACCCCCGGATTCTAAGCGTCGGCGCCGCGGACGTGGCCCGAGTCACTTCCCTTACGCCCCGGGCTATGCTACTCAGGGTCTCCCGTGCTCTCCGACCTCGCCCGCACCCCGATCTCCGAGACGCTGCGCAGGCTGTCCGCCGACCGCCAGACGGGGGAGCTGCAGGTCCGGTCCGGCAAGTTCGTCAAGACCGTGTTCTTCGACGGAGGGCGGCTCGTGTTCGCGGCGAGCAACCTCAAGAAGGACCGGCTCGGAGAGGCCCTGATCGCCATCGGCCGGATCACCTCCCACGACTTCGACCGGGCCTCGACACTGATGCGGGAGCGCCGGCAGCGATTCGGTGACGCCCTGGTCCAGGCCGGGGTGATGGAGAAGGACGAGCTGGGCATCTCGGTCGCGAAGCAGGTGCGGCGCATCGTGCTCTCGCTGTTTCAGCTCACCGAGGGGGCCGCTTTCTTCGAGGAGCGCGAGTGCGTCATCCCCCTGGAGTACATGGTGAGCATCTCCGTGCACCAGGCGCTCTACCAGGGCATCCGCACGATGGTGAACCCCCAGCTGATCCTGGCCGGGATCGGAGACCTGGACCGTCGCGTGACCCTGGCGGAGGTCCCTCCCTTCAGGTTCCCGGTCCAGCGCTGCTCCGCCGAGGAGCGCGAGGTTCTCGAAGCGACCGCCGCTGGGAAGGTGACGCTCCGCAAGGTCACCGTGGCTCCCGGAAAGCTGGCCATGCCCAGGGTCCGGGCAGCCTACGCGCTGCTCGCGTCCGGGATCCTCGCCCTGGTGGACGCCGGCAGCGATACCCAACCCGTGGTCCAGGCGGAGAACGAGGCCTTCCTGCTGTCGCCGCTGCGCCGGGATCCGGAGCCGAGCGCCGACGAGGTGTTGCGCCGGGAGATCGCCCAGGAGCTCCAGCGCTCGGCGGACATCGACCCCAAGGACTGGCTCAAGCTCCCCCAGGGCGCGTCCGGTGGAGACCTGATCCGGGCGCTGGAGAGCAAGCTCGATCGCTACCTGTCGCTGCTGGACACCGTCCAGGACCCGAAGCTCAGGGCCGACATCGAGGTGGTTCTCGGGCGGGCGACGATCCAGCTGCGCCAGGCCCAGAGGGGGCAGACCCTCCCGGCGAAGCCGCCGGCGGACGAGCCCGCCCCGCAGCCCGACAACGACGGGCTGCCCGAGATCGATCTCGAGTCAGGGACCGGTAAGGAGGCCGCGCGGGCGAAGGCTGCGACCAGCGACGGCAGCCCGGCGGACGAGGAGGGTGAGCCCGGCGGCCCGGCCTCGGCTTCGGGGCAGCCCCCCACCGAGGAGCAGCTGTCCGGCACCGGACGGATGACGGGCATCGCCCGGGTCGAGCACATGCTGATGGAGGCCGAGGTCCGGATGACGGTGGGGGACTACGCCAACGCCATCAAAGTCTACGACCGCCTCGTGGAGCAGGCGCCGGACGTGGCGGCCTACAGGGTGAAGCTCGCCATCGCGATGACGCACCACCCGAGAACGGTGAAACGGGCCGAGCGCGAGTTCGTCGAGGCGACGAGGCTCGAGCCCGGGAACCCCGACATCCACTACCAGCTCGGGCTCTACTACAAGATCATGAAGCAGAAGTCCCGAGCCATCGCGGCGTTTCGCACGGCGATCCGGCTCGCCCCGCGCCACCGGCCGGCCCGGGAGGAGCTGGAGGCCCTCTCGCCGCGGGACTCCGCCCTCACTTCCCTGCGCAAGCTCTTCAAGTGAGATCGCGGGGCGCCCTGCCCGTGGAGAGCGGTCCCGAGGGCTAGAAACGCGCCGGCCGGCAGGTGACGGTGTAGTTCGTCCAGGTCTGGAAGGAGCCGCCGATCACGATGTCGTACTGGTCGTTCCAGTTGTTCGTGCGCTTGACAGCGACCTCGTCGGGCGGCCCGCCCTGCTCTGCACAGAGTCCGAACTGGACCCGCAGCACCCGTGCTACCTCCCGGACGTACGCGTCCTGGTCCACGACGGTATCCCCGATCACCAGGTCGGGACGATCACGGGCCACCACCGCCTGTGCCGTGGCCACCTCCCGCTCGAAGCTCGGCGTCTCCTCGGAGCAGGGTGAGCCGGCGGGCATGGGTTGGAGGCTGCAGCTGCCGTTGTCAGGGGGAGGCGGCGTCGGCTGGGGCGTGGGGGCAGGGGTGGGATCCGCCGGAGGCGCCGGGTCCGGGTCGTTGGAAGGCGGCAGCCCGGGCGCGTCGTCACTGGGCCCCGGATCGGGAGGCAGCGGCAGGCCCAGCGGCTCGATCGACGTCGGGAGCGAGGATTCAGGCAGCTTGGTGCACGCCACGACCAGGAAGGATCCGAGCACGAACCAGACCGTTCGCCGCATCATGTATGGGCCCACCTCATTGGAAGCACAAGCTGTTGTAGTGTAACCTATGTCCCTTCCGCTGAGAACCCGTAATCGGGGTCAGCGTTTCGCGGCTGGCGTCCGGTTTTCCGGCCGAGCCGGCCGAGCCGGAGGAGGCGCGAGATGAGGTCGTGGATCGGGGTCGTCGTGTCGATCGGGGCTCTGGGGGCACTGTGGGGCTGCGGCGCGCCCGAGGGTTCGGCACCGTCCACTCCGGCCGCCGAGCCCGCCCGGGAGGCCCCCGAGGCCGAGGCGCCGGCTAATCCGCTCCTGGATCCCGCCGGCGCACAGGAGACTGCCCCGGACACGTTCCGAGCGCGCTTCGAGACCACAAAGGGGGAGTTCACCGTGGAGGTGGTGCGGGAGTGGGCGCCCCGTGGGGCCGACCGCTTCTACAACCTGGTCAAGCTCGGCTTCTACGACGACGTGGCCCTGTTCCGGATCGTGGAGGGCTTCGTCGCCCAGTTCGGGATCAACGGCGATCCCGCCGTCAGCCGAGCCTGGAGCGACGCGCGGATTCCCGACGACCCCGTCGGGCAGTCCAACACCCGGGGCATGGTGACCTACGCGAAGACGAACGCCCCTCACTCCAGAACCACCCAGCTCTTCATCAACTACGGCGACAACGCCAACCTCGACGCCCTCGGCTTCGCCCCCTTCGGCCGCGTGGTGGAAGGCATGGAGGTGGTCGACAGCTTCTTCTCGGGCTACGGAGAGAGCGTGGACCAGGGCCTGGCCGAGCGGCGCGGCAACGAGTACTTCCGCGGGGAGCGGCCGGATCTGGACTTCATCGAGCGCGCCACGCTGGAGGTCCCGGAAGCAGCCGCTGCTGCCGGAGACTAGCTCGGGGCCGCAGTGCCGCCGTTGCGCCCGCCGCGCTTCTCCGGTAGCGTTTGGCGTTTCCAGGGCACGCCGTCGACCGCCCGAAGGAGTCTGAATGAGCTCGAGTCTCCGGTGCCTGACGCGGCTGCTGGCCGCGATCGCGATCGGCGCGTTCGCCGTCGGCTGTGACGGACAGTCGACCGGCTCTGGCGGCGACAACCATCTGTCGGCGGCGATCGTCCCGGGCGCCGACTTCCTGCTGCAGGTCGACTTCCAGACCATCGACGCCGCCAGCGCCTGCAAGGGCATCGGCGGCGACGCCAGCGAGGAAGGCGGCGGGGGCGAGGTCCCCGAGCCGGAGGAGGCCGAGGACGACGAGCCCGAACCCCTCGACTTCGAGAAGTTCCTGGAGGTGACGGGCCTGGTTCCCGGCGACGCGGTGGCCTTGCTCGTGGCCGGGGACGTGGACCCGCTGGACCTCGAAGCCGAAGGGGGGCCCGAGCTGAGCAGCGCGATCGGGACCCTGGCGGTGCAGCTGGCCAAGCCGGTCGGCTCCGCGAAGCTCGGCGAGGGTCTCGAGGCCGCCGCCGAAGGGCGGCCGGCCAGCGTCGAGAAGCTCGACCTCGACGGACATCCCGCCTTCCTCGTGCGGACCGAGAAGGAGGACGACGAGGACGTGTACCTGGCCAGCGCCCCGGGCGATCGGACGCTCTTCGCCGCGCCCAACGCCGAGAGCCTGAAGGGGGCGCTCGCCAGGGCCCGGAGCGGCGCCTACGCGGAGGTGCCCGCGGCCCTCGAGACCGTGCGCCGGGCGCTCCCGGAGGGAGCCCAGGCCCAGGTCGCCTTTCTCGCTCCCCAGAAGCTGAGGGATGCGATCCAGGCCCAGCTGGCCGAGGCGCAGCAGGATCCCGAGGCGGCCATGACCATGGGCTTCGTCAAGCCCTTCGAGAACCTCCAGTCCCTCTCCTTCGGAGCCTTGTGCGGCGAGGAGCTGCACCTCAACCTGGCCGCCGACCTCGGCAGCCCCGAGGCGGCGGGCGAGGTCTCCACCCTGCTCAAGACGATGGTCCTGCCGATGGCGAAGGGCGCGATCGCCGAGACTCTGAGCCGGGCCCCGGCAGAGCTGGACGACCGCTTCGAGGTGTCGAGCGAAGGGCCGGCACTGAAGATCGGCGTGCGCATGTCCGGGGAGGACGTCACCGCCCTGCGGAAGAAGCGCGAGGAAGGGGAGGCCGCGGCGGCGGCGCTGGAGTAGCGCGCTTTCAGAAGCGGCGCCGGCTGATCAGCAGGTCGGCGGCGTCGTGGGGGCTCACGGCCCGCGAGAACAGGAACCCCTGGGCGTAGGGGCAGTCCAGGAGTTCGAGCTCCGATCGCTGCTCGGCGGTCTCCACACCCTCGGCGACCACCTGGAGCCCCAGGTCCCGGGCCAGGGCCAGGATGGCCCGGACCGTCTCCCGGGCCCCGCGCCGGGCTTCCATCCGGGCCACGAAGGACCGGTCGACCTTCAGGACGTCGATCGGGAAGCTGTGCAGGCGGCTGAGGCACGAGTGACCGGTTCCGAAGTCGTCCACCGAGACGCTGATCGAGAGATCGCGCAGCCGCGACAGGTTCTCGGTCGCCGCATCGGCGTTCTCGATCATCGCGCTCTCGGTGACCTCGAGGTTGAGCTGGCGCTCGTCCATCCCCGTCTCCGCGAGCACGGCCGTGACCGTCTCGACCAGCTCGGGCTGGACCAGCTGGCGCCCCGAGAGGTTGACGCTGATCGCCGGGGCGACACCCAGGCTGTCGCGCCACTCCCGGCCCTGCCGGCAGGCCTGGCGGAGGATCCACTCACCCAGCGGAACAATCAGTCCCGACTCCTCGGCGATCGCGACGAACTCGCTGGGGGAAACCGTGCCCCGGACGGGATGGCGCCAGCGGAGCAGGGCCTCGAAGCCGAACAGGGAGCCGTCGCGGAGATCGACGATCGGCTGATAGCCCACGGCCAGCTCGCCGCGCTCCAGGGCGCGCCGCAGGTCGCTCTCCATCCGCAGCGAGGCCACCGCCCGCCAGTGCATGCTCGGCTCGAATACCTCGCAGCGACCCCGGCCCCTGCCCTTGGCCCGATTCAGGGCCGCGTCCGCCGCCCCGAGGACCTCGTGGGCGTCGGGACTCCCCACCAGGCCGTAGGCGACCCCGATGCTGAGTGTCGCCACCACCTCGTTGCCGTCGAGCAGGAAGGGGGGGTCCAGGCTCGCGCCGATCCGCTCCACGACGCTCTCCACGTCGGCCATCTCGTGGATGCCGTCCAGCAGCACGGCGAACTCGTCGCCGCCGAGGCGGGCGACGGTGTCGCCGGGGCGGACGGTCCCCTCCAGGCGCGCCCCGATCCCCTTGAGGAGCCGGTCCCCGGCGTTGTGCCCGAGCCCGTCGTTGATCACGCGGAACCGGTCCACGTCCAGCACCAGGAGCGAGAAGCCGGAGGAGCTCGGGCGCCTCGCCCGCCGCACGGCGCGGGCCAGCCGCTCCATGAGCAGCCCGCGGTTCGGGAGCCCGGTCAGATCGTCGTGGAGAACCTCCTGCAGCGTGCGAGCCTCGTGCGCCTTCCGCTCCGAGACGTCGGTGATCGATCCCGCGATCCGGACCACCCGCCCCTCGCCATCCCTGGCGGCCACGGCCCGGCAGTGGACCCACAGGTGAGAACCGTCGCTGTGCTCCAGGCGATGCTCGCTCTGGAAGGCGGGAACCCTGCCGTTCACGAGGCTGCCGATGCTCTCTTCGAGCTCCGGGCGATCGCCGGGGTGGACGCGCCCCAGCCAGGATTCCAGCACCCGGGGCAGCTCCTCGTCGGCGCAGCCCACCATCTCGCGCCAGCGCGGAGAGAGGTGGAGCACCTCGTCGGCGACGTCGAAGAACCAGAGCCCGTCGTTCGTGGTCCGGGCGAGCAGCACGAACAGGTCGTGCCAGTCACGGAGCGCTTCCTCCGCATCCTCCCTGGCGGCCCGCTCCTGGGCGTAGCTCTCCCTCAGCGTCCGGAGCTCGGCGGCGTGAGAGCTCATCACCCCCTCGAGCCAGTCCGAGGGCCGGCCCTCCCGCGTCTCCTCGTCGGAGGCGGGCTTCTGGCCCCAGGTGCGCGCTTGGCCCATCAGACCCTCGATTCTAGCAGCCCGCGCCGGCCAGTGATCCTGCCCGATTGGCCGGCCCTGCTTTTCAGGACCCGCCGAACAGGTCGCCCAGAACCCGCTTGAGCTTGTCGGTGTCCGCGATCCTGAGGATCGCGGACAGCTTCAGGCGCCAGAACCGCTCGTGACGCTCCCCCCGGGCGTCGAAGGGGGAGGTGCCGGGCAGGCCGAGCAGGGTCTCGATGGTGAGGGCATGGGCGGCGGGGACGTCGAACCAGCTGCGCTGCAGGGCCACGTCGAGCTTGAACCGGTTCGTGTTGTAGCCCACCCCCACCGACAGCACGCGCAGGGCGTGGCCGGCGTAGAGATGGGGGTCCCTCTGTCCCTGGGGCTCGTGGGCGAAGCCGACGCGAAACGGCACCAGGAAGCCCGCTCGCTGCAGGATCCACTCCGCCCCCAGGTTGAGGGAGAGCGTGTTGCGTGTGCTGGTCGTGGCGACAGGCCGGTCGTCGGCGAAGCTGACGGGCTCGTCCAGGCCCGGGACGCCCGAGACCGTCCACTCCTTCCACTCGTCGTAGGTCACGTCCGCGGCGAGGGTCCAGGGAGGCGCCGGCTTCCAGGACGCCCCCAGCCCCAGCGAACCCGGGAAGCGCATCCGGGCCTCGTCCCCGATGGACTGGGATGTGCTGAAGCCGGGCTCGGGCAGCGTGGAGTCGAGGGTCAGGGTGGTGCGGAAGTCGGACTCGAGAGCCGCGTGATAGACGACTCCCGCGCGCCAGCCACCGGCGTGGGCCATGGCCCCGAAGCTCAGGCTCGCCCCCGAGATCCCCTGCATCTGATCCTGCTCGAGATAGTCCGGCGCCCCCCCCTCGGCCCGCTGCCGGGTCAGCTGCCGGAAGTCCCAGCTCCCCCGGTAGAGGTCCAGGGAGACCCCGAGGGAGAGCCGCGGCGTCGCGCGGACCGCCGAGGCCAGGGAGATGACGTCGGCGCTCCCCCGCCCCCGCAGCTGACTGTAGAGCTCCAGTGCGGGCTCCCCGGCGGCGAGCCGCGTGGGCTCCCGGAGGAAGCTCGCCCCGACGTCGGTGTCGAGGCTGTAGAGCCGCCGCCATCCGAACTGGAAGGTGACGGGTCGACCGATCGTGATCGGGATCGCGAGGCTGGCGAAGTCGACGTACTGCTTCTGATCGTCGGAGCGGCGCGGTGTGAAGCTGAAGCGCTCGTCGGGCGAGCGGAAACCTTCCATGTCGACCCGGGACGCGATCGAGCTCAGGACGAACGACAGCTCGGGCTTGCGGAGCTGGGCCAGCCCCGCCGGATTCCACGTCGCCGCGGTCCCGTCGTCGGCGACGGCGATGAAGGCATTGCCCATGCCCGCGGCCCGCGCTCCGGAGCCCGTGCGGTTGAAGGAGCCGGCGTTCTGCCCCGAGGCCGAGCTCGCCAGGAGGACCGCGCCGAGACCGAGGGTGAGAGCCCTGCGCATGCCCGGATCGTAGCAGCCACTGCCCGACTTGACCCAAACCGGCGGACCAATCCATGCTTTGCGCCGTGCTAGCCCGTCTCTTCACCGGCCCGGTCCGCCGTTGAGCGGAGACGCCTGGCTGACCCTCGCCATCGTGGGCGCCACGGTCGTGGCGCTCGCCCGGGAGCTGCTCAACCCGGCGGCGACGGTGCTGACTGGCCTCGTCGCGCTCCTGGTCTTCGGCGTGGTGACCCCGGAGCAGGCCTTCTCGGGCTTCGCCAACCCCGCTCCGGTGACGGTCGCCGCCCTCTACGTGCTCGCCCGGGCCGTCGAGAAGACGGGCGGGCTGCAGCCGATCCTCGCCGCGACCCTGGGCCGGGGCTCGGGGACCCGGAGCGGCCTGGCCCGGTTGCTGTTCCCCGTGGCCGCCTCGTCGGCCTTCCTGAACAACACGCCGATCGTGGCGATGCTGGCTCCCCAGGTCACGGAGTGGTCGCAGCGCCGGGGATTGTCCCCCTCCCGCTTCCTGATGCCGCTCTCCTTCGCGGCGATCCTCGGCGGGCTGATCACCGTGATCGGGACTTCGACGAACCTCGTGGTCTCGGGCCTGCTCGCCGACCACGGCCGGCGTCCCCTGGGCATGTTCGAGCTCACGCTGATCGGCCTCCCCCTGGCGGTCTCGGGAGTGGCGTACCTGGTGGCCTTCGGGCCGGCGCTGCTCCCCGAGCGCCGCGCCCCGAGGGGAGAGCTGACCGACGGCGTCCGGGAGTTCGCGGTCAACATGACGGTGGTCCCCGGGGGGCCGCTCCACGGGCGCCCGGTGGCCGAGGGGGGACTGCGGCATCTCCAGGGCGTCTTCCTCGTGGAAATCGAGAGGGAGGGCGAGCTGATCGCTCCCGTGGCGCCGACGACCGTCCTGCACGGCGGCGACCGCCTGACCTTCGTCGGGAAGGCCGACCTGATCGTGGACCTCCAGTCCACCCGCGGGCTCGTCTCGGCCGAGCGGGACCAGCTCGCCGAGTTCGATACGGTCCGCCACACCTTCTTCGAGGTGGTCGTGGGCGCCGCCTCCCCGCTGACCGGCAAGACGGTGCGGGAGGCCCACTTCCGGGGCCGCTACCAGGCCGCCGTGGTGGCGATCCACCGCGCCGGGGAAAGGGTCCGGGCGAAGCTCGGAGACGTGCGGCTTCGGGTCGGCGACACGCTCCTGCTCCTGACCGACCCCGGCTTCGAGGAGCGCTGGCGCCACCGCAACGACTTCCTGCTCGTCTCCCGCCTCGGGGGGAGCCCCCCCGCGGTGACCCGCCGGGCCTGGATCGCGGCCCTGGTCGGCCTGGGGATCGTGGCCGTGGCGTCGTCGGGTCTGCTTCCGATTCTCGAGGCAGCCCTGCTCGGGGCAGTCGTCCTCGTCGCCTCCGGGGTGCTGAGCCCCGGGGAGGCCGGGAGCGCCGTCGACCTGAACGTCATCCTCGTGATCGCGGGCTCCTTCGGCCTCGGGGCGGCCATGGAGTCGACCGGGCTCGCGGCGCGTCTCGCCGAGCTGCTCGTGGGGGGCTTCAGCGGCCTGGGTGACCGGGGGGTGCTGCTCGGGATCGTCCTGGCGACGCTCGCCCTCACCGAGATGATCACCAACAACGCGGCCGCGATCCTCGTGTTTCCCATCGCCCTCTCGACCTCGGAGGCCCTGGGGATCGAGCCCCGGGGCCTCGCCGTCGGCGTCGCGGTCGCCGCCTCGGCCTCCTTCCTCACCCCGATCGGCTACCAGACCAACACCATGGTCTACGGCCCGGGGCGCTACCACTTCAGCGACTACGCCCGGCTCGGGTTCCCCCTGACGGTCTGGATCGTGCTCGTGACGGTGTGGACCGTCCCCCTGCTCTGGCCGCTACGCTAGCCGCCCACGGGCGCTTTCCCGGGCAGCCCCCGGGGGGCTCCGAGTTTCTCTATAATCCATCTCAGCAAACCTGCTCGTCGTCGTTCGGGAACTCGCCCACCTCCCGGGGTGGGACGGCACCGTGAGCGCGGGTGCGCCCGTCTCTACGCCCCCGCGAACCCGAGCTTCCTCCTCGCCCCGGGGACGAGCGAGCCGTCGCCGGAGATCGATGTCGCCTGCAAGAGAGCCGCGTTCCCTGGAGGTCCTCGTCGCCGAGGATACCCCTGCCAACGCGAAGGTGATCACCCTGCTCGTGGAGCGGCTCGGACACCGCGTGGAGCTGGTGGAGAACGGGCGCCTGGCCCTGGAGGCGATCCGGCGGAAGGACTACGACCTCGTGCTGATGGACGTGCGGATGCCTCATATGGACGGCATCGAGGCCACGCGACAGGTGAGAGCAACGGAGGCCGGCTCCGGACGGCACCTCCCGATCGTGGCTCTGACCGGGTCGAAGCTCGACGAGGACGTCGAGCGATGCCTGCGGGCCGGGATGGACGCACACCTCGCCAAGCCGGTGGCCCTGCAGGCGCTCCGGGCCACGATCCGAACCGTCCTCATCGGCGACGCCCCGGCCGAGTCCGCGCCGCCGGAGGCGCCGCACGAAGCCGTCGGCGACGGCGCGTTTCGTCCCGAGCAGGCGCTGGCGACCCTGGCCGGCCACCGGGAGCTTCTCGCCGAGGTGACCCGCAGCGTCGTCGCACAGTCTCCCCGGGTGCTGCGGGAAGCGCAGACCGCGCTCCGGGATGAGGACCTGGACGCCCTCGAGAGCACGGCCCACAGGCTCAAGAGCATGCTGCGGCTCGTCGCTGCCGAGCCGTCGGCGCGGGCAGCCGAGCACCTGGAAGGTCTCGCCCGGGAGGGTCGCCTCGCCGACTGCGAGCCCACCCTGGCCGCCCTGGAGGCCGAGGTGCGGCGACTCCTCGACGCGCTGCGCCAGAGCCTCCGCTCAGGCTGAGACCGGCTCGGAGTTCCAGAGCCGGACCCTGCCGTCGGACAGGGCTACGGCCACCGCCGTGCCGCGGGTGGCCACCGCGACGAAGGCCTCCCCGGCGGCGCCCCAGAGCGCAGCGACCTCCTTGCCGAGCCCGAGGTCCCAGAGCCGCACGCTGTTGTCCAGGGCGACGCTCGCCAGGATGTCCCCCGTGTCCGACAGGCAGCCCGCCACGATCGGCTTCGTCCCCGTCCCCAGTTCGAGCTGCTGCGAGCGGCGGGCGACATCGAAGAGCCGGAGGGTGCGGTCCTGGCTCGCGACGATCAGGTGCTCTCCGTCAGCCAGGAGCAGGCCGATCTGCGCCCGGGGACCGCGCAGCGTGGCGGACAGCCGCAGCGAGGCCGCGTCGACGATCCGAAGCACGCGGTTCACGTGTCCCGAGGCGAGCCAGCTCCCTCCCCCGCCGTAGGTGAGCGCGGTGACTCCCGCGGGCTGGCGCATCAGGGTGCGGCGCGCCTCCCCGGACCGGGCGGCGGGCACGTCCCAGATCTTCAGGTTCGCGTCCATCCCCCCGGACGCGAGTGAGCCCCCGTCCGGGGCGAAGGCCAGCGCGCTGACCATCCCCTCGTGCTTGAGCCGGCATGCGAGCTCGAGCTGCCCCGCGACGTCCCAGAGGTGGACGTGACCGTCCACGTGCCCCGTTGCCAGCAGCTCGCCCCCCGGTGAGTAGGCCAGGGCGAGGATGCGGGCGTCGTGTCCCGTGCGGCGGTGCATCTCGGTGCGCAGCTCGAGGACCTTGACCCTCGAGCGCAGGTCCCAGATCCGCACGGCTCCGTCCGCTCCCGCCACCGCGAGGTGCTCCCGGTCGGGGGAGAGGCACGCGAGCTGGCTGGCCGGCGGCTCCCCGAAGGTGGCCACCTCGTGGAACGCGCCGGCACCCTGCCCCCGGAGCCGTAGCGAGATCGACGCGGGCCCCGCCGGGAGCGGCGACGTGACTCCCGTCAGAGGGCTCGTGGAGAGCCCCCCGCCCTCGGCGACCTCGGTCGGGGTCGCGTCGATGCGCTCCTCGATCTCCTCCACCAGGGCCAGCACGTCGGTCCGGGACGGGTCGAAGGCCTGGGCCCGACGGGCCGCCTCGAGGGCTTCCTCGAAGCGACGGCTGGCGAGCAGCCGGCGGGCGTCGGCGAGGCAGAGGGCGTAGCTCTCGGTCCGGGCTTCGTCGGAGAGCCGGGGAGCCACGGGACCGGACAGCCCCGCGCCGACCTCGATCGCCTCGCCCATCTCGGCCAGGTCCCGGTAGCGGTCTCCAGGGGCCTTCTGGAGGGCCCGGTCCACCACGTCGGTGAGGGCGGGCGGCAGCTCCAACCGCCGCGGGTCCAGAGCGGGATGGGGCTCGTGGACGATCTTGTAGATCAGGGTGGGGATGTCTCCGGTGAAGGGGCGTCTCTCCGCCAGCAGCTCGTAGAGGACGATCCCCACGGCCCACATGTCCGCCCGGTGATCCACGCGGCCGGTCTTCAGGACCTCGGGGGCGACGTAGCTCGGCGTGCCCAGCACGACGCCGCTCTGGGTCATCTCCGAGTCCGCGAAACGGGCGATCCCGAAGTCGACGATCTTCACGACCCCGTCGGGCCCCACCCGGATGTTCGCCGGCTTCACGTCCCGGTGCACGACGCCACGCTTGTGGGCGTAGTCCAGGGCGGCGCATACGTCCGCGACCATCCGCGCCAGCCTCTGCAGCGGAAAGCGCTGTCGCTGCCGCATCGCCTCGGCGAGGTCGACGCCCTCCAGCAGCTCCATGGCGATGAAGGGGACGCCGTCCACCTCGCCCAACTCGTAGATGGTGACGATGCCGGGGTGCTGGAGCCGGGCCGCCGCCCGCGCTTCCCTCTGAAAGCGGGCGCGGGAGTCGCGCCGGGCCAGCACCTCGGGGCTGATCGTCTTCAGCGCCACGTGGCGGTCCAGGTTCGGGTCACGAGCGCGGTACACGGTACCCATGGCCCCGGCCCCGAGTCGGGCCACGATCTCGAACTTGCCGATCCTCTCCAGCGCAGAACC
>Ga0299906_10002890_pt1 | contig 14183 bp, 12 predicted proteins | sample RVTome_14_FD_200259 | JGI IMG/M metagenome (GOLD analysis project Ga0299906, IMG submission 200259) | Soil microbial communities from uranium-contaminated site in the Upper Colorado River Basin, Wyoming, United States - RVT145D125 (version 2) ... | reverse complement strand
CGGCGGAAGCTGACGGTGATCACGGCGCTGGGGGCCGGGGCCTCGCTCCTGCTCGCGTGCGCCTCCTTCCTGGCGCACGAGCTGATCACCTTTCCCGACGCGATGTCGCGTCGGGTCTCGACCACCGCCGCCATCATCGGCAGGCAGGTCACCGCGTCGCTGGTGTTCCAGGACCCGGACTCCGCGCGAAAGACGCTCGAGGCGCTCGGCAGCGAGCCGCGGGTGGTGTCGGCCGCGATCTACTCCCCGGACGGAAGCGCCTTCGCTGGCTACGTTCGGAAGGGAGCCTCCGGTCCCCTGCCGCGACCCGCACCGAGCCAGGGCCCGGCCCATTCCTTCACGAGCGAGCGGCTCGTGCTCTTCCATCCAATCGAGTGGGACGGCGGGGTCATCGGCACGGTCATGATCGAGTCGGACCTGACCCAGATGTCGATCCGCCTGCGCCGGTACGCTCTGATCGCCGCCGGCGTCCTCTGCGTGTCGTTCCTGCTCGCCCACTGGATCGCTGCGCGGCTCCAGGGCGCGATCACCGGCCCCGTACAACGGCTCGCCGCAACGGCGGAAGCGGTCTCCGCGGGGCGGGACTACAGCGTGCGGGCCGCGATCCGAAGCCGGGACGAGCTGGGACAGCTCACCGCGGGCATCAATCACATGCTCGACGAGATCCAGAGCCGGGATCAGGCGTTGCAGGAGAGCGAGGAGAAGTACAGACGGCTCTTCGAGGCCAACCCGAACCCGATGTGGGTCTACGACCCCGAGACGCTCGCGTTCCTGGCGGTCAACGAGGCCGCCGTCCGACTCTACGGATACACGCAGGGCGAGTTCCTCGGCATGACGATCAAGGACATCCGCGCCCCTGAGGAGATCCCCGCGCTGCTCGAGAAGCTCCGGGAGCCACCGAGCGCCGCAAGCCGCTCGGACGGGCCATGGAGGCATCGGCGCAAGGACGGAACCGGCATCGAAGTGGAGATCTCGTCGAGCGCGCTCGTGCTCGGGGGCACTGCGGCCCGCCTCGTGATGGCGAGCGACGTCAGCGACAAGAGAAAGCTCGAGGCCCAGCTCGTCCAAGCCCAGAAGATGGAGGCGATCGGACGGCTCGCCGGCGGGGTGGCCCACGACTTCAACAACCTGCTCGGTGTCATCACCGGCTACAGCGAGCTGCTCGAGAGGAACCTCCAGGCGGAGGGCGCCGGGCACCAGCGCCTGGAGCAGATCCAGAAAGCGGCCCAGCGAGCAGCGGCCCTGACCCGCCAGCTCCTCGCCTTCAGCCGGAAGGAGGTCGTCCAGCCGCGGGTGCTCGACCTGAACGAGATCGTGGCCGACGTCGAGAAGATGCTGCAAAGGCTGATCGGCGAGGACGTGCACCTGGTGACGAAGCTGGGAACCGACCTCGGCAAGGTCAAGGCCGACCGTGGCCAGATCGACCAGATCCTGATGAACCTGGCCATCAACGCCCGAGACGCGATGCCGGACGGCGGCAATCTGTGGATCGAGACGGCCAACGCCACCCTCGACGCCGCCTACCTGAAGACCCACGCCGACGTCCAACCCGGTCCCTTCCTCATGCTCGCGGTCAGCGACACGGGCCACGGCATAGACGCGGAGACCCTCTCCAAGGTCTTCGAGCCCTTCTTCACCACGAAGGGCGAAGGCAAGGGGACGGGCCTCGGTCTCGCGACCGTGTTCGGGATCGCGAAGCAGAGCGGCGGCCATGTCAGCGTCTACAGCGAGCCGGGCCGGGGGACCACCTTCCGCGTCTACCTCCCCCGAATGGACGCTGTGGATAGCGGTCGCGAGGCAGCGGCCCCGGCGACCGCGCCGCCCGTCGGCACGGAGACAGTGCTGCTCGTGGAGGACTCGGACTCCCTGCGCCCGATGATCCACGAGATCCTCGCGGCGGCGGGCTACGACGTGCTGGACTCCGCAGACCCCCTCGAGGCGGTGGGCCGGGCCCGCAGCCACGGCGGGCCCCTGGACCTGGTGCTCACCGACGTGATCATGCCGAACATGAGCGGGCCCGACCTCGTGCGGGCAGTCCAGGCCACGCGGCCGGAGATCAAGGTGCTCTTCATGTCCGGCTACACGAACGACGCCATCGGCCGGCAGGGCGTCCTCGACCCCGGCGTGCACCTGCTCCAGAAGCCCTTCACCACCGACGCGCTGCTCGCCTCCGTGAGGTCGGCCCTGGACCAGTCCCGGGCGGCGGGGTGACCCGCAGGGAGCGGCGCGCTAGAAGGACCACCGAAGCCCGGCCAGCACGCTGCGATCGATCTCGCTGCGCTGGGGTGCAGGCCCGAACTCGGCGTGGCGCCGATCGAGCAGGTTGCGGCCCGTGACGGAGACCTCGACGTTCTCTCGCGCCCACCAGGCCAGCCGGGCGTCCAGCTCCTCGTACCCGGGATGGGCTCCACGGTCAGCTCCGCGACGCCGCGCAGTTGAACGTCGAGATTCACTTCGGGGGTCAGGTCGACGCTCGAGCGCAGGATCCACTGGTGGTCAGGGTCGTTGTGGAGCGTGGGATTGTCGATGCCGCCCAGGTCCGAGGTACCCGGCTCGAACCGCAGATCCTTCCGAAGGATCGTCGCCCCGCCGCTCACCCGCCAGCACGGCAGCGCCTGCCACACGGCCCACGCCTTGCTCCCCAGAGCTCCCCTTCGATACTGTTGGCGAGGAACAGCGGCAGCGGTGTCCCGCTGCGCAGGTCGTCCCAGTCGTGGTACAGCAGGGTGAGCGAGCAGCTCAGGGCGCCGAGCGGCCGGCCGCGATAGCCGACCTCCAGGACCTTGGCGACCTCCGACACGAAGTCGGGACCGCCGGCGGATAGGAACGGGGGCGCCCCGGGAACGAACAGGTCGCGGTCGAACCGGGCCGGCGCCCTCACCGCCCGCGACGCCGACGCCCACACGAGGGTGGCGGTCTGCGGGCTTCCAGGCGAGGCGTGCGTTGGGAAGGTACTCGACCCCGGTGTAGTCGTTCCACTCGAGCTTGACGCCGAGCGTCGCCTTCACCTCCTGGCCAGCCGAAGCTCGTCCTGGACGAAGAGGCTCTCCCACGCCAGCTTCCGCTCCCGGGGAATGAACGCCACGATGGCGCTGCCGACGACCTCATCCCGCGCCTGCCGGTACCCGCCGCCCCACAGCAGCCGGTGCGAGCCGAGGCCGAGGCTGTGCTGGACCTCCACGTCGAAGATGTCGGTGTCAGGCGTGAGGTTCAGCTCCACGCGCCCGTCGTGGCTCCAGTAGGCCTGCACGCGCAGCTCGGACTCCGAGCCGAGCCGCACCCGCCACCGCCACCGCACGTTGCTCCCTGACAGCTCCACCCGCGGGATCTCCACCTCGCCGATGAACCCGCGAGGCTCGGATCTCGCCCGGTGTTGAAGCCGCGAGCGCTGATCGCGTACTGCACCGAGTCGCGCCTCGCGACGAGCAGCGGGGGCGCGAGGCGCAGCGCCTCGGGGAGCGTCGTGGCGCCGGAGCGTCGAATGTCGTCCGCCGTGACGACGAAGACGGAAGCCGCCGCGTCCGACAGGCTCTCCGGCTGCTTCGAAACCGATGTGATCCTGATGTTCGCCAGCGCGTCGAGGCTCAGGAGCGTGAGGTCCCTCGCCTGTTGGGCCTGCTGGCCGCCGACGAGAGGCGCGGCCAGCAGCAGGATCGCCGCAACAAGAACGACGTGGACCGTCCCCGTCGCCCGACCACGCCGCCCCTCCCAACAGACCCAGCCTTGCGGCTGGTCGACACATTCGAGCTCCAGAATTCTTGTCATCTGGTTGCGCGACGCGCGACGAGGCTGGTCGCGCCCGGAGCAGGAAACTGCGACGGGCGGCCGTTGCGGGTCAAGATGCCGGCTCCGGGCGCCCCTGGGTCTGGGTGCTGGCCCCGCGAGGGGCGGACGCTGACGCCGGCCAGCGCGGCGTCGATCGTATCCCATCGCGACCCGCGTAGAGCGCCTGGGGAGGAGGCGAACGGGCCGCTCCCCCGAACCTCCGGGTTGCGGCCGCCGCAGGCTGCCGCCAAGCGGTACGGCCACGACCTTCAGGTCCAACAGCGGCATGTCGATCCCGATCCGGTCGCTCACGCGATATCCCCCACAATGTCGTTGACGTCGTGGTCACGCCTGGGTAATATCTCCCACAATGTCGTTGACGAGCAGGACGGTGGCCCTCGGCGACTTCGAACAGCTCGTCCTTCTCGGGGTGCTTCGCCTCGAGGTCCAGGATTCGGCGTACGGGGCAGCCATCCGACGGGAGATTCACGCCCGCTCAGGGCGAGATGTGTCGATCAACGCCGTGTACACCACCCTCGACCGGCTCGAGAGCAAGGGATTCCTCAAGTCCTGGGTCGGCGACCCGACACCCGAGCGGGGCGGACGCCGTCGGAAGTTCTACGCTCTCCGGCCCAGCGGGATTGCGGCGCTGGGCCGGGCGTACCACGTCTTCACCGCCATGGCCGACGGCCTCCAGAGCCGGCTCGACGCGAAGTGAACGCCTCGACCGACCCGCCTCGGCTAGCGATCCGGCTGTTGATGTGGCGGCTCTCCGCCGAGTGGCGCGATTTCGTCGTCGGTGATCTCGTGGAGGAGTTCAGGATGCACCGCGACGGTTCGCCGATCGCGAGTCGGGCCTGGTTCTGGTGGCAGACGTTGCGCTGTCTGGCGGCGCCGCCGCCCGATCGCGATCCACTGCATCGCCGATCGATAGGGACGTCCGAAGGGCGCGAAGGAGCGACCATGGCCGCTGTTCTCCGGGATCTCCGCTTCGGGCTCCGGCTGCTGCTGAAGGCGCCGGGCTTCGCGGCAGTCGCCATCGCGACGCTCGCGCTCGGCATCGCAGCCAACAGCGCGATGTTCAGCGTGATCTACCCGACCTATTTCGAGCCCCTTCCGTACCGGGACCCGGAGCGCCTCGTGATGGTGTGGTCCGGTCGCGACGGGAACCGCGTTCCCGTTTCGCCGGCGGACTTCCTGGATTGGAGGCGCGCTTCGTCGGCTTTCGAGGACCTGAACGCGTGGAACGGCGGCGAGGTCAACCTGGCCACCGGCGAGCGTCCGGAGCGCGTCCCGATCAACTACGCGACCCCCGGCTTCCTGGCCATGCTCGGCTACGGCCAACCCCTGGCGGCCGGGCGCAACTTCGTCGAGGACGACGGGATAGAGGGGCGCGACCGCGTGGTCATCGTCAGCCACCGGTTCTGGCAGGAGCGGCTCGGGGGCGACACCGCCGCCGTCGGCCGCGAGATCCGTCTCGACGGCGAGTCCCACACCGTGGTCGGCGTGCTGGGTCCCGGGCCAGCCGACCAGAGCAACGCGCAGCTCTGGAAGCCGTTCGCATTCACCGCCGATCGGCTCGACCGGCACTCGCGCTGGATGCTCGTCCTGGGCCGTTTGAAGCCCGACGTGACACGCGAACAGGCCAACGCGAGCATGGCGACCGTGGCGGCCAGCCTCGCCGCCGCGTACCCGGACTCCAACGCCGGCTGGACGATCAGCGTGGAGCCGTTCCGGAACAACTTCGTCCGATCCGAGGTGCTGGCCGCGCTCTGGCTCCTGATGGGGGCCGTGGGCTTCGTGCTCCTGATCGCTTGTGCGAACGTCGCCAACCTGCTGCTGGCGCGCGGCACAGCGCGGCGGCGTGAGCTGGCCGTCCGGGCGTCGCTCGGCGCTTCCCGCGCCGCGATCGTCCGCCAGCTGGTGGCCGAGAGCACCGTTCTGGCGCTCGCCGGCGGAGCCGTGGGCGTGGCCCTCGCCTACGCCCTGGTCCACGTGATCGGGACTCTGATGCCACCGTTTACGCTCCCGACCGAGGTCTTCATCCGGCTGAACGTGCCCGTGCTCCTGTTCACCGCCGTCGTGAGCGGCGCGTCGGCGATCGTGTTCGGCTGCGTCCCCGCCTGGCAGGCCGCGCGTGTCGACCTCGTCGAGGCCCTGAAAGACTCGGCCCGGTCGGCTGCGGGCGGCCAGCACCGCTTACGCCGCGCCCTCGTCGTCGTCGAGTTCACGCTCGCCATCGCGCTGCTCACCGGCGGCGGCCTCGCGCTGGACGGCTTCCTCCGAATGGCCCGGGTGGACCCGGGCCTCGACACCCGGCGGCTCCTCACCTTCCGGGTCCCCGTCCGCGACGGCGACCTCGTGGGGAAGGAGCGGATCGACGCCTTCTACCGGGAACTACGGGATCGGGTGGCGGCCGTACCCGGAGTGCTCTCCGCCTCCGTCTCCGTAGGCTTGCCACTGGCCGGCGGCGTCAACCCCGTGCCCTTCTCGATCCCCGGCCGTACCGTGGCGGATGCCTCGTCGCTGCCCCGGGCCTCGTTGAACCGGGTGGGGCCCGGGTACTTCGAGACCCTGGGCATCGGTTTGGTCGCCGGGCGCGCGTTCAGCGACGCCGACCGCCCCGGCGGCATGCCGGTCGCGATGGTCAACGAGGCGTTCGTAGAGGCGTACCTGCCGGGCGTCGATCCGCTGGCGCAGCACGTGGCGATCGCCTATGCGGAAGGCGTCCAGTGGCAGATCGTCGGTGTGTGTGCCGACGTCCTCGACGCCGAGACCGGGGAGGCCGTGCCGGAGATCCACCTGCCGTTCGGACAGTTTCCGTTCTACCGCGCCAGCGTCGCGGCCCGCACTCAGGGCGACCCCTCGAGTGTCCGGCGGGCGATCGCCGATGTCCTCAGCGCGATGGACCCCGACCTGCCCATGGGGAACGTCAAGACGATGGAGCAGATCGTCGGCGAGCGCATGGCCGACGAGCGCTTCAACATGGTGCTCTTCGCAGGACTGGCAGCGACCGCCCTGCTGCTCGCCGCAGTCGGCATCTACGGCGTGATGTCGTTCACCGTCGCGCAGAGAACCCGGGAGATCGGAGTGCGGATGGCGCTGGGCGCAGGCCGGCGCCGCGTGCTCGCGGAGACTCTGAGAGAGGGACTGGCCACCGCGCTCGCCGGCGCGGTCCTCGGCTCGGCCGGTGCCTACGTCGTGGGCCGCGTCATGCACGGCACGATGGCGGGCATCGCGCCGATGAACGCCCCCGTGGCCGCGGCGGTGGCCGGTGCGCTCGTCGGTGCGGCGCTCCTGGCCTGCCTGGTGCCGGCACGTCGCGCCGCGTCGGTCGAGCCCATGGCGGCCCTCAGGCGTGAGTGAAGGGTGTGCCGGGACATCATGTCCACCGGCCCACTGCCCGCGAACTGGGGGCGACTGCGCGGCAGCAGCGGCTGCCGTCTCGCTGCTGGAACCGGAGCCGTGAAGTGGCGCGACGAAGACGGACCAGCAGGGCCCTCGAGTGGTCCCTGGAGCACCGAGGGGCGCCGAGTATCTCGACCGTCCTCGCGCATGTGCTCGAGGACGCGATCGTTCGGGAGAGGGGCTGACGGCTCAGGGATCCGCGAGCAGCCGCTCCAGGTCCTCCGGCGCGAGCTCGAGGCTGCGGGCGGCCTGGGCAACGGTCCGGAACGCCAAGACGGTGCGCGGCCCGCCGTCCGCGAGGCTGCTGTACGCCTGGGTGAGGCCATACGTGACCGGACTCGGGGCGATCAACGTGGTGCGGTACGGCGTCGCGTTCACGCCTAGCTCCGGAAGGCGCCTCCTGACGAGCCGGTCGAGCCTGGTGATGGCATCGCTGCTGACGTGCCGCTCGATGAACCGGGCATCGGCGAGCTCCTGGAGCCACGGCTCGAACGCTGGATCCGAGAAGAGCGCCTCGTAGAGCCCCACGAGATCGTCGTCCATCACCACGCCCCACCACCGCGTGATGACGAACCCGTATTCCTTTCGGAAAACGAAGTCGCACGGCATGGCTCACCCTCCGCCCGGGTTTGGGGATTCCAAGCGTGCCACGCCGCTCAGGGCCCGGTGAGCAGCCGCTCCAGGACGTCAGGCTCGAACTCAAGCGAGGACACAGCCTGCTTGAGGGTCCGGAACACCGGGACCTCCTGCGGGCCATCGGCGCTCATTCCCTGGTCGAAGTCAGGATGGGTGAACAGCTCCTCGAAGAGCTCCCGCATCTCGGAGTCGAGGACCACGTCCCACCACCGCGTCACGAAGAGTCCGTGCTGTTTCCGGAAGATGAAGTCGCACGGCAATGCGCCCTCCTTCCGCCCCCGCTGGCGGGATTCTAGCGGCTGCCCGCTCACCGCGCGAGCAAGCCTTCGGGCTGCGCTACTATCGGAACCGGAATGAACCTCGAGTGCCCCGTGTGCAACCCGGAGTACCCGGAACCCCAGCAGCCGCTGGTCGTGGTCGACTGTGCGGCGTGTGGCTACCACGCTTTCACGATGATGGCTGCCTACGAGTGCCGGACGCTGAAGCCCCATGAGCGCACCCAGGTCAGCGAGGGACTTGCGCGGACGCCGCGCACGGATCCACCACACGACGTGATCGTCCGCGACATCCGGCTACTCTGTGATCGACCCGTGGAGTTGCCGTGAGGCCCGTCGTGAGCGCCCACCCGCCGGAGAGGCGCCGTTGTTGATGACCACGAGCGCGCGGGCGACCTCGTTACCGTCGCTCAGCTGAGCTGGCCGGCACCCGCCCGCGGTGACCGAAGGGCTCCCCGCCCCGACGTGGCCGACGCTCCGCGCCGAGATAGACGACGCGGCCGAACGGAAGGCCGCGCTTGAGCAGGCGTTCGGAGACGATGGCGTCGTCTGCGACGTGACGCTTTGTCCGGCGGGGCGTAAGCTGGAGGGTTGCGGCTGCGACCTGCGGCGCGCCTCCTCCTCTGGAGCTGTGGCGCCCGGGGGCCCACCTGTTCGATGGAACACCGACGACGACATGCGACCCGCGGCGGCCGAGGCGCTTCGACGCGCCGGCAAACCGGTGGCCGACTACGAACCAGAGGCCCCGCTTCGCACTGATCCCGCTCGAAGAGGCGGGGGACTGGACCCCTGCCCTTTCCGCCACGACCCAGGCCCTTGCCGCCCTCGTCCGGCACCCTCCCCGAAGCTCCCCGAGCCGGGCCTCGATGCGGTAGGCTGAGCGCGCCCCGGCTCCGCCCGTGGACGAACCCTCCAGGCCCCGGGGCCAGACCCCGGAGCTGGGGCGCCCGCTCTCGCGACATCCTGCACTTCGTCCTCGCGAAGGGCGCCGCTTACGCGGTGCTGGGGGCGATCGGCGGAGCCTCTTCCCGGCACGGCAGGCGACCAGCGTGGACCCCGTGGTGGCGCTCCGAACCGAATAGGCGCCCCACCCAGCGAAAGGCAGCGGCGTTCGCGGCAGCGAGCCTCATCTCGATCCGGGCAGGGTCTCCGTGCCGCTGTACGCGGCACGCCGCAACAGTCCCGGCTGCCACCCACGGCGGTGCTAGGCTCCCCTGCAGCGCGCGTCGCAGTCCACGATCCACGCGGAGAATCGAGATGTCGACCATCAGCCGTCTCGTCCTCATGAGCCTCGCGGTCGGGGTCCCGGCCGTGGCGGCCGCAGAATCGGGCTCGCGGGGCCTCGCCGAGTTCGAGGGCCACTACGAGTACCGCGACGGCGCAGCGCTCTTCATGGTCGCGGACGGGGAGCGCCTCATCGCAATCATCGGCGAGGCCAAGTACGCGCTGCGTGCCGCTGGCCCCGACACGTTCACGAACGCCGGCGGGGGTGTCATCCCCTTCCTTTGTGATGCCGACCCTCGGATCATCGCGTTCCAGGAAGAGGGCGAGACCTTCGCCCGCCTGTCCCCGAGCGTCTCGGCGGCCGCGAGAAGGCTCCTCCAGCCCCGACCACCCGGGCCGGATGGGAAGTTGGCTACCTACCGCTACGAGCCCCCGCCCAGGCTCCCGGATGCGATCGAGGTCGCCGAAGCGGCTGCGGGCTCGCTCCCGCGGGAGGCCGCACAGCGGCTCGTGAGCGGCGTGATCGATGGCACCTACCCGACGTGCGCTCGATCCTCGTCCATCACGACGGAGCCCTGCGGCTGGAGGAGTACTTCTACGGCTACGACCGGGACACGCCGCATCAGATGCGCTCATTGACCAAGAGCGTGATCTCGCTGCTCGCGGGTGCGGCGGCAGATCGGGGAATGCTGCGCGCCGACGCGCCGGCGCTCGCGCTCCTGGGCTACCCGGCTTACCAGAATCCCGACCCGCGCAAGGCGACGGTGACCCTGACGGACCTGCTGTCGCACCGCAGCGGCCTCGCCTGCGACGACCGCGACGCCGACTCGCCGGGTAACGAAGTGAAGCTCTACGAGACACCGGACTGGGCGAAGGCATTCGTCGACCTGCCCATGGTGGCCGATCGAGGCGCGGTCGCGCGCTCCTGCTCGGGCGGAATCATCACGGCCGGACGCATCGTCGAGCTCGCCGCGGATCAGCCGCTGCCCGACTTCGCGCACGAGACGCTCTTCCAGCCCCTCGGCATGCAACGGGAGGACTGGCGGTGGGACTTCACCCTCGACCGCAGCCAGCGTAGCGAGTTCGGGCAGGTCTACCTCAGGCCGCGCGACCTCCTGAAGCTCGGGATCCTCATCTAACAGCGCGGGGAGTGGGAGGGCCGGCGCGTCGTCTCGGCGTCCTGGATCGACGCCGCGGTGGCGCGCCAGTCGCACATCGACGACAGCGACTACGGCCTCGGAATCTGGCACCGGTGGTACAACGTGCCCACTCCAGAGGGCGACCGGCGCGTCGACACCATCATGCTCTCGGGGAACGGCGGCCAGAAGGTCTTCCTGGTGCCGTCGCTGGACCTCATCGCGGTCTTCACGGGCGGCGCCTTCAACGCCGAGTCTCCGGTGAACACGATCATGGCCCGCGTGCTGCTGCCCGCGCTGATGGCCCCCGAGGCGATCCCTGGAGCCGGACCGGGCGACTGACACGTCTGCTCTTCAGCGGCACACGATGGGGGAGCCCGTCATGGGCCCGAGCACGGTATTCGGGAGCGCGGGCCGAAGCTCGAAAGCCCGGCGCTGAAAAGCGTTTGGATGGCAGTTCGGAGATCCACGAGCCCCCGGGCGGCTGGGCCGGGCTGAGAAAGCCGCACACGACCTTGCGTCGGACCTACGGCCTCCAGGGCTCAATGCGGAGTCCCTGATGGGGTCCCTTTGGCGCAGCCCGGAGGCCAAAGTGAATGGCATTCACGAGGTCATGGGTTCGATCCCCATCAGCTCCACCAACTCCAACAACAGGTTAGCGGGATGGCCCTGAGACGCAGGCCGTTTCGTGTCTTGTTTGTGTCTAGTTCTCGACGCCTGCCGCGCCCGCCATGAAGCGCGCGGGTTGGCGTGTCCACGGCAAGAGGGAGACTCCTCGCGCCGTGGCCCACGGCGCATCCCATCCAAGAGCCTTCCGCTGCAGAGCCATGGCGACCCGAGGGTTGCCGGGAGGCACTAGCGGCGTGCACGCGCGCTACTCGTATCTCAGCGCTCGTACCGAGTCCGCACTCGCGGCGCGGCGAGCAGGCAGCCAGGCGGCGAGAAGCGCCACGCCGCTCAGCACACCGGCCGCGATTGCGAGCGTGGCGGCGCCCGCAGGCTGGACTCCGAACACCAGGCTCTTGACGAAGCCCGTGAGGGAGAACACGGCCGTGCAGCCGAGCGCGAGGCCCAGGCTCACGAGCAGCAGGCTCTGCCGCATCACCAGCCACAGCACGCTCGCACGTGAGGCGCCCAAGACCATGCGCACACCGAGCTCGCTCGTCCGACGTGCGACCGAGTACGAGACGATACCGTATAGGCCGATGGCGCCGAGCGCGAGCGCCACCGCGCCGAAGAACGCGCTCAGCAGCGCCAGCAGGCGCTCCTGTGTGAGGACGCCGTCGACCTCCTGCGTGAGCGAGCGGAGCTTCACGGGCATCGCGGGATGGAAGGAGTGGACCTGCTGACGGACCGCGGACGCCAGCGCCAGGGGCGCGCCCGAGGTGCGTACCAGCACCTCGAGCGAGGACGGCCGGTCGGGTGCCTGTGCCATGGGAAAGTACGCCGCGAGCGGCTTGGGGCTGCGCAGGTCGCGGAACCGGGCGTCCTCGACGATCCCGACGATCTCCATCGAGTGCGCCTTATACCCGGCGGGCAGAGCGATCGTGCGGCCCAGCGCCTCCCCGTTCCCGAAGAACCTGCGCACGAACGACTGGTTCACGATCGCAACCGCACGCGCCCCTTGCGCGTCGTGCGCGTCGAAGTCGCGGCCACGCACGATCCGCTGGCCGATCGCTCGGAAAAAGCCCGGGGCGACCGAGTTCATGAACGTGTTCACTCCCTCGCCCTTCGCCGGGTCGTAACCGTCGACGCTCAGCACGTCCCACCAACAACAGTTCTGGATCGGCGTCCCGCTGGCGAAGCTCACCTCCTCGACGCCCGGCAGCGCCCGCAAGCGCGATTCGAGATCGCCGTAGAACCGGGCCGACGTCTTACCCTTCCAGCCCACGCGCTCGGGGTCGACGCTCGCCACCAGCACGTGCTCCGGCTCGAAGCCCAGGTCGACCGAGAGCAGGTTCTGGAACGTACGGAGGAAGGTCGTCGCCCCCGCAACCAGCAGCAGGGAAAGGGCGATCTGGGCCACGAGGAGCGCGCGACTCGCCGCGCCGGTGCCGGCGATCCGATGACTGTCGTCCTCGGGGAACGATTGCGGCGAGGAACGCAAGGCGCTCAGGGCCGGGAGCAGGCCGAAGAGCAGCGTGGTGAGGACCGTGATTGCGGCCGTGTAGCCGAAGACCGCGGCATTCGCTCGTATGTCGAGGCTGACCGTGTCTCGGCTCGTCGACAGCCATGTGGTCAGGATCCGGCTGATCCAGAGCGCGAACAGCACGCCGAGTCCCGTGCCGCCGGTCGCAAGCACCAGGCTCTCCGTGAGCCCCTGCCGCAGCAGTCGCCCCCGCCCGGCGCCGAGAGCCAGCCGCAGCGCGGTCTCGCGCCGCCGCTTGATTGCGCGGGCCAGCATCAGGTTGGACAGGTTCAGGCAGGCGACCAGCCATACGACGACGACAACGGCGCCCAACACGCGCAACGGGGCCTGGAACCGCTGGCGCAGGCCGGACAACCCGTTGGACGCCGAGCGCAGCCCGCTCTTGAATGCGCGGAACGACGCGTTGAGGTTCCCTTCTCGATCGCGCGGCCCGGTTTCGTCGATCATCGCGGGCCACAGCAGCTCGAGGCCCTTCGAGGCCTGTGCCTCGCTCACGCCGGCGCGCAGCCGCCCCACGAGCGGCAGCCAGACGGCATTGACCTGCGCGAACCTGTCGGCACCGGGGTTCAGCAACGGCTGCGCTCCCAGCGGCAGGAACACCTCCGGCGAGGAACCGACGACGGCACCGAAGAAGCCCTCAGGCATGACTCCGACGACGGTGAACGGAATCCCGCCAAGCCGCACGGTTCGGCCCACGGCGCCGGGGTCGCTGTCGAAGCGCCGTCGCCACCAGCCATGGCTGAGCACGGCGACCGAGGGCTGCCGCCGCTCGTCGCCCAGCGCACGGCCGACCGCGGGCGTGGCGCCCAGGCCGACGAAGTAGTCGTCCGAGACCAGGTCGGCCGCGATCCACTCCATGCCTTCGCCTTCACCGGCCTCGAGCTTGCTCGAGGTCCAGGTGAACGCGTGCGAGAACATGGGGGCCTTCTCACGCAACCAGCGGAACGTCGGGTACGAGAACGACCCCTGCGCGCCGTCTACGCCGGGTGTCACTCCGACGACCCGGACCAGGGCTTCCGGCTCGCGCACCGGCAGCTCGCGCAGGATCAGCGCTTCGACGAGGGTGAAGATCGCGGCGTTGGCCCCGATCCCGAGCGCCAACGACACGAGCGCGACCGCGGTGAAGCCGGGGCTTCGGGCGAACAACCGCAGCGCGTAGCGCACGTCCCCCGTGAACTCCTCGATCCAGCGCGTCCGGCGGCGGTCGCGACACGCCTCACGCTCCTGGTCGATCCCGCCGAACTCCCGCAGCGCCTCGGCGCGGGCCGCTTCCGGGCTCAGGCCGCACTCGATCTTGGACCGCGTCAGCTCCTCGAGGTGGAAGCCCAGCTCGTCGAGCAACTCGCGCTCGACCTCGTCCCGCCGGAAAAGCGAACGCAGCCACAACCGCACTCGGTCGAAGAGCCTCATCGGGCGCCTTCGACGACCAGGCCGACCGCGCCCGAGAGCCGCTTCCAGTTGGACAGCTCCTTCTCCATCTGCCGCCGCCCCGCCGCTGTGAGTGAGTAGAACTTGGCTCGGCGGTTGTTCTCCGTCTCGCGCCAGTCGGCCTTGATCCAGCCCTCCTGCTCGAGCCGGTGCAATGCCGGG
>Ga0299906_10002888_pt1 | contig 14186 bp, 5 predicted proteins | sample RVTome_14_FD_200259 | JGI IMG/M metagenome (GOLD analysis project Ga0299906, IMG submission 200259) | Soil microbial communities from uranium-contaminated site in the Upper Colorado River Basin, Wyoming, United States - RVT145D125 (version 2) ... | reverse complement strand
GCAGCAGGACCGCGAGCTGCATCGGCGACGTGGGCCGCAGGTCTTCGGCGGTCAGGGACAGCGGACGGTCCACCCAGGCTGGGAGGCCTTCGGGCTCGGATTCGCTCGTGCGCGCCCACCAGACGCGCGGCGCCCTCACCGCAACCTCGAACCCCTCCCCCGCACCCGAGCGCAGTCTCCAGCGCGCCCCGCCGGCGTCCGCACGGGCCGGCAGCACGAACGACCCGCTGGAACCCGCCTCGACCGCGCCGTCCACGAGCGCCAGCTCGAGGTCCGGCGAGAGCCGGAACCGGACCGCCACCGGCCCGTGTCCGTCGGGCGCAGGGAGCGGCGGCGCCTGCGAGATCTCGATCGCCTCGAGACCCCTGGCGTAGCGGAAGTCCAGGCTGTCGATCAGCTCGTCCTCGGCATCGTAGGCGCGGACGAAGAACCAGCCCGGCTGGTGCGCGTCGATCCAGTCGTGCAGCTCCTCCAGGCTCGCCCCGGCGCGGCGGGGCCGGCGGCCCGCGCCTGGCCCCTCGACGCCCACGACCACGCGCGCCGGTGCCGTGCCTCTCGCCCGAAGCCGCGGCGGAGCCCGCGCGAACAGCGGCCCCGCATCCGGACGGGCGTCCTCGATCGTCTCCCCGACCAGCTCGCACGCGTCGGCGCTCGAGGGTCGTACCTCCAACACCACTCCTCCCGGTCCGTCCAAGACCGTCGCATCGCTGTCGATGGTTGCCAGTAAGTGGTGGGCTATGAGGCCTGCATCTCCCGGCATGACCGGCTCCGGAGCGAGCGAGACCGCTTCCGGATGCCGTGGGGCGAGCGAAGCAGGGGCGATGACCACGTAGTGGCCGCGCGCCACAGTGCGAACCGCTCGGCCCTCCGCTCCCGATCCAACTAGCTTGAAGACCCGGTGGTCCCCTGGGCTGAATTCGCGACGGGTTGTTGTCTCGCGATCTGTCCACTGCGCCGTCACTGCCCCCAGGGGGTCGACTAGTGTATAGCGGCGCTCGCGCAGATGGTCTTCCTGCAGCTCGGTGCCGCCGCCCTGCACCACAGACACATCCGCGGTAAGGGCGTCCTCGGGCATCTCCACGGCGACCACCCATGCCATTCCCCGCCTCCAGCAGACGAGCTCCGGCCGCCTGGTCCGCAGCGCTGGGGCCTTGACGGGCGCGGGGGCCGTCGGGCCCTCGTCGCTCGAGGCGGGGCGAGCGCCGCGCGGACGCCCGCCCCGCTTTCCGGCCTCGACTCGTTCGCCCGCCCGCGTTCCTCCGCGGCGAGGACGACGGTGCGCCTGCTCGGACTTCCTCTCGCCCTGCCGCCCCGGCCTGGCTCTCTCCGGACTGCGCCGCCGTTCAGCCGTTGAGTCTGTGGGGGAGGGACTGTGTGAGGTCTCGACCGTTCGGGGCGTCGGCGTGCGCTCGATCACGGATGGGTCGGCCGAGGCACCCGTCCCTGCCTCATTCGGCGCAGCCGCCGACGCGGCGTGCAGGACCGGTTCGGGCTGGTTCTCGTTGGCGCCAGGGTCGCCCGGACTAGGCGGGCTCGTCGCGTCGCCGTCCACGGGACTCGGCTGTTCGAGAGGTGCGTCCTTACGAGGCAAAGGAAGGCGCACCGATCGTCCCGGTCCCCCGCTGTCTCGACGGGCACTGTCCCCGCTCGACGTTGGATGCCGGGATCCGAGCAACCCACGCAACCACCGGAGGGCGTCGGCGACCCGGGCGGCAAGGCGTCTCATTTTGGTCGGTCGCTCTCGGATTGCGCCCCGTGCCAGCGCTCGAGGCCGCTTCGCGAGCTTGCCCGCCGCCTCTCCGTTGGGCCATAGCCGGACCAGCATTTCAGTGGTCCAGCGATCACCTGCGTCCCGCAGCCACGGATGCTTCTCGGCGCGCCAACTGGGTAGCTCCTCCGCCAGTACCCAGGCGGGGCTTCTCACCATCCGGGGGTCCTTTGCGAGCCACGTCTCGAGCATGGCCGGCAGCGGCATCCGGTCAGCAAGAGCCAGCATCGACTCGAAGTCCTCGATGCTCAGAACGGTAAGGGGTCTCACCCGTCGATCGGGCTGCGGAAGTAGCCTTTGAAACGTTCGCTGCAGCAAGCAGTTGACCAACGGTGCGGACATGATTGAATCCCACGCGACCAGCACTGGAAAGACGGCGCTGTGGGTACCGAACGTGTGGCCGCCCAAGTCCCGGCCAGTCACGAGGCGCCTCAGCACCCTGGCGAGTTGGGCTACGCCACGCGGGTGTCCGTACTTTCGGTGTATTTCTCTCGCAGCCCGGCGAGAGCCGATGCCCGATCGTGCAGGTATGGTCAGCGATCCGAACTTGTATTCCAGCAGCACCCAGCTGTCGTCGAACACCAGAAGCCCATCTCCGTCCTCACTGTCGTTGTCGTCTAGGGAGGGATTCCGCACGTAACGCTGACCGGCGGTGTTCTCGACGAGCCGATGGCAGTATTCCTCGAAGATGAGGCCCCAGGAGGCGTTGACATTCTGTATGGACTCCCTGCGCATCCTCGCGCCCTGATGGGTGTCCCAGTACGGGCCGTCAGTCAGCTTGTTCGCCAGCAACGTGCGGTCCACGAGGCGGAACACCTCCTCCCCGCCCTCAGGGGACGACCCCAATGCCACGAAGGGGTACTGCCTGAATTGGCTGAAATCGGTTTGCGATGGACCAGAGTTCGACAGGCGCAATCTGAACTGCTCTGGTGGCAGCGAGAGGCCAGCCAAGAACGCTCTGGCCTCAGTGAGCGTGACTGTTGTCTGTCCGCACAGCTGTGAGGGCGTCAGGTTCGCCAGGCCGAGATCGCCATGCACCGGTACCGGGGCGCCTTTCCGTATGGGCAGGCTCTGATCGGTGAGGAAGACGGCCAAGAAGGCCAAGGTGCAGAAACTCTCCAGAGAGAGCGCGTTGCCGGCATTGAAGAGCGCGGGGATGTCGCTCGGAGTACGAACGTCGGGCAGGATGTCCCGCAGCAACGAGAGGATCCTGACTACTCCCGCTCCGGGGCTGCGCGCGTCCTCGAAGTCCCACATCGCCAGCAACTGAGCGAACACTTCGCTCGTGACGCCCTTGCTTTCCTCCGGCTCCAGGTGCTCGTTGATCGCAAGCAGGATGTCGACAACATCCGGCCCCGTGACGCCGACGTCACTGGCGGGATCCCATGCCTGGCTCCTGAGAGCCTCGCCGAGCAGAATCAGCAGCTGGCGCCGGTGGATGACGGGTGCGTACCCAGTGCCCTGCTCGCGGAAATGAGCTGCAGCGCTTCGAATGCTCGCGAGTTGCTGGGGCTCAGGCGTGGTCAGGGCCTCGACTATCCGGTCGTTCTCGCTCGGGATGTGTGTCCGCGTGACATCCTGAATCAGGGCGTTCCAGTGAGATGCAAGCCCAAAGAGCCGGAATGGATTGCGCTCGGCGATCGCTGAGCGCACTTGCCCCCACGTCGTGTGACGCTGATGCACGTGCGGGTATTCAATAACGCGGCCCAGACGCACGGCCCTATTCCTCCGCTTGACTCGGACCTCCATCCCGGAGAATCAACCCGTAGGCGGCAAGGGAACGGCGAAGTGGCGACGTCACGGGATCCTCTCGGCAAGGAACGCTTCGACTAGACGCGGCACAGGCCGCCGTTCAGCGATGAGAATCATGTAGGGAAGACAACGGCCCACACCGTCGAGTAGGTAATAGCCGGCCTCGGGATTCGTACTCACCTCGCTGGCCCCCGCGGAGCAGATCGCGATACGGTCAGCGCCGGAGAGCTTCAACCTCCCGGCGGCCAGCTGGTCATAGTAGGTCTGGTGTCTGGAGGCAGCCGGGCGGCTCAAGTACGCGCCCCGAATCGCGTTGCGGGCGACGCGCCGAAGCAGGCGGTAGTTGGGTCCATCCGGTACAACCAGTTGCTCGCACGTCGTCCATGGCGACTCCAGGAAGACAAGTCTGCCCAGGTCGGCTGGGTCCATCTCAACGATCTGCCAACGTGTGGCGCGGTCGAACCAGGGGCGCACCTTGCCAGCGTGGAGAGTCCGCAGCGTTGCGACAGGGCTGTCCCTGATCTGCGCAGCCGCGGCGTTCGCCTTCCGGCTCTCTCGTTGGAGATACCAGCTCGCGTACTCCTCAAGTGAACTCGGGCGGGCCACATGCATGACGCCTCCCACGACCCCCCCCGGGAGACGCTGCTCTAACGCCCCGTGCGAGATCACGGCGCCGCTTCGGGGGGAGCCAGCCCTTTCACGACGGCAACACCCTGTTGGCGCAGCGGCCCGCGTCGAAGGCAGCAGGGACCGTCCGGTGCCTGCGACCTGCACGTACTGGGCGCTCGGCTGGTTCGACGTACCGGCACCTCAACCCCGGCTCGGCGACAGGCGCCGTGACACGTCGATCACGACTACCGCCACCCGCCCCGGAAGGACCCGAGCCGCTTCGCCCAGGGCGCTGCGCAGCGCTTCCGGTTCGTCCGCGATTCCGCTTAGGGGTAGGTCGAGGGTCGGCTGATCCCAGTCTCTTCCCTTGAACCAGAAGACGCCGTAGATCCCGTACGTTGCGGCTTGCGACTCCATGTACCGCGGCAGTTGCTCCATCAGCCCGCGATAGAGGTCCCGACTGTGGGCGTGCTTGAACTCCACGCAGATTCGTCCCTGCGCCCCCGAGGCCAGAACACCGGTGATCAAGAAGTCCAACGCGCCCCCAGCGGTCTGAAACTCGGGGATAACGGTCAAGTTCTTCGCGAGGGCGGCCCGGTCGAACAACAACTGGATCGCCGCATGGCATTCCGGCTCCCTCTTCGGCCTACGAGAGACGATCGCCCCCCCTTCGTACGTGACATCCCAGAAGGGATTGGGCTTCCCGGTCGCCTCGATGAGAAGACTGATGTCATCCAGCGACTCACGAACAGTTCTCCAGAGATCGATTAGGGATGTGTACTGGGTCCTCGGCAGCACAGAGCGGCGGCGAAGGAACTGCACCAACGGCTCGGGAAGAACGAACTGTGGGGTCTCAAGGGAGCGGGTTCCGACGGTCGCCGCGGCGCGCTCCGTTGTGGGCGGCGTCTCGCCCATGGATGTGCGCGCCTTCGATGCTGCCAAGTGGATCTGCAGCATCGTCGGCGACCAGGTGAACACCCAAGATGCCCGCTCACCGGCAAACTCGTCGGAGCTCACCGGGTAGTGAAGTTCGGCCGTGTTCCTTCGAATATAGCCGCCACCTTCACGGAAGCCTAGTTCGAGCGAGTATCCGGGCGCAGAAACCCGAGCCAGATAGCCGGACCTCCTCTCCCTAACCTCGGCGATGATGTCCTTCACGTTTCTCTTCAGCGCGAACGTGGCCGTGGGCGCAAAAAGCTGCGAGGCGGTCAAGGCAGCCTCGACGGAAGGGGCCAGGTCGACCGTGACTTCGCTGTCAGGATCGTGACCCCGTATCACCCTATGATATCGGTCCACGTCGACGGCCAACGCTACAGCGCATTGGGCGATCGGTGTGGCACCTTGCCTCTTGAGGGCGACGAGCGAGAGCGAGACGATGCTGTGCCTCGCCCGGTCCACGATCTGCATGAGGTCCTGAGTCTCTTGCGTTTCCGAAAGCTGCACTGCCTCGTCGAGGATCAAGTGCCCGACCTTGTCCCCGACCGTCACCTCCAAGCCAACCAGTCCAAGATAGCGATGGAGCACCTGGAGCGGTCTCGGGTCCTCAGGTGAGCCGACAAGGTTCCTCGGCACGCGGATCGCGAACTCGACCCGCAGCCCCTGACGTTCCTTCCTTGCGATCGTCAGAACATATCCAGCCTTCTGATCGCTGTTTGCGCGCTTGAGGGCGAACTGCATTGTCAGGGTATTGAAGAAGGTCCGCTCGGTGCAGTGCTCCGCCTCGGCTGTTGCGGCAGCCGTCTCTTCCCACGTCAGCCCCAGCAACGCGAGAACCTCGGCAGGCAGGCTGGACCCTGCCGCGACGGCCTGAGGATTGGGTCGCTGATGTCTCGACACCGAAGAACCCTACGAGAGTGACGAGCCGTGCCCTGAGTTCTGTCTGCCAGGGATTGCTACCGTCATCGCTTCCTTCCTCGCCGGGTGCTCGCGGGCGGCCGCCAGCCGCGAATTGCGTCGAGTGTCAGTCCCAGCGTCCTCGCCTCCTCCTCCACGAAACTCCGGAAGTACTGGCCCATGCCCATGCCGAAGGCGGGGTCCAGCTCGTCGTGCCACTGCTCGAGCCAGGGGAGCAGCTCCAGGAGGCCGGTGAGGAGCGGCGTCAGGCGCTCGGTCGACCAGCCCTCGGAGTCCTTCATGGCGAGGTAGTGGGCGGCGAGGGCCTGGGCCTGCTGGAGGTGGTCCCAGCCGGCCCAGCCGACGAGGGGCGTGGGGTCGGCGTCGCGCTCGCACCCGGGATAGGAGACGAAGCGCTCCTTGGGGACGTCGAGCTTGCCGCGGAGGCGCCAGCACGTCCCCTTCTGGAAGTCGCTCGACCTGTACTTCGGCGGGACCGGGATGTCGCCGACCCTCTCGCCGCGGTCCTCGCGGCGCTGGAGGTCCCAGGTCTGCTCCCAGAGCGCCCGCTTCCGCAGGCCGGGCGGCTTGTAGCGCAGCACGGGGAGGAAGGGGACGGCTTCGTTCTGCACCAGCTCGGCGACGAGGCGCGTGACGTCGAAGTCGGCCCGGCCGGTGTAGATCGCGGCGACCTGCATGAAGTCCTTGTCGGCGTGGGCGCGGTCGGCGAGGCGGGCGCAGGAGGTCAGCTCGGGCTTCGGCCAGTAGGACGAGGACTCAAGGCGGTGCAGGAGCCAGCCCCGGAGCGCTCGCTCCTGCTGCCGCTCCCAGGGCCCGGCGTTCCAGCGGCGCTTGTACTCCGGCTGCTCGATGAGGCGGATGTTGGGGTTGGACTCGATCGCGTCGATGCGGCGCTGAACGAGGGCGCGGTAGTCCTCGGGCCAGTGGGCGGGGATCTCGGTCGTAGGGGTCGAGCCGTGGCGCTCGAACCAGGTCGTCGGCGCCTCACCCTCGGCCATGCGACGAGCGAGAACGATCTCGAACGCGCGCTGGCCGAGCCCGACCGGTGGGACTCGGTCGATCTCCTCGTGACACAGTCCGTCTCGGAGAAGCCCATACACGTAATAGCAGGCCCAGTCGAGTTCCTCTTGGTAGCTGATCATTTGGATACGCGACTGCTCGAATGCTGTCCGAGCCAAGCTGAGCCCACAGTCGGTCAGCGCGACGCTGCCAATCGATCGGACGGCGTCAGCAAGTCGGCTGCCGATCGTGTCAAGCTTCACGGCCCTCCCACGCCTCATCCTTTGCGCCCTCGTTGATCCCTTGCCCCCCCTTGCAATGGGACACCTGCTTCAACCAGAAGCAACCGGTGGAACTGTTGAGAAGGCCGAGAAAGGCGAGGTGCTCATCCTCCGTCGCAGCCGCGGGGAGCTTGATGACGGGCGCGGTCTGCTTGAAAACCTTGCCGCCGCGGTCGAGGACGAAGTGGTTGTGCGTCGCGACTTCCGCGAACGCGATCGAGAGGGGGGTGCTATACCGGTCACGGAAGAACATGGAGTACTCGAACCACGAGAGTCCCCGTTCGATCTGAGTCTGCCCGTAGGCCGTGCGCCCCGCGAGAATGGAGCGCATCGGCCAGAGGAATCGCACGGTGCCCTGATCTGCTGTCGCTCCGAGGGACTTCGCGTCGTACGGCCATATCGCCTCGACGGGTTCGATGAGGCCCCAATCTCGGATCGTCTCACCGGCGACGAGAGGCTTGATGAAGGAGGCCCCGACACGGTGCCGGAGCGCGACCTCGCGTGAGACGAGGTAGGCTTCATCCTCACGCGTGACCGCGCCGAAGCCGATCTCTCGAGCCACGTCGCCCAAGCGGCGGTCGCTTCGCTCGTCGAGGAGTTCCTTGAGCTCGGCGGCTCCCCCACCTCCCAGGCTCCAAGGGTGTTCGTGGAACACCGATCGCGCGGTATCCGAGACACTCACCCAGTCGCTCGATGACCCAACGTCGTGGATCTGCTCCCGGATCGCCGTCCACACGAGTCCCTTGGCCGGATCCTCGGGGGTCTGCGGCTCACCCCGGATGCCCATCACGGCCCGGACCGTCCCGGCCACCGGTGCCCGGTTGCGTCCGAACAGAATCACCGTCGGCGTCCCGTGTCCCGGAATGTAGGCGCCCGAGGTGTCGACCACGTGGGTCAGATCCGAGCGCGGGATGAACTCCTCGATGAGCTTCTTGCCGAACTCGCGCTTCATGAAGCTGTTCGCGGTGATCATCCCGGTGAAGCCGGCGGGCTGGCCGTCGCGGCCTGCCAGGGTGAGGTCGAAGAAGCGCTGCATGAAGGGAACCGCGAGGGAGTACTGGCGGTGGCACGCGCCGTAGTTGCCGCGGTAGGTCGCGTTGAGCGCCTCGTCCTTGACCGTGACGTAGGGAGGGTTGCCGACGACGGCGTGGTACTGCTGCCCCAGGATCTCTCGCAGCGCCTCGGCGTCCTCGGCGTGGTAGGTGTGCTTCAACGTGTCGTGCGCGCGGTTCAGGGGGATCTGGCCCCGCGAGATGTCCATCTGCTCGCCGCGCAGGAAGCGGACGCCATGGAAGAGCGAGTCCCCCGCAGCGAGATGGATCCGAAAGGCAGGCGCATCCTTCAGCCGCCCGATACCGGTCGCGCGCAGGCCCGCGACGAGCAGCCGGAACCGCGCGATGGCGACGGCGAAGGGGTTGATGTCAACACCCCAGACCTGGTCGAGCGCTCGCTGCGCCAGCTCCCGGCTGTGCGTCCCGGGCGTGTTGCGCTGATGCAGCGCGAAGAGCCGCCGGAACGCTCCGAGCAGGAAGTGCCCCGAGCCGCAGGTCGGGTCGATCAGCCGCACCGCCGCGTACCCGAACTCCTCGACGGCCGGGTCGAGGGTGCGGTCGAGGATGAACTCCTCGACGAACTCCGGCGTCTGCAGGAGCGCGTAGCGCTTCCGCGCCGCCTCGGAGAGGTCCTGGTAGAGGTCGCCCAGGAAGCGCGTGCTCCACGCGGGGTCGGTGAAGTCGTGGACCAGCTCCCCCGTCTCCGGGTCGATCCGCTGCCACAGCTCCAGGAGCTTCCGCGCGCCGTCGCCCGAGAGGCCCAGGCTCCAGAGCGGGTTGTGGCGCTCGTCGAATAGCGCCGCGGCAGCGGGGAGCGCGGCGACCTCGCGGAAGACGTCCTCGAGGTACTCGCGGTCGCTGAGCGTGGGGTTCTTCTGGAAGAAGACGGTGTGGTGGTCGCGGGCGAGGCTGCGCCGCTCCCCCGGCCCCGACAGGCGCGGCGTCTCGAGGAGGCCGTTGTCTTCCATGAAGCGGACGAAGACGGTGGCGAGGACCCAGGCGACGGCGGCCTGGGTGAGGGGCTCCTCGCGCCACTGCTCGTAGGCTTCGGCGGTGCGGCCGGCCTCGCGCGCCAGGCGGTGCTCCTCGCGCAGCCGGGCGTCCAGCTCGGGCACGTCGCCCACGCGCTCGCGGAGGTCGTCTTCGAGGAGCTTCACCAGGCGTTGCAGGTCGTCGAGCAGGGCGGCGCGGTCGATCATGAGGGGGGCGCCTCGGTGCCCGCCGCGGGCGGGTGGCTGCGGTGGAGGTTCTTGAGCCAGGCATCGGGGATGCGGGCCCATTGGCCGGGCGCGAAGACGGGGACGGCTTGGCCGTCGAGGGTGGGCAGGTCTCCCGGGCCGTCGGAGGGAACGAGCACCCAGAGCGCGTGGACGCTGCCTGGGTGCTGGAGCGCCTCGCGCAGGCGGCCCAGGCTCTCGACCTGGTCGTAGCGGCCCAGCAGGCCCGGGTGGACGAGGAGCAGGCGGCCCGAGGCCTCGAGCAGCTCGCGCTCGACGGCCGCGACCGAGCGGCGGACCAGGCGCATCAGGTGGCTCCAGTCGCTCGAGTCGCGCGGCGCGGCGTCGGCGCGGCGGACGACCGTCCAGTCGGCGCTGGCGCGCTGCGCCTCGTCCTTCATGGCCTGGACGAGGGCGGCCTCGAGGCTGCGCCGCTCCAGGTCAAAATGGCCGAGCAGCTCCTTCTCGGCCCGGAGCAGGTGCCGGGTGGGGACGGTGAGGGCGAGGAAGCCGCCCTGGTCGAAGCCGTGCTGGAGCCGCGCCTGGAACTGGCGGGCCTCGGCCACCTCGGGCGTGACCTCGGTCGAGCGCGACAGCGTGGTCGGGTAGCGCGGCAGCGAACGGGTGTAGGCGGACGAAGTGGTGGGGCGCTCCTGGGGCTGGAAGCTGCCGGTCTCGGCGTCCCAGTGGAGGTCGAGGCCCGCCTCGGCGAGGAGCCGGTCCAGCTCGGGCCGCTCGGGGAGGGGCGCCGCCTCGGGGTAGCGGCCCAGGACGCGCTCGCGGAGCGCCTCGGTCGTGAGCTGCGAGGCGCCGACGAGGGCGCCGTGGGCCAGCTTGAGCGTGCGGTCGGGCGCCATCCCCCGCGGGTACAGCTCGAGGCGGCTGGAGACGGCGGCGTTCTGCGAGGCGGCGGCGGCGAGCGGGACCAGGCGGCTCGCCGCCACGGGTGCGACGCCGTCGGGGCGCTTGACGCGGCCCAGCCGCTCGGCCACGCGGGCGGGCGTGGGCAGCGGGTCCTCGGCGGCCAGGGCGTCGGCCGCGCGGCCCAGGCGGCTCGCGTAGTCGGCGGCGTCGGCGCTGACGGCGACCAGGGTGCGCGCCCCGGCGCGCCAGAAGCCGAAGCGGGGCTCGGCGCGAGTGGCCTCGGCCTCGACGACGGCGCGGGCGACGGCGGAGGCGAGGCGGGTGCGTCGCGGCTCGCGGTGGACAGAGCCGCGCGTGGCGAGGAGAGCAGCCGCCAGCTCGCCGGTGCTCAGCGTGCCGCCGCGGCGGGCGAGAGTCTCGCCGATCTCCTCGGCCAGCTCCTGGAGCACGGGCGCCTCGGCCCAGGCGCGCCGGGCCTGGCCGAGGACCTGGCCCACCCGGGCCCGCGTGATCTGGCAGGCCGTGGCGACGTCGGTCTGGTTGGGCCAGGCGACCGGATCGGGCGGTGCCGCCTCGTCGTCGAGGCCGAGCAGGCGGCGCAGGACGTCTTCCTTGGCGCTCTTGCGGCGGGCGCGTGGGACGAGGGTGTCGGCGATCAGGTCGATGCTGCGGCGCAGGGCCTCGAGGGGCGCCGCGGTGGGGGCCTCTTCTTCCCCGCCGGGGACGGTGTCGGCCGGCTCGGGGCCCGGGACCACGGGCTGGACGTGGGGGAAGCGCGCGGCGAGGCGCTTCATCACGGCGGTGATCTCGCGGCGGGTCTTGGAGCCAACGCCGCGCATGGTGTTGACGGCGAGGGGCGGCAGGCTCAGCAGGCCCCGCACGTCGATGACGTCAGCGCGGTCCAGGGCGTTCAGGGCGCGGGTGCCGAGGCCGAGCTGGGCCAGCGGCGTCTCGAGCGTGGCGCTGGCGAGCGCCTCGCCCAGCAGGACGTCGCCCGCGGGCTCGACGCTGGGCTGGCGCACCGATTCCTTGAAGACGTCGCGCCACGCCTTCAGCATCTCGAAGGTGTTGCCGAAGCGCCGGGCGTAGTCGCGGCGCAGGGCCTGGGTGAAGAAGGCGGTCAGGGCCTCGCGCAAGTCGGGATCGAAACGACTGGGCTCGAGGTGGACCTCGGCGTCGATCATGGCCGGGTCGCTGCGGCCGTCGCCCCAGACAGGGAGGACGCCCGTGGCCATCTCGTGGAGCGTCATGGCGGCGGCGAAGCGCTCGGCGTGGAGGTCCCAGCGGGGCGGCTTGCGCAGCGGCAGGAAGGGGTCGAGGTAGGGCACGGTGCCCGCGCGGATGTTCTCGGCCGGGGTGCGGGACAGCGAGAAGTCGAAGAGGACCAGGTGGAGGCGGCCCTTCTTCCCCAGGGTATGGATGCCGATGTTCTCGGGCTTGACGTCACGGTGTGGGATGCCTTGCTGCTCCAACCAGTCGAGGGTGTGGAGCAGGTCCTCGCCGAAGCGCTCGAGCAGCTCCAGGTGGAGCGGGCCCTCGCTGCGGAGGCGCTGTCCCAGCGTCTGCTCGCCCGCGCGCTCCATGTGGAGCGCGAGCCGGTCGCCCAGCTCCACGAGGCCGTGGACGGCGCAGACGTGCTGGTGACGGAGCTTCTCCAGCACCGCCGCCTCGTCGCGAAGGCGGTCGTGGTGCTCGGGGCCCAGGGCGACCTTGAGGACCGACTCCTCCGCGCCTCGCTCGACCAGCAGCGCTACGGAGGAGGAGCCCTTCCCCAGCCGCTTCAGGACGACGAATCCCCCGTCCAGCTCGTCCCCCTTGGACTTCTCCAGGGGGTCCACGTGCTCCGCCGGTTCGGGCCGGGTCAGCTCCTCCTCGACCGCGTCGAGGTGGGTGAGGAACTCCCGCACGGACTCGAAGCGCGTGTAGACGTCGACGCAGGTCGCGAAAAAGACCAGCTCCTCGAGGTGATGCGGCGCGCCGTCCAGGATGGCCGAGATCTGGAGGCCGCGGTCCGCCCGCAAGCGGTGCGCCAGCTCCAGGCTGTCTTCTCCGGGGGGCCGGCCTGTGAAGATGTGGAAGGCGAGGGCCCCGAGGGAGAAGACGTCCATGGTTCGGGCGTCGGCCTCCTGGTCACGCAGGGCCTCGGGGGCGACGTAGACGCGGGCGGTCTCCTCGATCAGCTCGTCCATGTGGGTCGTCTGGGTCGCGTCGGCACCCGTGGCGGCGCCCGTGCCCGGATCGCGGCGCCCGGTCTGCCAGTTGAAGATGCGGACGCGGGGCGTGTCGGCCTCGGGATTGTCGACGAGGATGCTCTGGGGGCTCAAGGCGCGGTGGAAGAGCCTCTTGCGGTGGGCGTGGTCGAGGGCCTCGGCGATCTGCCGCAGCACCGCAAGCCGTGTCTCCATCGAGAGCGTGTCGCCGCGCTGGCGCAGGAAGAGGTCGAGCCGCTGGGCTCCCTGCTCCTGCTCGAAGACCAGGGCGGGGCCGCGGTCGGACTCCGTGAAGGCCACGGCCTTGAGGATCCCCGGGTGGCGGATGCCGTCGAGGATCTGGAACTCACGCTGCGCAGCGCGCTCCAGCGTGCGGCGCGAGAGGGTGCTGCTGCCCAGGGCCACGGGGTAGAGGCGCACGCGGCGGCGGATGCCCTCGAGGGCGACGTGCCGGGCCTCCCAGTCCTGGTAGCCGGGGCCCTCGAAGGCGAGCTGCTCGAGGACGAAGTCCCCCACCTGGCGGGAGCGCTGGGTGGGGCGGATCCCCACGTCCTTCATGGCACGGGAGATCGCCTTGGCGAGGATGCGGTCGATGCCGGGGGGGGCGCCGGGGTTGCGGCCAGGGGCCGTGCCCTGGGAGGGGGAGGGCGGGCGGGTCACGCAGTCGACGATGCCCGGGCGGCCCTCGGCGTTGCCCTCCGTGGGTGGGACGTCGCGGAGGTAGACGTTCAGGCGGCCACGCTCGTCGAGGCGGAGCTTGAGCGACGGGGCCGACAGGAAGATCGCGGCCTGGACGTAGGGCGCCCGGCCTGCGGGGAAGCTGCGGGATGTGCGCAGAAGCGATGCGAGCTTCTTGGCCTTCCGATTCGCGAGGAGAAGGGGGTTGTCCTGGAGGCGACGGCGTCCTTCGGTCTCCCAGGTCCAGGTGCCGGCGTCGCCGGTGAGGACGCCCGGGCGGCTCTTGATCTCGACGAGGAAGAGGCCCCGCGGGCCCAGCACGAGGAGGTCGATCTCGTTGATGCTTCCGTCCTGGGCGACGAACTCGAAGTTCGACCAGGCGTGGTAGGGGTCCCGGTCGGGCAGCCGCTGGCGGATGAAGTCGAGGGCGTCGCGCTCCCAGGGGAACTCGGATTCCTGGATGGTCTGCCAGCGGGAGTCAGGGAGGGTCATGCACTTGCCGCTGCCGCGGCGCTCGATGTGTTCACGAGGTTTTCGACGATCAGCTCCCGCAGGGCCTCGCACGACGGCCTCGGAGCGGGCCCCAGCAGCTCGTCCAATAGCCTCGGGATGGCGACGCCCACAGCCCGGATCTCGGCCCCCGCCCCCGCAGTCACCCCTCCCTGAACCCGGAGGTGTATGGGATCTGAGCGGCGCGGCGATTGCGGATAAACCAGGAGGGCTTGCCCGCGTCCGATCGAGTAGGCGTACAAGAAGGACCGGTAGATATCCCCCGTGGAGAGGGGCTTCTCGTCGTAGAGCTTGTACTTGGCGTCAATTGGTAGCTGCGCTCTGGAGTGGCCCAGGCTGACGACGAGATCGGGGATGACGCGTGCGTACGGACGCTTCCCAATGACGTCCCA
>Ga0299906_10002887_pt1 | contig 14195 bp, 9 predicted proteins | sample RVTome_14_FD_200259 | JGI IMG/M metagenome (GOLD analysis project Ga0299906, IMG submission 200259) | Soil microbial communities from uranium-contaminated site in the Upper Colorado River Basin, Wyoming, United States - RVT145D125 (version 2) ... | reverse complement strand
GAGTCGGATCATTGTCGATCAGCAATGAATTGCATGGCGAAAATTTTTGCCACCTCCGCGTCAACGGAACGCGTGAATCATGTGTGGAATAGCTGGCCTTTACAATTTGCCCGCCAGGCCGCGCGCCCTGCAGGAAATGCTGGCGGCCATCGCCCATCGCGGCCCCGATTCGGAAGGCGTGTACGAAGCGCAGGTTCACGGCGCCGACGTCCGCCTGGGCCACCGGCGGCTTTCGATCATCGACCTGTCTGACGCGGCCAACCAGCCGTTCGAGAAGGACGGGCTGGTGATGGTCTTCAACGGCGAAATCTATAACTACCAGGCGCTCGCCCAGGAGCTGCGCGCCGTCGGCGTGACCTTCCGGACGAGCTCGGACACCGAGGTCCTGCTGGAAGCGTGGCGGAAGTGGGGGCCGGCTTGCCTCAACCGGTTGCGCGGCATGTTCGCCTTTGCCCTGCTCGATACCCGGACCGGGCGCATGGTGCTCGCGCGCGATCCGTTCGGCATCAAGCCCATGTTCATCGCGCGCCGCAAGGGCGGGCTCGCCTTCGCCTCCGAGCTGAAGGCGATCTCGATCGCGCTGGGCGGCGACGTGCAGATCGACCACACGGCGCTGGTCTCCTCGCTGATGTATTACTGGATCCCCGAGTCGCACTGCGTGTACCACGGCGTCGAAAAGCTCCCGCCCGGCCATTGGGCGGAGATCGCTCCCGACGGCGCGTACCGCCGGGAATGCTATTACGACCCGCAGCGCGAGCTGGTGCCCGAACGCTACAGCGAGATGGGCGTCGAAAAGCTGCGCGCCGTCATCGAAGATTCCGTCGCAGCGCATATGGTGGCCGACGTCCCGGTGTCCGCTTTCCTCAGCGGCGGCCTCGACTCCAGCCTGATCACGGTCATCGCCGCGCGGCTGGGCCATCACGTCGAAGGCTATACCATCGCGTTCCGCGAGGAGGACCAGCGGCTCGAGGCGATGCCCGACGACCTGCGCTATGCGCGCATCATCGCCAAGGAAAACGATATCAAGCTGCACGAGATCGAGATCGCGCCGGATGTCGCCGACATGCTGCCGCGCATGGTCCACATGCTCGACGAGCCGATCGGCGACGCGGCGGCGATCAACGCCTACCTGATCTGCAAGGCGGCGCGCGACGCCGGCGTGAAAGTGCTGCTGTCCGGCATGGGCGCGGACGAGTTGTTCGGCGGCTACCGCAAGCACTATGCCTGCCTGCTCGCCGCCCGGTACCGCAAGCTGCCGGGGCTGCTGCGCGACCGCGTCGTGCAGCCGATCGTCGACAGCCTGCCGGTCGCGCGCAAGGACAAAGGCTATCGGACGGTCCGCTGGGCGAAGCGCTTCCTCGCCTTTGCCAACATGCCGGAAGAAGCGGCATTCCGCCGCAGCTACACGCATTACGGCGTTCCCGAGTTCCACGAGCTATTGAACCCGGACCTGAATGGCGCAGTCGACACGCTCGTCGCCGAGCATGCCGGCATCTACAACGAGTACCGCCAGGCGAACTGCGGCGACCAGGTCAACAGCATGTGCTACACCGACGTCCGCCACTTCCTGCCCGGCCTGAACCTCGCCTACACCGACCGCGCGAGCATGGCCGCCTCCACCGAGGTGCGGGTGCCCTATGTCGACCGCGAGGTCGTCGCCGCCGCGTTCACCATATCCGGCCGCCGCAAGATCGACGGGGGGGAATCCAAGGCGGTCCTGAAAAAGGCGGCGGAAGCCTGGCTGCCGAAGGAAATCATCTACCGCCCGAAGGCTGTCTTCAGCGCCCCGCTCCGGGCCTGGATCCGGCGCGACCTGCGCGACATGGTCGAAGACCTGCTGATGCAGGGCAACATGGTCAAGTCCGGCTTCCTGAATGGCGGATATCTGCGCCGCATGGTGGACGAGGACCGAGCCGGCACCGCCGACCGGTCAAAGGAAATATGGCAGTTGATGACGCTGGAAAGCTGGCTGCGCCAGCAGTCTGCCCCTTTGTGACTACTCCGTAGCGTTAGTTGCCGGCACCCGAATTCGACTTTAGGCATGGCACCATGAAGCAGATCGCACAAAATTATAAGTCGGGGGAAATCCTCCTCCTCGACGTCCCGGTTCCGGCCTGCAAGTCGGGTGGCGTGCTCGTCCGCACGGACTATTCGCTGATCTCCATGGGCACGGAAGCCATGAAGATACACGAGAGCAAGCTGTCGCTGATCGGCAAGGCGCGCGCCCGCCCCGACCAGGTCAAGAAGGTCATGCAGACGCTGGCGCAGCAGGGCCCGGTCGCGACCTACAAGAAGGTCATGAACAAGCTCGACAGCTTCACGCCGCTCGGCTACTCGCTGGCCGGCGTGGTGGTCGCCGTCGGCGCCGGCGCCGAGGAATTCAAGGTCGGCCAGCGCGTCGCCTGCGCCGGCAACCAGTTCGCGCTGCATGCCGAATTCAACTGGGTGCCGAAGAATCTGTGCGTCGCGATTCCGGAGAACGTCACGCCGCTGCACGCGGCCTTCACGACGGTCGGCTCGATCGCCATGCAGGGCTTCCGGCAGTCGGAAGCGAAGCTGGGCGAGACCGCCTGCGTCATCGGCCTCGGCCTGGTCGGCCAGATCCTGGTGCAGATCCTCCACGCCGCCGGGGTGCATGTCGTCGGCATCGACGTCTCGAAGGAGCGTTGCGCGCTCGCCGATACCTGCGGCGCGATGATCTGCGCCATCCCGGACGACACAAGCTTCACGGCGCTGAAGGCGAAGCTCTCGTCGCTGACCGGCGGCGCCGGCGCGGATCACATCTTCCTTACCGCGGGCGGCAACACCAACCAGCCGGTGGAAATCGCCGCCGAGCTGGCGCGCGACCGCGCCCGCGTCGTCGACATCGGCAAATGCAAGCTCGACCTGCCGTGGAAAGACTATTACGAGAAGGAACTCGACGTCCGCTTCTCGCGCTCCTACGGCCCCGGCCGCTACGACCCGAATTACGAGGAAGGCGGCATCGACTATCCGGTGGGCTACGTGCGCTGGACCGAGCGGCGCAACATGGAGTGCATCCTCGACCTGCTCGCCGCGGGCAAGCTCGACTTCGGCCCGATCGCCAGCGACGTTCTGCCGTTCGACGACGCCGTCTCCGTCTACGAAAAGATCAACACGGGCGAGCTTAAAGGCCTCGGCATCCTTTTCCGCTACCCGCTGGAAGGAACCGGCGTCCAGGAGGCCGTGGTGTCCAGGCCCCTGTCCGCCCCGGTGCTGCGCGTCCGCCGGGCGGCCGTCGAGCGCGTACGGCTGGGTGCGATCGGCTGCGGCAACTATGCGACGACCATGCTGCTGCCGCACCTTAAAGGCCGGCCCGACGTGGAGCTGATCGAGGTCGCGACCGCGACGGCGCTGTCCGCCGCCAATGCTAAGACAAAGTTCAACTTCAAGCGCATGTCGACCGACTTCCGCGGGCTGCTCGCCGACGCCGATATCGACGCGGTGCTGATCGCGACCCGGCATGACAGCCACGCCTACATGGTCTGCGAGGCGCTCCGCGCCGGCAAGGCGGTCTTCGTCGAGAAGCCGCTCGCGGTGACGCCGGCGCAGCTCGCCCAAGTGTGCGACACGATCGACCAGACGGGCAACGACCGTCTCATGGTCGGCTTCAACCGCCGCTTCGCCAACGTGCTCAACGACATGCGCGGGCGCTGGGGGGTCACCGGCGGGGCTCAGGTCGTGCACTACACGGTTAACGCGGGTCCGCTCGAGGCGGGAAGCTGGTACGGCCAGACCGATCTCCAGGGCACCCGCTTCGTCGGCGAAGGCGGGCACTTCATCGACACCGTCTCCTGGTGGCTCGGCGCCGATCCGGTCGAGGCCTATGCGACCGCGACCCCGGACGACCCGGACAATCTGATCGCCACCCTCACCTATGCAGACGGATCGATCGCCAAGATCGCCTATGTCACCACCGGCGATCCGAAATACCCGAAGGAAATGCTGGAAGCCTTCGCCGACGGCAAGGTGACGCGCATGGACAACTTCCGCCGGACGGAGATCTGGCGCGGCGGCAAGTGCAAGAAGTCGCGCGCCGGCGGCATCGACAAGGGCCAGAAGCAGGAGCTCGACGCCTTTATCGCAGCCGTGAAATCCGGCAGCGCGATGCCGGTGTCGGTCGATTCGCTGGTCGCGACCACGGCGGCGACCTTCGCCGTGGCGCGCAGCGTCCAGACCCGGCGCCCCGAGCAGATCGGCGCCTGGGCCTCCTGGGACCAGAGCGAGCCGGAATCCGACGACGAGGCCCTTTCCGAGGCGGGAGCCGCGCGATGAACTTCGGCTGGTATCTCCGCCGGCTGTCCAAGATGACCCCGGCCGAAGTGAGCGGCCGGCTGGCCGACGCCTGGGCGAAACGCCGCTGGCGCCAACGTCAGGTCCGCCCCGGCGAAGCCGATCCGCTGAAGCTGTGCGCGCGGAACGTCGCGCCCTTCACCGACGGAATCGCCGGCTTCGACCGTACCGCGGTGCCGGCCGCCGTGACGGCGCGCATCCTGCGCACCGCGGACGCGGCATTGGAAGGACGCTTCCGATTCTTCGATCGCGAATGGGAGACATTGTCGGAAGAGCCCGACTGGTTCCACGATCCGCGGACCGGCATCCGCGCGCCGCAGCGCGATTATGCCTTCGACATCAATATTCGCGACGTGGCGCGCGCCGGGACGGTCAAGTACGTCTGGGAGCCGTCGCGCCACCACCAGCTTACGGTGCTCGCCGCGGCTTACTACCTGACCGAGGACGAGCGCTACGCCGACTTCGCGGCGGCGCAGCTCCGCTCCTGGCTGCGGGAGAATCCTTTTCTATCCGGCATTCATTGGACCAGCGGCATCGAGATCGGCATCCGCCTGATCTCATGGGTCTGGATCCGCCGCCTGCTCGGCGCCTGGTCGGGCGTCAAAGCGCTGTTCGACGAGAATCCGGAGTTCAGGCGCCAGCTTTTCCACCACCAGGAATACCTTGCGCAGATCTCCAGCCACGGATCGTCGGCCAACAATCACATTGTCGCCGAGGAAGCCGGGCAGTTCGCAGCTTGCTGCGCTTTTCCGTTCTTTCCGGAGTCGCAGCGCTGGCGCAGACACGCCGCGGCGGCGCTGCAGCGTGAAGCGCGGCTGCAGACGTTCGAGAGCGGCCTCAACCGCGAGCTCGCGACCAGCTACCATGTCCTTGTGCTCGAGCTGTTCCTCGCCGCCGCCGTCGAAGGCGAGGCATCGGGCCATTCGCTGGGCTCGGGCTTTTGGCACCGCATCTGCGACATGACGGACGCCCTCGCCGCGATCATCGACGTGCGCGGACGCCCGCCCCGGCAAGGCGACGGCGACCAGGCGCGCAGCCTCCTGCTGGACGAGCCGGACGCCAATCCCTGCCGCTCGCTGCTGGCGACCGGCGCCGCGTTTTTCGGCGGCTGTGCGTGGTGGCCGGGCAGCATAACGCCGGATCTGCGTACGCTGCTGTGGCGCCACCTCGCCGGGCGGCGCATGCCATCGGGCAAGCGTCCGGCCGCGATGCCGAACCTGCTGCCCGACGCCGGCATGACGCTGCTGCGCGACAAGCCCGGTACCGAGGACGAGATCTGGTGCCGCTGCGATCACGGGCCGCACGGTTTCCTGTCGATCGCCGCGCACGCGCATGCGGACGCGCTGTCGGTCGAGCTGCGGTGCGGCGGCATCGAGGTTCTGGTCGATCCCGGCACCTACACCTATCAGGGCGAAGCCGATTGGCGCGCGTATTTCCGCTCCACCATCGGCCACAACTGTCTGGAGCTCGACGGCGCGGACCAGTCGGTGTCCGGCGGGCCGTTCCTGTGGCTGAAGGCGGCGCGGAGCGAGCTGATCGCCGCGAGCGGGCTGGACGGCGGCCCGGAGGCCGCCTGGTGCGCGGCCCATGAAGGCTATGGGCGCCTGACGCCGAACGCGCGCCACGAGCGGAGCGTCCGCCTGCACCGCGGCAGCGGCCGCATCGTCATCGAGGACTTCGTCCAGGGCGCGGGGGCGCATGATTGCCGCCTCGCCTTTCACATCGGGCCCCAGGTCGACTGCTATCTCGACGGTGTAGTTGCGCAGCTCAGCTGGGACACCGGCGACGGCCGCCGCCGCGCCACCGTCCGCCTACCCGAGACGCTGAGCTGGGAGGCGGTTTCCGGTCAGACGAAACCGCCGCTCGGTTGGTATTCGCCCTGCTTCGGCGCCAAGATTCCGATTACCACGCTCATCGGCAGCGGCCGGATCGCGGGCGGCGTCCGGCTCACCACCGAGCTCCGCATCGGCCAGCGGGAAAAGAGCGGCGCCGCTGCGGACGCCGATAGCGCCACGGTTCTGCCCACGTCGTAGCGTGTGTCAAAATATAGAGAGAAAACAAATGGATATCGCAATTTTCGGTCTTGGCTATGTGGGTGCCGTCTCAGCGGCCTGCCTTTCAAAGGAGGGCCACCGTGTCACCGGCGTCGACGCCAACGCAAGCAAGGTCGAGCTCATCAACCAGGGCAAGAGCCCGGTTGTCGAGAAAGACGTCGGCGAGATGATCGCCGAGGCCGTCGCGGCCGGCACGCTGCGCGCGACCGGTGACAGCGCCGCCGCGGTGCGCGACAGCGAGATGGCGATCATTTGCGTCGGCACCCCGAGCAGCGCCAATGGCAATCTCGAGCTTGGCTACGTCAAGCGCGTCTGCGAGGAGATCGGCGCCGCGCTGCGCGGCAAGAAGGAGTTCTTCGCCGTCGTCATCCGCAGCACCGTCCTGCCGGGAACCTTGCGCAGCCTGGTGATCCCGACCCTGGAAGCGGCGTCCGGCAAGACCGTCGGCGACGACCTGGGCGTCGGCTTCTTTCCCGAGTTTCTGCGCGAGAGCACGGCGGTGTGGGATTTCTACAATCCGCCGAAGGTGGTTTTCGCGGCGAGCGACCACTCGACCCAGGCGATGCTCGAATCGATCAACGCCAGCTTCGATGCGCCCAAGATCTGCACCAGCTACGAAATCGCCGAGATGGTGAAATACGCGGACAATACCTGGCACGCCGTCAAGGTTGCCTTCGCCAACGAGATCGGCAGCATTGCCAAGGCCGTCGATGTCGACGGCGGCGCGGTCATGGACATCTTCTGCCAGGACACCAAGCTGAACATCTCGTCCAAGTACCTCCGCCCGGGCTTCGCGTTCGGCGGCTCCTGCCTGCCGAAGGACGTGCGCGCCCTGAACTACAAGGCGCGCAGCCTCGACCTCGACACGCCGCTGATCAATTCGATCATGCCGAGCAACGAGCGTCACATCGAGCGTGCGCTCCGCATGGTGCTCGACCTGAACGAGCGCAACGTCGGCGTGCTCGGTCTCAGCTTCAAGGCCGGCACTGACGACCTGCGCGAGAGCCCGGTGGTCGAGCTGGTCGAGCGTCTCCTCGGCAAGGGGCACGAGATCCGAATCTTCGACCACAACGTCAACCTGAGCCGGCTGGTCGGCGCCAACCGCGCCTACATCTTCGAGCACCTGCCGCACATTGCCCGGCTGCTGGTCGACGACGTCGACGAGGTCGTGAACCATGGCGGCACGATCGTCGTCGGCAACAGCGACCGTTACTTCGCCGAGGTTGTCGGCCGCCTCAACATGAGCCAGCGGGTCGTCGACCTGGTGCGCATCGCCAACGGCCAGCACACAAGCGGTGGATACAATGGCCTCTGCTGGTAACGGCCGCCGCGTCCTGATCATCGTCCAGAACCTGCCGGTCCCTTTCGACCGGCGGGTCTGGCTCGAGGCGACATCGCTGACCGACGCCAGCTACAGCGTCAGCGTGATCTGCCCGAAGGCCAAGGGCTTCAACGAATCCTACGAGCGGCTCGAAGGCGTCGACATCTATCGCTACGGCCTGCCGATCGACGCCAAGGGCGCGCTCGGCTTCGTCATGGAATTCGCCTGGTGCTTCCTCCGCACCTTCATGAAATCGGTGCGGGTCGCAGTTGCCGGCCGCGGCTTCGACGTCATCCACGCCTGCAACCCGCCGGAGACGTTCTGGCTGCTCGGCGGGTTCTGGCGGTTGTTCGGCAAGCGCTTCCTGTTCGACCATCACGACCTGTCGCCGGAGATGTACGCGGCGAAATTCGGACGCGAAACGGGGCTGATGTACCGCGGCCTGCTGTTCCTCGAGCGCATGACTTTCCGCACCGCGGATGTCGTGATCACCACCAACGAAAGCCACAAGCGGATCGCCCAACAGCGCGGCGGGCTGGCGGAGGAGGACATCTACATCGTCCGCTCCGGGCCCGACCTCGATCGCTTCCGGGTCTACGAGCCCGACCCGGCCTGGAAGCGCGGCAAGGCGTATCTACTGGTCTATCTCGGCGAGATGTGTAAGCAGGACGGTGTCGACCACCTGGTGCGTGCCGTGGCGCTGCTCCGCGACGAGCTCGGCCACGACGACGTTCAAGCCGTGTTCGTCGGCGGCGGCCCGGAACAGCCGCTAATCAAGGCTTATGCGGACGAGGCCGGCGTCGGCGAGCTGTGCACCTTTACCGGCCGGGTCAGCGACGAGGATCTGTGCCGTATCCTGTCCTCGGCCGATATTGCGGTCGATCCGGACCCGAAGAGCGACTGGTCCGACAAGAGCACAATGAACAAGATCATGGAGTACATGTTCTTCGGCCTGCCGATCGTCGCATACGACCTGACGGAGCATCGGGTCTCGGCGCAGGACGCCGCGGTCTACGCCGAGCCGAACGTGGAACGGGCGTTGGCGGAGGCGGTCTCAGGCCTTCTCCGCGCCCCTGCGAAGCGCAAAGAAATGTCGGAGTACGGTGCAAGCCGGGTCCGCGAGAAGCTGGTATGGCAGCATTCGGTGCCATCGCTTCTCGCGGCCTACGATGCGGTCTTCCGACCGCTCGAAGTCGGAACGGCGCCGGTCCGCGATGCCAGATCAATCTCCGATCAGGTGGAATCACCTGATCGGAGATAAATTGATCTATCTAATTAAGTCAGAGCAACTTATCTGCGTCCGTAAGGACGCAGGTTGCTCTAGCAAGAAGCTCGGGGTGGCGAATGACGGCGGCCGGTAGCCGCATTTCTTTAACGCTTCCTTAAAGAGAGATGCAGCAAGGTCGGGCTCTCGATAGGCCGCGATCGCAGGACGGATAATTCGGGATACGCACGGCGCGATGAACTACGATGGCGCATCGACCGCAGCACCCACGCTAGAACTGAAACGAAATTCATACGTGTCACCAGCAGGAGTAGGTCAAGTGCGTAAGCGGATTTTGGTCACCGGCGGCGCCGGGTTCCTGGGCTCGCATCTCTGCGAGCAACTGCTTGAGCGCGGCCACGATGTCCTCTGCGTCGACAACTATTTCACCGGCGCGAAGGACAACATCGTCCACCTGCTGGACAATCCCTACTTCGAGGTGTTGCGCCACGACGTGACCTTCCCGCTCTACGTTGAGGTGAAGGAAATCTACAACCTCGCCTGCCCCGCCTCGCCGGTGCACTACCAGTTCGATCCGGTGCAGACGACCAAGACGTCGGTGCATGGCGCGATCAACATGCTCGGCCTCGCCAAACGCGTGAAGGCGAAGATCCTTCAGGCCTCGACCAGCGAGGTCTATGGCGACCCCGACGTGCATCCGCAGACGGAGCAGTATCACGGCAACGTCAACACCATCGGCCCGCGCGCCTGCTACGACGAAGGCAAGCGCTGCGCCGAGACACTGTTTTTCGACTATCACCGCCAGCACAAGCTCAACATTCGCGTGGCGCGTATCTTCAACACCTACGGTCCGCGCATGCTGCCGAACGACGGCCGCGTGGTTTCCAATTTCATCGTGCAGGCGCTGCAGGGCAAGCCGATCACCGTGTTCGGCGACGGCAGCCAGACGCGCTCCTTCTGCTACGTGGACGACCTGGTCTGCGGCCTGATCGCCCTCATGGACGCGCCCGACAGCGTCACCGGCCCAATCAACCTCGGCAATCCCGGCGAGTTCACCATCCTCGATCTGGCGCAGAAAGTGATCGACATGACCGGCTCGCGCTCGAAGATCGACTTTCACCCCCTGCCCCAGGATGACCCGACGCAGCGCTGCCCCGACATCACGAAGGCGCGAGAGCACCTCAACTGGCAACCTGTGACGCCACTCCAGGAAGGTCTCAAGAAGACCATCGCCTATTTCGACGAGCTGCTCCGCCGGAATTCGTAAGACGTCGGGCCGACGGGCGGCGACTACGCTGACTTTCGTTCCATCAAGTCGTGCACGGATACTAGCTCGGCCCGGACGCCGAGGCGATCGAGCGTGGCCGCGATCTCTTTGGTGTAGAGCGCGTTCATGACGAAGATCACGTCCGGCCTGATGCCAGGCAGCACATCCGGCGCAACGACCTTCTGGCCGGTCAACGCAATATGCTGGTTCCGCTTGCGCGGGTTGATGTCAACGACGATATCAATCGACTTCGCGGGGTCGGCAAGATTGAGGAAGGTCGCGCCTTTGGATCCTGCTCCCCAGAGCGCCATCTTGAGGCCCCGGGCTGCGAACGTTTCGATCTTCCGCCGGCAGGTATCGATCATGGTCTCGTATCCCGTGCGGATTTGGCCCGCCGACGCGCTCGGCTCCGCCATGTCGACGGCGCTGTCGCCCGCGCCGTCGAGAGCGACTTCCGCCCAGAGGAACTGCTCGTCGAAGGCCAATCCCATGTCGAGCACCCGATAGTCGCAGGCGCGTAGCAAGAAGGCCATCGACTGCGGGGTGAAATAGGACACATGCTCGTAAATGAGATCCCAAATGCCGTGTGGTTTGAGGCAGAAATCGCCGTTCGGCACTTCGAAATAGGCGATCGCGCCGGGCCGGTCCTTGTGCCAGTCGCGCAACGAGCGCAGCAAGCTGCCCGGATCGCCCAGGTGCTCCAGCACGTGGCGGCTGCAGATCACGTCGACATCGGCGACGCGGGTGTCCGCCCCATAGTAGCCGCCGCGGATCGGTCTGGCTCGGATCGAATCCGAAACCCTGATTGCCCCCCTTCTCGCACAGCACGGTCAGGAAGCCGCCGTCGCCGCAGCCGATTTCCAGGATATTCTTGCCCCTGATGCCGTAGCGGTGGACCAGGCGCGTTGCCAGATCCTCGACATAACCGCCGAAGGTCGGGGAAAAATGCAGGGAATTCTCATAGCCGACGGCGTATTTGATCTGCTCCGCGTCGAAGGCCGCGTTGAAGACATGGCTGCAGGCATCGCATTGCACGATATCCAGCACGCCGCACGCCGCGCGAACGGCGTCCGCTTCCGCGGGCCAATACTGGTTGCAGAAGATCGGCACTTTCGGCAGGCAGTAAATCGGCGTAAAGCGGCTGCCGATGCAGACCGGGCAATGTTCGATGGAAGTCACAATGATCTCGGGCTGCGCTTTTATGCCGGGTCGACGACGGTCGAGATCGCCGGCTCGACGCCCCGTTCCTTCAGCATCTCGGCGATCTCCCAGCGGTAGATCGGGTTCATGATGATAACCCGGTCCGGCTTGTAGCTGGCGAGGAAATCCGGCGAGACGATGGCATGGCCGGTGCCCGGCATGAACATGCCCTGGCGGTGCGGATTGATATCGACCACAAACTGCAGCTCGTCGGTGATGCCGAGCGTCGTCAGAAAGGACACCGCCTTCGAGCCGCTGCCCCAGAGGACGACCTTCTGCCCCTGCTCCGACCAGTCGTCGAGTCGCTTCTTCCAGGCGGCATGCTGCGCGGGAACGGTCTTGGCGAACCGGTCGACTTTCTCGGCCAGGGTCTGAATCTCCGATCCAGCGCGTACCGGCGCCGGCATGTCCTTGGCCGACTGTATCGCTTCGATCATCAGATACTGGTCGCCGTAGTCGATCCAGACGTCCTTGACATCGAAGCCGCAGCGCTCGAACAGGTCGCGCAGCGACGCCGGCGCGAAATAGGAGCAGTGCTCGTAATACATGTCCCAAAAGCCGAACTGCTCGAGGATGAGTGTCACTTCAGGCACTTGAAAGAACACGACCGCGTCCGGGTTACGCTCGGCGGCGTAGCGCACCATCGAGATAAATTTCTCGACCGCGGGGATGTGCTCGAGCGTCATCTTGCAGCAGACGAAATCCGCTTCGCGGTCAGCATAGCGCTCGGAGTAGAAATCGGTGATGAAGGTCGCGAGGTCGGTCTTCGCCGCGCGGCTGCGGTCGGCTACATAAGACGGATCGAAGCCGGTGCCACGGTTCTTGCCCAGCTCGCACAGCATGGTGAGGAACTCGCCCTTGCCGCAGCCGATCTCGATCACCTTCTTACCGTATAGGTCGTAGCGGTCGATCAGCCGCTCGGCAAGTGACTTGTGAAAGGTGTTGAAGGTTTCCGAAAAGCCCTGCGTCTCCTCATAGCGCTCGGAATACTCGATCAGCTGCTGATCGAAGGCACGGTTGAAGATGAAGCCACACCGGCCGCAGAAGCACATGTCGATTTCGCCGCGCGGATACGCGATCGCTTCCTCCGGCGAGCGCATCAGCACGCAGCTGTTCACCGGCACGTTCGCCACCTGATAGAAGCTCTGCACGCGCGGTGCGCCGCAGGCGGGACATCCTCTTTCCGTGGCGACTTGCGTCGACCCGATGACTTCCGTCTGCTGCGCTTCCATACCTGTCCCTCGCGTTGTTCCCTGTTGCCGTCCGGGAGTACGGCGTCTTACCTTGCCCGCTCCTTAGACGATCGACGGCGTCGGAATCGGGATGATGAACTTGCCGCCCCGGCTACGATAGTCCTGCTGTTGAGCAAGAATCTCGTCCGCGAAGTTCCACGGCAGCAACAGAACGTAGTCCGGCTGATCCGCCAACAGCTTCTCCGGCGCCGTGATCGGGATGTGCTTGCCCGGCATGAAGCGCCCCTGTTTGTGGTGGTTGCGGTCGACGATGTATTCGAGCGTTTCCGTGCCGATATGTGCGAAATTGATCAGCGTCGTCCCTTTCGCCGCGGCGCCGTACCCGGCCAGGCGGTGCCCCTTGGCCTTAAGGTCGCTCACCAGGGTCTTCAGGTCAGCGCAGGTCTTGCGCACGCGATCGGCGAAGTCGCGGTAGTAGTGGAATCGATCGAGGCCGATCTTCTTCTCATCCGCGAGCATGCCGGATACCGATGCCTTCACGTTCTCCCGCCGCTCCGCATAAATGCGGATCGAACCGCCGTGAATGCTGAGCTGGCGCACATCGTTGATGTAGAGACCATGCCGGCGGAACAGAGCATCCAAGGCCGTCATCGAGAAGTAGCATAAATGCTCGTGGTAGATCGTGTCGAATTCATTATGATCGATCAATGGCTTGACGTAGGGGCATTCGATCACGACCACGCCCGTTTCCTTTACCAAGGCAGCCAGCCCGGCAACAAAGCCGTTGGTGTCCGCGACATGCGCCAGCACGTTATTGGCGATGATGACGTCTGCCTGCTTGCCCTCGCTCTGCAGCTCCTTGGCCAGAGCGAGGCCGAAGAAGGCGTGCATCGTGTTGACGCCCGCGGCGCGCGCCACCTCGACCGGCCCTTTCGCGGGGTCGATGCCGAGCACGGGGACACCCGCCTCGACGAAATTCTTGAGCAGATAGCCGTCGTTGCTCGCCACCTCGGCGACCAGGGAATCCGGACCCAGCTTGCGCGAAGCGATCAGCTCGAGCGCGTTTTCGCGCGAATGCTTGAGCAAGAAATCCGAAAAGGAGGAGAAGTACGGATAATCCGCATCGAACAGAACTTCCGGATCGACCGTCTCGGTGATCTGGACGAGCGCGCAGTCGTGGCAGAAAGCGACTTCGAGGGGGAAATAGGGCTCCGACTCGTCGAGCTGCTTCGGCATCAGCATGCGGTCCGCGAGCGGCATCGACCCGAGGTCCAGGAAGACTTCGAAATTCGTACTGCCACAGGAACGGCACGCGCGAAGATTTCCATTCATTGCTTCTAACTCCAGATAATACGGTCCAAGGATCGGTCAGTCACCCGCGGCGGCCCGGACTAGGCCTTCGGGCCCGGCAGCCTGCTTCAGATGCCGCAGGTCGTCGGCGATGATCCGTTCCTCGATGAGGTACTTGAGATGCGCCAGGCGATGGAAGCGCCGACCCTCGAAGTCCTCCAGCGTCAGGCCTACATCGCAATAGGCCTTGTAGAGCTCCTCCACGCCTTTGCGCGCGTTCCATTGCGGCTCGAACGCCGGCAGCACGCGCTTGATCTTCTCGCAATCGACGCGA
>Ga0299906_10002886_pt1 | contig 14195 bp, 12 predicted proteins | sample RVTome_14_FD_200259 | JGI IMG/M metagenome (GOLD analysis project Ga0299906, IMG submission 200259) | Soil microbial communities from uranium-contaminated site in the Upper Colorado River Basin, Wyoming, United States - RVT145D125 (version 2) ... | reverse complement strand
TAGTCCGCTGCCTTCAGCTCCATGTCCTTGTAGGACAGATGGAACTCCAGGAAGTCCGGCTGGGCGCCGCCCACGAACAGGCGCCAGTCGTGGTGCCTCACCGGCACACCCCAGGGACGCCGGAAGCGGAAGCGATGCAGCGGCGACACCTCGTCCTCGAGGTCGCTCGGGTAGAAGTAGTCGTCCTTGGCGAGGGCACGGCGCGCCTTCTTGCCGACCAACTCGTCCAGGCGGTGCGGCGGCAGGCCTTGGCCCGGACTCATGATGGCAACGTCGCTGCGCGCGATGGTTTCGCCGGGCGCGATGGCGCGGGTGGCGACCAGCGACTTGGCGAGGTTCTCGCGGTTGATCAGCTCGCCCTGCGAAAGGCGCTTCTCGCCGGTCCAGCCGGCGAACGGACCCATAGCCTGCTCGACCTCGCGCACACCCTCCACCAGGGCGGCGAAATCGCCCGGCTCGAGGCTGGCGGCGTGGTCGGGCCCCTCCATGTTCCGGTCGAGCGTGATGTGGCGCTCGACCAGCTCTGCGCCCAGTGCCACCGCGGCCAAGGTCGCCGCGGTGCCGCGCTCGTGCCCGGAGTAGCCCACATGGGGGTGCAAGCGCCGCAGGGTCTCCAGGAAGCGGAGCTGCAGGTTGGCGAAGGCGGCCGGGTAGGTGGATTGGCAGTGCAGCAGCGCGAACTCGACGTTCCGCTCGTGCAGGAAGGCAGCGGTGCCCTCGATCTCCTTCAGCGTCCACATGCCGGTGGACACGAGGAGCGGCCGTCCGGTCGAGGCGAGTTGTGCCAGGAGCGGCCGGTTGGTCATGTCGGCCGAGGCGATCTTGAAGGCGGCGACATCGAGATCCTCGAGCTTGCGCGCGCTTTCCAGGTCCCAGGGGGTGCAGAGGTAGACGAGACCGAGCTCCTCGCAGCGCGCCTTCAGTCGGCCGTGCGCCTCGGCCGGCAGCTCGAAGCGGCGCAGGATGTCGAGGGTGTATTCGACCGCGAGGTCGTCCTCGCGGCCGAGCAGCGAGCGCGCCCGGTAGACTCGCTCGAGGTGCCGCATTTGGAACTTGGCGCAATCCACCCCGACCGCGGCCGCCGCTTCGATCAGCGCGATGGCGCGGTTAAAATCGCCATTGTGATTGTTGCCGATTTCCGCAATCACGAAGACCGGTTGGTCCTGGCCGATCTCGTGGCGGCCGATGCGCAGCACCGCCGGGCCTACGGTCGCGGATCGGGCGCGGGACGGCTCGAGCACCGTCTGCGGGCGCATTGGCAGTCCCGTCGGCGCCGGTGGCAAGACACGATTGGAAAATGGCCTGCTGCTGTCATTCAAGGGGTATCACCCGCTCGGCTCGCGCGCGGCCATGCCTTCGCATGGAGCCGGGGCTTTGGCAAGGCGCCGAGACTGGGACTAGAACGGCTCATGGACCCCTGGCCGCTGATCGACGGCATCTGGCTGGCGGCGCCCGGGGCGCTGTCGCCGCCGGCTCCGACCGCCGGCGGACCCGCGCTCTTTCTCGACCGCGACGGGTTGCTGGTCGAGGAGGTGGGCTATCTGCATCGGCCGGCCGACGTGCGCCTGCAGCCGGGCGTGGCCCCGCTGCTGCGGCGCGCCGCCGCGGCCGGCTGGGCCCGCGTGGTGGTGACCAACCAGTCCGGCATCGGCCGTGGCCTTTACGGCTGGGCCGAGTTCGCCGCCACCCAGGTGCAGATCGAGGCGCTGCTGGCGGCCGAGGGCGCCGCGCTCGACCTGGTGGCCGCCTGTCCCTTTCATCCGCAGGCGCGGCCGCCCTGGCGCGCGGCGGAACATTCCTGCCGCAAGCCGCGCCCCGGCATGCTGCTGCTGGCGGCCGAACGGCTCGGCCTGGACCTCGCGCGCTCCTGGATCCTGGGCGATCAGGCGAGCGATATGGCCGCCGGCCGGGCGGCGGGGCTCGCCGGCGGCGGGCACCTGGCGACGGGGCACGGCCTCGCCGAGCGCGGCAAGGCGCTGCGCGAGGCAAGGCCCGGCTATCGCGTGCTGCCTTTCGCCACGCTGCTGGAGGTGCCGGCGGCCTTCGGCTGGGACTAGGGGCGCAGGCGACGCAGCAGGCCCGGCAGCAGCGCGCCCAGAAGGAGGGCGCGCGCCAGCATGAAGGCCAGGAAGGCGATCCAGAGCCCATGGTTGCCGGCGGTGGGCAACAGCACCCACAGCAGGCCGAGGAACAGCGCCAGCGACAGCAGCATGGTGTTGCGCATGGCGCCGGTCCGCGTGGTGCCGATGAAGACGCCGTCCAGCATGTAGGACCAGACCGACAGCAGTGGTGCGACCACGGTCCAGGGCAAGTAGAGAAGCGCGGTGTCGAGGATGGCCTGGTGCTCGGTGAACAGGCTCAGGATCGCCGGGCCGGCGATGGCGTAGGCGATGGCGATCAGGATGGCGAGGATCGCGGCCCAGAGCGTGCTGGCCTCGACCGCGCCGCGGAAGGCGCGGCGGTCGCCGGCACCCCAGGCGGCGCCGGCCAGGGTTTCGGTGGCGTGCGCGAAGCCGTCCAGCGCATAGGAGGTCAGGCTGTGCAGGTGCAGCAGCAGCGCGTTCGCCGCCAGCACCGCATCGCTCTGCCGCGCGCCGGCCGAGGTGAAGACGAAGAAGGCGGCGAGCAGCGCCAGCGTGCGTAGGAAGAGATCGGCGTTGACGCGGAAGAGCGCCAGCAGCGCGCCGGCCTCGAACACCCGCGCCCAGCCCGGCGCCCGGGCGTGCCGCCCCAGCTTCCAGGCCAGCACCGGCACGACCAGCAGGAGGACGACATACTCGGCCGCGAGCGTGCCCGCCGCCACACCGGCGATGCCCCAGTCCAGCGCCAGTACGAAGAACAGGCTGAAGCCCAGGTTGAGGAGGTTGGCGAGGAGGCTCAGCGCCAACACCCAGCGGGTGTCCTGCACCGCGAGCAGCCAGCCGACGACGACGTAGGTCGCCAGGCTGGCCGGGGCGGACCAGATCCGCACGGCGTAGTAGGTGCGCGCCGGCGCCTCGATCGCGGCACTGGGCTCGATCATCCAGAAGGCGAGATCGGCCAGCGGCCCCTGCAGCGCCACCAGGGTACCGCCCAGCACCAGCGCCAGGATCAGCGGGCGGGCGAGGCAGGCGGCCAGCTCCTCGCGCCGTCCCGCACCGAAAGCCTGCGCGGCGAAGCCGGTGGTGCCCATCCTGAGGAAGCCGAAGCCCCAGTAGAGCAGCGAGAAGATCAGGGCGCCGACCGCCACGGCGCCGATCAGCGCCGGATCGGGCAGATGGCCCATGATGGCGCTGTCCACCATGCCCATCAGCGGCTGCGTCAGGTTGGCGAAAACGACCGGCAGGGCGATGCGCCATACCCGGCGGTGCCAGCCCTGTCCGGGCAGCAAGGGAACGGGCTCGGGGGAAGGTTGCTGCACGCTGAGCCCGGCGGCCGCTCAGTCCCCGGCGATGAAGAACATCATCTGCCAGCCGGCTGCGGTTTTCTGGAAGCCGGCACGGTGGTCGAGCAGGAAGCGCAGATGGCTGGCGGCGATCCATCCCTCCTCGCCGTGCGTGGTGCGCACGCGCTTCCACTCCCGCCCTGTCGCGTCGGCCGCCCAGTCCTCGCGGCCGGGATCGTAGGGCGGCATCTCGACCACTTCGTAGGTGAGCGCGCGGATGATCGCCGCGTCGGTCGAGGGCGCGGCGCGCAGGCGGACGTTGGTGCCGGCGACGATGGCGACGCTGTAGATGTCGAGCGTCTCCGGCGGCTCGTAGAGGAAGGCCCAGGGCGCGATGAACAGGCCGTCCTGGAACCCGCCACCCTCCGCAAGCACGCGCTCCAGCGTCTGCCAGAAGAACGCGTTGTCGTGGCCGGTGAGGTCGTTTCGCAGCGCCGCGCGCCCGGCGTCGCCGCCGAAGGAGAGGTTGATGTCGGGCGAGGCCATGGCGACCACTACGTTCACGTCGCGCTTCTCCACCGCGGCGATCAGGCGATCGCGGTAGGCCTCGAAGGTGGCGTCCTGTGCCGCCGCGTCGAAGGGCGGCCAGGCGAGGTGCTCCGCCGCTGCAGGCAGCGGCGCCCAGAGAAGCCAGAGAAGACAGAGCAGCAGCAGCAGGCGCATGGCCTCAGCGTCCCACGGCGTAGCCCTGCATAAAGCGCGGATTGGCGCCGGCCTTCAGCAGGCCGTCCGCCTTGCGCGCCGCAGAGATGCGGCCCAGCGACCAGCCGTCGACCAGGTTCAACCGGTGGCCGCGGCGCTTCAGCTCGCTCACCGTCATGGGCTCGACGCGCGCCTCCAGCGACAGCGAGCCGAGGTCGGCGGCGCGGGGCCAGAACGAGGAGGGCATGTGGTCGGTGTGGAACATCGGCCGATCGATGGCGTGCTGCAGGTTGCCGTCGTGGTGGACGTAGCGAAGGAAGAAGGTGACCGTCCACTGGTCCTGATAGTCGCCGCCCGGTGTGCCGAACACCATGGCGGGCTCGCCGTCCTTCAGCGCGAGGTTGACCGACAGCGTGGTGCGCGGCCGCTTGCCGGGCGCCAGCGAGGCGGGCACGCCCTCTTCCAGCCAGAACATCTGCGCACGGCTGTTCAGGCAGAAACCCAGCTCCGGGATCGTGGGCGAGGACTGCAGCCAGGCGCCGGACGGCGTGGCGGAAACCATGTTGCCCCAGCGGTCGATCACATCGATGTGGCAGGTGTCGCCGCGGCCGGCGCCGCGCGGGCCGACCGCCATGTGCAGCTGCTGCTCGAGCTGGCGCCGCTCCAGGGCTTCGAGCGCCACGGGCTCGCCGCCGCCCATGGCGTCGCCGATGTCGTCCTTGCCCTTGCGCTCGACCAGGGTGAAGTCGATACGCGGCGTGTAGCCGGGCACGCGCCCAGGCCGCAGCTGATCGGAGGCATGCTCGCCGATCTCGCTGCGCCGCGCGGCGGCGTAGTGCGCGGAGAGCAGCGTCTCCGCCGGCACGGACACGAAGCCCGGATCGCCGTAGTAGGCCTCGCGGTCCGCCATGGCGAGCTTGGCCGCCTCGGTCACCAGGTGGATGAACTCCGGTCCGTCCGGGTCATGCTTGCCGAGCTCCAGCCCCTCGAGAATCTTCAACTGCTGCAGGAACACCGGCCCCTGACTCCAGAAGCCGCCCTTCAGCACCCGCCAGTCGCCATAGTCGACACCGACCGGCGCCTCGTAGCTCGCCTCCCAGCCGGCCATGTCCTGGCCGGTCAGCACACCGCGGTGACGTTCGCCCGAGGTGTCCATGAAGGCGTTGTCGCGGCAGAAGCGGTCGATCGCCTCGGCGACGAAACCCTGCCGCCAGGCGCGGCGGATCGCCTCGATCTGCCGTACGCGGTCGCCGCCCGCGGCCACGCCTTCGGCCAGGAGCCGCTGGTAGGTCTGGGCCAGCGCGGGATTGCGGAAGAGCGCGCCCGCCTGCGGCGGCGTCCCGCCCGGCAGCCAGGTGGCGGCCGAGCCCGGCCACTCGTCGCGGAACAGGTCGGCCACCCGCTCGATGGTCTGCGCCACCAAGGGGATCATCGGCCAGCCCTTCTCGGCATAGCCGACGGCTGCGGCGAAGACCTCGGCCGGCGGCAGCGAGCCATGGTCGCGCAGCAAGGTCATCCACGCATCGAAAGCGCCGGGAATGACGGTGGCCAGGAGACCCGAACCCGGCACCAGGTCCAGCCCCTCGGCACGGTAGTGCGCGATGGTGGCGCCGGCCGGCGCCGGCCCCTGGCCGCAAAGCACCCGGGTCGTCCGTCGTCCGGCATCGTGGAAGATCAGCGGCAGGTCGCCGCCCAGCCCGTTCATGTGCGGCTCGACGACCTGCAGCACGAGGCCGCCGGCGACCACGGCATCGAAGGCGTTGCCGCCCGCTTCCAGGATCGCCATGGCGGACTGGCTGGCCAGCCAGTGCGTAGAGCCGACAACACCGAAGGTGCCGAGAATTTCCGGTCGTGTGGTGAACATGGCGATCCTTCCGTCGCTTTGCGCGGCGACTATAGGCAGCCGACCGCCGGACCGAAACCCTGCGCCCGGGTCAGCCGGGCCGCAGAGCAGAGAGGATTGACGCCATTCGCGGGACGTTGCGGCGTTCAGGCGCAGGACTGCCTGACGGAACGGCGATCGCGGTGCATCGAGGTCTTGCGCCCCAAAAATGAGGGAGCGCGGACCTTGCGATCCGCGCTCCACCCCATCCGCCGATTACGGAGGTGTGCAATGTTGCACAGCCCCCGCGCTTGTCATGACCGAACCGACTGGTCGAATGACACATAAATTTACCATTCAAACTGGATTGTCGTAGGTGCTAAGTTCGGGATAGATTGTCCACCCTGATGGACAATCTTGCGCTGAACGACCTTGCCCTGTTCACCGCGGTTGCGGACGCCGGCTCCATCGTCGGCGCGGCGCGCCGGCTTAGGCAGCCGAAGTCCACCGTCAGCCGTCGCCTGCAGGTCCTGGAGGAGCGGCTGGGCGTCCGCCTGGTCGAGCGCACCACCCGCCGTTTGGCGCTGACCGATACCGGGCAGGCCCTTTACGAGCGCGCGCGGCCTGCCCTGCAGATGCTCTCGGAGGCCGCGGCCGAAGCGGCCGGGAGCCAGCGCGAGCCGCGCGGGCGGGTGCGGCTTACCACCGGTGCCGGCATGGCGACCCATGTCTTTTCCCAGGTGCTGGCGGAGTACGTGCAGCTCTATCCGAAAGTGATCCTGGAACTCGACCTGACCGACCGGCAGGTGGACATCGTCGCCGAGGGCTTCGACCTGGCGATCCGCGCCGGCGAGCTGCAGGACTCCAGCCTGGTGCAGCGCAAGCTGGGGCTATCTCGCAACGTGCTGGTGGCCTCGCCGGGCTTCCTGGCCAGCCAGCCACGCCTCAGCCACCCGAAGGACCTGGTCGAGCTGCCGATCCTGCTGCAGCCCGGGCAGGAAACCTGGCTCCTGGAGCGTGGCGAAGAGCAGCTGACGTTGGAGATGAGCGGCCCGATCCACGTCAACAACATCTGGGTGCTGCGCCACTTGGCGCGAAGCGGCCTGGGCGTGGCGCGCCTTCCCTACTTCCTGTGCCGCGAGGACCTCGCCGCGGGCGCGCTCGCAAGCGTGCTGCCCGGGTGGGAGCCGGCTGCCTATCCCGTGCACGTCCTGCTGCCCAGCCGGCGCTATCCTTCGCCGGCGGTCCGCGCCCTGCTCGCGCTGATCGATCGTCACCAGCACGCGCTGTTCAGCTTCTGAACGGGCAGGGCGGCTCCGCGCCAGCCCCCCCTGGAGCCGCCCGGGGGCCGTTGCTAGTGTCCCGCGCCGGAAAAGACGCGGGGCGGGCATGAAGATCGAGCATCCCTATCTCCTGTTCCTGGGCGACGCGCCCGACCAGCTCGCGGCGAAGACCGCGCGGGGCATCAAGGACTGGCGGCCGGACTGGTGCCTGGGCCAGCTCCGCCTGCCCGGCTGCATGGCCGACCTGAAGCTGCCCGACCTGACGCTGACCGAAGCCGCCGCCAAGGGTGCGCGGACCATGATCCTGGGCGTTGCCAACCGCGGCGGCCGCTTCAACAGCACCTGGATCGGCCTGATGCTGGCGGCGCTCGATGCCGGCATGGACCTGGCTTCGGGGCTGCACAACAAGCTGACCGATTTGCCGGAGGTCGTCGCCAGGGCCAAGGCGAAGGGCCGCCAGCTCTACGACGTGCGCCATCCGACCGAGGACTTCCCGATCGCCGAGGCCAAGGAGCGCTCCGGCAAGCGCCTCCTGGCCGTCGGCACCGACTGCTCGATCGGCAAGATGTACACGACCCTGGCGCTGGAAAGGGAAATGCGCGCGCGCGGCCTGAACGCGACCTTCCGCGCGACCGGCCAGACCGGCATCTTCATCGCCGGCAGCGGTGTGTCGGTCGATGCGGTCGTCGCCGACTTCATCTCCGGTGCGGTCGAGGTGCTGACCCCGGCCAACGATCCGGACCACTGGGATCTGGTCGAGGGGCAAGGCTCGCTGTTCCATCCCTCCTTCGCCGGGGTGACGCTCGGCCTGATCCACGGCAGCCGGCCGGATGCGCTGGTGCTCTGCCACGAGCCGACGCGCAGGCACCTGCGGGGCCTGCCGCACTATCCGCTGCCCGACCTTACCGAGTGCATGGATCTCAACCTGCGCTGCGCCCGCCTGGTCAATCCCGGTTGCCGCTTCGTCGGCATCAGCGTCAACACTTCCGGACTGTCGAAGCCGGAGGGCGAGGCCTACCTGGATCAGCTCGAGCAGCAGTTCGGCCTGCCCGCCGTCGACCCGCTGCGCAGCGGGGTCGGCCGCATCGTGGACCAGCTCTGGTGAACCGCCGCTTATCGCTGGCGGTCGAGCGCTTTCCCACCCGCGGCAGCTTTACGATCAGCCGCAGCAGCGTCACTGCCGTCGACCTGGTGGTGGCGACGCTCGAGCGCGACGGCGCGCGCGGGCGCGGCGAATGCCGGCCCTATGCGCGCTATGGCGAGACGCCTGCCTCGGTGCTGGACGAGATCGAGGCGCTGCGCGCCGTCGTCGAGGGCGGCATGACGCGGGCCGAGCTGCAGCGGGCGCTGCGGCCCGGCGCGGCGCGCAACGCGCTCGACTGCGCGCTCTGGGACCTCGAAGCGAAGCAGAGCGGCAGGGCGGTCTGGCAGCTCGCCGGCCTCACCCGGCCGGGGCCCGTGGTGACCGCCTTTACGCTCTCGCTCGACAGCGCCGACGCGATGGCCGCAGCGGCCGCCGCGAATCGCGATCGCCCGCTGCTGAAGCTGAAGCTGGCGGGCCCGGAGGATCTCGCGCGCGTCGCCGCCGTGCACAGCGCCGCGCCCGCTGCGACGCTGATCGTCGATGCGAACGAGGGCTGGACCCTGGCAAGCTTTCGCGCCATCGCGCCGCGCCTGCAGGAACTCGGCGTGGCGCTGGTCGAGCAGCCGCTGCCGGCGGCGGAGGACGCAGCGCTGGCCGGCCAGAGCTGGCCCTTGCCACTCTGCGCCGACGAGTCCTCGCACGACCGCGCCAGCCTCGCCGCCCTGGTCGGCCGCTATGCCTACGTCAACGTGAAGCTGGACAAGACCGGCGGGCTCACCGAGGCGCTGGCCATGGTGGCCGAAGCGCGGCGGCTCGGCTTCGGCATCATGGTGGGCTGCATGGTCGCCTCCTCGCTGGCCATGGCACCCGCCCTGCTGCTGGCGCAGGGCGCCGACTACGTCGATCTCGACGGTCCACTGCTGCTGGCGCACGACCGGCCCGAGGGCCTGCGCTACGACGGCAGCACGATCGATCCACCGAGCGCGGAGCTGTGGGGATGAAGGCACCAACTAACCTCTCCCGAGGGGAGGGGTCACGCGCAGAGCGCGCGGGTGAGCGGTCGGGACTCGAGTCCTGCCGGCGCACCTGGCCGCGCCGCTTCCCCTCATCCGGCGCGGCTGCGCCGCGCCACCTTCTCCCACCGGGAGAAGGTTCATGAACTTCGTCACGCACCTCGAATGTTCGCTGACCGGCGAGCACTACCCCGCAGGAGAGATTCACAATCTCTCGCGCGCCGGCCGCCCGCTGCTCGTGCGCTACGACCTGCAGCGGCTCTCCTATGCGCTGGGCAAGAAGACGCTGGCGGCGCGGCCGGACGGGTTCTGGCGCTATGCCGAGTTCCTGCCGGTCGCGCGTGCCGAGAACCGCGTCTCGCTGGGCGAGGTCACGACGCCGATCGTCGCCATCGGCCGGAAGCTCAGCGTGAAGGACGAGGGCCGGCTGCCGACCGGCTCCTTCAAGGCGCGCGGCCTGGCTGTCGCCGTCGCGATGGCGAAGGAGCTCGGGCTCAAGCATCTCGCGATGCCGTCGAACGGCAATGCCGGCGCCGCGCTCGCCGCCTACGCGGCGCGCGCCGGCCTTCAGGCGACGGTGTTCTGTCCGGACGACACGCCGGAGGTGAACCTTTCGGAGATCGCCGTGCAGGGTGGCCGCGTCTTCCGCGTCAACGGCCTGATCGACGACTGCGGCAAGCTGGTGGCGGCCGGCCAGGCGGCGGCCGGCTGGTTCGACGTCTCCACGCTGAAGGAGCCCTACCGGCTGGAGGGCAAGAAGACCATGGGGCTGGAGCTGGCCGAGCAGCTCGGCTGGCGCCTGCCGCAGGTGATCCTCTATCCGACCGGCGGCGGCACCGGCCTGATCGGCATGTGGAAGGCCTTCCAGGAGCTGCGCGTCCTGGGCTGGCTCGACGGCCCGCTGCCGCGCCTGGTGGCGGTGCAGGCCACCGGCTGCGCGCCGATGGTCCGCGCCTGGGAGCGGGGCGAGGAGCACGCGCCGCGCTGGGAGAACGCCGCCACGGTGGCCGCCGGCATCCGCGTGCCCGCCGCGGTCGGCGACTTCCTGATCCTGAGAGCGGTGCGCGAGAGCGGCGGCTTCGCGATCGCCGTCAGCGACGAGGCGATCCTGGAGGCGCGCGATCGCCTGGCGCGCACCAGCGGCCTCCTGCTCTCGCCCGAGGGCGCGGCGACGCTCGCCGCCTACGAGCAGGCACTGGCCGACGGCCGCATCGGCGCCGAGGAAGAGGCGTTGCTGTTCAACTGCGCCAGCGGCCTCAAGTACCCGCTGCCGGAAGTGACAGCGCGGCTCGACCGCAACAGCGCGATCGACTGGGCGAAGCTGTAGCAACCAACCCAACCCCCCCTTCCTACCTGCGCGGACAGCCCTCTCTCCCGCGATAGCGGGGGAGAGTGGGAGAGGGGGTCCTTGTGCTCTTACGAGCGCCGTCCCTGCCAGCCGCCGCGGCGGCGGCCGCTCGCGGTCGGCGGCGAGGCCGCGGCTTGGCGCAGCAACTCGATCAGACGCCCCGCGGCGCCCGGCAGCGACAGCGAGGCGAGCCCCAGCCGCTCGATCAGCCGGCGCGCGGCCTCCGGTGCCGGCAGATCGTCGGCCAGCCTGAGCGACCAGGCGAGCAGCAGGTCCTCGGCCGGCCCGGGGAAGTCGGCGCCCAGCGCCAGCGCCTCGGCGATGAGGCCGCCGGGATCCTCGGGCGAGTGATGGCGCGAGACGTAGCGCACCGCCATGGCTCAGGCGCTCCTCTTGGCGATGACCACATGCGCCCCAATTGGCGCTGATACCGCACCGCTGCCGTAGGCCGCTGCGATCAGCTCCGCCGCCCGGTCGGTGACTTTCTGCATCAGCGACGCGTTGCGGTTCTCGATCTCCGTTCGCATAGGCGTGCCCTGAGCGATAGCAATGGCGGCGTGGCGCGGCGAGGGCGCGCGGCTGGTCTTCGTCAGCGTCTCGATGCCGATGCCGGTGAATCCAGCCGCTTCCAGGTCGACCCGGATGCGCGCGGTGTCGTGGTAACCGTGCGGCGTGCGGGCCATGAACAGCGGCGGATCCTGCGGGAAGACCTCAATGCCGGCCGCGGTCACCAGCTGGGCAAAGGGGCTCTCCTCGATCCGGTCCCAGACGTTGAACACGAAATGGCCGCCGGGCTTCAGCACGCGGCGTGTCTCGCGATAGGCGCCGACGCGGTCGGGGAAGAACATGACGCCGAACTGGCAGCAGACGACGTCGAAGCTGGCATCGGCAAACGGCAGGTTCGTCGCGTCGGCCTGCCGCCAGGTCACCCGCTTGTCCGCAGGCTGCTGCGCCCGCGCGCGGTCTAGCATCGGCTGGTTCAGGTCGGTAACGACGTAGTGCGCCTCCGCCGACAGGCGAGGCGCCAGCGCGCGCGCCACCACCCCGGTGCCGGCCGCGATCTCCAGCACGGCGGACGGGCGCAGCGCCGCCACGCGCTCCGCCAGGTCGGCCGCGTAGCCCTCGAAGATCAGGGGTACGAGATAGGTGGCGTAGATTTCGGGGATTGATCCGACGAAAGCCTTGTCGACCTCGGCCATGGCGTGATCCTCCGTGCCAGCATTTAGCCCGGCTGGTAGAGATCGAAGCGCGCCGGTTGGCGGAACAGCCGCCGGCCATCATCTTCCAGCTCGCCCAGCTCGGCGAAGCGGCGCTCCAGCGCCGGCTGCAGGCGGTCCATGGCCGCGCGGCGCTCGGGATCGACGGCGAGCACGCCGTCGCGCCACTCGGCGAAGTCGCGATACTTCAGCGCCACGACATAGCGTTCCTGCCCCTGGCGGCGCAGCCGGCCGGAACGCTCGGCGCGCACCATCGCGGCCTCGGCCTCGGCGCGAACGGCGGTTTCGTCCTCCACCGGCTGCATCAGCTCGAAGTGCGAGCCGGCCGCGAGCGGCTCCAGCACGGCGAGGATGCCCTCCCGCTTCAGCACGCGCCGCGCCTCGTTCAACGCAGGATCCATGACCTCCACCGGCACATGATGCAGCGCATTGAAGAAGAGCACGACGTCGAAGCTTCCAGCGGCGAAGGGCAGGCCTTCGCCGAAGCCCACGACATAGCGCTCCGGGCCGACTTGCGCGGCGGCCCTGGCGCGCGCGATCTGCGCTTCCTGCGGATCGAGCCCGACCGGCAGGCCGCCTTCGCGCGCCAGCAGGCGCAGCAGCGCGCCGTTCCCGCAGCCGATGTCGAGCAGCCGGCTTCCGACGATCGGCAGGTGCTTAAGCAGCACCTCCGGGTGCTTGCGCAGCGGCAGGTCGTCCATGGCGCTGCCTTAGAGCCTTGCGGCCAGCGAGGCAAGCGAGGCTATGCTGCCGCCATGTCCGAAGAGGAAAGCTACGCCGACATCCGCGAGGGCGTGCGCCGCCTCTGCGCCGAGTTCCCGGGCGAGTACTGGCGCCAGCTCGACCGCGAGCGCGCCTATCCCACGGCCTTCGTCGAGGCGCTGACCGCGGCGGGCTACCTCGCCTGCCTGGTGCCGGAAGACTACGGCGGCGCGGGCCTGCCGCTGGCGGCGGCCGCGGCGATCCTGGAGGAGATCCAGAAGGCCGGCTGCAACGGCGCGGCCTGCCACGCACAGATCTACACCATGGGCACGGTGCTGCGGCACGGCAGCCCGGCGCAGAAAGCGCGCTACCTGCCGGAGATCGCCGCCGGCCGCCTGCGCCTGCAGGCCTTCGGCGTCACCGAGCCCACCAGCGGCACCGACACGCTGGCGCTGCGCACCACCGCAGTCCGCCAGGGCGACCGCTATGTCGTCAACGGCCAGAAGGTCTGGACCAGCCGCGCCGAGCACAGCGACCTCATGCTGCTGCTGGCGCGCACCACGCCGGCGGACCAGGTGAAGCAGAAGGGCGAGGGCCTCTCGGTCTTCCTGGTCGACCTGCGCGAACTGCGCGGCCGCGGGCTCACCATCCGGCCGATCCGCACGATGATGAACCACGCCACGACCGAGCTCTTCTTCGACGCCATGGAGATCCCGGCGGACAGCCTGGTCGGCGAGGAGGGCCGGGGCTTCCGCTACATCCTCGACGGCATGAACGCCGAGCGCATCCTGATCGCCGCCGAGTGCATCGGCGATGCCCGCTGGTTCCTCGGCAAGGCGACGGACTACGCGAAGGAGCGACGCGTCTTCGGCCGGCCGATCGGGCAGAACCAGGGCGTGCAGTTTCCCCTGGCGAAGGCCTATGCGCAGAGCGAGGCGGCCGCGCTGATGGTGGCCGAGGCGGCGCGCCGCTTCGATGCCGGCCTTGCCTGCGGGCCGCAGGCGAACATGGCGAAGCTGCTGGCGGCCGAGGCCTCCTGGGCCGCGGGCGAGGCCTGCGTACAGACGCACGGCGGCTTCGCCTTTGCCGAGGAGTTCGACGTCGAGCGCAAGTTCCGCGAGACGCGGCTCTATCAGGTGGCGCCGATCTCCACCAACCTGATCCTGGCCTACCTGGCCGAGCACGTGCTGGGCCTGCCGCGGAGCTATTGAGTGTGACCGACCCACCCCCCCTCTCCCACTCTCCCCCGCTGCGCGGGAGAGAGGGCTCTTCGCGCAGGCTGAGACGGCAGCGCCCCTCTCCCGCGTCAGCGGGGGAGGGTAGGGAGGGGGTGGCGGGCCTCCGATGACTCTCGCCAAGCCGCTCGAAGGATTGCTGGTCGTCGCGCTCGAGCAGGCGGTGGCAGCGCCCACCTGCTCCGTGCGTCTGGCCGATGCCGGTGCGCGCGTCATCAAGATCGAGCGTGCCGAGGGCGACTTCGCGCGCGGCTACGACCGGCTGGTGAAGGGCGAGAGCGCCTACTTCGTCTGGCTGAACCGCGGCAAGGAGTCGATCGCCCTCGATCTCAAGACGGAGGGGGACCGCGCGCTGCTGGCGCGCATGGTGGCGAAGGCCGACGTCTTCATCCAGAACCTGGCGCCCGGCGCGGCCGGCCGCCTCG
>Ga0299906_10002885_pt1 | contig 14201 bp, 14 predicted proteins | sample RVTome_14_FD_200259 | JGI IMG/M metagenome (GOLD analysis project Ga0299906, IMG submission 200259) | Soil microbial communities from uranium-contaminated site in the Upper Colorado River Basin, Wyoming, United States - RVT145D125 (version 2) ... | reverse complement strand
TTCGAGGCAATTGGTGTCCGCACCGAGCTGGTACCCATTCTGCAAAAAATGGGTATTGCTTCCCTGTTACAACTTAGGGACATAAAAGCTTCAAAACTTTTTAATGACGTTTGCGGCCTGCGTAAAAAAATGAAACTTGAGGACGTAAAAAATCCTACGATGGAGGAAGTTGAGGGTTGGCTTTCGAAGGTATTATAGGTTGTCGAAAAATGGTTTCCGCCGCTCCAATTTCAAGTCCTGAAGTATGGTCGACTTTACATTTATGGTAAAATTGTATTGCTGGAATCTCCCGAATGGTGTCCAGTTTAAGCGCATCGTCCAGCAATGTAAATCCCGTGCAATCCCGAGATTTGTCTGAGTAAATTCCTTTTGCTCGAAGTGAAATCCGCTGCTGAAGGTTACCTTCCAGCTGGCTGAAAGCGATATGTCACCCGACATCGTAATGGTTTGGGTGACCTTCTGTGCTTGATTAATAGGGTTGGAGTAGCCCAGGTTGTAGCTTATGTTTAGGCTCCAGGGAATTTCAAAGTCAACATAGGCGTCGGGGTTCTGAAGCAAAAACTCTTTTTCCTGTTCGGGCAGGTCCGATTTTCCAATCTTTTCGCGGGTTGTCGTCTCTTTGTTTCGCGCTTTGGGATTCAGGTTCGTACTCATCGCAAATGTTGCTGTAGTAATCCGGCCAATACTTCCGTTCTTCCAAACAAGTTCATCGATGCGGCGTTCCGTTCCGGTTCCCTCTTCGTCGACGGTAGTCAAAATCGCATAGGGGTCTAGTGATGCGGACAGGTTGACGTTAAAGAGGTTGTCCAGGATGTTGGTGTTCGCGGAGATACTGATCGGTGCCAGGTTGAATGAGTCGGCCATGAGGTTGTAACTACTGCTCAGCGAAAGGTTGTTCAACAACATCACCTTTCGGGCCACTGAATCCTGTGGTTTCTGTATCTTCATTTCCAGGTTGTTGCCAATCCCGAAACCGATAGATCCACTCCGACCGAGTGTTGAGCCCCCATATACCGATCCCTGGTATCGGTCCTGGTAAATTATCCTTTTCGTTGTATCTCGTGGATTGACCAATTGCTGAAAATAATCTGAGTTCTTCGAAAAGTCCGGTGTATAGGAGAAAGAAATTGTTGGATTGATGACGTGCCGGATCGCCTTGACATTGCTGGACTGCTTCTTGAAGAAATACATTCCATAGAACCTGGTACTGAGGCCTATCCCCACCGAATAGTTGGCAACTCTGTTGAAACCTTTGGTTGTATCCGTCCTGACGAGCACCGAATCTTCATTGAATCCCCACGTAAGTTGTTCACCATACCACTTTTCCTCATAATTAATGGAAGGTGAAAAAGTCAGGTACCGAAGTGCTTTAAAACTAAATGAGGCAGGTAATATGTGACGCATCCCCTTGCGCCCGTTGGCGAAGAACGTTCCAAAATTGCTGGTGGTAAATGGTGCGATACTGTCTGTAGATGATGTTGATGAAACGCGGCCGAGGTTGTTCGTCACACGATTCTGAGCGTTCATGGTATAGGAGAGCGAAAAATTATCGAGCGGTCCCGTTTTTCCGGACTTGCTCTGAAACGGATAGATGTTTGCCATATTCAAACTTATGTTAGGGAGCAAGAGGTCCACTACTTTTGTTTGCAGGTCCTGATTGTGACTCAGATTTATACCCAGTGAAAACGGCGTGCCGGTGAAGCGCTTGCTGTATGACACATTCGAGCTTAGTTTAGCGGTAATGTTATTGAGATTAGCGTTGTCATAAGTACTTCCCTGAGTTCCATAGGAGAGATAGTTGTTGGAATTGTACGTTGCCGTTGCGGCGGTAACCGAGGCGGAAAACCGACTGCTCCCTTTTGACTGCGGCGTATGACTCCACGTAAGTCTGAAATCATTGGTGAATGCTGATGTTTCGATCTTGTCATCCAGGTCGGGATTTTTGGAATAGGCAAAATTTACGGCGCCGGAGTATTTATACCGTTTCATGTAATTGGAATTCACTTTGACAGCGTGCCCACCTTTTGAATAGATATCGCCGGTGATACCAAGTTTCAGGTACTCGCTGATATCAAAGAAATATCCCCCATCCCGAAGGTTAAATCCGCGCCTTTTTTCTTCACCGTATGACGGTACGATAATGCCTGAAGCGCTACGGCGTGGTGATGGGAACATACCGAACAAGAATCCGGCAGGCAGTGGAATGCTATTGAATTCCATGTAAAACGGGCCGGCTACGATCTTATCGTTGGGTATAGCTTTAGTCTTGGTGGCACGAATACGGAAATGCGGCTTTTCAAGGTTGCAGGTAGTGTAGCTGTTGCCAAGGCTGAGTAGTTCACCTTTTTCATTCTTATACACCACGTCACCATGTAGGAACGCGTCGCCCATGGTGGTCACAACCTCACTGATACGCGCTCGCTTAGTCTTGAAATTGTATACGATGTCCTTGGTTTCGTAAAGCTCCTGTCCGTTCTTGAAGATGGGATACCCAACGCGTTGACCCAAAGAATCGCGGGATCCATGAGCCGTGAGCGTATTCTTACCATAATCGATAACTATTTCGTCGGCCTCCAGCTCAATCTCCCCATAGACGATCTTGGCGTCGCCGTATAACCAGATCAGCTTTCCATCAACACTGGCGCGGATGGAATCTCTGGCCGAATAGTTGATGGTAGTTTCTATGTCGCTTTGTTGCCGGACTTTAGTCGAGTCCGATGGGCTACGGATAGTGTCCGCGGGTATCACCGTCGAGTCCTGCCTGACCGATGCCGAATCGGCTTTGAACGGTAAAATCTCGGGTAGGGTCTTGACTTGGGGCTCCACCTGGGCGAAGGTGGTTTCAGTTAAAGTAATGATAAAAATGAGGGATACTAAATATCGCACACCGATCAAGTTGAAAGACAGTCCTTTACCATTTAGCGAAAAATTCACAATTTTGCATAAAGTTATTGCAAATACTCTGAACATAGTAAAGCCAGTGAGGAATATCGGATCAACAGCGCTTCTAATAGCAATAACCTTGCTAAACTCATCCAGTACCTATAAAGCACGCGATTTTAGGGTGGATGTTGTGGTTATTGACGCAGGTCATGGCGGGCATGACCAGGGGACCCACGGGAAGATCCTGAAGGAAAAGGATATTGCCCTGACGATTGCGCTTAAGGTTGGCAATTATATCGAAAAGAACGTGCCCGGGGTCAAAGTGATTTATACGCGGAAGGATGACACTTATCTCGCATTGGACGAACGGGCAGCGATAGCAAATAAAAACAAGGCGGACTTGTTTATATGTATTCACGCTAATGCCAACCCCAATGCGCGCGCCTATGGTACCGAGACTTTCGTCATGGGGGTTCATAAAGACGAAGGGAACCTGGCCATCGCTCAGCGCGAGAATTCTGTAATTCTATTGGATGAGAATTACGAGGAAAGGTATGAGGGTTTTAACCCCAACAGTCCTGAATCTTATATACTCTTTACACTAACCCAAAGCGCCTACCAGGACAACAGCATCCGGTTTGCCCAGCAGGTGGAGAACCAGTTTAAGGACCGGGTAGGCCGGGTTAGCCGTGGCGTGAAACAGGCGGGTTTTGTGGTCCTTTGGCGTACCACGATGCCTAGTGTTCTTATTGAAACAGGTTTTTTGACGAATTCTAACGAGGAAAAGTTTTTGGCAGATGAGCACGGGCAAGATCTTATTGCTTCCGGAATATACCGTGCGTTCAAAGAGTACAAAAGTGATGTAGAATCCATAAATTGAGGCGGAAAACAGTTGGTTCTGCATTCTACGTAAAGAAATTCAACCGCATGAAACTATCGAAGGAATTCAAAGTCGGCCTTTTTATGGTCCTTTCCATCACGTTGCTGTATTTTGGTTTTAATTTTTTGAAAGGAATAGATTTCTTCTCTACCTCCAATAAGTTTTTCGCTGTTTATCAGAATATCGACAAGCTGACCGAATCGAATCAGATTTACCTGAATGGTTATGCCGTCGGACGCGTAAGCGATATTCAAATTCAGCAACGAAAAAACCGCGTCATTGTTGAACTCGATATCGACTCCGAAATAATCTTGACTGACCAGTCGGTAGCCCTGCTAAATGGTGAATTATTAGGGGGTCGGTTTATTCAGTTAAGTGTCGGGGTGGGAGGGAAGCTCCTAAAGCCGAAAGATACCATCCAATCGGAAGTCGCACGGGGAGTAATGGACTATGCCGAGCCCGTCGCGACTAACCTTCAGACGACGTTAAGGAATTTGAACACATTATTGGAAGGATTGTCTGGAAATTCGAAGAGTCTCGACACATTGTTTATTCGCCTGGCGACAACGCAGGGGTTGTTGAATCAAACGCTTCGTAGCGCAAATGCCCAGGTGGGTGAATTGGGAAGTTCATTTATATCCGTAGCCACCAACCTGAATGGACGACTGGAGGAGCTCAAACCTACGTTAGCCAATTTTAAGACGCTGTCAGACTCCTTAAAGGTGATTCAACTCAATGGCACGCTCGTTAAAGCTCAGGCTACACTCTCAAAACTTAACGAAACGTTATCACGCCTTAACGATGGTGATAATACCATGAGCAAGCTTATGACCGAAGACTCGCTCTATGTCAACCTGAACTCACTGTTGATTTCCATCGATTCACTGGCAAGTCACTTTAATCAAAATCCGAAGCATTTTCTCGGGCCACTCGGGAAAAGCCGCAAGAAGATTGAACGTGATCTGAGGAAGCAGAATGACTAAAAAAGGAATTATCCCTACGCCGGTATAAGTAATGGGCACCGGGTAATAAGATATAATTTATTGGCATTATGATTTGTGCCGGAATCTCAGGGTACGATCATGCTTTGTCATTTGCATTGCCCTTCAAAGTTGTAATCTTTATTCCTCCAACCTCCGCTCATATGCATCCCGACCTGGAATTTAATAAAAACGAGGACCTTCTAAAGCAGCTTATAACTCAGCTGGCCAATAGGTCCAGGAAGGTGAAAGCGGGGGGTGGCGAAAAGAAAATAGACGACCAACATCAAAAAGGAAAACTGACCGCCCGGGAAAGAATTGACTACCTACGGGACGATAATACCGAATTTCTCGAGGTGGGATTATTCGCCGGTGATGATATGTATAACGATGTTGGTGGGTGCCCATCGGGAGGAGTAGTGGTTGGTATTGGCTATGTGACCGGCAGGCAGTGTGTTATTGTCGCTAATGATGCCACTGTGAAAGCCGGTGCCTGGTTTCCCATTACTGCCAAGAAGAATCTCCGGGCCCAGGAGATCGCCATGGAGAACCAGCTACCAATCATCTATCTCGTCGACAGTGCAGGCGTTTTTCTCCCGATGCAGGACGAAATATTTCCCGACAAAGAACATTTTGGCCGACAATTCCGAAACAATGCAAAGATGTCGGCCATGGGAATTATACAGGTAGCGGCAATTATGGGGAGTTGTGTTGCAGGTGGCGCTTACTTGCCGATTATGTCAGATGAAGCTATGATCGTAGATAAAACAGGATCGATCTTTTTGGCCGGGTCCTACCTGGTGAAAGCTGCTATCGGAGAGGAGATTGATAACGAAGAATTGGGTGGAGCTACAACGCACTGCGAAATATCCGGCGTAACCGATAATAAGTTTTCGAGTGATCAGGAGTGCCTGGATTATATCCGATCGGTTTTTGATAAAATCGGAGCTCCAGCGTGTGCCGGGTTCGACCGTTCCACACCAGAGCTTCCGGCAGAAAACAGCGGTGAAATCTATGGCCTTCTGCCCGACGACCGGGTAAAGCCTTACGACACCCTCGAAATCATCAAACGGCTTGTCGATGCATCGGAATTTCTTGAGTATAAGGCCGGGTACGGAAAGACCCTGCTTTGTGGCACAGCTCGAATTGACGGTTGGGCTGTAGGTATCGTCGCTAATCAACGCAAAATCGTAAAGACAAAAAAAGGCGAAATGCAAATGGGTGGAGTAATTTACTCCGACTCTGCCGACAAGGCTGCTCGTTTTATTATGAATTGTAATCAGCGAAAAATTCCATTATTGTTTTTGCAGGATGTCAGCGGATTTATGGTTGGGAGTAAGGCTGAGCATGGAGGCATCATCAAAGACGGGGCGAAAATGGTGAATGCTATGGCGAACTCAACCGTTCCAAAATTTACTATCATTATAGGTAATTCTTATGGAGCCGGTAATTATGCCATGTGTGGTAAAGCCTATGATCCACGTCTGATATACGCCTGGCCGACGGCACAAATCGCAGTGATGAGTGGCGCCGCGGCTGCCAAGGTTCTTTTGCAAATCCGGGTGAATGCATTGAAACAACAGGGAAAGCAGATATCCAGGGAAGAAGAAGATGACCTGCTGAAGGAAATTACGAACAAATACAACGAGCAACTGAACCCCTACTATGCAGCAGCGCGGATGTGGATTGATGGTATTATCGACCCGCTGGAAACACGCAAGGTAGTATCAATGGGTATCGAAGCTGCGAACCACAGACCTGTGGAAAAATTTAATGTTGGCGTTATTCAAACCTAACGTACCAAAATTTTGAATCTTCCGGTTTGGAAGCGAAAAAAGTTTTTCTGAAGTTGCGATTCGGAAGGAGGGTCAATTCATGGAAATGAGAGATACAGAACTTAAAGCGCTGGTTTCGCTGCTCGACGATGAGGACGTTGGAATAGTTTCGCATGTAGAGGAAAAAATTCTTTCATTGGGTACGACGATTATTCCTTTTTTGGAGGAGGAATGGGAGAGTAACTTTAATCCGACAGTTCAGCGAAGAATAGAGGAGATCATCCATATGCTTCAATATGAACTCCTGAAGGAAAGGATAGACCAATGGTATAAAAGCGAAGATCAGGACCTGTTGACAGGAATGTGGCTTGTCGCCACGTATCAATATCCGGATCTGGAATTAATAAAATTAAAACAGGATCTCGAGCAGATTTACTATGAAACCTGGCTTGACTTTAAGCCGGATTTATTCCCCTTCGACCAGGTTAAAATCATAAATGGTGCGCTGTTCAATAAATTAAAGTATGCAGCGAACACAAAAAACTTTCATTCACCGGGCAATTCGATGCTGAATGTTGTGCTTGAAACAAAGAGAGGGAATCCAATAACGTTATGCATCATCTATATGATGGTTGCCCAAAAATTGAAATTACCTGTATATGGGGTTAACCTCCCAAATCTTTTCGTCCTAACCTATAAGGACAACATTCATGCGCAGTTTTATATCAACGTATTCAATAAAGGGTTGATTTTTTCAAAGCAGGATATTGAAAACTACATCAATGAACTTCACCTGACGCACCAGACGTCTTACTTCGAACCTTGCACCAGTCTGGAGATTATTCGCAGGGTGTTTCGCAACCTGATCATGTCCTTTGATAAGATGGGTGAACATGCTAAAGCAGAGGAGGTCAAGGAACTCCTGATGATCATTGCCGATGGTGGAGATTTAGGCGTGTAAGGAATTTCCTTCAGCGAAACTTCCATTCAACGGCTAAAGGCAACATCCTGCGGCTATAACCGGCGTGAAAGCCGTTCAAATTCATGAATATCGTTAACTTTATGAATCCAATAACCATGCCTATGAGACGAGCAATACTGTTTATTTCAATCTTGCATTCGATCGTTTTTGTCAATGCGCAGGAGTACTCACCGCGTTATGAGCTAGTGAAAATGGATAAAACGGTGAATACATTTCGACACGAGGCTGCACCCGTAGTGTCGCCGGATGGTAACACCTTGTACTTTTTCGTTCAAAATCATCCTGACAATACCATGGGTAAAGATGATACTCAGGATATTTGGTATTCCACAAAAGATAGCGAGGGTGTTTGGAGTGAAGCCAGGCATCTTGGTTCGCCATTTAATATTCACAGCTCCAATCAAGTGTTTACTGTCTTTGAGGATGGAAGTCTTTTTATTCGAGGGGGCTCCAGAAAAGGCGAAAAAGGCTTCTCTATTGTTCAGGGTAATTCACTGCATGAACTCGACGTCAAGAATTTTAGTGCCATGAACAACGGACGGTTCTATGGCGCCTCAATGTCGGCGGACCAAAAACATATCCTTCTGTATTTTAGCGAAGCCAAGAACAGCCCATACAGCGATCTTTATGCCAGCCACCTGCTGCCCGATGGGTCGTATTCAGCACCCGCGAAACTGACGCTTAGTACGAATACCGACGACCTCGGTCCCTTTATTGCACCTGATCAACAGACCCTGTATTTTGCCAGTGCGCGACGCGGCGAAGGCAGACAAGGAGGTGTTGACATCTATAAGACGACCCGGCTGGATGACACCTGGATGAATTGGTCCGAACCTGTTAACATGGGCAAACCCATTAACACCGGAGCGCTGGATTTTTACTTCACCATTGACAAAGCGGGTAATGTTTTTACCAGCCGGGCGAACAAAGCACTCGATGGAGGGCAGCTTGACCTGTACGCCCTGGTGCCCAAAACGTTTTCCATTAACCTGATCGGTACAGTGCTTGATCAAAAATCAATGCAGCCTTTGATCGCCAGCGTGGAAGTAATCTGCAAGGAAAAAACCCCCTTACAGGTTCAGACTGCGGAGGATGGAAAATTTGAAACGTCAATGCCCGAAGTACTGGCATACGATGTAAAGACCAATGTAAACGGTTACCTGCCATATGCCAACTCTTTTACGCTCCCGGTGCTGTTCAATGACACGACAGTTTATATTGATATACTACTTCAGCCTGTCGCGAAGAAACTGGTGCTGATGGGGAACGTCTTCGATAGTAAGACTAACAAACTTATTGCCGCCAACCTGGAGATTACACGCCGCGGTGACCCGAAGTCAAAAGTACGAATGTCAACACCTGATGGAAAATTCGAAAAGGAGATAGCATCACTTGGCCTTTATATGATTACCGGTTCGGCGGAAGGATACCTGAATGCAACGGATAGCATTGCTGCCGATGACAACAGCCTGTCACCATTCTCCCGCGACCTGTACCTTCAGCCGATTGAAGTCGGGATTACGGTCAGGCTTAAAAACATCTACTTCGATTTTGATAAAACGACTTTAAAAACCGAATCATTTACCGAATTGGATAAGGTCGTTGATTTCTTAAGACAAAATCGCTCCGTTGAAATAGAAATTTCCGGACATACCGACAACAAAGGATCAGACGAGTACAACCTAAACTTGTCGCAAGGTCGTTCTCAATCCGTTGTTGACTATCTCACCGGTCAGGGTATCGAGAGCTTTCGGCTTACAGCCCATGGGTATGGTGAAGGAAAACCGATTGATACCAATGATACCGACGATGGACGCGCTAACAACCGTCGGGTTGAATTTACGATACTGAAAAAATAATTTGCCACTGGAAATAGGGAGATCGGCTGTAACTGCTTAACGCTGCAGGGCATGATTGGTGAAGATAAATGGATCATAACCGTCAGGATCGTACGTCATAACTGATCAATTTATATTATTTTCGTGCCTGAATCGAACTAACACTTTTATGTACGAAGGTTTGCTACTTACCCATTCACTGCTTCGGTATTTTATTCTCGTAGCGCTTGTTGCCGTAATATTCATGGCCATTCGGGGACTGACAACAAAACGGCCTTACGGGAAATGGGATAATATGGTCGGATTGTATCTGTTCATATTTACGCATATGCAATTGCTTGCCGGGCTCATACTCTACTTTATGAGCCCTTGGGTGCAATTCGGATCCGAGACAATGAGTAATAAGACGACGCGCTACTGGACGGTAGAGCACATCGTGGCAATGCTTATCGCGGTGGTTTTAGTCACGATGGCACGTACGACGTCGAAGCGGATGTCGAGTGATGCAGCCAAGCATCGCCGTATGGCTATATTCAATGTTGTTGCCCTGGTCATTATTGTCGGAACCATTTTGATGAGTGGCCGGGCGCTGGTGGGATAGCGCTCAGAGCTTGCGAATTGTGCATCCGACAGGACGAACTTCGGGTGTCTCAATCTTTTGATTTGTCAGCATAATATCGATGGCATCCTCAAGGTAAGCATGCCGTACATCGGCTGCGACCTGAGGATTATCATCAATGGCTCCTCTAAACACTACGGAAAATTTTCCATTGTTATTTTTCAGAAGAAACGCCTGCGGCGTCTTGGTTGCCCCCAATTGTTGCATGAGCTTCTGTTCTTTATCTGCGAGGTAAGGTACATCGGGTGCAAGCTCCTTAGCTTTCCGCTTCATGTTTTCTATCGATTCCTGGGGCTCCAGTCCGGCATTGACAAAGAGCACCGGAACATCCTGGTGAGCCGACGAGATCCTGGCGATCCGGTCGCGATAGTACTCATCGTAAGCGCATACATTGCTGGTAAAAATGATAACCAGACCGGCACAGGAAGGATATGTATCCAGCGTTACCGGTTTTCCGTTGAGCACATTGTTCAACGAAAAGTTTGTGACCTGCTGTGCGTTGGCTGCCCCGATGATAAAGAGTACCAGCGCCGGAAGGATAGTTTTGTTCATGTTTTGTTGCGTTGATTAAATACCACCACAAAATTCGGGTAGATGATATAGTGTAAAGGTATGACCCTTTCCTCGTCCCCCACAATTATTTTTCCCTTTATGTCGCCGGCATTTGTTATTTCGAATGGCTCTATCAACAAGTGTTCCGAAAAAACAAGATTTTTCTGTCCGTGAACTTTTACCAGCGTCTCCTTTGCGCACCAATAGATGCAGTGCTTGGTGATATCATTACCGGCGTCCATTAACTCACCGGGGTTGAAAATCCTTGGCGCAATACGCAGGAGCTTCTCCTTGGGTTGCTCCAGGTCGATGCCAGCGGATTCGATCCGGTCGACGAGGGCGGCTACATAGGGATAGGAATGACTCAACGAAAGAAACAAGTCGTAGCCTTTTGGAGACGGTTTACCATAGACATCTTTTATTATTCCATAAAATTCAAGAGACATCGAATTAAGCACCTTTTTTACCAGAACTCTTCCCGCAAGCCATTCAAGTCTTTTGTTAGGGTTGGTTATCGTTTCTGAAACCTGCTCAATAGATCCGAGGTTGGCAGCCAGGGTGGCTTCGTCTTCGGTAATTTGCCAAAGTGCCCAGGTTCGGCTATCTTCTGAAACTATATTTTCTAATGGCATTTGAATAACTTTTTTAAAGTTAGAACTTTCGGAAACTTAATAGGCATAGATTGAAAGTTCAAGTAAAGAAACTCCACACGTTAGCTGGTCACCGTGATTGCGTTTATACGTTGCAAGGGTCCTCTCATACGGCAACATTCTTTTCAGGCTCCGGCGACGGAATGGTCGTTGCATGGGATCTTATGCAGCCTGAAAACGGAAGGCTAATTGCCCGGGTACCGAATTCGGTGTATGCTTTGTGTCACCATAAAGAAACGGATTTACTGGTAGCCGGCCAGAACTACGAAGGCATTCATGTCCTCGACTGGAAAAATAATCTGGAGGTCAATTCGTTACAGCTTACAACGGCAGCTATCTTCGACATCCAGGCCCACGAACAGAGTTTGTTAGTGGCCACCGGAGAGGGCAAAGTATTGCTTGTCGATATGCAGAAAATGATGGTAATAAAAACTGTCCACGCTGCTGGGCAGAGCGCAAGAACAATTGCCATCAACGAAAAACGTGGCGAAATAGCGGTGGGTTATAGCGACAATCACATTCGGGTATTTGGTCTTGAGGATTTGAAATTGAAATTTGAGTGGCCTGCGCATACCAACTCAGTTTTCACGGTACGCTATACACCCGATAGTAAATTTTTGATCAGTGGTGCGCGTGATGCCCGTCTGAAAGTGTGGGATACCGAAAGTGCCTACAGCCAATCCGACGAGGTGGTAGCCCACCTTTATGCGATAAATCACTTGGATTTTAGTCCGGATGGCAAACATTTTGTAACTTGTAGCATGGATAAATCCATCAAAGTGTGGGATTCTGAGAAGTTGAAGTTGTTAAAAGTTATCGATCGGGCCCGTCATGCAGGGCATGGAACTTCTGTCAATAAAGTATTGTGGACATCCTATAAAAACCAGCTCCTGAGCGCGAGTGATGACCGTACCGTATCAGTTTGGAATATTAATTTTGAAACACCTGGACTATGAGAGTTACACCATTAGATATACGTCAAAAAACCTTTGAGAAGAATTTCCGCGGCTATGAGAAGGATGAGGTCAATGCCTTCCTTCTCACGCTTTCTCAGGAATGGGAACGTATTGTCGACGAGAATAAGGAACTTCGAATTAAGCTCGAAGCTACGGAAAAGGAAGTAACGAAATTGCGCGAGGTTGAGAGTTCATTGTACAAGACATTAAAGACTGCAGAAGACACCGGGGCGAATGTCATTGAACAAGCCCGCGCCGCCGCCGATCTTCACCTTAGAGAATCTCAAATGCAGGCAGAGGCAATGATGAACGAGGCAAAGACCAAAGCCCGTAATGCTGTAGAGGAGTCAGACCGACGTGCCAAGGAGATATTAGCGGAGATGGAAGATAGGCTGAAAGCACTGGTGGAAAGCTACAAGGCGATGGAAGCTTCCCGTGACGATTTGCTGGCGAATTTTAAACATCTGGCTTCCGATGCACTCGAACGTGTCGAGCGCGCCAGGAGTACATCCAAGGAATTTGATCCGGACCGGCACCTGGCTATGGCTAAACAGGAAGCTAAACGCGTGGCGTTTCCGAATGCCATAAATTACGAAAGAGTGATAAAGCCGGAGCCGGTCGTTAAACGTGAAGAAGAAATTGTGCTCGAAGAGCGAACCCTGACGGTGGAAAGCCAGCCTAAAAAAGTCCAGAAATCCTTTTTTGACGAAATTGGATGAATGGAAAAGTAGCACTGGAGGGACTGGAATTCCATGCCTTTCACGGAGTATACCCCCACGAACGAGAATCGGGAAATTGGTTCGAAGTCGATATTGCCGTCGAGACTGATTTTTCTCTTGCCGCGGCTAATGATGAATTAGCCGGCACGGTCAATTATGAAGCACTTTTTCGTATTGTAAAAGAAGAAATGGAACAACCGTCCAAACTACTGGAAACGGTTGCCGAGAAAATTGCTAATGATGTGCTGACTAAATTTGAAACTGCACTTTCTGTTGATCTTAAAATTTCCAAGCTTAATCCCCCTATTGGTGGAAAGTGTTTCAAGGCTACCGTAAGCCTTTCAAAAAGGAGAGCCTAAACGTCGGGCGTCTGACATGGATTACAATAGTCCACGTTACATCGATGCTTTTGATGGTTGCGGACTAACGATCATAAACCCGCTGGCATCTTCCCCTTCATGATAATCCACCTCCTTGCCAATAAGGTACAGGGTATGTTTCTTGTCGACATAAACAGGAATGTTGCCGATGGTGTACTCGAGGTCAGTGTCCTTTCTTTTATCAAATCCAAGGAGTAGTGAAACACCTCCACAGCCCCCGCCTTTAATACCAATGCGTAATCCATAATCAGCAGGAATGTTCTTTGTTTCCATGATCTTACGGATTTCCTCCGCTGCCCGTGGTGAAATAGTTACCGGATGTAGCGTTTCAAACATTTGTGGCGACAGGTGATTTGCGCTTAAAATTATTTAAATTTCAAACATAATAGTGGATAAATTAATTCTATGGATGCAGTCATCGAATTCATAAAAATATTGGTTCCGGCCTCCGTTGTGCTTTATGCGGCTTATTTGCTGGTCAGGACATTTGTGCAAAAGGAAATTGAACTAAAAACCCTCGAGGTAAGGAGTCGAAGCATGGAGGTGGTATTGCCTAATCGCCTTCAGGCCTACGAACGTATGGTCCTTTTTTTGGAGCGAATGTCACCGCAGAACCTGCTGGTGCGCCTCAGCGGAAACGGTATGCCATCACGCGAATTTCATCAGCTTTTATTGAGTGAAATCCGCAACGAATATAACCATAATGCCGCCCAGCAGGTTTATATTAGTGATGCCGTATGGACGTTGATAAAAAACGCGAAGGAAGACCTGATTGTATCGATCAACGATGCGGCAAGCGAAATGACGATGGAATCAACCAGCCTGGACCTTTCCAAGAAGATTTTCGAAAAATCTGTCAATAAACAGGTTGATCCTCTGGGTCATGCTCTGGTGGAACTGAAAAAGGAAATTCAACGCGTTTTTTGAGTGGAACTAAGCTACATCACACGCTGTTTAAAGAATTGCTAATTTATATGAAGCCATCTA